>Ga0207926_1000983_pt1 | contig 13959 bp, 10 predicted proteins | sample NGESurdeep072012_8_FD_184454 | JGI IMG/M metagenome (GOLD analysis project Ga0207926, IMG submission 184454) | Arctic peat soil microbial communities from Barrow, Alaska - NGEE Surface sample 210-1 deep-072012 (SPAdes) | ecosystem: Environmental > Terrestrial > Soil > Wetlands > Peat ...
CTCTCGATCTGCCGCGCCACGAAATGCAGCAGTTCGAGCGACGACGCGTCAGCCCACTGAAGATTCTCGAGCACGATGAAGAGGGGCTGCCTCGCTGAGAGCCGGCAGAGGAACTGAGTGAAGTTCCACAGCAGGCGCGCCTTGATCTCGGACGGATCCGCGCCAGCCGACGCCCGTTCACGGTCCGAAGATCCCCCGAGATTTGGAAACACATACCCCAGCTCGGCTGTCCCCCCTCGAGACAGGACGGAAAGCGTCGCGGGCTCGAGTGTCCGGACGAGCGGCAGAAGTGCGTCGGAGAAGAGCGCGTACGGAACTCCGGTTTCCACCGGATACGAGCGCCCGACCGCTACACTCCATCCCCGCTTTGCCGCGCGCTCGGCGGCGGCGGTGACCAGGCGTGTCTTCCCTATTCCGCCCTCGCCCACAACGAAAACAGAGCGACCAGCGCCCTTTGCGGCTTCATCGAGCGTCTTGGACAGGAAAGCGAGTTCTGCGCTCCTGCCGACCAACGGCGCCTCTCCAGGCCTTGGCATCGAGGCCTAATGTACGAACATCAGTACTAGGACGGCTCTACTCAGTCGCTTTCTGATCGAGTGGTCCGGGAACCTGCGCGCCCGCCACGTCACCGGCGCGGCTCACTTACTTGCCCCTCTTTGAAGGCTTCCTGGGCGGTTTGTGCGACAGATCGAGCATTTTGCCCTCGCCCAAATATTCCACTGATTCGGGAACGCCCAATTTGCGGAGACGCTGCACCGTCGCGGCGATCCTGCTCGACGCGGAGAGAATCTCGGACGCGATTTCGGGTATCTCCTCCGGCGACGCGCCGTCCGCCAGAAGTTCGGCATTCATCATCAGCACGGTCAGCACGTTGTTCATTTCGTGAGCGACCGCGATCGTCGTCTCCGTTATGCCAGCTAGCCGCTCGCCGTGCGCCCTTTGCTCCTCCATCTCGCGCTCGCGCGTGATGTCCTGCATCTGGCCGATGAAGTAGCTGGGAACGCCTTCCGCGTTGTGCACCACGGAGACTGCAAGAGAAACCCAGATCGCGCGGCCATCTTTTCGCAAATAGCGCTTGATCCGGTTGTAGCTACTGATCTCACGCGTAACGAGCCGGTGAAGCTGCTCGACATCCTGGTCGACGTCCTGGGAGTGGGTGATGTCCGCGAAGCGACGCTGAAGCAGCTCTTCCTCCGAATAGCCGAGCATTTCGCAGAGCGCGCGATTCGCCTTGAGCCAGTGTCCGTTGGGACTGACGAACGCCATTCCGTGGGGAGAATAACGGAACGCATTTCCGAATTTCTCCTCGCTCTCGCGCAGAGCGCGCTCCATTTCCGCCCGCTCCCTGATATCGCGTACCAGCCCCAGGAAGGCCTGCTGCCCCTCGAAAATGATGGGTACCGAAATGACCTCGGTGGGGATTACGGCACCGCTCAGGGAGACGAAGCGCACTTCCAGCGGTCCGCCCCCTTCACCGCTCTTCAAGGCATCGCGGATGCGGTCGATGACGACGGGAACCGAATCGGGATGCACAAACTCCATGATCGGACGTCCGACAAGTGACGCCGGATCAGAGCCAAGTTGCTCGGCCGCGAAGCTGTTGAGGAAGAGAAACTTCTCCGGCGTGTAGACAACGATCGCCTCAGGCGCCGATTCGATGATCGTCCGATAGTCAGGGGTCGTTGGGCCGGTCGACATTCGTCATCATGATGTATACAGCGGCAATAAACAAGCGTCTGCAACGATTCCCCCTGCTCGGACCTCGATAGTAGTGCGCCTCGATGCATTAATTTCCAATTGCTCGGCGGTTAGTTGCGGCCCCCCCAGCAGCATGAGGACCACGGTTCTGAAAAAAAGCACGAGCGGCTCAGGAAAGGACAAGCAGCAGGCGACGGCGATCGACCTCGCCGTACGAACCCACGATCTCGAAGAGGCGAACAAGACGGCCAGCTTTGTCGCACACGAGCTCAATAACCTTCTCACCGTAATTCAGATCAACACCGAGTTCCTGCTCGAAACCGCCGGCGAAAACCCCGCCAGCGCGCAGGAGTTCGCGGAGATCCAGAGGGCATCGAGGCGCGCATCGATTCTGGCGCGGCAGCTGCTCGCGTCTTCGCGGCTCGAGCCGTTCGACGCGAGTCTCGCCGAAGCGGCCCTGAAGATAAAATCGGCCGCCGCCATGGGAAAATCAGCAACCACCGCCCTCGAGAAGACTACGCGCGCCGCCGAGACGATTCTCCTCGTGGAGGACGAGGCCGCGGTAAGGATACTCGCGAAAAGAATTCTGTCCCAGAAAGGCTATCGTGTCTTCGACGCCTCCGACGGCGCTATCGCCCTGCGCGTTGCCGCGGCTCACGTGGGCGAGATCGATCTCGTGCTGACCGATGTAGCGATGCCTAACCTCGGCGGACGCGGCATGGTCGAGGAGCTCAGGGAGCTGAGTCCCGAGATACGCGTCCTGTTCATGTCGGGCTACCCAAAGGAAGAGGTATTCCCGGAGAAGGGGAGCGCCAATCGCATCCCATATCTCCAGAAGCCGTTCACGGGAGAGACGCTTTTCTCCGAGGTCCGCGCGGCGCTCGGCTACGTGAAGTAGTCGGTCCCTATTGCCAGCTGCCGAACGTTGGCGCCGGCTCGCCGATCAAGCCGGCGCCACCTGACTGGTGCAATGCGGACAGCGCGTGGCGGCTGGGTCGATCGACGTTCGGCAGAACGGACAATTCCGCTTCGGTGCTTCCGCCGCCGGCTTGATGAAGATCTTCGAGATCCGCCAGGCCACGAGCCCGATTATTAGGAAGTTAATCACGGCAGCGATGAAGTCTCCAACGCCAAACTTCACCGAGCCGACGCTCCATGTCGCCTTCTGCCAATCGCCGCCGGGGCCGATTGCGACGACGATCGGCATGATGAAATCATCGACGACCGCTTTCACCAGAGTGTTGAGCGCCGTACCCACCACGACAGCTATCGCCAGCGCCACGACGTTCTGCTTCAGCAGGAAATCCTTGAAGTCTTTCACCATTGGCAGATTCGGGTTGCAGGGTTCAGGCTGAGAGCGATAAGTTAGCGCGTCCGGATGCCGACGCGCGAAGTGCGGAGAGTCTTCGAATCGCGGCGATTCCGGCTACCGGGCCCAGGGCGAGGATTGTAAAACCCCAGCGCCAGCCTGCTCGCTGCGCAATGAGCGGGACCATCTGCATCGGCAGCATCGTCAGTAGAAATCCGAGCGAAGTCTGAACGGTGAGCGCCGTTCCAACCGCGTGCGCGGGAACCGACTCGGTCACGAGCGTGCTGAATTGGGCGCTGTCAGCAATCACGAAAAATCCCCACGTCATCGCGAGAGCGCCGAGTATCCAGATCGGTCCGCCGAAGAGAACTCCGCTCAGCAGACAACAGCTTCCGCTCATGAAGAGGGAGATTGACACCAGCCGCTCCCTGCCCCGTTTGTCGGCGAACAGCCCGCCCCAGACCGATCCGAAGCCTCCGATGGCGATGGTCGTGAACGCCAGGAGCGATATCAACCGGGGCGCGCGGAATCTTCCGCCCGACGCCGCGGCGACGCTCGCGGCGAGAAACGCCGGAATCCAGGTCCAGAACGCATACAGCTCGAACATGTGACCGAGATAACTTGCCGTCGCGAGCCTCCACTCCCGCACGCGCACCACATCACCGACGTGCCTCCACGAGAATGGGCGGGACGCGAACGGGAACGGCCCTTCGCGGTACCCCAGGGCAACAAGTAGCGCGGCGATCACGGCCCCGACGCTCGCGGTGAGCACCACCGGCCGAAGGCCAACGTGCGGAATCGCGCGCACAAGATAGGGAATGGCTTTTCCGACCGTCAGCGCGCCCACGATCACACCGATCGCCAGCCCCCGCTCCGAGCGGAACCAGGTCGCGGTCATCTTCATTGCCGGCGGGTAAACCCCGGCGAGAAAGAAGCCAGTCAGGAACCTCAACGCCAGCGCGCCCCGATAGCCGGGACCCGCCAGAATCGCGGCATTAGCCACCGCTCCGAGCAGCGCGCAGGCGCTGAAAAGTCTCCCTGCCGGAATGACATCGGCTAGGTTGAGCACCGCGACTACTGCCGTTCCGCAAACGAACCCGAATTGGACGATGGTGGTCAGCCAGGCCGCCTCCGCCGTCGTCAGTCCCCAGATCTGTTGCAGCTGCGGCGTGACCGCACTGGCCGAGAACCAGAGCGACATCCCAAGCAACTCGGCAAGACCGAGTAACGCGAGCACCCGCCAGCGCGTCGAGTATGTGTCAGCGAACATTGTAAAAAATTAGCTTCGGCGAGACGCAACTTCGACATTGCGGCGTGCGGGAGCATGTTGAGTATTGAAATGCTGCTGCGACACTCCAACTTCCGGTCTCCCCTGAGGCGTACGCGTACGCCTCACCCATGACGAACCCGTCACAGGCAGCTCCGCCGTCCGCTCCAGCCGCACCTTCCGCCCCCGCTCCACGGCCGGCGGTCGCCACTCTGTCGCGCGAGCTCGCCGATTTTCTCGTCGAGCTATCGATCACGTTGAACAAGCACGCCATCTACCCCCAAAGCCACCCACTCCTTCACGGGGCGGTCGACGGCGTCGCGACTCGTCTGGGGACGTTGTTCGTCGGCGAACGGGAGTCGCTGTCGATCGGAGTTGCGCGGCGCCAGTTGATCATTGAAGGCGTCGCCACCGATCCGCTCAACGCCGTGCTCAAGGAGCTTGCCCAACGCCTGCACGACCACCACGTAGGCGCTGTGAAGTTCGTACGCGGAATCGGGCGCGATGAATTGGGGGACGCGCTGGCGGCACTCGCCGTCGATCCGGTTCGGTCCGAGAAACCCATCGGGCTCGACATCGAGCGCGTCGGCGAGCTGTGGCAGCACGTGCGATTCTTCCCGCTCACCTACGATCGCCTACAGCTCATCGAAGACGAGCCGGGCGGCGAGCCCCCCGGAGCGGATCAGATGGCCTCGGGACGAGCGACTCAGCTCTGGATCGGACTCGCCCGTGCCGCGCTCGTATCGGATACCTCCCATCCGGCCGCATCGCGGGAAGAGTCCGACGATAGCACCGCGCTCGAGCCGGCGACCGTCGCCCGCGCAATCGACGAGCACCAGCGCGAGGAGGCGTACGACCAGGTCATCGTTGGCTACCTGCTCCAGATCGGCGAGGAGCTCAAGACCGCCGAGGGACCCGAAGCGGTGGGATTGCAGAGGCGAGTGTCGCGTCTGGTCGGGTCACTCAAGGAATCGACGCTCGAGCGGCTTCTCGAGATGGGAGGCGACAAGGCCCAAAGACGGAGATTTCTCCTCGACGCTTCGCAGGGGATCACCGTCGAGGCGGTAATCGACCTCGTGAAGGCGGCGTCCGCCGCCGAAGGACAGACAGTCTCTCACTCGATGCTGAGAATGTTGTCGAAGCTTGCCCATCATCCGTCGTCCGGCGGACCGCGCGCCAGGACCGACCCGACGATTCGCGACGTGATGCGCCGCCTCGTCGATGACTGGACCCTCGACGACCCCAATCCCGAGGCGTATCGCCAGGCGCTCGAGAGCATGTCCAGTTCCAGAAGTGCCACCCAAAAGCCGTCGAATGACGTGCTGCCCACGGAAATCGAGCCCGAGCGGATGGTTCAAATCGCGATCGAAGTTGGCGCCATGGGACCGCAGGTGCGCGCCGCGATGGTCGACCTGTGCAAAGCCGGTCGCGCCGAAGTTTTGCTGGACCTGGTCGAGCGCGCGCCCAGCGAAGAGGCTGGCGCATCGGTTTGGGAATTTCTCAAAGGGAAGCGCATCCTCGAAGATCTGCTCCAGCAGCCGCGGGTCGACATGCCGCTCGTCGCGCGGTTCGTGAAGCGGCTTGGAATCGGCGCCGCGCCAACACTTCTCTCCGCCGCGGCGGTCTTCGACGACGCGAAAATCCGCACCCAGTTTTACGATCTGGTGCAGTCCGCCGGGGATCAGGTGGGCGAAGCAGTAGTCGAGCGGATCCCCGACGCCCCTCCTGTTGTTCAGCGCGAGCTATTGTCGCTGCTCGGACGCCTGAGCACGCTGCCATCCGGTTTTTCCGCGATTAACTACCTCGCCAACGAAGAGGCGCTGGTCCGCCGCGAGGCGGTGAGGCTCCTGCTTCGCAACCCGGCGGAGCGTGACGAGACCATCATGAGCGCGCTCACAGACACCGACGACAGAGTCGTTTTCGCCGGTCTTACGGTTGCGCAGGAGAGATGTCCTTCCACCGGAATCGAGTTGATCAAGCAGCGTGTCGATCGCGGTGAGCTCGATTCCCAGCTTCGCACCATGGGAATCCGGATCGTCGCACAACAGCGCACACCCGAGACGCTCGCCTGGCTTCTGAGCTACGTCGTTACCGTAGCTCACTGGCCGAGGAGATCGAGGCTGCGCCCGTCGACGCCGGAAATGCTGGCGGCGCTGAGCGTGATTGCGGCGTACTGGGGCAACGACCCCGCGGCGGAAACCGTTATCACGCTCGCCGAACGGAGCAAGGACCCGGAGGTCCGGGCGAAGATCGCGCGCAGAGGCGCGATGACCAAGCCCGTCACGGCACCGAAGAATGAGTGATCCGATTCGGTTTCTCGTGTCGTTCGGCCAAGCGGTCTCGACGATGGCTCTGTACAAGGACGGACATCCCGCGCGAGAGCGCGCGGTCGACAGATCGTTCCGCTGCCTCCAGGACCTCCAGGAGCACGACCCCAATCCGCGTTTCTCGTTTCTTGGCGAAGAGACCATCTACCAGGAGACGGCGCTTCGCGAGCTCGGCGACTGGGAATGGGGAACGCGTCTGGCGCACGCCGGTGTGCAGCGAATAGAGCTGGACACCAACGTCACCCGCGAGCAGTACGAAGAGTTCCTCGAGGAGATGATGGCCCGCATCACCCTCTCCGTCATCGACACGTCGGAAGCCAGGACCAACCGCCCCACCGGGATCAAAGTTGGTGCGCTCGGGATACGGGGAGAAACGAGGGAGCTACAGGAAGCGTTCGATGCTACGGCGCCCATCGCCACAATCTCGTACTCGCTCGGCGAGGAAGCCGCATCGATCCAGTCGATGCACCGGGAAGTTCAGGAGCGCGGCAAGCTGCCTCTGGCCGAGGCGGAAGCGGTTGTGCGCTCACTCTCGATGGCGATGCATGGCGATCAGGAGATGATACTTCCTCTCCTCCAGCTCAGGGAGTTCGACGAATACACGACCACGCATTCACTGAATGTCTCGGTACTTGTAATGGCGCTGGCGGAATCCCTCGGGCTGGCGCCGCAGGATGTTCGCACATTCGGCGTGGCGGGACTGCTGCACGATCTCGGCAAGGTGCACATCCCCCAGGATATTCTCAACAAGCCGGGCAAGCTCACGGACCAGGAGCGTCAGGTGATGCAGCAGCACCCGGTTGCGGGGGCGCAAATGATCATCGAAAGCGGGCGTCGTCTCGACCTTGCCGCGGCGGTGGCGCACGAGCACCACATCATGATCAACGGCCAGGGCTACCCGACGCACCACTACCGCCGCGATTGCCACAAGGCGAGCAAGCTGGTTCACGTCTGCGATGTGTACGACGCGCTGCGGACTCGACGTCCCTACCGGGATGCGTGGGAAAGCGAGCGTGTGCTCACCTACCTCGAGGAGCGCGCGGGAACGGAATTCGAGCCCGAGGCCGCGATCGCCTTCGTGAGATTGATGCGCAAGGTGGACAGCGGAATTCAGCGGTCGCCAATGCCCCCGGCGAATGGTGCCGAGCCTGCGACTTCGCCAGTCGAAGACAAGGCCGATTCCGCGCCACCCCCGCAGCCCTAATCAGGTGATAAGCGGTTGGAATGGGAAAGGGACGTCGCGAGACGTCCCTTTCCCATTTTCACCGCGTGGCGCCTACCGACTCTCTCTCTAGCGTTGACTGCGTCCGGACTTCGCCCCGGCGCGCGACCCGCGCTTGTCGAGGAACGGCTTGTCAAAGAGCATCCGCGAGGGAACCCGGGACAGGCCCGACGCATCCAGCCATTTCTCGAGGCCGTTTGCCAATGCCCGACGCTCCGACTTGCGCAGGATATCGAATCCATCGATTAGATCTGTCTGGATAACGCGCCTGGATCTTTTCACGAGATTCGCGCCCTGGCGCGTGAGGCGAAGCACGGCGCGGCGCCCATCGGACAGGTCGGGCGTGCGCGTCACGAAGCCCTTCGTGATCAGCTGACCGACAACCTGCGACACCGTGCTGTGCGTCGTCATCGTGATCATCGCGAGATCCTTGACAGACTGATTGGGGACCTGGCCCAGCTCCCTCAGCACGAACAGCTGTGCCGCGCTGACGCTCAATTCGCGCTCGACAGCTTCGGCCGCGGAGCGAAGACCGCGCACCATTCGCCGCACCGCGTTCAGCGCGCGCGAGAGGTCGGGCTGCCTTTTTTTCTTCGGCTTGGGCATGAGAGACCCGCGACGGTTTCGAATCTCGGTTATTCGCATCGAGGTCCGACCAGTTCCAGACCTCAAGAACTAATGTAGTTCCGACCCGTGCGGCAGAGCCAGTCGACGTTCGCCGCCAGGAAACCACTCTTCATCCTCTGAAGCCATACCGCCGGCGGGAATGGATGAACATTGCCCTTGACTGCCATTGGTCCACCGATACACTCTATCCCCGACGCAGGCTTCTGCTGCCGCCGAAAGCAAGTCCGGCCTCCCAAACGTTCTCGCTGTTGAAAGCTCCACCAATACCGGGATGCGACTATTCGTGATGAAGATATCTCTCGGTACCGACAAAGACTGTGTGCCAAATCTTATCCGCCTAGACACGACGGCTCCATCACCCTAGCCGTCTTCAGGACTCCGCGGCACTTCGCCGCGGAGTGATCGTCGGGTTATAGCGACCCGAAATTGGAGGAAAAATGACCCATGGTTCTGTGAGAAGGACACTTCGACTGGCACTGGCAATGGCGGTATCGCTGTTGTGGTACGCCGGCCCAGCAGCGGCGCAAGATGCAGGAACGATCACCGGCCGCGTCGTCGACGCAACCTCGCGAGCGCCGATACCGCTCGCGCAGATACAGATCGTCGGAACTACTCGCGGTACCGTGACGGGTGACGACGGCACGTTCCGGATCGGTGGAATACGGCCCGGACAGTACCAGGTGCGCGTTCTACGTCTCGGCTTCCAGGCCTCGGCGAGGTCGGTCCAGGTGACCGCCGGCGGCACAAATGAGCTCGACTTCGCACTCGTCCCGGCGGCGGTGAGCCTCGAGCAGGTCATCACCACAGCGACCGGCGAGCGGGAGCGGAAACGCGAAATCGGATCGGCCGTCGCGACGCTCCAACCAAGCACCGACCAGATCACCAGCGCCCAATCGGTGAGCCAGCTTCTCACCGGAAAAGTCTCCGGGGTGGATGTCGGCCAAGCCGGCGGCACCGTCGGCGGCCCCTCGCGCATTCGAATCCGCGGCGCCAATTCCATTTCGCTCGGCAACGAGCCGCTGATCATCGTCGACGGCATCAAGTTCAACAACAGTGTCGGCCAGGACAACGTCAGCGGTGCGACCACGATCGGCGTAGGTGGCCAGGTGCCGTCTCGTTTCAACGACATCAATCCAGAAGACATCGAGTCCATGGAGATTCTCAAGGGCCCCGCGGCAGCCGCGCAGTACGGTACGGCCGCCGCGAATGGTGTCATCCAGATCACGACCAAGCGTGGACGGACCGGCGCGGCGCGGTGGAGCACTTTTCTTGAAGGCGGCCAAATCAAGGATGTAACCGCTTACCCGGCGAATTTCGCCCAGACCGGGACGCGCCCGAGCGGCAAGCAGACAGGATTCTGCGATCTCGACAGCCAGACGCTCGGACTCTGCACTCCGAATGCGGGCGGACTTACCTCGTTCAATCCGCTCGAGCAATTCAGCCCGTTCATCACCGGCCATCACGGGGCTTACGGAGCGAGCGTCACCGGCGGGACCGACCAGGTCACGTATTACATCTCGGGCAACTTCGACAAGCAGCAGGGTGTTTTCGAGATAAATACCGAGAATCGCGCATCGGGACGTGCCAATCTTTCCGTTCAGCTACGGGATAACTGGAATGTGCAGGTCGGCACCAGTTACCTCGCCGATCACCTGCGCCTGCCACAGAACGACAACAACATTCTCGGCATCCTTCCTGGCGGTCTCCTTGGTGGCACGGCGGACGACTCCGTTGCGCACGGGTACCTCGCCGGCCAGACTCCGCAGGACATTTTCGCGATCAATACGCGGCAGGACACTCAGCGCTTCGAGAACACCATCAACACTTCCTATCAGCCACTTTCGTGGCTGACGGCGACGGGTGTGGCCGGACTCGATTACCTCAACAGGTATGACAACGAGCTGGTTCCACCGAACAAGGTGTTCTTCGGTGATCTGCCCCAGGGACAGCGGACGTCGAATCCGTTCTCGATCTATAACTACACGGCAAACGGAACTCTCTCGGCAGCCTTTACTCCGTTCACGGGAATCAAGTCGACCACGAAAGTCAGTGGCCTGTTCAGCAAGGAGCTCGTACGGGGCACCCTTGCATTCGGAGCATCGCTGCTCGGCGGAACTGGCTCGCTGAACGGCGCTAGCGCCCGCTTCGCCGTCGGTGAGACTAACACGGACAACAAGACAGTAAGCAGGCTCATCCGCGAGGACCTTGCGTTCAGGGATCGTATTTTCTTCAGCGCCGCGCTGCGTAACGACAAGAACAGCGCGTTCGGGCAGAACTTTGGCAGCATCAACTATCCATCGTACACACTCTCCTGGGTGGTGAACGAAGAGCCGTTCTTCCCGAAGACCAACTGGGTCAGCTCACTGAGATTGCGCGCCGCGAACGGACGATCCGGCCAGAAGCCGAACTTCCGCGACGCGATCACGTTCTTCAACGCCCAGACGGTGACAGTCAACAACGCCGACGTTCCGGGAATTACAGTTGGCGGAACTGGCAACATCGACCTGCGTCCCGAGCGCTCCCAGGAAACCGAGCTCGGTTTCGATGCGGGCTTCTTCGGGGAGAGGCTCGGACTCGAGGTAACTCACTACAACAAGCGAACTGACGATCTTCTGATCGCGGTGCCCCTTCCCCCGTCTCTCGGCTTGACGAACACTCAGTTCAAGAACCTCGGATCCGTCAGCAACAAGGGCTGGGAGTTCCAGGCCAACGCCAAGGTTCTGGACGTGGATCCTGTCGCGTTCAACTTGACGTTTTCCGCGTCGACCAACGACAACAAGGTGCTCTCCCTCGGAGAGATCAGTCCGGGAGTGCGGGTGCCCCCGATTATCTTCGGCAATCAGCAGCATCGGGTCGGAGTGCCGCTCGGCAGCTACTTCGGTAGGAGCGTGACGTTCAACGACGCCAACGGCGACCACATCATCGCCGAATCCGAAATCGCCGTGTCGGACACCGAAGTCTATCTGGGAAATCCCCTGCCCAAGCAACAGCTGTCGATAACCCCCGAGCTCACGCTCTTCAAGTTGCTGCGTGTCTCGGCGCTGATCGACCACAAGGGTGGTTACAAATTGTTCGACTTCACGCGCCGGTTCCGTTGCGCCTTCGGTGTTTGTGAGGAGGCGTTCAACAAGAATGCGTCGCTCCAGGATCAGGCGGCCAACATCGCGATCAACTTTGGCACCGATGCGCTTTACGTGGAGGACGCGACTTTCACCAAGCTCAGGGAGCTCTCCTTCACGCTCATTGCGCCTGAGAGCCTGAGGCGAATGGTCGGCGGCAGGGCTATGGAGCTGAGCATCGCGGGGCGGAATCTTCACACCTGGACCAAATACAAGGGATTCGACCCCGAGACCAACTCGGAGCCAGGCGGGAATTTCAGCACGTCGGATTTCCTGACGCTTCCCCCCACGCGGTCGTGGACAGCACGCGTCAACATCAACTTCTGATCTCAGCTTACCTCTTTCAACGAGATAAAATAAATGTTGGATAGACACATTTTGCGGCGGCGAATGGCGCCGGCGCTCCTGGCTGCGGCGGTTCTGGCCGTCGGCCTCGTGGCGTGCAATTCGGATAAACTTCTGAAAGTGACGGATCCGGACGTCGCGCTCCCAAAGGCCCTGGCGGGCCTGGGGGCTTTGCCTACACTGCGTGCCGGAGCGATCGGCAACTTCGGAGTCGCTTACAATGGCGATCAGTCCGTCTCTGACGAAGAGCAGGTTGATCTGTCTGCATTGTTGTCCGACGAATTCATCAATACCGAGACTTTTCCAACGCGCATCGAGATCGATCAGCGCGCGCAGCAGGTGGTGAATCAAAGTCTGCTCGGTACGTTCTTCGACCTGACACGCGCTCGAGCCTCATCAGAGTTCGCGATCAGGAACTTCGAGGCGCTTGCCAAGACCGCCAACGACAGCACTGGGTATCCCGAGATGCTTTCGCTCAACGCGCTCGCCTACGTTCTGTTCGCCGAAAACTATTGTGGGGCGGTGCCGGTGAGCACGCAGAACGCCGACGGTTCCTTCACTTTCGGCGCCGGCGAGACTAGGGCCATGCTCCTCGACAGCGCACTCAACAAGACCAACAAGGCACTGGGCATAACGAGCTCGTCCTTAACGAATGAGTTCAAATTCCTCGCGCAGGTCGCCAAGGGTCGTGCGCTGCTGGACAAAGGTGACTACCCCAATGCGGCTGCGGCCGTCGCCGGAGTGCCGACGACGTTTCAGTACACCTATCAGCACTCCGCGAGTACAGCGCGACAGAACAATGGCGACTGGGGTCTCACGGTCAGCGTAGGCCGCTTCGGGGTGGCGGATCGTGAGGGTGGAACCGGGCTTCCGTTCCAGTCCGACGGTGTCGCTGACCCGCGGGTCGCCGATACTCTTGCAAATCGTGTTGGTACCGCCAAACCGACCAAGGGTTTTGACGGAGCGACCGACCAATTCGTGCAAATGAAGTATCCTGACCGCGCGTCGCCAGCGACGATCGCTGACGGCGTAGAAGCTCGCCTGATCGAGGCCGAAGCAACTCTCAAGGCGGGAGACCCGGTAGCCGCACTGGCCGCCCTGAATGCGCTACGGAGCGATGCCGGTTTGCTGTCGTTGCGGGGCTATCCGGCGGGCTCGCTGCCGCCCCTCACGCTGCAGGTGGGAACCACCGCGCAAGTCGATCAACTCTTCAAGGAAAGAGCTTACTGGCTCTTCCTGACGTCGCACCGGCTTGGAGATCTGCGTCGTCTCATCTGGCAGTACGGGCGTACAGCTAACTCCGTATTCCCGATCGGTGCCTACTTCAAGGGCGGAAACTACGGTACGGATGTGAATTCGCCGGTCCCGCAACAGGAACAGAACAATCCAAAGTACGTTGCCGGGTCGTGCAAACAGGACGAACCCTAGAGCCTGAACGGCGGGCAAAACAAAAACTCCGCTGCGAGAGAGAATCCTCGCAGCGGAGTTTTTTTGTCGGGCTCGATCAGTTTATCCCCGAGGCTTCCCAGGTGTGAATGTAGATGACGCCGGCGGCGGCATTCGTTCCCTGAGACACCGTGCCGCGGATGCCACTCAGCAGTTCCACACTCTGGATGGAGCCGGTGGAGAGATCACGCAGAACTGCGAAATCGATAATTCTCGCGCCGTCGACGAGAATGAGTGGCGTGTCCGCGCCCGCAATCGTGATCGTGCTTCGTCCGCGGCGGGTACGGACCTCCCGCGGACGGCCGTACTGGTCCTCTGAGAAATCGTATTGCCGCGCGCGCCTGCGCAGCAGATCCCAGGCGTTGGTGGACGGGGAGCGGGAGATCTCTTCCGCGCTAATGACATCGACGCTGTTGCCGGCGACGTCAGACTGAAGCTGTGGTGGGGCGCACCCAGAGAGGGACACGAGACCAACCATGCCGGCGAACGCGATCAATCCGAGCTGACGCATTCCAGCCTCTGGGGAAGCAGGAGAAAGTACTGTGCTGAACGTACTGCGCGGTTCGACGGATTGCCAGCTAAAACGATTGATCCCGCGC
>Ga0207926_1000984_pt1 | contig 13916 bp, 16 predicted proteins | sample NGESurdeep072012_8_FD_184454 | JGI IMG/M metagenome (GOLD analysis project Ga0207926, IMG submission 184454) | Arctic peat soil microbial communities from Barrow, Alaska - NGEE Surface sample 210-1 deep-072012 (SPAdes) | ecosystem: Environmental > Terrestrial > Soil > Wetlands > Peat ...
GGTGGTCCGCCCGGCCCGGGTACCGAGCACCTGGCAGCGGGCTTCCACCGGGCCCACCTTCACCGGGCGCAGGTAGTGCAGCACCGTGTCGGCGGCGGCCACCCCGGCCGGGCCGGACACAGACTGCGAGTGGGCGAGCGCGGCCCGGCAGGCTGCCTCGTCGGCCAGCATGGCCACCGCCCCGCCGTGGAGGATTCCCCACGGATTCCGGAGCCGGTCGTCCAACGCGAGCCGGGTGACCGGGCCCTCACCGGGCTCGATGGAGAAGAACTCCTCCGGCTGGACCGGATCGGGTTGGGGCGGGGGCATGGCCACGATGACCGGGCGGTCGAATGTGAGTTCCATGGCACCGGGATCGAGGATGGCGCATGTCATGGTGGCGGCGGCCACGTGGCGGTCGTGCGCCCCTTCGTCGACCACTTCGAGGGCCGTGACCACCGAAGAGCGCCCGCGCCGCAGGACCTCGGCCCCGAACCGGAGCGGGCCCACATGGTCGAGCTCGGACACGGTGGCCAGCAGCGATGTGGTGACGATCCACCGGGGCAGGACGGCCAGCCCGCTGGTGAAACCACCGAGCGAATCAAGATTGGTCAGCAACCCGCCGGTGCGCAGGCCCCCGCCGGCCCCTCGCAGATGATCGTCGATCGGGGCGCGGCCTGCCGTCGACGAGGGGCGCTCGTCGCCGTCCTGGGCCGGAAGTTCCCAGCGCTCGAGCCGGAGATAGTCGCTGACGTGGCGTCGTCGGTCGACCGGTTCCTCGGTCGTCCCGCTCGACGGGTCGGTCACTTCGGCTGCATCCGAAGTCACGACGCCGCACCGGCGAGTACGGTCGCCGGGGCGCCGGACACGTTGACAACCGTCATGAGCCGGTGCCCGGACCCGGCGTCGCGCAGCTCGATGACCGCGCCGGCCCGGCCGTCGGGGCCGTCTCCGAGCACCCGGGCCGAGGTGACCACCGGACCGACCCGGCCGAGGGCCAGGTAGGCGATCTGCAGGTCGGTGATGACGAAGGAGGCGCCGTCGAGCCCGTGGGCGGCACCCAGCGTCTCGGCGCCGGCCGCCTCGGCGAGCAGGGCGATGACGCCACCTTGCACGGCCCGGAACGAGTTGTGGAGGTAGGGACGCACGGCCATCGACAGCCGCCCCGCCGGGGCGTCGTCCACCTCGACGGGAAGTGCCTCGAGGATGGGCCGGTCCAGCCCGCCACCTCCGAAGGACCACCGGATAGGCAGCTCTCCGGCCGACTGGACCGACGATGACGGGTTCTGTGCCGACAGGACCGAGAACGTCATCGACGCCCACGCCACCGGATCGGCGGTCTGCCCGTCGACGATGGTGTCGGTGCCGTCATCCTCGACGCACACCACCAGCGCCTCGACGACCAGGGTGGTCCTCCCCCGACGGGCTACCGAGCCTCTGGCCTGCACCCATGGCCCCTGTACCGGCCCGACCAACTGCAGGGCCATGTCGGCTGTAGCCATCCAATCGGGGGCCAGCACCCGGGCGGCGATGGCGCCACCCACGACGTCGACCAACGTTGCGAGCACCCCGGATCGCACGCCGCCGTCGGCCGTCGTGACGAACGGGGTCACGCGGGTGCGCACCCGTGCGGTGGTCCCGCCGGTCACCTCGGCCTCCATGCCCAGGTCCCCCAGGAAATGCGCCGAGGGCGGGTAGTCGCTGAAGGCCACTCAGCGTTCCTGTTCGGTCGGGCGTACCAGCACCTCGTTGACGGCCATCCGCCGGGGCCGGGTGACGGTGAAGGTGATCGAGTCGGCGATGTCCTCGGACTGCAGCATCTCCATCTGGCTGAAGGTGGCCATCATCCCCTCCAACACCTCGGGTCGGAGGTGGGTGGCCAACTCGGTGGCTACGGCGCCGGGCTCGACAACCGACACCCGGACGTGGCGGCGGGTGACCTCCTGGCGGAGCGACTCGGTGAAGGCCACAACACCGAACTTGGTGGCGTTGTAGACACCGCTACCGAGTCGGGCGACCCGGCCGGCCACCGAGCTCACGTTGACGATGTCGGCCACCCGGCGCGGATCGGTGTCGGCTGCCGAAAGGAGATGGGGTAACGCGGCGTGGGTGCAGTAGAGGAGGCCGAGCAGGTTGAGCTCCACCATCCGGCGCCACTCCTCCACCGGCGCGTCCACGATGGGGCCGAGCAGCATCACGCCGGCATTGTTGACCAGGGTGTCGAGCCGGCCGAACCGGGTGACGGTGTCTGCCACCATGGCCCGAGCCTGGGCCTCATCGGTCACGTCGGTTTCGAGGACCAGCACCTGGTCGCGGCCGATGCGGTCGGCGAGAGCTTCCAGCCGGTCTCGGCGCCTTGCGGCCACCGCCACCCGGGCACCTGCGTCGGCCAGGGCCACCGCGGTGGCCTCACCGATCCCGCTGGATGCTCCGGTGACCAGCGCCACGGTGCCATCGAGTCGTTCCGTCATGGGTGTTCCCCCGTCCCGTTCGCACCGGACCTGTCCGGTCCGGTGTCCGCGACGAAGTGTACCGAGGCGCCCAGGAGGTGATCACTGAGGCCGCCCGAGGGCGGCCCGGTCAGGCTGCAGTCTTCTGCTGGTTGCGGCGACGGGAGTTGCGGCGACGGCCGCGGGGACGCACCGAGGTGTCATACGGGCGCCCGGTCGCGGCCGGGCTCTCGTGGAGTGCGCACCAGTCCGTGCTGTTGTACCGGGAGAGGAGCACCTGGCACGAGGGCTCGATGCAGACTCGGCCGGTCCCGAAGGATTCGGGCGCCAAGCCGCCGTTCAGCCCTTCGGCCAACATCGACCCGTCCTCGACCGTTCGTCGTTCGACCATTTCACCGCTCTCCTTGTGTGCGTCGTCGGCTATCGGCCGGCGGTGTCGTATCCACCGGCCCGCAATGTGGCGCCCGGTTGTGGAGATTCCATCGGCACATCACGGGAGAAACTGAAACGCGGGGACGGACGACCAAAGGGGGTGGGTGACACCAGATTGCTATGGTCGCCGGATGGGCCCCACCGACGACGGTCGCACCCCCCTGCGCAAGGCGCGGAAGGCCTGGTGAGCAGCCCCGTCGTCCCGTGGTGGAAGGAGGCGGTCTTCTACCAGATCTATCCCCGGAGCTTCGCCGACTCGGACGGCGACGGCGTCGGCGATCTGGCGGGCATCCGGGCCCGGCTCGACGACCTGGCCTGGCTGGGTGTCGACGCCCTGTGGATCTCCCCCTTCTTCCGCTCGCCCATGGCCGACTTCGGGTACGACGTCAGCGACTACTGCGGCGTCGACCCGCTCTTCGGCGACCTGGCCGCGTTCGACGCCCTGGTCGACGACGCCCACCGGCTGGGCTTGCGGGTGGTCATCGACTGGGTGCCCAACCATTCCTCGGACCAACACCCCTGGTTCCTGGACGCCGCCTCGTCGCGGGAGAGCACCCACCGCAATTGGTACGTGTGGCGCGACCCGAACCCCGACGGTTCGCCACCGAACAACTGGGTGGCCGCGTTCGACCTGACCGCTCCGGCCTGGACCTTCCACGAGCCCACCGGCCAGTGGTACCTGCACCTGTTCGAGGAGGCTCAGCCCGACCTCAACTGGGACGAACCGGCGGTCGTCAGTGCAATGCACGACACGCTCCGGTTCTGGCTCGACCGGGGAGTCGACGGATTCCGGGCCGACGTGGTCCACGGCATCGGCAAAGACCCGGCCCTGCCCGACGACCCTCCCGAGGTGGCCGGTATCCCCCACTGCGCGCTCAACGACGTGCCCGTCACCCACGATCGGCTCCGGGCGATGCGAACGCTCATCGATGCCTATCCGGGGGAGCGCATGATGGTCGGTGAAGTCTTTCTCCTGTCGACCGAGGCCGTTTCCACCTACTACGGCCACGGCGACGAACTCCACCTGGCCTTCAACTTCCCACCCCTGTTCGCACCGTGGCTGGCCGACCGGTGGGCAACGTGCATCGGGGACGCGCGCCGGTCGCTCGACCCCCGGGGAGCTTGGCCGACATGGGTCCTGTCGAACCACGACAATTCCCGGCACCGCACCCGGTACGACCGCTCGGCGGCCCGGGCGGGCGAGGACCAGGCCACGGCGGAACGCCGCAGCGAGGCCCGGGCCCGGGCTGCCGCGGTGCTGCTCCTCACCCTGCGAGGAACCCCATTCATCTACCAGGGCGACGAGCTCGGACTGGTGGATGCTGACATCCCCGAAGACCGGGTCGTCGACCCGGGTGGGCGCGACGGGTGCCGGGCCGTGCTGCCGTGGGACGGATCGGACGACCGCGGGTGGCCGACGGCCGACGGGGTCACCACCTGGCTGCCGCTGGCATCCGAGTCCGACGTCCGTAACCGGGTGGCGCAACGCGGCGACCCGGGCTCGATCTTGCATCTCTACCGGCGGGCCATCGCCACGCGGAAAGCGACACCGGCGCTGGCACTCGGATCATTCGAACCGCTTCCGTCACCCGAGGGGACGCTCGCCTACCGTCGCGAACTCGACGGTGTGTCGTGCACGGTCCTGATCAACTTCACCGGCGCCGTAGTGGCCATGACCTCGCCCGCATTAGGCGGTGCGGAGGTGTTGCTGGCTTCGGACGATCCGGCCCCCGCAGACGGGTTCACCGGGGTACTCGGCCCCGATCAGGCCGTCGTACTGTTGCGCTGAGGATTCCGACACCGACAGGCGCGACGGGGCGGCACGGGTGTGCGCCCCGTCGGCCGGTCAGATCAGAACCAGGTCTCCTGCCAGAAGTCGATCTCGCCGAAGTCGCCCAGCGACATCGAGTGGTCGGTCTCGTGGCCACTGCGGCGGATGCAGCACACCAGCGTCCCCATCCACGGGCCCCGGTCGATGCAGTGGACGGCGCCGCAGCGTTGCCACGCCGGTTGGGCCGGGAGGACGAGGTCGTCGAGATCGAAGTCGTCGTCGTTCCAGTCCCGGAGGACCCGTTGAGTATGTGGTTCGATAGCCATCTTCTTTCGTGCCCCTCTGTTGTCGATTCCGGTGGACCCGTGCTGCGGACCCGGTCCGCTCCACCGTTCCCTCCAATTCTCGGAAGGCCCTGCGCGCACCTGTAGCCCGATCGACGAACTGCAACTGACCGGCGGGTGGGTGCAACCGTTCGGCGCTGTCTGTGGTCGCACTGCGACCCAGGGTCGCCACCATTGTAAGAAGTCGCTCCACAACTTTTCCCCGGAATCTAACGAATGCCCACGTCAGCGGTGCGGAAGACATGCACGCCCATCGACAGGTGTTCAGATTCCTTACATCTGCACCCTGCGTTCCGCGACAGCCTGCCAGTAGGGTTGCGCCATGAACGCCGAGGGTGGCACCAGCATCGAGGACATCGTCCGGCGCAACATCGCGGCGCTGCGGGCGAAGGACAGCCTGACCCAGCAGGCCCTGGCCGACGAGATGCTCCTGCGGGGTGTGGCCTGGACACGGGAGACGGTCGCCCAGGTGGAGACGACCAACCGCCGGATCGGTTTGACCGAGGCCATCGCGGTTGCCGCCTGCCTGGACGTGCCGTTGGCCCGCCTGGTCGCCACCGGTGCCGATACCGTCAGTGTGGGAGAGAGTCGATGGACGGCCCCGTATCTGGCTGCCGCCATTGCCGGCACGGCAGGCGATGTGTTCGCACCCGAGAGCTATTCGGCAGCGGCCCGGCCGCGTCGTGACCAGCCGCGCGACACCTGGGAGGACGAGGAGTACCCCGTCCAGCGGCCGACACCGCCCGGTGATTCGCCGATGGAGCTCGAGCGTCGGCGTCGCCCCCGCGACCGACGCCCGGTCGAGGCCGCCGAGCCGGCACTCGTCGAGCGTCCGGTCGAACCCGAGTCCGATGCGCCCCACCGTACGGCCGAGCGCATCGAGCGCCGCCTGCGTCTACGGGTGACGGCCGGCGATGTCGACAGCACCGCACAGCACCTGTGGTCACGCAGTCTGGAGGCCGAGCGCGACCGCCGCGTAGCCGAGCGCCAGACGCTGACCGGAGGGTCGCTGCCCACGATCCAAGGCCACGTGTCACGGGATCTCGACCGCGAGCTCGCCCACGAGATGGAGAAGCGGGCCGAGGGAGTCGTGCCCCCAGACGACGCGTCGGGCACGCTGACCGCCGATGAGGCGGCATGGGAGGCCACCCGCCTCAATATCATCCTGGCCAACAAGGGATACTCGGACAGCGACGTCACCCGGTGGTGGAACTTCACCCGCCATCGCGAGCTCGGCGACCAGACCATCGCCGGGGCGTGGCGGGACGGGCACTATTCGGCGGTCAGCCGGTTGATCCAGTCGCTCGCCGACAAGCGCTCGCCGGACAGCGACGTATGACCCGCTGACTGTCGGTCAGCCGGCGTCGGGGCCGAGCAGCTCCTCGAGCAGCCTGTGAACCCGCCGGTCGATTTCGTCGACAATGGGTCGGACCTCATCGACCGACAGACCGGCCGGATCAGTGAGTTCCCAGTCGACCACCCGCCTGCCCGGGTACACCGGGCAGGCGTCACCGCACCCCATCGTCACGATGATGTCGGCGGTGCGGGCCGCCTCGTCGCTCACCGGCTTCGGGAACTCGGCGCTGGCATCCAGTCCCCGCTCGGCCAGCACGGCCACCACCGAGGGGTTGAGTGTCTCACCAGGCTCCGACCCGCCGGACAGCACCCGGATGCGTCCTCGCGCATAGTGGTCGAGGAGCACACGGCCGGCCACGCTGCGGCCGGCGTTGTGCACGCAGAGGAACAGGATGGTAGGAGTGTCGGACATCTGGATTCCTAGCGGTCAGTCGACGGAAGCGAGGTCGGGTAGGGGTCGCCAAGGTCAGTGTGGAAGTCGTGGGGAACCATGATGTCGGCCGCCTCGGCCGGGGTGAACCCGGGATGGAGGACCCGGACCAACCCGATGGCGACCAGCGCGCCCACGACCTGTGCTCCGATGAACGGGGCGACGGACGACGGCGCGATCCCGGCGAACGTGTTCGAGAACATCCGCCCGACGGTGATGGCCGGATTGGCGAAGCTGGTCGACGAGGTGAAGAAGTAGGCGGCGGTGATGTAGGCACCCACGGCGGCCGGCGTGTAGGCGCTCTTGCCGCTCCGGGCCAGGGCGAAGATCACCAACAGGAGACCGGTCGTGGTGATGATCTCGGAGAACAGATGCGGACCGGTGGCCCGGTGGTGGGTGGAGATCGAGACGGTCGGGAGGGCGAACATGACGTTGGCGGCCATGGCTCCGGCCACGCACCCCACCACCTGGACGGGCGCATAGGCCGCGGCGTCGCGCCAGGAGATCCCCCCGAAGGCGGCGTCGACAAGGGAGACCACCGGGTTGAAGTGGGCCCCCGACACCGCCCCGAAGATCAGGATGATGGCGAAGAGCCCCGCCCCGGTCACCAGCGCATTCTGCAGGAGCTCGAGCCCGGTGTTGCCGGGCGACAGCTGCTGGGCGGCGATTCCGGAACCGATGACGATTGCCGCGAGCAGCGCGCTGCCCAGGAACTCAGCAAACAGGCGACGCCACAGCACCACACCCGCGGACGGGGGTGCGCCCCTCTCGACGGGATCTCCGCTCAACAGCAGGTGGGTGCCGTGGCACCGGAAGAAGCAGTCAGCGCCGGGGTGCAGCACATGCCACCACCGTTCATCCCTTCAGGGGACTCGGCGTCAGCCAGCACCGTATAGACCTCCCAGCGGGCGCCGTCCGGTCCATCCACCCATACCTTGTCCTGGACGGCGTAACAGCAGGTGGTCGACTCCTCTACCGAGGTGGCGCATCCTTGGTCGCCCAGCTGCGTGGTGGCCGCACGGACCTCCTCGGTGGTGGCGACCTCGACGCCGAGGTGGTTGATGGAACCTGGATCCCCCACGCCCTCGATCAGGACCAGCTTGAGGGGTGGCTCGTCGATGGCGAAGTTGGCGTAGCCGGGACGGACCTTGGCCGGCAAGGTGGCAAACAACGTGGAGTAAAAGGCGATGGCCTCATCGAGGTCGGAGACGTTGAGGGCGAGTTGCACGCGGGACATGGTCCACTCCCTTGGATTGATGGATGTCGATGGGAAGTGTGCGCAACATATCGATGTTTGTCAATGTGTGTGGAGGAACCATGGCGAAGCAATCGGTAGACAACGAGACCATCTGCTGCCCACCACTGGCCGATCACGCCCTGTCGGATGCCGAGGCACAAGATCTGGCAGCGGTATTGGCGGCGCTCGGCGACCCGGTCCGCCTCCGGATCTATTCGATCATCGCCAGCCAGGACGAGACGTGCAGCTGCAACCTCGAGATCCCGCTGGGGAAGAGTCAGCCGACCGTCTCCCATCACACCCGCAAACTGGCTGCAGCCGGGCTCATCGTGGGCGAGAAGCGGGGCCGGTGGACCTGGTGGCGGGCCGTGCCGGAGCAGGTGGCGTCCCTGGCAGCCGTTCTCGGGGTGACGCCTCCGTCGAGAGACTGAGCCCGGCCGCCGGCAGCAGCCATCGAGTAGGACGCGAGGGGTCTGCAGAACGGATCCAAGGTAGGGCAGTGGGTACATGATCCACCGGGGCCCCGCCCATCGTGTGGGCTACGAGCCGCTTGACCTCACTTCGAGCCACCGTTAATCTCTATAATCGCGCTAGATTCAATAGGATTTCTCTTCGAATCGCCAGATGCAATCCACGACTGGAGGTGAACTCCGGGGACCACGAGTTCGTACACCGAGCAGTCCCGACATCCCAACTCCAACGGGACGTCGACACCTGTCGGAGAAGTCCGCCGACGCCTGTCCAATCGAGAGGTCGCAATGATGCACGAGAACCTGATCGCAATCCGGATCACATCCAGATGGCACGGACCGTGCCAACAGTGCGGGTGGACCCAGTCGCTGCGGAAGCTGACGATCCACCAGTTCGCCGAGTTGGGGCGAATCCAGCCCCGCTTCCTCGGTGGTAAGTGGATCTGCGACGAGTGCTTCGCCGGCGCGGGGCTCGCCGAGCAGCATCCGACACCGATCGTCACGCGTCCCGAGTTGCTGGTTCCGGCTCCACCGGCGCACTACCGATCCGTCGCCTGAATCCGTACCGGCATGCCGGCATGCCCATGCAGTTGATTCGGATTGGGCACGATGCGTTCGTGGGCCGGTCATCGAACGCATGTGAGCGGCCTTGGTCACCAGGCCAGCCGATGGTGCACAGGAACGTCGGGGTCGCCGTCGCCATCCGTCCGTCGATTGAGCGAGGCGATCCGGCCGCGCAAAGGTCCGTTCACCTCCTCACGAACGGCAACGTGTCCGGTCGGGGCGGCTAGAAACCGATTCCACCCCCGCCTCCCGGACTCGTCGTCGTGGTCGTCGGGGGCGGCGGGATCGTGGTCGGAGGTGCCGTGGCTGGGGGGGCCGTGGCCGGAGGTGCCGTAGCCGGTGGGCTCGCAACCGGCGGAGTCGAGGGCGGTGGAGTCGTTGCCGATGGCGCTGGGGCCGTATTCCCTCTGACTGGAGGTGCCGTGCCTGATGGCGCCGAGGCCGTCTTCGCCCCTGCCGGCGCAGTCGTAGCTGTGCCCGCCTTAGGCGTTGGCGTCGGGGCGGTGCTCGCCTTGGGCGATGACGCCGCGGCCGGGGGGTCCGTCGTCGGCGGAGTAGTCGTGGTCGATTTCCCTGCTCGGGTAGACGTCGTAGTTGGCGTATTCGCACCGGAGGACGTGCAGGCGGCAAGCAGCAGACCACCAGCCACCACGACTCCCAGCGACCGCATCATGCGCGACATTCGGATCCTCCTTCTGGTCCCAGCCACGACCCGCAGTCGGGATCGCTCCATGCACTGGTGACTACGAGTACGGAACCCGATTCGTTCACGTGTATCGAATCGTCCCCAGATCTTCTCGGTGCTCCCGGAGTACCTGATGGAACCTGGTCCAGGTGCGGCGATGACGTCGCATCGTCGGTCGCGACCCGGCTGTCGACTGCCGCACGTTCGGACGCCCCATGCGGACCGCTGGCCTCCACCGGATCCTGGAAGCCAGCGGTCCCGCCTGACGTTGATCGCCGACACGGCATCACTGTCGAGCACCAGGCCGTCCGGGCCGTCCGATTCCCATGATTGGCAGCCGTGAACACGTTTCGTGCACCTACCAGACGCCTGGAAGCAACCTCCATCGGACCGTGGCTCGATAGTCGTCGTAGGTTCCGCTGGCAACGAGAAGCCGTTCCTCGCTGAGCGCCCGCCGGACATTGCAGCCGCATACGAAGAGCATCACGAGGGCGTTGCGCACTGAGATGCTCTGCAGGACATAGCCGAATTGGAGGAGGAAGTAGGACGCGTAGATGGGGTGCCTGACGACCGCATAGGGACCCCGGCGCTTCAGTCCGCGGTCAGCTGGAGCGAAACCGAACGAACGGCCCAGGGCGACGAAGGACGTCACGCAGAGTACAAGTCCGGCCAACTGCAAACTGAGTCCTGCTGCGACCCAACCGTGCAGATGTTCGCCGTCGGGCCGGAACAGGACGCCGCCGAAGGTGCCGCCGAATGCCAGCAGCCAGTCGCTCAGTCGCTGGCTCACGACGCGGGCTGGGCGTCTCACGACAAATGCCACGACGATCCACAGCTGCTCGACGAAGAACAGGCCACCAACCAGCGAATGGGTCTGGAGGTAATGCTGCAGTCCGGCCCGGGCGAACAGCACGGCGCCAACGGCGCCGACAAGATTGGCGGCAATGCGAAGAAGAAGGGTGGTCCGCGGGGACTTGGACGAGCTGTTGCCTTCGTCGCCCCCGAGGACGCTTGCCGACCTGGTGGCTGCCTGGGTAGGTGCGCCCGCGCTCTCTGGAGAACCGTGGAGCCGCGGCTCGCCGGTCGTCATCGTGGCAAAGTGTCGGCCCTGGTTCGTGTCAGCTCGCCGTCCGCGTCTGAGGGCTTCTCTACGATGTCGTGTGTCACCGTTGCTTCGGTCGACCACAGGTGACGCCCGATGACCGCGTCGAGGCTCAGTCGGCCCGCGCCGAGCCCGACGACGACGAGTGCCATGGCAGCAAGAGCCAGGTTGAACTCGTAGCCTGGTGTTGCCGACAGCGAATTGATTCCGTTCGCCCACGACACGGTGATCATCGCCATCACCATGTCCCCGAACAGTGCCAGTCCAGCAAGGCGCGACATGAAGCCGAACGCGAGGGCGATAGCGGCACCGAACTCGATGACTCCACCGAGGACGGCGAAGAACACGCCGGGATGAAGGTGGGCGGAGGTCGAGAAATAGATCGCCGTGCGGTGGATTCCCGGGCCGTTGAACCAGCCGAACAGTTTTCCGGCTCCGTAGTAGGTGAAGATCCAGACGAGTGCGATGCGCACAGGCACGACCGCGACATCGGTGCCCAGGGCAGTGGGATCGGTTCTGAACAGGACCGAGAGCAGCGTCCGGACGCCGCCGGGACGGGTGGCTCCCGCGTTCACCACCATCAGGGTCGCACCACATCGGCCTCGGCCATGGGGAACGGACGAGATTCCTCATGACCGTCCCTGGCGTCGTCGCGATCCTCGAGCGGGCGGAACGGCCCCCACAGCTGGGCGAGGAGAACCGCCAGATGACGGGGTCGCTCGCCGGACTGTTCCACCATGAGAGGCCGACCCGGCAGCCCCGTGTTCGTCCGGATCGTCCCCTCGGTCGGGAACACGGCACGATGGAAGAGCTGGTCCCAGATCGTGAGTGCGAATCCGAGGTTCACATCTTGGGGCCCATCCAACTTGTGGTGGATGCGGTGGTAGTTCGGGCTCACGAAGACTCTCTCCAGCAGCCCGAAGCCCAGATTCGTATTCGAATGTTCGAACGCGACGAAGCCGGCATAGGCGACGAGCAGGACGGTCGGCACGGCGCCGTTGGCCAGGAGCACGATCCCCGGAATGAGAGCGATGAGATAGGACACGTGAATGAGCGGATGCGTCCGGAAAACGGTGAGCACGCTCATGTCTTCTTGCGAGTGGTGCAGCTCGTGAAAGCGCCAGAGCACCTGCACGCGGTGGTTGGCAAGGTGCGCCAGCCAATTGCACCCGTCCATCGCCACGAAGATCAGGCCGATCGCCGCCCAACGTGGAAGTAGTTCGAGTCGTGGAACGACGATCCAGGGGATAGACTTGTGCGCCACATCAGCAAAGGAAAGGGAGAGTGCCACCACCAGCGGCACGACCAGGCTGGCGTTCAGGAGCGTGTAGAGCGCGTCCTGTCGATAGCCCCGAGCGAAGAACGATCGACGCTGCGCCGGTCGCAATCGCTCGACTACCAGGATCAGTGCGAGGATCGCGACGGTCATCGGCCCGATCACCACCACGCGCTGTCCCGTCATCGAGTCGGCGAAACTGGCCCCTCCCCAGCGACTCGACCAACCGATGCCTATGAGGATGACCAGGGCCGCGACAATCGACAGGGCCGGCAGATACATGCGAGGAGTATGCGCTCGTCCCTTCCACTCCAGCTCTGCGATAGTTCGAATCGGTAACGCCTGTGCCGCCGATCGATCGAGTGGCTCGTCGGTGTGGAACGCTTCCGCATCCCATCGCTCGACGAGACCGCTAGAAGCCGACTCCACCTGCGCCTCCTGCTGGGCTCGTGGTCGTGGTTGGGCTCACCGCCGGCGTGGTGCTCGACGTGCTGAGTACGAACCACGTCCCACCAACACCCTGGCCCTTGTCCTGGCCTGTGGCGGTGTCACCCTGGAAGTAGTAGAGCGGATGGCCCTTGTACGTGATCTGGGTCGAACCGTCCGGGCGCATCACTGTGGCCACCGCTCCCGAAACGCCTGATGAAAGCGCCGGCTTGGATCCAGCTGGCACGAGCAGCGGAGGCCACACAACGGCGCACTGTCCGGTACAGGTGCTGGAACCGGATGAATCGGACGTGAAGTAGTAGAGGGTCCTGCCATTGGGGCCCGTCAGCACCGACCCGACACTTGGCAACATCGCTGACGCAAGCTTGACTGACTTGGCCGAAACGCCCGACCCTGTGGACGTGGCGTTCGTGGTAGTCGTCGAACTCGCCGCTGAACCGCACGCGGCGGCCAGCACGGCGATCCCTGCGATCGATACGATCATGGCGGGGTATCGGAGCCTGGAGCGCCGGTGCAGTCCAGAGGTTCGGTTGATGGTTGGATGCGTGAGGGTGTTCATTGCCCCTGACTACGGGGGCGGAACCTCGTTCGTTCAACTACCCCAAGAAATTTCCGAGGGCCCGGATATCGGCCGCGATCCCCCGGGTGATCGCCTCAGCGGAGTCCGCGCTCATTCGACGCCATCCCTGCCCCGCCCAGAGGTTCGGAACGCTGGGATCACCCGCTGCTGTCGCCGCTGCGCGCAGCGGACGGGTGAGGTGGTGGATCTCGGGATAGGCGAAGGGGGCGGCGTGCCCATAGGTGAGGGCGAACTCGTTAGCCAGACCTCGCGCATATCGCCCACTGAACGCGCGAGTGAGGATGGTGTCGGAGTAGGTCTGGTCGAGCAGAACCCGGCGATAGGTGGACGACGTACCGGCCTCGGGGCAGCACAGATAGGCAGTTCCGAGATGTACGCCGATCGCTCCCCGCTGGAGGACGTCGGTGGCGTCGGCACCCGTCATGATTCCTCCGCTTCCCACCATCGGCAGTGGCGTCGAAGCCTCGATCGTCTCGAGTAGCGACGACAGTGAACGGGTATTGGGCGCAAGCTCGAGAAACGAACCCTGATGGCCACCAGCTTCGGTACCTTGAACCAGGAGAAGGTCAGCTCCGGCGCGCTCGGCGAGCTGCGCCTCGGCCAGTGAGGTCACCGTCACGGCAATTCGGGAGCCAGCAGTGTGCAGCCGCTCGACCGCAGCTGTGTCCGGACAGCCAAAGGTGAAGCTGACGAGGTCGACGCGTTGTGATGCAACGATTCCGATCTTGTCGTCGAATGCGTCGTCATCCCAGCGTGGCCCGCCCAGGGCCACGCCCAGCCGGTCCGACTCGGG
>Ga0207926_1000985_pt1 | contig 13912 bp, 10 predicted proteins | sample NGESurdeep072012_8_FD_184454 | JGI IMG/M metagenome (GOLD analysis project Ga0207926, IMG submission 184454) | Arctic peat soil microbial communities from Barrow, Alaska - NGEE Surface sample 210-1 deep-072012 (SPAdes) | ecosystem: Environmental > Terrestrial > Soil > Wetlands > Peat ...
GGGGTCGCTCGGCCACCGCGGCGGACATCTCCTCCTCGAGCCTCTGGATGGTCTCCGTGACGTCGCGGTCGCCGGGCTGGAGGCCGCGATACAGCTTCAGCTTCTTGATCGCTTCGACCTTGTCGCCCTTCGCGAGGTAGACCTCGGCCAGCTGGCGGATCGCGACCAGGTTCTCGCGATCGAGCCTGAGTGCGCTCGTGAACGCGCGGATGGCGTCCTCGAGCCGGTCCAGCTGCTGATAGGTCCGTCCGAGGGCGACGTGCGCCGCCACCGAGGTGGAGTGCAGCTGGAGCCCGCGCTCGAGAGTGATGACGGCGTCGCGATACTTCCCGTGGCGGCGGTACTCCTCCGCGAGCGCCAGGAACTGGCGAGACGTCGGGTCCTTCTGAAGGAGTCTTTTGAGCTCCTCCAGACGTGAGACCGGGGTGGAGTGACCGCCGAAGAAAGCCATGTTCGTTTGCTCGACCCCAAGTCTACGGCATCACGTTTCGAGACAGTTCGGGCCGCCCGAAGGCGGCCCGAACGAGGGAAACCGGAGAAATGGTCCTAATTCACCTGCAGGGAATACGTACGTGAGCCGGTGTTCGCGGCCGAATCCGTGACGTTCACCGTCACTGTGTAGGTGCCTGCCACGGCCGGAATGCCGGAGATTGTTCCGGTCCCGGCGTTGATCACCATGGCTGCCGGCAGCCCGGAGGCCGACCACGAGTATCCCACGCCGGTGCCACCCACCGCAGCCATCGTGACCGGTCCGTAGGCGAACGTTGCGGTCCCGGCGGGCAGCGAGGGCGTGGTAATCGTGAGGGCCGCGCGGCACGACGTGTCGATCGGGTTGTAGACGAGCACGTTCGGCAGGTCGACCGTGCAGCCCGTGCGCGCGCTCTTCAGGCGGATCCCAAACGAGGTTGCCACGTACTTGACGCCGGAGACCGTTCCGCCGACGAGGCAGTTCTGCTGGTTGAGGGACGAGTTCAGCACAGCCGGCGCGCTGAACGTGAGGCTCGTCGTGTTCGAGACGGTCGCGTTGTTGATCGGCGTGTTCGAAACCGGGACGCCGTCCTTGATGAGCTGCACCGTCATCGGGTCCGTGAAGTTGCTTCCGGTGACCGTGATCGTCGCCGGCGAGCCCAGCCCGCCGCCGAACGGCGAGCCGTCCTGGTTCAGGTTGTTCGGAGCCGCGCTCGAGGCGAACGGCGGGTCAATGTGATACGTGAAAGGCACCGAGAGCGGGGACGGCGTGCAGGCGAGATTCAGGAACGTGATGTTGATGTTGCCGGCCACGTCCGCGCACGCCGCCGACCCGCCCTGGATCTGGCTGAGCGGCGGCATCGTGAGGACGATCGCGTTCGACGACACGGACGTCACGTTCAAGGCGACGAGCGAAGACCCCACGCTGAAGTTCGCCGTGATCGGTTCCTCGAAGTTCGCGCCGGAGATGACGACGGTCGTCGGGACCGTGCCGTTCGCTACGCTCGGCGACGCGTTGCCGACGGTCGGGCACGAGTAGTACTTGAAGCAGGCCGTGCACGTCGCGGTCTTCCCCGTCGACGGGTTCACGATCACGATGTCGACGAGCTGGTTCAAGAGGCAGACGTTGTTCGTCGCGACCGGCGTCTTGAACACGATCGTGTTCAGTGAGATGTCGGAAACCGCGGCTTCGACGCGCTGCGCTCCGCAGGTGCCGCCGGTCAGGAAGACCTGCATCGGGAACTGGAAGCCGGTGCCGAAGATCGAGACCCGTGTCGTGGCGTCGTTCGGGCCGGTGCGCGGCGAGACGGAGTAGATGACCGGGTCGAGAACCGCCGTCGTGTACACGAAGCCGCTCACGACGCGCGCGCAGCGCTGAACCGGGCTGCCGAAGTCCGTCACGGTGACGTCGACGGTTTCGGGCACGTTCGGGCTCGCGAGCGTGCGCCGCGGCGTCGAAACCACGATTGTCGTGTCCGAGATGGAGACAATCGTCGCCGGCGTGCCGCCGAAGTCCACGCGCATGAGCGAGGCGGTCGAGCCGAAGCCGCTGCCCGTGATCGTGACGGCCACGCCGCCATCGGGGCCGCCGCTGTTCGGCGTAAGGCTCGCGATGAAGAAGGTCGGATCCGTGTTGCAGGCCGCCCCCGAGCCCGTTCCGCGATACGTGAAGGCCTGGGCAAGCGTGGCGGACTGCTGCGAGACGAGGCCGATGTCCCGCGTGACGATGACGTCGCACGTCTCGGAGATGGCCGGGTTCGCCAGCGCATGCCGGGGCGTCGTCACGGTGATCTGCTGGTCCTGCTGCGCGACGATCTGCGCGGGCGCGCCGCAGAACGTAACCTGCGTCGTGGCGATCGTCGTGCCGAAGTTCCGTCCGAGGATCAGAACGATGTCGCCGCCCGCGGGAGACCCCGCCGTCGGCGTGATCGACGAGATGGACATCTTCTGCGCGTCCGGGATGCAGGCGTAGGTGAAGAGGGTCGCCGCCGGCGGCGAGGACACGCCGTTCACGACGACGACGACCTGCACCGACTCCGGAACCCCCAGGGTCTTCAGGGGATGGGCCGGGGTCAGCACCTTGATTTGCGTGTTCCCGCTCGCCGTGACCGACCCCTCGATCCCGCCGAAGAAGACCCTGACGTTCGTGCCGTTGCCGAGGCGCACGCCCTGGATCGTGACGGTGTCGCCGCCCGCGCACGAGCCGCTCGTCGGCAGGAACGACGTGATGACGGGACCGGTGTCCGGAAGGCCCTGGAACTGCAGGTCCTTTTGCGCGCGCGCGCAGTCGTAGGCCGCGATCACGTGCGCCGTTCCGGAGTTCGCCGAAACGACGGTCACGTCGGCAACGCCTCCGCCCGTCGTCTTCGAGATCGTGTTGAGCCCGTTCTCCGCGAAGAAGCCGAGACTCGTCGTGTACTGCACGGACCCGCCGTCGGGGACGGGCACTCCGGCCTTCGTGACCGTGGCGCGCACGATCGCGCCCGAGGAGCCGGCGAACGGGGTGTCCGTCGTGGCCGTCAGCGAGACGAGGGTCGTGCACGAGCCGGACGGGACGCCGCCGGGCGGGGTCACGGTACCGGGCGCGGTCGGCGTCTCGCCGGAGCATCCGCTCAGGAGAACGGCAAGGCCCGCGACCAACGCGGCGTTCGGGAACTGAAAACGTCGCATGGAAGTCACCTCGTCACTGGGCACGTTTCAGCTCGATGCGTCCAGCGGTTGGACTGTAGGAAAAGTTCAGGCCGAACGTCGCCACGTCGGACGTGACGGGTTGCCCGGACAACGTATGGCCGTACCAGGTCACCCTGCCTGCCTGGCGGATTTCGGCGCGCCCCGTTTCCTTGTCGATCCCTCCGTTGAAGGGGAAGAGCTGGTCGAGCGGAGGTCGGATGAGGTTGTCCGCCGACATGTAATCGTAGTTGGTCAGCGTCGAGGAACCGTTCGGCGGCACGGTTATACGGCCGGGGAAATTCTCTGGAGCCGAAGCCTTCGTCCCGCCGTCGATCCGGCTCCAGACGACGATGTACTCGTCGACCTGGACGTCGAGAAACTGCAACGACGTGGCGCTCGGGTTCTTGAGGCGGCTCGTGAGAATGGTCGTCGAGAACTGTACCGGAGCGTTCGAGGCCACGTTGACGGTGAGAGGCATGAGCGTGAAGCTGCCGAAGAGGAACACCGGGGAGGCGCTGTCGCCCTGAGTGTTCGTGGAGCAGCCGGGGAGAGCAGAGAGGGCCAGCGCCGCGATGGCCACGAGGAAGGAGAGAGAGAGTTTTTTCATCGTTCGCTCCTCAGCGAATGATCCGCGGCGTGATGAAAATCATGAGCTCGTCCGTGGTCTCGGTCTGTTCCCGGCTCCGGAACAGGTTGCCCAGGATCGGAATCTTCCAGAGGCCCGGGATCATCGACTGTGAGTCGTTCGTGGTGATCTTGAAGATGCCGCCGATCACGGCCGTGCCGCCGTCGCGCACCATGAGCCGCGTCTTGGCGTCGCGCGTCGTGAGCGGGATGTTCTGGCCTGACGCGATGTTGATGCCGGGCGCCGGCTCACGCTTCTGGATCGTGACGTCCATGATGACGGTGCCTTCATTCGTGATCTGCGGGGTGACGTCCAGGCGGAGCGTCGCGTTGATGTAGAGGACCGACGTCGTGTTATTGACGGTGGTCTGGACGGGGAGCTGGAAACCCGACTGGATGGAGGCCAGCTCGCCGGTCTGCGTCTGGATCTTCGGAGTGGAGATGACCTTGACGAGGCCGCGGGATTCGGCCGCGTGGATGGCGGCGTCGAGCGAGAACGTGTTGAGCACGTTCGCGAGGCTCAGGCTCAGGACCTGCGACGCGCCACCGGGAAGCGAGACGTTTCCGGCGACCGCTCCGGAGTTCGGGAACACGAGGCCGGTCGTGTTGCCGTGAGAGGCGTCGGCGGTCCCGTTGGCCCCCCACACGATTCCAATCGAGTTCGAGAACGTGCGATTCGCCTCGATGATCCGGGCCTCGATCATGACCTGCGGGTTCGCGGTGTCGAGGTTCTTGATGAGGTCGAGGACGGTCGGCAGATAGTCCGGAAGCTCCTTGATGACGAGCGTATTCGAGCGCGTGTCGATGAAGATGTCGCCGCGCGCCGACATGACCTTGCGCGCCGTGGCCGCCATCTCCTGGGCGTTTCCGTATGAGATCTTCTGGAGCACGGTCCTGAGCGGGCGGTTCTTGTCCTGCGCCTGGATGAACTGGAGCCGCGAGTTCTCCTCCTGAGTCAGCTTGCTCGTGGAGGCGATGCGCATGATGTTTCCCTCGAGCACGTAGCCGAGTTGGTTGATCTTGAGGATCAACTCGAGGGCCTGGTCCCACGGAATGTCCTGCAGGCTCACGGTGACCGTCCCGCGGACGTCCGGGTCGAGCACGATGTTCAACTGCGTCAGCTCGCTGAACCGCTGCAGCGTGTCCTTGATGTCCGCGTCCTTGAGGTTCAGCGTGATCGGCTCGCCCGTGTACTGCTTGTCCCCGGAGCCGAGAGTGCGGGCCTCGTAGGGATTCGCGATTTCGCGGGGACGCGAGGAACCGTCTTGCTGAACGAGAAGGGCTTCGGCCGCCTCGATCAGGGCCTTGTCTTCCGCGGTGGGCGCCCTCTTGCGACGCGGTTCGGCGGCGGCGACCTTGACGGGGGCGGGGACCGGGGGCGGAGCCTTGACCTCGTGGAACTCGGGCGAGGTCCGCACGAGGCGCGGCGTGTCGGACTGGGAAGCCGGGGCCGCGGCCGGGCCGGCCGGAACCGGGGTGGGCGACGCCGCGGGAGACGTCGTCACGTCGAGAGCGCGTCCCTCGCGCACGACGGGTTCCTTCGGATCGTCGACTTCATGCTTCTCGTACGAGCCCCCGGCCGGCACCGGCGACGCGGCCGCGACCATCTCGGGCGCCGCTCGCACGAGCGCGGGTTTCGGCTCGGCGACTTTTTCGACGGACCTTTCCGAGGGGGGCGGCGCGAGTGCCGCGATCGTCGAATCTAGGGCTGCCGCGCGGGCGCCAAACGAAAGCGCCAAGGCCGTGCCCGAGCTCTTCGCGGCGGGCTCCGCGGGAGATGCAAGGTCGAAAACGACGCGCGTGACTGGCTCGCTTCCGCCCTTGAACTGGGAGACGCGCACGCGGCTCACGGCCGCATGCCGGACGTCCTGCGACTTCTTCGTCGTCGCCAGGAGGACACCCGGGAGATCCACGACGTAGCGCGGCGGATTCTCGAGCGCGAAGGTCTCGTAGGCAAAACTGCCGTTGCCCGCGAGCGTCGCGACGAGTTTGCCGTCGATCGTCTGCACGTTGACCGCCGACAGGCGCGTTGCGGCGTGGCCGAGGGCGGCGTGCCGGACGGGCACCGGCGCGGCGTCGGCAACAGCGGCGGCGCGGGCGGGCTTCGCGTCCGCTTCCGGCGCGGCGCTTGCCACAGCCGCGGGCACCGCAGGCGAAGCCATGTCCTCGACTTTCACGGCGGGTTCCACCGGCGCCGGTTCCGAAGCCCGCGCGGGTTCCACGTGCGGCAGCGTCGACGCAGAAGCCAACGTCGCGGCAGAAGCCAGCGCCGCGACGGGCGCGGCGGGCGCGGCTCTTCCGAGCGCGATCGCCATGGCCGGCGAACCGGAGTCGGACGTGATGGCGGGCTCGATCGGCGCGCGCCCCGTGAGCTCGAACTGGACGTGGGGCTTGCCCATCTCCGTGAACGACTTCATGTCTAGACGCGACAGGATCACGCCGTCCGCGCGAGGGGGTTCGAGGCCCGGCGACATCACGGCGTTCGCGACGTCGATGACGACCTTCGTCGAACCTTCGCGGTTGTAGAGAGTGGTTGCGAGAGGACCGTTGCCGGTGAGGAGAAGCCGCGGCGTCTCTCCGTCGGTCAGGAGCGTGGCTCCCGTGAGCGTAGCGGGCGCCGCTCCGGTCGCGGACGGGTCTCCCGCGACGACCCGGTCGGTGCGCGATGCGCAGCCGCCCAGCACAGGGACGATCAACGCGAGCGCCGCGAGACGGGACGCGACTCCCCTTTGGTTTCGCCGCATGCTTCCTCCCCCGGACGACACGAGATCTCCCGTGCCCTTCGAGTTCCTCGAGCCCATCAGCATCGTCGTCATGGACATCCCTTCGGTCACGACTTCTTCTGGAGCGTGAGCGCCTTGACCACTTCCCGGAACGGCTTCGGATTCGTCGGATCGTTCACGTTCTGCCGGAACGTCACTTCCGTCGCCGACACTTCGACGACCTCGCCGTCGAAGAGCGTGGTCCCCTTGCGGATCAGATGCGACTTGTTGTCCGGGCTCCGCATCATCGCGACCCAGCCCTGCTTGATCTTGATCGTGCCCTGCAACTCGAGCTCGTCCACCATGACCCCCGCCAGGCCCGGTGGGCGCACGCGGTCCTTGTCGGACGGGTTGCGCACGAGGAGCGAGCGGAAGGGATCGCGGCGGCCGCCGACTTCGTAGGTGTAGACGGAAGGAATGAAATCCTGCTCGGTCACCTTGCCCGCGGAGCCCGGGGCCTCGGCCGGCGCATTGGATGCCGCGGGAGGCGCCTGTGCGAACGAGGTTGAGGGCGCGCACAGGATCAGCAGGGCGACGGAGACGGGCGCGGCGAGGGACCGGGAAACTCTCATCACTCCATCGATTCCTTCTTCGCGGGAGCGCCGGCAGGCTTCTTCGGCGCAGCGGCGGCGGCTGTCGCGGCGGGCGCGGCGGACGCGGCCGCGTCGGTGTCCCCGAGATAGATGAAGGTCTTCATCGTGAAATTCGCGCCCAGCGTGCGTCCGCCAGCCGCGTCGGGATAGCCGACCATCACGAGATCCTCAATGTTGATGATCCGCGAGAAACGCGCCACCTTCTCGAAGAAGAGCGCGAGGTTGTGGTAAGTCCCGTCGACCTGCAGGTCGATCGGCCACTCCGCATAGAAGTCCTTGTTGATGTACTCCTTCGGAGCCCACTTCTTGAGGAAGAACTCGCCCTGTCCGGCCAACGCCTGGATTTTCTTGATGAGTTCTTCGGCGTTGCGCGCGGTGGGCAGGATCTGAAGGAGCCGCTGCAGGTCGAGCTCGGTCCGGCGGACCTCCTCGCGCAGCTGAGGCAGGCGGCGTTCGGCCGCCCGGCCCTGGTTGATCTTCTGGTTGAGCTGGTCGAGCTCGTTCTTCTTGTTCTCCAGCGTCTGCTTCATCTCGCTGAAGTTCGGGAGCTGGTAGTAGGCGGCCGCATAGAGCGCGATCGCGATCGCGACGCCGATGCCGAGCCCGTAGTACCAGGGTTTCCCTTCGAGCTGCTTGAGGTCGAGCGACGCCATGGCTCTCCCCTAGACCTTCTTCGGCGCTTCGGCCGGCTTCGGGGCTCCCGCGTCCGGCTGCGTGCGGTCAATATTCGAGAAGCCGAAGTTCGTCTTGAAGCAGTAGAGCGACGAGCCCGCAGGGCCGCCGCACGCCGAGAATTCGACTTTGGGTTCCTGGAACGAGGGCACGAGCTTGAGGTTGGCGACGAAGTTCGCCACCGCCGGCGGGTTGAAGGCCTTCCCGTCGATCGAGATCGCGTTTCCGTGGTACTCCATCCGTTCGACCCAGACGAGGTCCGGGAGCGCCTTGGAGACTTCGTCCATGAGGCGGACCGGGCCGCGCTGGTTCTGCTTCAGCTGGTTGATGAGGTCGACCTTGCGCTGGACGCGGGCCTTCTTCGCCTCGTAGTCCTTTACTTCCTTCAGCACGGCTTCGAGACGCGTCACCTCGACCTGGGCGATCCGGATCTTCTCTTCCTGGGCCTTGATCGAAGAGCGAAGCACCCAGTAGTGGACGATCCCGATAAGAACCGCGAGGCCGATCGCGCCCCCCATGAGGAGGGTATTGAGGCGGCCGGCGCCGCCCAGCGCGGAGACGCCCTTCTTCTTGCGCTGCGGACGGGCTTCGGAGAGGAGGTTGATGCGAATCATGCCGCTACTCCCCGATCTTCCGGACACCGAGACCGACGGCGATCGCGAGCGAGGGCGACGCCTCGGAGAGCCACGCGGCGTCGACCGCGCGGTCGTCGGTGAAGATCGACCGGAAGGGGTTGAGGACCTCGACGGGCAGGCCGAACTTGTCCTTCAGGACGTCTTCGAGATGCGCGGCCTTCGCGCCGCCGCCCGAGATCATGATCGAGTCGACCCGTTCCGCGCCCGAGGTCGCCTGGAAGAAATCCAGCGTCTTCTGCAGCTCGGCGGCCGCGTCCTCGGCCACGCCCGTGAGAACGGGCTGGATCGTCTGGGCGGTCTGCCCCGCGACCGGTTCGCCTCTCTTCAACGACTCGGCCTGCTCGAAATTGAGCGAATAGGCCTTCTGGAGCGCGTCCGTGAACTGGTTTCCCCCGAACGTGATGTCGCGCCAGAAGACCGTCTGCCCCTGCGCGAGGATGTTTACGTTCATGACGGAGGCCCCCACGTTCACGAGCGCCACCACGCGGCCGGGGTCGGCTCCGTAGTTCACCTCGTAGCAGTTCTGGAGCGCGAACGCGTCCACGTCGACGAGGGCCGGGGTGCGCCCGGCCTGGGTGACGACGTTCTTGAAGTCGTCCACTTTTTCCTTCTTCGCGGCCACGAGGAGGACGCCCATGGTCTCGCCGACGGCCCCCGGATCGAGCACGACGTAGTCGAGGTAGACGTCGTTGATGTCGAAGGGGACGTACTGCTCGGCTTCCCACCGGATGGACTCGGAGAGCTCCTCCTCCGGCATCGTCGGAAGCATGATCTTCTTGACGATGACGGAGTGGCCGGACACGGACACCGCCACGTTCGGATTCTTCACGCCGGTGGACGCGAGAAGCCGCGAGATCGTCTCGACGACGAGGGAGGAGTCCATGATCGCGCCGTCGACGATCGCCTCGGGAGAAAGCACCTCCATGCCCGCTTTGACGAGCTGGAACGTTCCCTCCTTGCCCTCCTTCAACTCGACGAGCTTCACAGCAGACGAGCCGATGTCGAGGCCGACCAGGTTTTTCGCCTTTCGGAACAGCACGATAGGGTTGCCCTCCCTCGACCCGGTCCCCCGGGGGCATGACGCGAAAAGGGATTGACTCGCCTTATTTTGTCGCCCCCCTCCGCGGGGTGTCAAGTCATTAGCCCCGCGCGATTTCCCTTGCTCCTGTGCAACAATATTGGTATAAGTGCGCCCCATCCCGTAAGTGAGGACCAGGAGCGTCGGGGCCGTCAACCGGCTTCGGCATCCGTGTCGCGCAGCTTGCGCCGCACGTCCGTCACGCCCGGCAGGGCCCGGAGGGCCACGAGCAGCCGTTCGAGGTGCCGGCGGCCCCGGGTCGTGACGCTGGCCTCGATCGACGCGTTCCCGTCGCGGCTCGTGCGGGCCTCGATCGACCGGATGTTGGAGTTCGCGGCCGAAAGCACCTGCGTGATGCGCGCGAGCATTCCCTGCCGGTCCTCCGTGCGAATCTCGAGATCCACGGTCACCGTCGCGTCTTTCGCCGTCTCCCACTCGACCGGGATCTCGCGGCCGGGATCGAACAGGAGCGCGCGGACGTTCGGGCAGGTCGTAGTGTGCACGGAGACGCCCCGGCCGCGCGTCACATAGCCCACGATGTCGTCGCCCGGCACGGGCTGGCAGCACTTGGCGAGCGTCGCGAGGAGATCGTTCTCCCCCTTGACGCGAATCCCGGTCGCGGCGCCGAAGGGAAGCACGCGCCGGATCACGCTCGAGATCGCCGAGACCCGGGACGGAGCCGGCGACGCGCCTTCGGGAGGGGCGGCCGTCTCCGGCAGCAGCTTCGCGACGAGGGCGCGCGGCGCGATCTTCCCGGATCCGATGTCGGCGATGAGGTCGTCCACCTTGGCGACGCCAAAATCGCCGAGCAGCGGATCGAAGGCTTTCGCCTCGAGGAGCTTCGCGAAGCTCTTCTTCCACTTCTTGAGCTCGCGCTCGAGAAGGCGCCGGCCGATCTCCACCGACTGCTCCTTCTCGGCCGTGTGGATGAAGGCTCGGATCTTGTTGCGCGCCCGTGACGTCACCGCGAACGAAAGCCAGTCCCTGGAGGGGTGCGCGGATGGCGCCGTGAGGATCTCGACGATGTCGCCGTTCTCAAGGGGCGACTTCAGCGGCACGAGGCGCCCGTTGACGCGCGCGCCCACGCAGTGGTGCCCGACGTCCGTGTGGACGCGGTATGCGAAGTCCAAGGGCGTGGCTCCCCGCGGAAACGCGTAGACCGCGCCCTTGGGGCTGAACGTGTAGACGTCGTCCGGGTAGAGGTCGATCCGGAGCGACGACAGGAACTCGCGCGGGTCGGACACGTCCTTCGTCGTCTCGAGGATCTGCCGGAGGACACCGACGTTCTCCTCGTGCCGCGCGTCCGTCCGCACGAGCTTCCCTTCCTTGTACTTCCAGTGGGCTGCGATTCCGTTCTCGGCGACGAGGTCCATCTCGCGGGTGCGGATCTGCACCTCGAACGGGGGCGCTCCCTCGGGCACGAGGGTCGTGTGCAGCGACTGATAGAAGTTTCGCTTCGGCATCGCGATGTAGTCCTTGATGCGGCCGGGCACGGGGCGCCAGGACTGATGGACGATGCCGAGGACGGTGTAGCAGTCGGGGATCGAGTCCACGAGCACCCGGAACGCGAGCACGTCGTAGAGCTGTTCGAGCGGAATGGCCTGCCGGATGAGCTTCTGGCGGATCGACCAGTAGCGTTTCACGCGTCCGGTGATCTCCGCCTCGATTCCCATGGCCTTCGTCCTCGCCACGAGTTCGAGGCGGATCTTCTCGACATTCGCCGCCGACGCCGCCATCCGCTCGTCCACGGCCGCGCGCAGGGCCGCGAACTCTTCCGGATGGAGGAAGCGGAACGAAAGGTCCTCGAGATCTCCTTTCATCTTGCCCATGCCCAGCCGGTTCGCGAGCGGTGCGTAGATCTCGAGCGTCTCGGCCGCCGTCGCACGCTGCTTGGCCTCCGGCAGGTGCTCGAGGGTCTGCATGTTGTGGAGGCGGTCCGCGAGCTTGACGAGGATGACACGAAGGTCGTCCGTCATCGCGAGAAGCATCTTGCGGAACGTCTCGGCCTGCTGGGCCTCCCTCGATGTGAAGGCGTACTTGCCGATCTTCGTGACGCCGTCGACGAGGTGCGCGACGTCGGCGCCGAACAGCTCGCCGATGCGTTCCTTCGAGACGGAGCCGTCCTCGAGGACGTCGTGGAGGAGACCGGCGGCGATCGACGCATCGTCGAGCTTCATCTCCGCGAGCGTCATGGCGACCGCGAGCGGGTGGATGAGATACGGCTCGCCGGAGGACCGGAGTTGGTTGCGGTGCTCGTGCGCCGAGACGACGTAGGCGCGGCGCAGCAGGTCCTCGTCCATGGCGGGGTGGTAGGACTCGACCTTTTCGAGGATGTCCTCGAAGCGCAGCACGGGCCCATTATCGCGGCATACGGGCCTTTCCGGTTAATCTCCGCGCCACCGAAGGAGCCCCGATGGATCTCTTGAAGCAGTTCGTGGACGTCTTCCTGCACCTCGACCGGCACCTGGCCGAGGTGACCCGGGACTACGGGACGTTCACGAACGTCATCCTCTTCGCCATCGTCTTCTGCGAGACCGGCCTCGTCGTGACGCCGTTCCTGCCGGGCGATTCCCTGCTTTTCGCGGCCGGCGCGCTCGCGGCGCTCGGTTCGCTGAACGTCTGGTTGCTGTTCCTGTCGCTCGCGCTCGCCGCCATCCTCGGCGACACCGCCAACTACTGGATCGGGAAGAGAATCGGCCCGCGCGCCTTCGACGGCACATTCCGCTTCCTCAAGCAAGACCATCTCCGGAAGACCGAAGCCTTTTACGAGAAGCACGGCAGGAAAACGATCATCCTCGCCCGGTTCGTCCCCATTGTCCGCACATTCGCGCCGTTCGTCGCGGGCGTCGGCTCCATGAAGTACGGCGTCTTCCTCGCCTACAACGTGGTCGGCGGCGTTCTCTGGGTCGCGACCTGCGTCGGCGCGGGCTACTTCTTCGGCAACATCCCCGTGATGAAGAAGAACTTCTCGCTCGTCATCCTCGCGATCATCTTCGTCTCGACGCTTCCGATCCTCTGGGAAGCGTGGACGGCGCGGCGCCGCGCGGGCGCGCCGAAGGCATGAGCGGCGGGGCCTCCCCCGGGCGCTCGCGCTGGCTCTCCTCCACGGCGCTCATCTTCTACGCGCTGATCCTCGGCGTCGTCCTCGGGCACTTCCTCCCCGCCGAGACCTACCCCTGGGCGTACGAGTCGTTCAAGTTCCTGTCGAAGGCGTTCATCAGCCTCATCAAGATGCTCGTCGTTCCGCTCATTTTCGCGACGATCGTCCTCGGCATCGGGAAGACGGGCGACGTGAAAGCGGTCGGCCGCATGGGCGTCAAGGCGCTCGTCTACTTCGAGATCGCGTCGACGATCGCGCTCGTCATCGGCCTCGTCTTCGCGAATCTCGTGAAACCGGGGCTCGACCTGAAGCTCCCGCCGGGCGGCGACCTGGCCCTCGCGAAGCCGAAGACGTTCGTCGAGACGCTGCTCCATCTCTTCCCGTCGAACGTGATCGACGCGATGGCAAAACAGGACATCCTCCAGATCGTCATCTTCGCGACGCTTCTCGGCGTCGCCGCCGCGCACGTGGGCGCCGAGAAAGCGAAGCCGTTCGTCGACTTCTTCGAGGCGACCGTGGCGGTGCTCTTCAAGCTCACCGACTACGTCATGTCGCTTACGCCGCTCGGCGTCTTCGGCGCGATGGCAGGCGCCGTCTCGCATCACGGCATCACGGTCCTCGGGAGCTACGCGAAGCTCGTCGGCTCGCTCTACGCGGCCCTCGTCGTCTTCGCCCTGATCGTTCTCGTTCCCGCCCTCAAGCTCGCGGGCGTCTCCGTCAGACGATTCGTCCGGAAGATCCGGGATCCGTTTCTGATCGCCTTCTCGACGGCGTCGTCGGAGGCCGCTCTCCCCCGAGCTCTGGAGCGCATCGTGGAGTTCGGCGTCCCGAAGAGCGTGGCGGGGTTCGTCCTGCCAGCGGGCTACAGCTTCAACCTCGACGGCTCCACGCTCTATATCGTTCTCGCGACGATGACGATCGCGCAGGCGGCCGGCCGCCACCTTTCGATCCTCGAGCAGGTCTCCATGTGCCTCGTCTTCATGCTCACGACGAAAGGCGTCGCCGCCGTGCCGCGCGCGTCACTCGTCATCATCGCGGCGGGCTGCGCGTCGTTCAACCTGCCGGGCGAAGCGGGCGTCGCGATGATCCTCGCCGTGGACGAGCTCATGGACATGGGCCGCACGTCGATCAACCTCGCCGGCAACTGCGTCGCGGCCGTCGTCGTCGCGAAGTGGGAAGGCGTCCTCGGCCCGGAGGCGAGCGAAGCGGGCTGAGGCCCACTCGCGTCCCTTCTTACCGGGCCTTCGCCGCCGCCTTGCCGGACTTGACCCCTGCGGGAGCGGACGGGGGCTTGGCCTGAGCCTTCAAGG
>Ga0207926_1001004_pt1 | contig 13697 bp, 15 predicted proteins | sample NGESurdeep072012_8_FD_184454 | JGI IMG/M metagenome (GOLD analysis project Ga0207926, IMG submission 184454) | Arctic peat soil microbial communities from Barrow, Alaska - NGEE Surface sample 210-1 deep-072012 (SPAdes) | ecosystem: Environmental > Terrestrial > Soil > Wetlands > Peat ...
GTGGTCCATAGGGCGGTGGGGGATAGCCGAAGACTATACCGAACGGCGAAGTCCGAACCCCTAGCCGTTGGTCGCGAACATTGGCCCAGTCATCAAATCCGTCGGGCGCCGGCGCCTTCTCCGTGGTGTGCTGCATTGAAGTTTTGTTTTGAAACCGCACCTGCTGGCCGGCATTTACCGTTACGGAATTGCCTGCACCAGTTGCGGCAACAGCGCCTCGCCGCACCGTTACCCATGTTTGGTCCTGATTGGGGATAACATTGACCCGGTAAACTCCCGGCTTCATTACGGTCAGCGTGGTGTTGGGAGTATCGATCTCGTAAATTTCTCCTGGCAGGAGGTATCTAACCGTAAGACTAGCGACGCCTTGATTAACCCCAAATTGGACGGTGCCTCGATTTACCGTAGTGAGGGTGACACTCGTCTCCGAACTCATTCGAATGAATCCGTCTGCTACGTTCAGTTCAGCTCGCGAGTCTTTATCTGCCCAAATACAAACCGGGGGCTGCAAAGGCTGATTAACCTCGGCTGCAACCCAGTCGCTACTTTCGCACGGAGCTTGCGACACCTGTCCCGACATATACTGCAAGCGAGCTATTCTTTCCGGGGTGTTGTTAGGGTAACCCCTGGTTTGTCCAACTAGCGAACCAGCGGTCACTAACAGGAGAAGTACAACAGAAAGACGCTTCAGTCCAGTCTTCATCGCCATCTCATCTCCGGCATCGTCTACTTTTTAGTTAACTGCAGGCGGGCCTGCCCGATTTTCGCTTTACCCAAGGTAGCGCCGCCCGAACTTGAGACACTGATGGAGCGGCTCGGCTCAAAGGCCACGACCGGAGTCGTGGGCGTGCACCTTATTAGCTTGCCGTTCGGTTAGCGGCGTCCGCCGCCATGCCCACCGCCACGGCTGAAACCACGTGCTGCACCGTGAAATCCACCAGCGGTGCTGCCATGGTAGCCGCCACCTGGACCGCCTGCATAACTGCGTCCACCGTAGGCTGTGTGGTAGTAGCCTCGACGGTAATATCCAGGACCATAGCCTCCGCGGCCGTAATATCCTCCATACCACGACCCGGCGCCCAGGAACATTCCACCGACAAACCAGTTAGGCCCGTAGTAGCCGTAAGGCGCACAGGCGTATGGTGCATATCCGTAGTAGCCGTAGGCGCATACTGGCGGTCCGGCGACATATCCCGGTCCGAATCCGATCCCAACGCTGACCTGGGCTTGGGAGTAGGCCAACGGAATCATTAAAACTGCCAGCAAGACCACATACTTTAGACAACGCATATCTTCTTCCCTCTGCCCCAGATCCACCACTATCAATCTGGAGGCACCTGTTCATTCAAACGCGGAATCGGAAAGAAAGTTGCAAAGCTCGAGGTGGCTGAATTTAGCCATCCTCTCTGGAATCAATTGTTTGCGAGGCACGATGAACATTTATCACTTCCGCTCCAGGTATCTCGATTGGTTTCATTTCGGAACTGGCCCATCCTGGTTGAACCGATTTCTGCTTGCCGCCTCGCCCAGCGATACACTCGTCAGTTTCGCAGGGCTACGGCGAATCCAAGCACCGACGGAACAGCCGCCAGCCATCGCCAACGCGACGCACCTGCTGTTTACTGAACTGCTGGACAAGCCGAGGGGTATGAACCGCCTAAGACGGTTACGCGAAATGTCACTGTGACAGCGGACTCAGCTTCTCAGCAGCGGCATCGCACGCAAGCGCTCTCCGCTCGCTGCAAAAATGGCATTCGCTATCGCTGGTGCGACGCCGACGATCGGAGTCTCGCCCGCGCCCGCAGAGGGTTGATCTTTGCGGTCGACGAGCACGACGTCAATCTCGGGCTTATCGCTGAATCGTGGTACATGATATTGCGAGAACTGCGCGTTCAAGATGTGGCCGTTCTCAAAGCGCACCTTTTCTAACAGAGCGCCGCCGATGCCCATCATGATTGAACCTTCAATCTGGTTCCTCAGTCCGTTGGGATTGACGATCGCGCCGCACTCGAAGGCTTCCACGATTCGAACAACCTTCACGCTTTTTCCCTGGCCAACTTCAACTTCGGCAATCGTTGCGATGTGCCCGCCCTTTTCGAAGCCACCCGCGATTCCGAAGCCGTGGTTTGCACGGGACTTCTGCTTGCCCCAACCGGCCTTCTCCGCGACAGCTTCAAAGACAGCACGAAGTCGGTCGTCGGTCGTGTTCTTCAGACGGAATTGCAGCGGGTCCATATTCACGGCGTGCGCTACCTCGTCCATGTGAGACTCTCTGGCAAAATGATTGGCCGTGGCTGCCAGTCCCCGATACGAACCCTGCCGCAGCGGTGGTTGGTCTGCTGGGTGAAACTGAATGACCTTGTTCGCAATGTTGTACGGGACTCCAATGCCCGCTGGGCCCGAGTTGTAGTTGTGATATTCCCATGCCGTCAAAGTTCCATCACGCTTGGCCCCGCTCGCAATCTCGAACACACCGGCTGGCCGAAAGTAGGCCCAGGTGAACTCTTCCTCGCGGGTCCAGACGACCTTGACCGGTTTACCTGCCGCCTTAGCCAGACGCGCTGCTTCCACGGCGGCGTCACCCGTATGTTTTCCACCATAGGCTGAGCCGGTATCTGGCATCAGTACATGGACGTTCTGTGGTGAGATGCGAAACGCCGCTGCAAGTTCATCACGGACTGCGAACGGGCGCTGTGTCCCGGTCCAAACTGTTAGTTTGTCGCCCTGCCACTCCGCTACAGCGCCGCGTGGTTCCAGCGGCGCGTGCTGAATATAGGCCACCGTGTAGGTCTGCGAAACTTTGACATCAGCCGCTGCCATGGCGTCAGTAACAGAACCGGAGATTTCCGCAGGCTCCGCCTTCTGTCTGTCGGCATTCGCTTTGAGGTATGAGAACAACTCACGGTTCGAGATTTGCTGGGGCACTTTCCATTCTGCCTTCAGTCCGTCAAGCGCCTGCTTGGCCGACCAAAGATCCGTTGCCGCAACTCCCACGAAGTTTCCGTCATGTACCACTGTGACGCCCGTCAATTTCTTCGTGGCGGATTCATCCAGCGACGTCAATGTTGCGTTGAATCCGGCCGGCCTCAGGACCTTTCCGTAAAGCATGCCCGGGAGGTTGATGTCGGACGCGTACTGATGCTTTCCGGTTACAAAGCTCGCGCCATCGACTTTGGGAACTGCCTGGCCAGCGACCTTCCACTCTGGTGCTGGAGTAAACGGTGGATTGCCATCGATGACCTTTACCAGGTTCTGACCGTGCGTCAGCTCTCCATAGCTTCGCGACTGACTAGTCTTCGGATTGGCAACTTTGCCATCTGCTGCGACGAGAGTGGACGGATCGACCTGCCACTCCTTCGCTGCCATGCTCACCATCAGGTCGCGGGCCGCGACTGCCATGGTGCGCAACTGCGGACCCATGGTCGGAGTGGTGCGGCTGCCGAACGTGCCCGCATCCCATGGCACCCGGTCTGTGTCGCCCATAATCAAGGAAATGGATTCCAAGGAAGTACGCAACTCTTCAGCCACCTGCTGTGCCAGGGAGGTGCGAATGTTCTGACCCACCTCGACTTTGCCTGTGAACACAGTAGTGTGGCCGTCTTCCGCGATGTGGAGCCAGGCTGCGACGTCCTTCGGCAACTCGTGCGAACCGCGCATCCGACCTGACTCCTGCGCGATTTGCCGCCCTGCGCTTGCACAGATGAGAATGCCTCCACCAAACAGCTTCAGAAAATTCCGGCGGTCCAGCTCAAACAAATGCCGACCTCCATCGACTTCCTGCTGCTGAGTCTCCTGCTCAAGTTGTAAGTCGCGATTTGAACTCATGGCATTACTTCTTTTGGCCAGTCTGCGCTGCTGCGCGCACGGCAGACAGGATGCGCGGATAGGTCCCGCAACGACAGATGTTGCCGTTCAACGCATGAGCAATTTCTTCATTGCTGGGATTCTTGTTGTTGCTGAGTAGCGCGACCGCCGAGAGAATCATCCCGGATGTGCAATATCCACACTGAAACGCTTCTTCGTGAAGGAACGCGCGCTGCACCGCGTTCAATGCGCCGTTCTCCGCTAGACCCTCAATCGTTGTGACTTCCTTTCCTGCCGCAGCAGACAGGGATGTGAGACACGACCTCACTGCTTTTCCTGCCAGCAGAACGGTACAAGCTCCGCATTGACCTTCACCACATCCGTACTTGGTGCCGGTCAACTGGAGATGATCGCGCAACACCCACAACAAGGGCTGTTCCGCAGAAGCAGTGACTTGACGCTGCTTGCCGTTCACCGTAAGAACTACCGAATCCATACCGTCTCCGGGAAAGTGGCCGATCAAATTATAGGCCGGTCAGGGCGACGAGCGGGACCGCAGCTCAAGTCAGGACGCAATTGGCGGGATCAACCTCTCCCTGCGTCAGCAGGCGACCTGCTCGCGAGGCGGGGAAGTCGGGTTGCGGCACTCGAGGCAGGTTCTTCCTGGCTCCATGCTCAACGTTGGCCTCTGCGTGTCTCCCCCAAGAACGGGGCCGTACCGAGAGCCGGCGGTATGACCACCAGGCCACTACAATCTAACCGGAGGCGACATGGCGAAAGGGTGGAGTTCGAGGCGAGGGAAACGGAAGGAAATTCCGATGTCCGAGGAGTTGGCCCAAGCCATGAACCAGCAGCTGCAGATGTTTCGGAAGAAGTTTGGTCGAGACCCTGGACCAGAAGATCCTATCTTCTTTGACCCAGACGCAGACACCCCTGTTCCAATGCCGCTCGAGAAGATAGGCGCGGGGTGGAATGAAGTTCTCCAGAAGGCTGGTGAACTGGGGATGGATCCTGCCATTATCTACGCGATGCGAAAGACCGGGCGCATGGTTACGGAGCAGAATATGCAGTATCTTGAGCCGGAAGAGCTCCAGGAGTGGGAGGATGCCGTCGAGGATTACCACAGTCTGGTGAAGTCCGGGAAGCTGCAGTAAGGGGGACGTGAATCAGGCCAAGCCGCCCGTCCTGAACCCCTTCCAACACTTTCCTGTGATAACCCAGGCAGCAGACCCTGGCCATCTCGATCAATCAAACTCCGAAGTGTGAAACGGCCACTTATTCGGGCAAGTAATAATTGCGTTGTCCCTTTTCTTCCGACCAGCGGGCAGTGAACTTACCTTCCGCGACCATTGGATCCAGCATGAACGACACATGCCCCTTTAGGGGGTCGAGCCAGGGCTCAGAGCTGACTTCGTCACCCGCCCAAATCCCCGACTCAATCAAACGCGCCGCTATTACCTGTACAAAACCGACAGGATACCCAAGAAACGTCGCTACGCGGTCGGTATAGGGTCCGACCATGTAGGACGCCAGCAGAACCATTGCTGCCCGAAAGGTGTAGCTGTCCTCTGCCAGTTCTTCGTCCATGGCCCAGACGTCGCTCTTCAAGGATTGCAGGGCGGCTTGCTTGATCGGCTCGATGCCATGTTCCCATGCCAATTCCCAATTCGTGTCACTGCTTGCCACGGCGAGAAGATTCTCGGCGTCTGCATTTACGGTAACGCGAAACTCAGTACGCTCGATCGAGCGCAATGCGTCGATGTTGGAGACTCGCAAGACCAGCTCAACTTCAGCCGGAAGCGTGATTTCACACTTGCCGTGCTGCTCAAGCTGGGCAGCAACCCGCTGCAACTGCTCTGAAGAGACGGCGACTTCCCTTACAGCAGCGGAGGCAATCCCGGGTAAGTGAATTCCGTCTACGCAGTCGGAAACAGCCTTCTCAATTGCGGTACGTATTTCATTTAAGTCCATCAATTTCCTCGTTTCTGTCTTCGTAAGCGCGGAACGTCATGCGTACGACCGGGCCTTCCGCCGGCCGTCACGGTGGTCGTTGGCGCGTCTTTTCGAGTCCTCGCGCAAGGTTTTTCGCTTGGCGCGGTCCTAAAAATCCGTTGTTTAGAGGGCGCTGAGAGAAGGTGCATATTCGGGTGCATGAATCGTTGCCGAAATGCACAATTTCACCCGAACAGGAAGACTTATGGTGGGGCTAAACGACTGATTCCGAGCAACAGGAGCGGGGCGAGGGAATTTGCTAAACCGTTGTACGGTCAAAAGCTGTACCGGGGGTTCGAATCCCCCCCTCTCCGCCATGTCAACCTAATTCTTCCCGTATTCCTGCAAGATCGTGATTCCCCAAGGGTTTGAGGGGTGTCGCGTTTTTCTCTGGGGTCTCCCCAGTCTCCCCATTTCCCGCTGTTCTCCACATTTTTCGAGCTAAATCGAGCTAAATCCTGCCGACGCTTCGAAACGTTGGGCGCAATTTGGCGGATGTACGCTTTGACCAACGATTTGAAATGGGGAGTAAGTAGGGGGTTTCACATTCCCAATCAAACGGCGTCAAAAGCCCGAGGTCGAGATGCCGAGGCGAGTGAATGTAGGAATTACGGACATTACCAACGGCCAGCGACAAGTGCTGAAATTCGAGGTCACAGTATCTGGTGACGCCGCGCACCGCCTCCCTTTACGAAAGGCCACAGAATCGATTTCGGGTTGGAGGTCGCAGGACAAAAGAGTGTCCGATGATCGTCCCCGAGCGTCCAGCCTCGATTCCGACGACGTTTCGTATCTGCTAGAACACGCCAATCGGTGTACGGAGCCTCACCATGAATATCTATTCATATGTTGTCGCGCATGACACGGGCTTCGCGCCGAACCCCTTCCACGGCTACTGCACACTGGCGTGTTGCAAGCCACAAATCCGAAGCTGTGCAGCAAAGGGAGATTGGGTCGTTGGACTCACCCCAAAGTCTGCTGGAAACCGCATCGTTTACCTCATGCGTGTAGATGATGTGATGGAGTCTTTCAGCGAGTACTGGTTTGATCCCCGATTCAAGGCCAAAAAACCAACCTATACGGGAGGAATCCGAAGGAAGTGCGGCGACAATATCTACGAGCCATTGGCTTCTGGCGGCTACCGTCAACTCCGCTCAGCGCACTCGGACGGTGACGCTGAAAATGAGGACAACAAGGCACACGATCTCGGCGGGAAGCGTGTTCTTGTCTCTGAGACTTTCGCATACTTCGGCTGCAAAGCACTGCCGTTGCCGCCCGAACTCCAGTCCTTGATGGTGAAGCGCGGTCATCGCTCTCGATTCTCCGACGCAGTCAAGGCTGAGTTCATCAGGTTCGCTGGGAGCGTCGGATTCGGCGTACACGGCGCACCTCGGCGATGGCCGAATGGCGACGATTCGTGGAGGCAGGGCTGCGGGTGGAAGCCGAGAAAGAGAAAATGAAGATTATTCTCAGCCGAAAGGGATTCGACTCCGCGTCAGGTGGCGTTCCCAGCCCTATCTTCCCTGACGGCACAATGATGTCGCTGCCGATTCCCGACAAGCTGTCTCTCATAGCGTATAAGGATGTCGCTGGCAACCGCTGGCTGAGCATGGGAGAAGCAGTGTCGCAGTTGGCAGGAATTCCAGACACGCACCGTGCCCATCTTGATCCCGACCTCGTTCCTGAAAGCCTCCCAAGGGAAAAGGGCTGGCGACCCATTTTCGGACAGTGTGACGCTGCCGAGGGTCATCTCAGACGACAAGGTGTCGGCAAGGGGGACATCTTCCTGTTCTTCGGACTGTTCCGCAAGGTCGAAAAAGCGGGTTCCGGATGGCGATATGTGCGAAACAGCAATCCAGTACACAGCTTGTTCGGCTGGCTGCAAATCGCTGACCGTGTCCCAGTTTCAGCTTGGCCAACCTCTGACCGCTGGGCTCTGTACCATCCTCACTTTGCAAGAGAGCCGCACCAAAGCAACGTCATCTACACGGCAACAGAGCAGCTAACGTTGGCATCCTCGAACTTCAAGGGAGTTGCTGGCGCTGGGACGTTCAAGCGGTTTGCGCCGATACTTTGCTTGACTGCCCCGCATTCCAAGCACCCCAGTCGCTGGCTTCTGCCCAAGTGGTGTTTCCCTGATGGGCGTGAGTCTGCGCTCAGCTATCACCGCGACCCGGCTAGATGGGAAAAGACAGACGGCGGGACGTTTCTGTCATCCGTGTCTCGGGGGCAGGAATTTGTGCTCGATTGCGACCACTATCCCGAGGCGGTGGAGGCGGTGAAGAAATTAGTAAGCACCGCCTGACCAGTTCTGCGCTCCTTCATTGGCCAAAGGCGAACGCTGCGCTCTGGATTCCCTCCGCAGATACCGCAGCCACGGAATCCCCCTATGCGTCGATTTGGCAACCGATCCCTGAACATCGAACTGGAACACAGATTTCGCCGTCGCCCGATCTGGGAAACGGCTCATGATTTTCAGCCACACAAGTTCATTTCATCCGCACCAAGAAGTATCGTTGGGGCTATTCTGGTCAGGTCTCGCAAACTTCGAGGGACATGGAATTCATGACCCTCACCGCTCCTTGGTTTTTCCATCCGTCGTCTGACATGGAGGTCATGATGGCATTCTGTTCCGCTTGTGGTACGCAGATGGCCGACAACTCGGCGTTCTGTCCGAAGTGCGGTAAAGCCAGCGACACTGGCATTTCCCCAGTTCCTGCTTCCACCAGCACGAGCGCAGCCTCTGGTTCGCTTCCCATGGCCGAGAACGTGGCGGGAATGCTGGCCTATTTCACCATCATTCCAGCGATTCTCTTTTTGCTGATCGAGCCCTTCAATCGCAACCGCTTCGTTCGCTTCCATGCTTTCCAGTGTCTGTTTACCTGTGGCGCACTGATCGTGCTGCAGATTGTGCTGTCGATCTTCAGCCACATTCTGCCTTTTCTGATGTTCGGCATTTGGAGCCTGTTGGGTCTGGCTGAGTTGGCGCTGTGGATTCTACTGGTGATCAAGGCTTACCAGCACGAAATGTTCAAGCTGCCCATCGTGGGCGACATGGCGGAAAAACAGGCTGGTGCGTAGGCCGACACTTGCGCTGAGAAATGTAACAGCGCCTTCAAAAGGAAACCCCAGCTACAATCAAATTTGACATCTCCCCGCCATACGTGTGGAATGCAATGACACGTCGGCCATAAACCGCTGGCCAACCCACCACGAAATCTCAGCAAGTTAGCAAGGAGACGGTTCTATGAAGAAAACGTTGGTCTGTTCGCTCGGTTTGCTTTTGCTGGTGACCGCCGCATGGTCGCAAACGGGAACCACCGAAAAAGCTATCGCTGCGTTGGAACAACAGTGGCTTCAGTCGCAACAGACAAACAATGTGGACCTGCTCGCCCCGCTACTCGCCGACAAGTTCGTCAACACGTCGAGCGAAGGCAAAGTCACTGGCAAGTCGGAGACGCTGGCAGAATATAAAACGACCAAATGGGAAAGCGCCGAGAACGCCGATGTTAAGGTAACTGTATTTGGCGAAGCGGCCATCGCGACGGGAGTCTACAACGGCAAGGGCACCGACTCGGGAAAGCCGTTCGATCCACCTCGCCGCCTTCCGGACGTTCGCCATACAGCACAGGCATGGGAGCCTGCTCCTGGCGTTCCAACAAACTGTCGAGAGAGTCTGGTTTGGGTTGGGTCGGCGCGGTTTCCAACGGCGAGTTGGCCGTAGTGAGCGAGGCGGGCAACAAGGCAGCACCCGCTCCCGAGGGACTCGCAACTGAGGAAACCACTGCAGCCTGCGCCTTCGATACGCTGGCGGTCTGTGCAACGAGCGCGAAAGGAACGGCGTCGGGCTCGACCAGGAAGCCACCGGATGGCTGGTATCGCAGCAGGAAATCAACCTTCGCCGAGTTCGGGCCTTCGCCGCCGCTAACCAGGAGAAAGCTGATCTGGCGTCCTCTCGCGGTGGAAATCAGCAAGTTGCTTTCGGCATGTTCGTTGGTGAGGGCCTTGACGAATACCAGCTCCGGCTCATGTTCGGAATGCTCCACCTGAAACAGCGCCGGGTCTCCCACCACGACTGAGTTCACGGGCTCCGGCACCCGGATCGCGGTCACGAAATGTGCCGCCAGTTCAATCGAAGTGATTTTGTTGTCCGCCGTCGGTTTGGTACGAACCTGCGGAACAATGGTCGTTTGTTGTGCCCCAGCCGTCGCGGTCAGTACTGCCAGCGAGAGCCAGCTGAAAAATAAAGCGTTTCTCATCCGTCACCTCAACCTTTCCCTCTGCCGCGCTAATTGACTCCGTGCCCTAAGCACTCGTCTTGCTCGATACCGTTGCGCGACCCGTTTGACGTACCCATGAACATCGCGGGAGGAATAGTCCAGTCCCCGCGAAGAGATTTCCTTCTCGCCGCTGTAGTAGGCCGCGGTGATCAACCGAAGGTCGCCGTTGAACTTCTGTTTGAGCCAGGCAAGATATGCGACTCCACCGCGAATGCTCTCCTGCACCACAAACCGGTTGCGCACGCCGAACCGCACCGATGTTGCCGGCATCAACTGCATGATCCCAGCCGCGCCTTTCTTCGATACCGCATATGGATTCCATCCCGATTCTTCGTCGATAATCGCGGCCACCAGTTCCACCGGGACCTGGTAGACAGCGGCGTAATACTCAGCCCACTGCGCTGACACGTCTCGTGGTGGGCGTGCGTCAGGCACTTGCGCCCTTGCCGTTCCGACTAGCAGCAAGAGGAAACACGCCCTGGCCCACTTCATGCCGCAGCCTCCACAGCCGCCGCCGGCAAGCCCTCTTCTGCCACGGCGATCAACTCGTCGCGATAGCGTTTCGAGTCGGCGACAAGACCTTCAAAGCCGGCACGCAGCAACAGACGTTTACGATCGGCCTCGGTCTTTGCCAACAGCGGCAACAGCAGGTCCCGCTGCTCGTGCGAGATCTCCTCGACCCCCAGGATTTCCAGCGCCTGCGCGAGGTCCAACATCTCCGCGATCGAGGGCGGCTTTTCCATGTTCCAGCCACGCAGAGCGTGCGCTAACCCAGCCAGTTGACCGCGCAGATGCAGGCTTTCACTACTGCTTCGGATCGCCAGAATTTCTTGCTCACGCTCGACCGATGGGTACTCAAAGCGCAGATAGAAACACCGTCGTCGCAGAGGGTCGCCCAGACGGCGCTCTTCGTTCGAACTCAGGACAACAAACGGAATGGTCGATGCTCCAACCGTTCCCAGCTTGGGGACCGTGATCTGCCAGGCGCTCAGAATCTCCAGTAGCAAGGCTTCGATGTTGTGGTCGACCTTGTCGAGTTCGTCGACCAGAAGCACGCATGGCTGGGTTTCATAGCGCAATGCGCGCAACAGTGGCCCCTCCGCAAAGAAGTCCAGCGAGTGCAGCCGGTTCCGGATCTGCTCCCAGTTCTGGCCGAGGTTGGAGGCTTGCGTGTCCAGGTAGAGCTTCTGCAGTGCCTCGTCGAATTTTCCGATGACCTTTTCTTCGGTGATTCCCACGTAGCACTGAAGTCGTTCAACCACCGTATTGGCCGCCGCCGCTACTGCGTAGGCCAGCTCGGTTTTGCCACATCCTGGCGGACCTTCCACCAGCAGTGGCTTACGCATACGGGCGGCTAGAAACACCACTTCCAGGGTGACTGGATCGATGATGTAGCGTGCCGCGCGCAGCTTCGTGGCGAGTTCGCTTGCAGACGAGAACACGTCGGCTTCCTTTCGTCGTGAAAACTACATCGGAAGCGCTAATTTTGCATTTGCAGGTGTTCGGATTTTGCGGTGATCCAGCAGCCTTATACGTTGGTTCGGTTCCACGCCGGGTGCGTAGGTTCGAGGCGGCGAATACTCTTTCTTGAAGCTAACCGCAATTATTCTGCGTACTTGGCGCCTCATGCCAGCAGAGCTGCGGCTCCAATCGGACCGTGAAACTCAGAAGTCAGAGATTTATTTCACCAATCATACTTTGACTGGGAAAAGGACGCTTCTCCGTCGCCGGGTCTGGACTCTGCCAGGCGATTCCGCAGGCCGCGCTGTCCGTAACGGCTTCGTTCGCTCTGTGCTCGCCAACTTTATTTCACCAATCACACTTTGACTGGGAAACTGGCCGCTTTCCCGTGGCTGGGTTTGGACACTGCCACGCGATTCCTCCTGCCGGGCTGTCCGTAACGGCTTCGTTCGCACCGTGCTCGCCAACTTTATTTCACCAATCACACTTTGACTGGGAAAAGGACGCTTTCCCGTCGCCGGGTCTGAATTCTGCAAGGCGATTCCGCAGGCCGCGCTGTCCGTAACGGCTTCGTTCGCACCGTGCTCGCCAACTTTATTTCACCAATTACACTTTGACTGGGAAACAGGACGCCTTTCCGTGGCTAGGGTCGGACACTGCCAGGCGATTCCGCAGGCCGCGCTGTCAGTAACACCTTCGACCGCCGGGTGCTCGCCAACTTTATTTCACCAATCACACTTTGACTGGGAATAGGACGCTACTCCGTGGCTGGGTTTGGACACTGCCACGCGATTCCTCCTGCCGGGCTGTCCGTAACGGCTTCGTTCGCACCATGCTCGCCAACTTTATTTCACCAATCACACTTTGACTGGGAAACTGGCCGCTTTTCCGGCGCCGGGTCTGGACTCTGCAGGGCGATTTCGCAGTCTGCGCCGTCAGTAACACCTTCGACCGCCGGGTGCTCGCCAACTTTATTTCACCAATCACACTATGACTGGGAAAAAGACGCTTTCCGTCGCCGAGTCCGAACTCTGCAAGGCGATTCCGCAGGCCGCGCCGTCAGTAACGCCTTCGTTCGCCGGGTGCTCGCCAACTTTATTTCACCAATCACACTTTGACTGGGAGTAGGGTTCTCGGACTCCCAAATGGCGCTTTGGTTGGACTTGCAGCTGAAAAACCGCCGTCGTCGCGGTGCTTTTTGACAGCAAAGAGATTTCGCACTACAAAGTGCCCACTATGACGACCGACTCCCTTGTACTCAGCGCCCTTGTAGCCGAACTTGCCCTACGACAGCTCCCGTGTGGAGGCTGGGCTGCACTTGCCTCGTCTTCGCAGCCAGCAATTGAGCCAACGTGCTACGCCGCGCTCGCACTCGGCTCGGTCCCTGCAGGCGACATCGAACGTGCTCAGGACTTTCTGCTCCACACCCAAAATCCTAATGGTAGTTGGCCAGTCTTTCCCGGAGACGATCAAGAGGGTGGCTGGGTCACTTCGCTGGCTGTAATGGCTCTTCGTGAAGTGATGCCGGCCATACCGGCAAGATTACAGGGCCTCCACTGGCTGACGAACTGTGCCGGCAAGGAATCGAATTGGTTCTGGAAATGGAAGTTTCGCACCGTTGATCGACACGTCCGTTTCGACCCCGACAAGTTTGGCTGGCCATGGTTTCCGGACACCGTCAGTTGGGTTGTTCCAACCTCATTCGCAGTCCTTGCCCTGAACCAGATTCCTTGCTCTTGCGGTGGCTTGGAACACATCGCGGCGCGCAGTGATTGCGGCATCCAGATGCTTGTTGATCGTGCCTGCCCTGGCGGAGGATGGAATGCCGGTAACGGCGTTGTCTATGGGGCTGCCCTTGCACCGCACGCTGACGATACGGCAATAGCTCTTTTGGCCTTGAGTGATCGTGGCCAAGACGCGGTTGTACAAAGTGGCGTTCGGTACCTGGAGCGCACTGCTCCAGCCCTTACGGCGCCATGGAGTCTTGCGTGGGCGATTCTTGCTCTCACAGCACACCGGCGGCCGACTACTTCGCTAAGCAATTCTCTTGTTGCACTTCCCGATCTCTCAAGCATCGAGGACACCAGCACTCTGGCTGTGGTATGCCTCGCACTTGATCAACCCCGCGCGTTACAGGCGTTTGGGGTGACGCTGTGAGCC
>Ga0207926_1001011_pt1 | contig 13640 bp, 9 predicted proteins | sample NGESurdeep072012_8_FD_184454 | JGI IMG/M metagenome (GOLD analysis project Ga0207926, IMG submission 184454) | Arctic peat soil microbial communities from Barrow, Alaska - NGEE Surface sample 210-1 deep-072012 (SPAdes) | ecosystem: Environmental > Terrestrial > Soil > Wetlands > Peat ...
GGGAAACAATCCATCCGGCGGAGGCGGGGTCACACCTTCATCCGGCGCACCCTCATCCGGCGCACCCTCATCCGGCGGTGGCGGGGTCGCACCTGACGATCACCCCAAGGGCACATTGAACATACTTGTCTCCAGTGCCCCCGGCTCTGACGCAGGGTTCCAGGCCGTGAACAAAGCATTCGCGGCGAAGTATCCGGATGTCAAGATCGTATTCAGTTCGATTCCGAACGAGAACTACCCAAACGCCAGAGCGTCGCGGTTGACCGCCGGCACTATCGACGTGGGCCTGGCGGGGCCGCAGGAGCTTCCTTCGTACGTCCCGGCCAGTAATGAAGGGGACGACGCTCGGCTGGCCAGGGCAGGTGGCTTCGTTGACCTCACGGGAATGGCGTTCATGAAGAACTTCACTCCCTCCGTACTCGATGTCATCAAGTTCGACGGAAAGCAGTACACGGTTCCGACGGGGCTGAGCTACTACACCGGCGTCTTCTACAACAAGGCCATCTTCACAAAGTACGGTCTTGCAATTCCGACTACATGGGCCGAGTTCGTGAAGCTCTGCGAAACGCTGAAGAGCAACGGCGTGACGCCGTTGGGAATCGGTGGAAAGGACAGCTGGCCAGCAGGTTTGAACATGCTAGCTGCTGTGCAGGGTCTGTACCCGACCGCGCAGGACAAAGCCGACCTGGCTCAGGGCCTCTGGGAGAAGAAGGTCAAGCTGACTGACACGCAGCCCGTGGCGGTGCTCGAACGGACCAAGACGATGTTCGACTACGCCCAGCAGAATTTCGCTGGCTTTTCTTACGCCTCGATCCCGTCGGGCTTCATCGGTGGCAAGTTCGCAATGACCGCCGACGGCACGTGGGACGAAACAACAATCGCTTCCGCGGCCGGGAAGGACTTCAGTTACGGGTACTTCCCGATTCCCACAAGCGACAATGCGAAGGACAACGCCTATCTCGGCGGTAAGGTCGAACTCACACTCGCGGTGCCGAGCAACTCCAAGAATCAGGGCGCGGCCCTTGCCTACTTGCAGTTCTTCTCGGACCCGACCAACTACCAGACGTTCCTCAAACTGGCAGGATTCGCGCCGTCGCAGCCGAACATCACCGCGAGTCCATTTCTGACGTCGATCCAGCCGTACACCACGACCTTCACGCCGGCGTGGGATACCATCTGGGTCGCGAACAGCAAGGCGGGACCGAAGGCCAGTTTCCCCTTCAACTACCCGGGGATCACCCCCCTCGGCAGTGGTACCGCCGCCCAGGCGGCTGAACAAGCTCAAGCGGATTGGGCTGCAGGCTACTAGTGTCCTGCGCCCGAGGCGCTTGTGGCGGGCGAGCCACCTCTGGACACCGGGCTTCTTGTGCGTCGACATATTGTCGAGGACGACGTGGATCTGGCGGCGCGGATAGGTCCGGGCGAGGAGGTTGAGGAAGGCGAGCAATTCGACGGCTCGGTGCTGGGCCGAGGTCCGGGTCGTGACGATGCCGGTGGCGATCTCGAGTGCGGCCGACAAGGTGAGCGTGGCGTTGCGCTTGTAGTCGTGGGTGTGGCGTTCGACCTGCCCGGGCCGGAGGGGCAGCATCGGCAGCGTCCGATCGAGCGCGTGGATCTTGGTCTTCTCGTCGACCGACAGAACGATCGCCCGCACGGGCGGGCTGAGGGAGAGCGCGCCCACGTCGGTCCCCTTGGCTACGAGCTCGGGATCCCGGCTGAACGTGAACTTCTCGTGCCGATGCGGCTTGAGGCCGCCCTCCCGCCAGATCCGCAGGATCGTGTTCGGGCTGACCCCGACGGCCTTCGCCAGGCGGTGTCTGCTCCAGTGGGTCGCCCCCTCCGGTGGGGTGAGGGTCGTGGCCACGATCCGCTCGCGGATCTCCCGGCCGTAGATCGCCGGCCGACCGGTCCTCGGACCATCGACGAGGCCGAACAGGCCGCGTTCCCGAATACGGCTCCGCCACAGCCCGACCGCCGGGACGGAGACGCCGAATTCGCCAGCGATCGTCACCTTGGCGACCCCTTCGGCCGCTCGCAGGATGATCTTCGCGCGCACCGCGGTGCGCTACTCGGTCGTGCCCGCGCGGGCCGTCGCCCGCCAAGGCTTCAACTTCGGACTCGCTCACAGCCAACGGAGGTGCGGAGATTGGCCGTGTTCAGCATCGCAGCCGCGGACATCCGAACCGATGATCCTCATGTCGAGCGGGACACTGAAGTGCTGGGGTCCGCCCGGCGACGTTCGTTGGGCCGACCTCCTCTTCATCTAGGCCATTGCAGAACGGATCTTTACGGATGTTGAACTCCTTTGTTTTCGGACGCCGGTCGACTCTCAACATCTCATTCGCGCTCGGCCTGAGCGTGATCGTTGTCTTCGGAATCTTGCCGGCGGTGGCCGTCTTGGTCATTTCGTTCACAGACGTGCGCGCGCTGCCGTATCTGCCCGTGGACTGGGTAGGCATTGAGAACTACCTCTCGTTCTTCTCGGCAGCGCATCTTGGGTACAACGTGAACGCGCTCTGGAATACCCTCGTCTTCGCGTTCGCGGTCACCATCTTTCAGAATGTGATTGCCCTCCTGCTCGCCGTCCTGCTCAATCAGCGCCTGCGCGGCAGAACCTTCTACCGCGCTGTTGTCTTCCTGCCGACGATACTGGGTGTCACGGTGATCGGACTCATCTGGTCACTTGTCTTCAACCCCTCCGCGGGCCCGGCCGCCACCGTCTGGTCGTGGGTTGGCGCGAATTCGGCGTTCTTTGGTGACCCCGGCATGGCTCTTGGTTTGGTCATCTTCGTGCAGATTTGGGCTGGCCTCGGCATTGCCGTTGTCATCTACCTGGCCGGACTGCAAGCCATTTCTCCCGATCTGTACGAGATCTCGGGCGTCGACGGTGCGACCGCTTGGCAGAAGCTTCGGTGGATCACGTACCCGCTCCTGGCTCCATCGATCACGGCAAACATGCTGCTCTGCATTGTGGGCTCACTCCAGAGCTACCAATTGATATACGTGCTCACCGGCCCGAACAACCCCGCGACTCAGGTGCTCTCTCTCGCCATCTTCACGAGTGGCTTCGGAGGAAGCTCTTCCGGGGGTGCCGTCCAATCTCAGGGATACGCCGCCGCAATCTCCATGGTGCAGTTCGTGATGGTGACAGTCATATCGATCACGGTCCTCGTCTACCTGCGTAAGAGGGAGCAGGTGCTATGACCGCGCAACTGACCAGGCCCTTGGAAGGCGCCCTTCGGGGGAGCGGCGGTGCACCTGCTGGCCGACGCAGACGCCCGGTCTCCCTGGGGACGGTTGTCCAGTACCTACCCGTCGCCGTGATCATGCTCGTCTATCTCTTCCCTCTAGCCTTCCTCCTCAATACCGCGCTCAAGAGCAATGCTGAGTTCTTCGCCAACCCTGTGGGCATTGCTCACACGTTCGCATTCGGGAACTTCCCCACTGCCTGGGAGAAGGGGAACTTCGGGGCGTACATGCTCAACAGCGTGCTCTATACCCTTGTGGCGGCGTTCCTCGGAACCGTCTGTTCGCTGCTTCTCGGATTTCCCGTTTCGCGAGGATATCTGCGCCACACGCGATTGTGGTACGGGCTGTTTGTTGCCATGCTGTTTCTGCCAAACACGTTGGTTACACAGTTTCAGCTCCTGCTTCGACTCAATCTGTATGACACGCAGCTGGGATACATCCTGATCATGGCGGCCGGGGTCGGCGTCGGCCCCTTGCTTGTGAGCGGCTATGTGAAGTCCATTCCCAGGGAGCTTGACGAGGCCGCCGCGTTGGACGGCGTGGGCTACTGGCGCTTTGTCTTCCTGTTCCTTCCGCCCATGATCAAACCGGTGTTGACGACGGTCTTCCTGTTGCAGGCCATCGGTGTGTGGAACGACATCATCCTCCCGACGATCTTGCTCCCGGATCAGGCGAAATTCCCCGCCACCCTTGGCTTGTTCGCCTTCCAAGGTACATATTCGAGCGAGTGGAGTCTGCTGGCCGCGGCAACGATCATCGTAGCCGGGCCTCTCCTCGTCGCATATGTGTTCCTTCAGCGCTACCTCGTTGCCAGTGTTGTTGGGTCAGCAGTCAAGGGTTAGCGATGTGGCCGCTCACCGATGGCACCCGGACGCCACCGAGGTGCTCGTTGAAGAGTTCGGAGTGGGACGGGGCGCGGGAATGCTTCCGCGCCTCAGACGTTCTCGGGTGGTGGCTCTGTAGCACTTGAGCTTGGCGGGGATTTCACAAAGATGTCGATCGAACCGCAGCGTATTGGAACCCCTCAAACCGGCTTCTGGACGGAGCTTCGCTCGGGTCAAGCCGCCCTGGCCCGCCAGAACAGCGGCGGCGAGTTCGATTTGCTGCTGGAAAGCGGAGACCGGGTCGACCGCCAGGAAGTGCGGGCCTGGCGGGCCGCGGCGTATTCCGAAGCGGATGGCCGCCTGACCCTGACCGGGACGACGCGCCTGGCGCTGTTCGCCACCGACCTGGAGGTATCCGTCACCTACGAAAACGTGACCGCCCAGGTGATCAAGAAGACCATCCGCCTGTATCAGAACAACATCCCGCGCCTGTTTCTCCGCCTGCGCTGTTCCTTCGAGCCGCCGGAAGCGCCCGAAACCTACTGGTCCTTTGACCATGCCAGCCACCCGGGCGGACCCGCCTACGGCGTGCTGGCCGATGATGTATTCCCGGCGGCAGGCTATGTGCTGTCCGGGAACCGGGTGTTCGGGCTGCTGACCGCTTCTGGTTGGGAGAACGGCTGGGCGCGCTATGGCTTGCGGCGCTCCGCGGCCGGCAATATCCCCGCCGTCGCGCTGGTGGACCCAGCCCTGCTTTGCACCGCGACCGCCGCGGAACGGTCCGCCGGGAAGGATTATGTTGCGCTGACGTTGGGCGAAGCCTACGAGAATACGCTCGCGCCGCTGGAGTCGTGCGGCGCGGGGAATGGGGAGTACGCGTTCCTGGGCCGACGGGAGCATCCCTACACGCTCATTCTTGAGGTGCGCCAGGCGCGCACCCTCGCCTTCGAAGTGCGCGATCCGCGCGGGCAGGTGGTTCTTACCCAGACCGCCGCATTCGAAGAAGAAGCCGCCAACGCCGCCGAGGAAGGCTTGCACGCCTTTGTCCTGCGCCTGCCGGCGCTCGAAAGCAGCGGAGAACACAAGCTGCGTATCGCCGCCGGAGAGGGGCCGCTGGAGCTGCGCCGCTTGCAGCTGTTCGAAGTGTCGCCCGAGCCGCGCCCCTGGCACGAGCTGCTCCAGGGTGAAGCGCTGGAACGGACGCTGTTTCTCTTTGCCGAGGAGATGCGGCCAGCGCCGCGCAGCCTGCGTTTACAGAGCCAGATTCACCTGGCCGATGGGCTGGGGTTTCACGGCAGCGCCGCTGAGAAGGTCGTCTTTGCCGACGCGCAAATGCTGACTTGGACCAGCGAACCTGGTCTGGCCGAGCCGATGGTCGTGCCGAGCATCTCCTACTTTGAGATGTACCTGCGCGATGCCTTCTGGATCTTGAACGGTCTGCCCGACCAGTTCCTGAACGAGAATATCCTCCGCCGGGTTGGAGAAACGATCAACGCGGAGGGCAATGTGGGCAACATCATCACCGCCTACCACGGCTCGATCGAGCATAAGCAGAATGAGCTGGCCTACCTGTACCTGATCTGGTCGCTCAACAACCGGCTGCGCTTTGGCAGCCCGCCCGACCTGGAGAAGGTCCGGCGCGTAACCGGCTTTGTCCGCCGCGCGTTCGACCCGGACGGCGACGGCATTGTGCTGGTAAACAACCCGCAGAGCAGCGCCGATGTGGTCTGGCAGGACCGCCCGAGTCGGTTCGCGGTCAGCCAGGGATACTACGCGCTGGCGCTGCGCGTAGCGCGCGCGTTGGGCGTGGAGGTCGGGGAAAGCGAGATCGAATCCGCTGAGGCTGCCTACCGCGGGTACTATGCCGATTACGGCGCGGAAGGAGCTTTTCTGCACGCCTTCCCCGATAACAAGCTGGGGGAAGGCGGAAGGCCGGTTGGCATTATCAGCCACGTCGATCTGGCCCCGGAGTTTCTCAGCCTGTACCTGTTCGATCATGCCATGCTCACGTCAGAGATCGTCATCGCTACATTGGAGAAATACCCGGTCAGCCCGCAGGGCCTGATGCCCAGTTTCTGCCGGGCAGACGGCCAGTTTTTCACCCGGGACAACAACCCCTTCAGCGGCGGGCTGTACTGGAAGCCGGGGACCTATTGGAACGGAGGCAGCTGGCTGAGACTGCAATACATGGCCTTGGCGGTCGGCAAGGTACACGGTTGGGTCAAGGCTGAACACCTCCTCCGGCAGCGCCTGGAAGCCGAGCTAACGTACGACGCGGAGAACCCGGTGAGCCGGGAATTCCTCTCGTGCAACGGCAGCCCCCAGGATTCCTCATTCCACCGTGTGTTTGGCTGGAATGTCTTTGTTCTGGCGGTCAATGAATGGCTCAACGGGCGCAATCAAGATCGAGAATCCTGATCGTCATTTCCTTGTCAGGCGGCGGGCTCCTGAACAGTGTGCTCTGGCGACCTTCGTCATCGGCCTGCTGGCCGGCTATGCCCTGGCCCAACTCGATTTCCGCGGGCGCAGCGTGGTGTTCAACACGATGCTGCTGATCCTGGTGCTGCCGTTCCAGCTGTTCATGATCCCGCTCTACGTGCTGATCGTGCGCACGTACGGCCTGGCGGACAGCTACCTCGGGATGATCCTGCCCTTCGCGGTGAACGCCACGGCGGTCTTCATCTTCCGCCAGTTCTTCCTGCAGCTGCCCCGCGATCTGTTCGATTCCGCCCGCATCGACGGCGCCTCGGAGCTCGTGATCCTGCGCCGGATCGCCATCCCGCTGGCGCGACCGGCAATCATCACGGCCATGATCGTCACCTTCATCGGGCCCTGGAATGAGTTCCTGTGGCCCTTCCTGATCACCAAACAGCACGACCTGCAACCGCTCGCCGTGGCGCTGGCCAACTACATCTCGACGGTCGCCGCGCGGGCGGCGAACCCGTTCGGCTCGATCCTGGCCGGGGCCGTGGTGCTCGTCATCCCGGCCGTCGTCGTCTTCGTCGTCTTCCAGCGCCAGTTCATCGAGTCGAATCTCGGCTCGGGCGTCAAGGGATGAGGCAGCCGCAGGCTGGCGCAGCAGGATGACCGCGAACCAGCGGACCGATCCGCGTCCCATCGGCGCGCCCGCGTTCCGCCTCGAGCGGCTGGGCGTCGTCATGTCGCCGCTCGCCGGCGAGCCGGCCGAGGCATTGGGCGTGCTCAACCCTGCCACGGCGCGCAGAGGGGCGGAGGTCTACCTCTTCCCGCGCCTGGTGGCGGAGGGGAACTATTCGCGCATCGGGCGCGCGCGGGTCATCTTCGATGCGGCAGGGATCCCGGTCGACGTCGAGCGCCTCGGGATTGTCCTCGAGCCGCAGGAGGCCTGGGAGTTGCACACGGGTGGCGGCGGGGTCGAGGACCCGCGGATCACGTACATGCCGCGGCTCGGCCGCTGGATCATGACCTACGTCGCCTACGGGCCGTTCGGCCCGCGCATCGGTCTCGCGGCATCTTCCGACCTGGAGCGCTGGGATCGGCTCGGGCCGGTCTCGTTCGCCTACGATCCGGCGCTGGCGGCCGACCTGAACCTGTACCCCAACAAGGACGCGATCTTCTTCCCGGAGCCGGTAACGGATCCGAACGGGAGGCCCGCCTATGCCATGCTTCACCGGCCGACCTGGGATCTCTCCCTGGCCCGACCCGGCGAGGGTGAGTCACTGCCTGCCGGCCTCGCAGATCCACGCCCGGGGATCTGGGTGAGCTTCGTCGCCGCGGCCGCCGTCGAGGCCGACCTGGGAGCCCTGACGCGCTTCGATCAGCACCGTTTGGTGGCGCTCCCTGAGCGCGCCTGGGAGGCCCTGAAGATTGGTGGCGGCACGCCGCCGATCCGCATCGCCGAGGGCTGGCTGGTCCTCTATCACGGGGTCTCGGGGACGCTCGCCCGGAGCTTGCAGCCTCAGCCAGACGTCCGCTACAGCGCTGGCGCGCTCGTCCTCGACGCGGCCGACGTGACCCGCGTGGTGGCCCGTTCCGTCGAGCCGCTCCTCGAGCCCGAGCTCCGAGAAGAGCTGATCGGGATCGTGTCGAATGTTGTCTTCCCGACCGCCATCGAGCCGCTGGACGAGAGCACGTCGTCGGCCTACGACGTCTACTACGGCATGGCCGACTCGCGGATCGGGGTGGCCCGCCTGCGCCGGACCGGACCCCAGCCATGATGCTTCGGCATGTCCTGCCCCGCCGTCCGTGCCGACGATCCTCATCATCGGGACATGGGAGCGGTGTACGCCAGTCTTCTCGGCGGTGCTGGTGGAGCACGATGCTGTCCCGAGCACAGATCGTCGGGGTGTAGCGCAGCGGTAGCGCACGTGCTTTGGGAGCCGCAGGGGCGGGAGCGGCGTAGGTGCGGCGGCCCTGAGCACGACGAACCGAGCGGCGAAGGCACCGATTGTCGTGCGGTTTGCGAGCACGGGTCCCTCCGACGACGCCGTCGGGCGAACAGGCGCACCGACCGGGCATGGTCGCCGGGACGAACGACCCAACCTGCCCGCGGCTATCCTTCACCGGAACGCGAAGGACGTCCGGAACCGTTCCCGCCAGCCGAGAGGCGTTCGCAACCCGAGAGCCTCGACACCCAATTGCCGGCGCTGGCCGGCGATCTCCGGAGACCTGGATGACCGACTCCAGACCGATCGACAGCGTGGTCCTGGCCAAGCAGGTACCCGACACGCACAACATCACCGGCGACGTGATGACCAGAGACGGCACCATGAACCGCGGCGCCCTGTCGGCCATCTTCAACCCGGAGGACCTGAACGCCCTCGAGATGGCCCTCCAGATCAAGGACCGCCACGGCGGGACGGTCACCGTGATCACCATGGGCCCGCCGAAGGCGGCCAACATCCTGCGCGAGTCGCTCTGGCGCGGGGCGGACAGGGTCGTCCTGCTGACCGATCGCAGGTTCGCCGGAGCCGACACCCTGGCCACCTCCCTCGTCCTCCAGAAGGCGATCGAGAAGATAGGGCGCTACGACCTGATCCTGGCCGGGCGCCAGGCCATCGACGGCGACACGGCCCAGGTGGGTCCGCAGACGGCAGAGAAGCTGGGCATCCCGCAGATCACATACGCGGAGTCCGTCCTGGAGATCGCCGACGGCCGGATCACCGCCCAGCGCGCCCTGGACTCCGGCTCGGAGATCGTCCGCTGCCAGATGCCGTGCCTGCTGACGGTCGTGGGCTCGGCCAACACACCCCGCCCGCCCTCGGTCCGCCGGCAGATCGCGCGCAAGCTGGCCGCGACCTCGGGCGAGTACGCCGAGCTTCGGAAACGGTGGCCCGAGTTCGAGACCGACGCGGCGCTCGAGGAGTACCTGGGCGCCCACGACCTCGAGATCCCGGTCTGGACGGCGGACGATATCGGCGCCACCGCAGAACATATTGGCCTGGCCGGCTCGCCCACCCAGGTCCACAGGGTCAACTTCGTGGTCCTGGAGAGCACCGAGAGCAAGGCGGTCCAGCCCACCCCCGAGGCCATCGCGGCCATGGTGGCGGAGCTGGTCCACGAGTACATCGTCGGGTAGGCGGCCATGATCGAGCAGAAGAGCATCTGGGTATTCATCGAGCACGCCGACGGCCGCATTGCCGACGTGAGCCTGGAGCTGACCGGCAAGGCCCGCGACCTGGCCGATCGGCTTGGCTACGAGGTGGTGGGCCTGCTGTGCGGGCACGAAGTGGACGAGCTGGCGAGGGACGTCATCCGCCACGGTGCCGATCGCGTCCTGCTCGCCGACCATCCGGAGCTGGCGTACTACCGCACCCTCCCCTACGCCCGCGTGGCGATCACCGAGGCGCGCAAGCGCCGGCCGGAGATCTTCCTCGTCGGCGGCACGCCCAACGGCCGGGACTTCGCGCCGCGCGTCGCCAGCGCCCTGCGCTGCGGCCTGACCGCCGACTGCACGGACCTGCAGATCGGCGACTACTACCTCAAGCGCGAAGACAGGACCTACAAGAACCTGCTGTACCAGATCCGGCCGGCCTTCGGCGGGAACCTGATCGCCACGATCGTCAATCCGAACACCCGGCCCCAGATGGCCACCGTCCGCGAGGGGGTCATGCGCATGCCGGCGGCGGACACGAGCCGGACGGGGGTCGTGGAGGCAGTGACGCCCGAATTCGAGCCCGCCGACTTCGCCCTCGAGGTCCTGAGCCGGCAGGTCCGCCATTCCACCGTCAAGCTGAAGGACGCGCCGGTGATCGTTGCCGGGGGTGCGGGCGTCTCCAGCGCCGAAGAGTTCGCCCTGTTGCGCGACCTGGCCAACCTGCTCGGCGGAGAAGTCGGCGCCTCGCGCGCGGCCGTGGACGCGGGGATGATCGGCCGCGAGTCCCAGGTGGGCCAGACCGGCACCACCGTGCGGCCGCGCCTCTACATCGCCGCAGGCATCTCGGGCGCCATCCAGCACCGGGCCGGCATGGACCAGTCGTCCAAGATCATCGCCATCAACAGCGACCCCACCGCGCCCATGCTCCAGATCGCGCACTACCGCATCGTGGGCGATGTCGGCGAGGTCCTGCCCATGATCATCAAGGCCGTGCGCGAACGCTCGATGGACCAGCGAGAAGCCGAATGAGCGAGAACTTCTTCCTCGACAACCCGGACCTGCAGCTCCGCCTCGAGCATCTCGATCTGCGCGAGGTGTTGGAGCGCAAGGAGAAGGGCTACTCCGAGTCGGATATGTACCCCACCGCCCCGCGCAGCTACGCGGACGCCAAGGACAACTATCGGATCGTGCTCGACGTCCTGGGCGAGATCTGTGGCGAGCGCGTGGCGCCCCGGGCCGCCGAGGCGGACGAAGAAGGCGCCCACTACGAGAACGGCGAGGTCACCTACGCCGCAGCCACCCGGGACGCCATCGACGCCCTGCGCCAGGCCGAGCTCTTCGGGGCGATGCTGTCACGCGAGTACGGCGGCCTGAACCTGCCCGAGTCCGTCTACCAGATGATGGTCGAGATGGTGGCCCGGGCGGAGAGCGGCCTCATGACCGTCTACGGCCTCCAGGAGATCGCCTCGTTGCTCGAGGAGCACGGCGATCCGGAGACCAAGGCCAGGATCCTGCCCCGCTTCTCGCGCGGCGAGGTCTCCGGGGCGATGGTCCTGACCGAGGCGGACGCCGGCTCGGACCTGGGTGCCGTGGCGACGCGGGCCACCCTGGACGAGGCCACCGGCCAGTGGCGCCTCAACGGCGTCAAGCACTTCATTACCAACGGGCTGGCGGACGTGTCGCTGGTCCTGGCCCGAAGCGAGGAGGGCTCGACTGACGCCCGCGGCCTCTCCATGTTCCTGGTCGAACGCGACGACACGGTCAAGATCCGGCGCATCGAGAACAAGATGGGGATCCACGCCTCGCCGACGTGCGAGATCCAGTACAGCAACACCCCTGCCATCCTGATCGGCAAGCGCCGCTTCGGACTCATGCGTTACGCCATGAACCTGATGAACGGCGCCCGTCTGGCCGTGGCCGCGCAGGCCCTCGGCATTGCGGAGGCCGCCTACCGAGAGGCCGACAAGTACTCTCGCGAGCGCGTCCAGTTCGGCAAGCCGATCCGAGTCCTGCCAGCTGTGGGCCGGCTGCTGCTTTCCATGAAGGTGGACCTGGAAGCCACGCGGGCCCTTCTCGCCGAGACGGGGCGCTGGGTGGATCTCTGGAAGGTCTACGAGAGAGCTCTGGCAGAGGACGGTTCGGAAGCCGATCCGGCGATGCGCGCCCGCCACAAGCAGTCCCAGGCGCTGTCGGAGACGCTGACCCCGATGGTCAAGTACTGCGCCACTGAGATGGGCAACCGGGTCTGCTACCAGGCGATGCAGGTTCACGGCGGCGTGGGCTACATGCACGAGTTCAACATCGAGCGCCTCTTCCGGGACGTCCGCATCACCAACATCTACGAGGGCACGAGCCAGCTCCAGGTGGTCGCGGCCATCGGCAAGCTGCTCAACCGGTCGCTCGATCCGCTGCTCGCTGAATGGCAGGCCGCCGAGTACCCGGTCGACATGGCCACCGAGAAGGCGCTCCTGACCGGGCTGACCGGCCTCTTCGAACAGGCCGTGGGTGGGCTCAAAGCCCTGCCCGAGCGCGACCGCGTGGACTACTACGCCGTCGACCTGGTCGAGATGGCGATCGGGATCGTCGGCGGCTGGCTGCTGCTGCGCGACACCAACGTCGCGGAGCACAAGAAACCGGTCGCGCGGACGTACGTGGCCTCGCTCGCACCGAAGGTTCGGGCCTCGGCAGAGGTGGTCCTGACCTCCAACCCGGTTCCGCTCGAGGCGATCTCGGTCCTGCTGCTGTAACACGCGGGCGGCGCCGGCGTGAGGCGGATGCAGCCGCTCGCCCCTGGATTGCCTGTTGCCGGGCGAGCGAACATGTGCAAATGCGTGCCTTCATGACCCGCCTCGATCCGCGGCGTGCTCCGGCCGTCGTGCTGCTGCTCGCGCCTCCCATCCTCCTGGTGCTGATCGTCGGACTGACCCCGGAGCCGACCAGGCTCATCTTCGCGGGCGACCTTTCTGTCTACCGCAGGTACGGCCTCCAGGTGCTGGGGGGATCGATCCCGTACCTCGACTTCAACGTGGAGTACCCGCCGCTCGCCCTCGTGCCGATGACCCTGCCCCTTCTGGCGCCGTCGCCCGGTGGGATCGACGACGTCGGCTACGTCTGGCGGTTCACCCTCGCCGAGGGAGTGTTGGCCGTCGTCGCCGGCTGGCTGCTCTTCAGGACGACCGGCAGGTCGCGCACCACGCTGGTGCTCTGGGCAGTGCTGGTCGGCCTCGCCTGGGCGTCCGTCGCCCTTCGCTATGACCTCTGGCCGGTGCTGTGCGTCCTGGTCGCCGTCCTCGTCGTCGAGCGGAACCCGGGCGCCGCGGGCGTCGCGCTCGGGCTGGGGACGATGCTCAAGCTCTACCCGATCGCCCTCCTGCCCGTCCTGGGTGCGTATGCCCTCGCCCGGCGCGACCGGGCCGGGTTCGTTCGACTCCTGGTCGGCTGCACCTCGGTCGTCGTCCTCGTCATGGGGGCGGCGTGGGTGCTGGCCGGCCCGGCCTCGCTCCAGTGGCTTCTCTACCAGCAGGACCGCGGCCTGCAGATCGAGAGCCTCGGAGCGGGACTGCTGCTGGGGCTCCACGTGCTGGTGGGCCAGCCCCTCGACGTCGCCAACGCGTTCGGGTCCGTCCAGGTACTGGGGTCCGGCTCCGACCTGCTGGTGGCAGCCTCGCCCATCGAGCTGGCGGTGCTGCTCGGCGTCGTCACCGCGGTCGCCGCCTTGCGCTTCCGGCGGGACTACGCCCGGCTGGGTCGCGTGCCGAGCTCCAGCCTCTACCTCGCGTCGGCCGCCGCGATCGCGGTGCTCCTCGTAGGCAGCAAGGTCCTGTCCGTGCAGTACGTCATCTGGCTCCTGCCCTTCGTGATCCTCCTCCCGCACCGCATGGGCTGGCTGCTCATCGCGATCACGGCCCTGTCGACCGCGATCTACACGACCGACTACTCGGGGCTGGGGCGCCTCGAGACGCCCGTGATCGCGGCCCTGCTGGTCCGGAACG
>Ga0207926_1001017_pt1 | contig 13601 bp, 10 predicted proteins | sample NGESurdeep072012_8_FD_184454 | JGI IMG/M metagenome (GOLD analysis project Ga0207926, IMG submission 184454) | Arctic peat soil microbial communities from Barrow, Alaska - NGEE Surface sample 210-1 deep-072012 (SPAdes) | ecosystem: Environmental > Terrestrial > Soil > Wetlands > Peat ...
TGACCGGTACGACGTCGCTTCGGCCATCATCGCAAGTGGATCGACAAGAGGAGCGCAGCGGGAAGCCCTGATCTCCGACCTACCTCGGCTGCGCTCCAGGATGCCGTCCGAGAAACTCGCCGAGGTCGCTGCAGAGTTCGATGGCATGCACACCATCCAACGGGCGGTGCAGGTTATAGGTGAGTCGTCTTGCACTTCCCGGTAAGGGCGACTGCTAGTAGATCTGCGTTGACTCAAGCGGTGTCGCATCAGGCCATCGGCGACTGGGAGGGCTCTTCGGCCATCGGCCAGAGGGATCAGAGGAACGTCTCGGTCGGGGCGCTGAGACCCAAACGCATCGTTGGGTGGGCGCGCTCGCGAAAGCCAAGCGACGTGTAGAGCTCCACACCGTCGGAGGTGGCGCTGAGTTCGACAGTCTCGGCGTCGGTGTCGAGGCGGAACCAGGCGACGAGCGCGGTGAGGCAGGCGCGGGCGTGCCCACGCCGTCGACGCGAGGAATCGGTCGCGATGCTGAACACGTGCCCGCGCACCACGCTGAGACCACGTGGACCCGGCGCTCGGGCGTCCAGGATGCCGCACGCGGCGCTGACCACGCCCAAGAGGGGATCGTCCACGACGAAGGCGGCGAAGCAGGCCGGCTGTTCGAGCTGTGCCCTGAACCAGGCTTCGGCGGCGGTCCGCCAGACGGCGTCAGTCCCGCCCGCGGGGATACCCATCGCGTCGAACATGACCGCGCGGACGCGCACCAGCGCAGGCGCATCGTCGACGTCGGCGCGTCGGACCAACGGGCCTCGACCTGAGATGGCACTGCTTGTCACAAGCCCAATGATGCCCCGGGGCGTTGCCGCAAGGTGAATCACAGCCGTCCCAGTCGCGGATCCGCTTTCGGTGAAGGCATGTCAATGTCCGGCGGCCGGGGCTATCGCTGATCCCCGGTTGCCGTTGGCTATGCGGCCTTCTTGATCGCTGGATGGCGGGTTCGTCGCTCTCGACACGCTTGCGGTGTCTTGGCATGGGTGCTAATCCTTTCATGTGAGTCGAATCACGGTTCGCCGAAAAGTCACTCGCTTGAGCGGGAGCGATCCTTCGCTCAAGCAGGAAGATGTGTTGGCGGTTGAAGAGCCGCTGGAGATTCGCGTCGGTGGTCGCTCACTTGCCGTGACGATGCGCACTCCGGGTCACGATTTTGACCTCGCCGCCGGTTTTCTTGTCTCTGAGGGCGTCATCACCCGTAGCGAGAATTTCAGCTCGGCGCGATACTGCGCCGGCGCCACCGACGCGGGCCCCAACCTCTTCAACGTTCTGGATGTTTCCCTGGCGCCCGGTGTCGCGCCGCCCGATCCACGTTTGGAACGCTCCTTCTACACGACGAGTTCGTGCGGTCTGTGTGGCAAGGCGAGTATCGATGCGGTGCGCACGCACTCGGCGTACGAGGTGCGAGATGACGGGCTCCGGGTCGACACGGCGCTCCTCAGCACGTTTCCTCCGATGCTGCGTGCCGAACAAGCGGTGTTCGACAAGACCGGCGGGCTCCACGCGGCAGCGCTCTTCGATGGCGGCAGCGGAAAGATGCTCGTGCTACGCGAGGACGTGGGACGTCACAACGCCGTGGACAAGGTCATCGGCTGGGCGCTCAAGGAGGACCGGTTGCCGCTGCGGGGCACGGTCCTGATGGTGTCGGGCCGAGCCAGTTTCGAGTTGACCCAGAAGGCCATGATGGCCGGCATCCCGGTACTCGCCGCCGTTTCGGCACCTTCCTCTCTGGCGGCAGAGATGGCCGCCGAGGTCGGGATGACTCTTGTGGGCTTCCTGCGCGGGAGCTCGATGGTGATCTATGCCGGCGCCGAGCGCATCGTCGAAAGACAGGCACGGAGCAGCGAACCGCAGCGTGACCGGTGAGCCTCGCGCACCACGTTGGCCTACGACGTGGGAGATGCTGCGCTTCGAACCTCGCGATGGCCAGCGTCCAGGCGCCGGGTCCAGCCGCGGGCGTCGAGGTGCTCGAGCAGCGGTATGGCGACCCGTCGGGTGGTCTTCAGCGCCTGCCTCGCCGCGCTGGTCGTGAACGGCTGTGGCAGCGTTGCCAGTACCCGCATCGCGAGGGCCGGAGTGACCGGCAGCAGGACGACGTCGTCGGCGAGCTGAAGGACCCGCCCGGCCCGCTCGGCCGCCGCGAGCTCGCGATGGCCGAGGCCCCACCCCTGAAGGTCCGGGCGCTCCGGAGCGTCGAACGGCCTCTGTCGCAGGCGGGACTCGAGAGCCTGAAGACCCGCCTCGGTGGGGCCGAAGGAGGGGGCGGCGCCAGGCCGGATAACGCGCCCGACATCGAGCTGGAGCCTCGCGTCGCTGGCCACGGCTCCGACGAGGCGGACATCGGGCAGAGCGCAGGCGCGCCTGGCTGCTTCGAGACTGAGCCCTGGATCGAGAGGGTTGGCAACGGTGTTGGCGTCCACGGCCGCCGTGAGGTCGAGCACCCATTGGCCCCACTGGAGAGGGGCCACGAGCCACTCACCAACACGACGCATACCTGACGCAGCCCCCGCCGTGTCGGCCGCGTTCGCGAGGACCTGTTGCGGTATGCCGAGTGCAACCAGGTCGGCCACCCGGGCGGCTCCACGGCGGCTCACCTCCGTGACCAGGTCGGGCGTCCCGCTCGCATCGGCGAGCTCGCGGCCGCGGACGGCGGCGGCTCCGCGACGGCGCAGGGCAGGAGGGTCCGCGTCGAGCACGAGCGCACCGGCGACGACCCGTTGGCGGCCGGGGTCGCGCAGGATGGCCCGGTCGCCCACTCGGAGGGGCAGCGCCTCGGGCATCGCGATTCGCACGGTGTCGGGACCCAGTGGCCGGACATGGACCGGGACAGCAACCGTGCCGACGTGAAGCATCAGCTCACCGGCCAGCGCATCGGACCAGCGGTTCTCCGGGCCGTCGTTGGGCCGCTGGTCCGTGCTGGCATGACCACCGCCAGCGTTTGCAACCGCCGTCGTGGACGGAATCAGCCGGGCATCGACGGTTCGGGTGGTCGGCCACGCCCCCGGCGTGAGGATGGCGTCGCCGCGGGCGACGTCCTCGGCCGCAACCTGCCGGAGGTTGATCGCGACCCGGGCGACTCCCTGGACCTGTTGGTGGTCTTGACCCATGCTCTGCAGCGCACGCACCCGCACCGGCGCACCGCGCAGTTCCAGGGTGTCGCCGACCCGGATCGTCCCAGCGCCAAGGGTGCCGGTGATCACCGTGCCGCTGCCGCGCATGGTGAACGAGCGGTCGACCCAGAAACGCACCCGCGCTGCAGGGTCAGGCGTTGGCAGACCGGACACGAGATCGTCGAGCAGTCGCCGGAGGTCGTCCAGCCCGGAGCCGGTGGTGCCCGAGACGGCCACGGCCGGCGCGTCGCCAAGGCTGGATGCGGCCAGATGTGCTCGTGCCTCGGCGATGGCGGGCGCCGGGTCGGCCAGGTCGCTGCGGGTCACCGCGAGGACGCCGTGCCGTAGCCCGAGTGCGGTGACCGCCGCCAGGTGCTCCTCCGACTGTCGCCGCCAGCCTTCGTCAGCCGCGACGACGAAGAGTACGGCGGGGGCCGGGCCCAGGCCGGCGAGCATGTTGCCGATGAAGCGCTGATGTCCCGGCACGTCGACGAAGGCCACCTGTTCGCCGGAGTCGAGGGTCGTCCAGGCATAGCCGAGGTCGATGGTCAGCCCGCGCCGACGCTCCTCCGCCCAGCGGTCGGGCTCGGTGCCGGTGAGGGCGCGAACGAGGGTGGACTTGCCGTGGTCGACGTGACCGGCGGTGGCGATCACGTGCATGTCAGTGGGTGCCCTCGGGCAGCGCAACGGACCTGATCGCCTCGAGGAGCGCGCTGTCCGCGGACTCGGGTATGCAGCGCAGGTCCACGAAGGTGCGGCCGCGCTCCACCCGGCAGACGACGCACGGATCGTGGCGGCGCAGCTCGGCGGCGTAGGCCTCCGGCAGCGTCACGGCCCAGCCCGGCAGCTCCAGTCTGGGGGCGCTGCCGCCACCAACGGCTCCGGGAGATGGCACGACCGCGGGCACGAGTAAGGCCGCATGCTTGGCGTCCAGGAGGAGCTCGGCGCACAGGTGATCGCAGCGGGCGCGGAGCCGGGCCGGGTCGGCGTGCAGGGCCCGGCTGGTCGGGGTGGCCGGGCCGCGGAGGGTGGCCTCGAGCGCCGCGATGGTGAGCTTGTCCACGCGGACCGATCGGGCCAGCGGATGGCGGCGGAGAAGCTCGATGAGCTCGGCGCGCCCAAGGAGCAGACCTGCCTGGGGACCGCCGAGCAGCTTGTCTCCACTACAGGTCACGAGGTCGGCACCGTCGGTCAAAGTCGTTGCGGCATCAGGCTCTTGGGGCAGAAACGGATCCGGCGCCAGGAGGCCGCTGCCGATGTCGACCACGATCGGCACAGCGAGACCAGGGAGACCGGCGAGCGCGGCGACGGACACCGCGGAGGTGAAGCCCTCGACGCGGAAGTTGCTCGGATGCACCTTGAGGACACAGCCCGTGTCCGGTCCGATCGCGTCGGCGTAGTCGCCCAGCGAAGTGCGGTTGGTGGTGCCGACCTCGCGGAGCCGGGCACCCGTCGATGCGATCAGGTCGGGCAGGCGAAAACCGTCACCGATCTCGACCATCTCACCGCGGCTGACGACGACCTCCCGCCCGGCCGCGAGGGCGGTCGTCGCGAGCACGAGAGCGGCCGCGCCGTTGTTGACCACCAGCACGTCACCGGCCGCGGGCACCGCTTCACGCAGCGCGTCCAGGGTGCCGCGGCCTCTGCGGGCTCTCGCGCCGGTTCCGACATCGAACTCCACGTCGACGTATGCCGCGGCCGTCACCATCGCCTCGATCGCCGACGCCGACAGTGGGGCGCGACCGATGTTGGTGTGCAGCACGACCCCGGTGGCGTTGAGAACCGGGCGCAGCGACGTCCCGGCGCGGGGGAGGCGCGCGACTGCCTCGTCGGCAACGCAGTCCGGTGCGATCTTGCCCTGTCGGGCGCGCTCCTGAGCCCTGCGGACGGCCTCCTTGACCGTGGTGGTCCCCAACCGCCCTGCGGCCTCAACGAGCCGGGGGTCGCCGAGCACCGTGTCGGTGCGTGGCACGAGGCGACGCGGATCCGGCATACCGACGGTCGTGAGCTCTCCCATCCCGCGATCCTATGAGCACCGGTCCGGCACTGCCGGATGGACGCTTCGGTCAGGATGGCGGAGGCGGACGGGAATCGAACCCGCCTGACCCGGATACCGGGTCACACCGGTTTTGAAGACCGGGAGGGCCACCAGGCACCTGTACGCCTCCATGTGACTATCCAGCACACGCTAGCCGAGACGCGTCTACGATGCCGACATGAGCGGCATCGACACGACGGCATACCGGCTCACGCAGTTCGCCCATGGCGGCGGGTGCGCCTGCAAGATCCCACCGGGGGAGCTCGAGCAGATCCTCTCGGGCCTTGTGACGGTGACGTCGCCCGACCTGCTCGTGGGGCTCGAGCACGGCGATGATGCCGCCGTCTTCCGCGTACGGGACGGGCTGGCGGTGATCAGCACCGCGGACTTCTTCACCCCCGTCGTCGACGACGCCTACGACTGGGGGCGGATCGCGGCGGCCAACGCGTTCTCCGATGTCTACGCGATGGGTGGCCGGCCTGTCGTCGCGATCAACCTCGTGGGCTGGCCCCGCGACGTGCTGCCGTTGGAGCTCCTGCGAGAGGTGCTGCGCGGCGGGCTGGACGTCGGGCTCGCTGCCGGTGCGCCCATCGCGGGCGGTCACAGCATCGACGACCCCGAGCCGAAGTACGGGCTTGCGGTGACCGGCGTGGTCGATCCGGAGCGGATCCTGCGCAACGACGCGGCACGGCCCGGGCTGCCGATCAGCCTGACGAAGCCGCTCGGTGTGGGGGTGCTGAACAACCGCCACAAGGCCACGGGCGAGAGATTCCCACAGGCGGTGGCGTCGATGGTCGCGCTCAATGACACTGCCGCGCGTCATGCCCTCGAGGCGGGTGTCGAAGCGGCCACCGACGTGACCGGGTTCGGCCTGCTGGGTCACCTGTTCAAGATGGTGCGCGCCTCGGGCGTGAGCGCGGTCGTCGATGCAGCGGCGGTGCCTTACCTCGAAGGCGCGCGCGAGGCGCTGCGGGACGGCTTCGTCAGCGGCGGAACCCGGCGCAACCTCGAGTGGGTGCGCCCGCAGATCGACTCGACGCTCGGCGAGGACGAGCTGCTGCTGCTCGCCGACGCCCAGACCAGCGGCGGGCTCCTCGTGGTCGGGGAGATCCCCGGCGCGCCGATCGTCGGCGAGATCGTGCCGCGACGCCAGCGGGCGCTCGAGGTTCGCTGACCGCACATCACCCGCTCAGGTGGTCCTGGCGGCCTCGTCGCCGAGCACGCCCTCGCGGACGTCGTTTCGGGTGCGGGGGATCTTGGTAATCACGGTGAGAACCATCGAGGCGAGCGCAATGACCGCGATGACGGTGTACCCGAGGGTGTAGTTCTTGGCGCCGCCGATCAGCCCCGAGATGATGAACGGGCCGATGATGCCGCCCAGGCTCCAGCCGAGGATCATCAGACCGTAGATGGCGCCGGCGTGGCGCACACCGAAGTAGTCGCCGGCGGTCGCGGGCATGGTGCCGAATCCCCCTCCGTAACAGAGGTAGATGACCGCGGCGAGGATGAAAAAGAGCACGGCGCTGCTCGCGTGGGGGATCGCCAGCAGGCAGATGCCCTGGAGGCCGAGCATCGCCGCGAACGCCGGCATCCGGCCCGTGTGGTCAGAGACCACCGCCCACACGATCCGGCCGCCGCCGTTGAAGATCGCGAGCGCGCCGACGAGTCCGGCGGCCCCCGCCTTGGTGTACCCGGCGATGTCGGTGGCGCTGGCCGCTGCCTGGGAGATGAGGGCGATACCGGCAGTGACATTGAGGGCGAGGATTGTCATGAGGAGGTACCACTGCGGGGTGCGCAGGGCCTCCTTCTCGGTGTAGTCCTTGCCGCTGTCGACGACGGGACCGCTCGTTGCGGGCGAGAAGCCCGGGACCTGGTAGCCACTCGGCGGGTTGCGGAAGAACGACGCGCCGATCAGCGACAGGATGAGGTACCCGATGCCCAAGGGCAGGAACGCCTTGGTCGGCACGTCCTTGTTGCTGTCGATGAGGCCCTGCGCGATCGGCGACGTCAGGACCGCACCGAAGCCGAACCCGCCGACCGCCAGTCCCGTGATGAGCCCCCGCTTGTCGGGGAACCACTTCTGCAGCATGGCGATCGGGACGATGTAGGCGAAGCCGAGCCCGAAGCCGCCGATGACGCCGTAGCTGAGGACGAGCAGCCAGAGCTGACCGCGGTTGTGCGAGAACGACGCGAGGATGATGCCGACGGCGTAGATGATGCCGCCCATGAGCGCGACGAGGCGTGGCCCCTTCTTGTCCTGCAGCCGGCCGCCGATGTAGGAGCCGATGAAGATCATGCCGATCGTCACCTCGAACGGCAGCGCCCCCTCCAGCTTGCTGAGTTGGAACGGCTCGGCGACAGTCAGCGCCTTGCTGAACACGCTCCAGGCGTAGACGGCACCGATCGAGAACTGCAAGAGCAGCGCCGCGGCGACCAGCCACCAGCGTCCCCTCGTCGGGTTGTCCTGCTGTTCGGTACGGGCCATCACGTCGTCGGTCGTCATGTCGCTCCTACGGTCGGGTCGTCGGGTCAGCTGCGGTGCCTTCTCTGCGGTCGAGACGCTCGCGTTGGGGGACCACGGTGTACTTCGGGTCGCGGGCCGACTGCTGGCCGGCCTCAAAGATGCCGAATCGCGTGAAGGCCGAACCGGCCATCAGCGCGGTCCCGGAGATCACCGAGGCGATGCGGCTGCGCCGGCCGAGCAGCAGGACGCCGGCAACCCCGATGGTGTTCAGGACCTTGGCGATCTGCAGGTAGCTTCCGGCCTTGCCTTGGTGCAACGGCTCGGCCGTCAACCCCATCGCCGCCTCCATCCGTTGGTCGACGGCGAACTCCAGCAGGGCACCTCCGACTGCCATTCGTCGGGCAGGGCCGGCCTGGCCGACCGGCGCAGCGATCATGCCGAGGCCCCCTGACGCGGCAGCGGCCGACCCGACGAAGAGGAACGGCAGGTGACGGTGGGCGTCGTGCCAGGTGGGGGTGGCCGTGTCGGACAGCAGGACCGCTGTGTACGAGGCCACGACCGGGGCGACGATCGCGGCTCCGATGCCGGCGGGTCGGCCGGTGGATGCCAGGAGCCGGGCGGGGCCGCGCAGCGCGTGGGGGAGCAGCCCGCTCAGCTCGGCAGTGGCGGCCAGGCCGGCCAGTGGCCCATAGAGGGACAGAACCCAGGTACCGACCGACATGGGTGAGGTCGGTCTCACGACCCTCTGCATATTGAGGAACCGGCTCGGGCGGCCGAGGTCGTGGATGAGAGCACCCATGCTCATGCTGATTCCCGCAAGTGCTCCCAGACGTGCGGCCCGTCGCAGCGTCGGCCGACCGGTCAGGTCAGCGCCCGCCCCCAGCAGGGAAGAGCCGGCCGCGACGCCTCCGAGAAAGAAGTAGGCCGGGATGTCGGCCTTCCACGGCGACGGCTTGACCACGGGGCGACCGTAGTAGGAGGTGAAGGTGGCCTCGGGCACCATTGCGCGCTCGCCCTCGCCACCCCCACGGCGACCGCCCATGCCACGCCCGGCGCGCTCGGAGAGCCCGCTGATCTGGTCCCTGCCCTGACGCAGGCCGCGGGCGGCGGCGGCTTGGACATTTCGCCGCCGCCGGCCCTTGTGCTGGTCGTCATCGGGCCACCGGCCATAGGTGTTCTGCGCCTCACCGGGAGTACTCACGAGCGGCCGCCGAAGAAGCTCACGGCAGCGCCGCCGAGCATCACGAGAGCGGCGAGACCAGCCTTCTTCCACATGGCCGGCAGGTCCTTGGTAGTGACCACGGGGTCGGGGGGCAAGCCGTACACCTCCGGTTGGTCCAGCAGCAGGAACATCGCTCCGGCGCCGCCGATGCCGTCCTGCGGGTCTGCGCCATAGAGCCGGGCCTCCGGCACACCCTGGGAGTGCAGCTGCTCCATCCGCGCGTGTGCGCGCTCGCGCAGCTCGTCGACATCGCCGAACTGGATGGACTGGGTGGGACAGGCCTGCGCACAGGCCGGTGTGTTGCCGGCTCCGAGCCGGTCGTAGCAGAGCGTGCACTTTTGGGCGATCCCGACGTTCTTGTCGCGCACCCATGTTGCCGGCACCGTGTCGGTCTTCTTGACCTTGGTGACCGTGTCGGACTCCTCGACCCCTCCCTCGTTACCCGGGCGTCGCTCGATGACCCCGAACGGGCAGGCAGGAATGCAGTATCCGCAGCCGTTGCAGATGTCGTCCTGCACGACGACGGTGCCGAACTCGGTCCGGAACAGCGAGCCGGTCGGGCACACGTCGAGGCAGGCCGCGTGGGTGCAGTGCTTGCACACGTCGGACGACATGAGCCACCTGAAGTCCGCCATCTCGGAAGTGGCCTCTGGAAGCGCGTCGGCGTCTCGTAGCCCGAGGGTCGGCATACCGAGATCCACCGAAGAGCCGGACCGCGAGGCTCCCGCGGGCTGTTCGATGAAGGCGACGTGTCGCCACGTGCTCGCGCCAAGACTCCCGGTGTTGTCATAGGACGAGCCGAGCAGTGACAGCCCATCCTCGGGGATCGCGTTCCACTCCTTGCACGCGACCTCGCAGGCCTTGCAGCCGATGCAGATCGAGGTATCGGTGAAGAAACCCTTGCGGGGCGGGGCGTCAACCCACCCGGCGTCGCGTGCGGGATCAAGGGGTCCGAACAGGCTGTTGCTCATGAGCCCTCTTCCTCACGCGTGCTGTCGAAGGCCGCATCAGTCTCGTTGCGCACGACGTTGCTCGTCTGGACCGTGATGCCGGCCCGGCTGCGGTACTCCTCGACGAATCGCAGCAGGTCGGGACCGGTTGGGCGCCGGCCTGGCTGGATGTCGCAGGTGGATGCCTTGGACTCCTGGATGTGCACGTTCGGGTCCAGGGTCACGCCGAGCAGGTCGTTGGCGCTGTCGCCGCTGACGATCGCTCCGCCGCCACCTACTCCCCAGTGGTAGGGCAGCCCGATCTGGTGGACCTGGCGGCCGTCGATGACCAGCGGCCTGATCCGTTCAGTCACCAGCACGCGTGCCTCGATGGCGGCGCGTGCCGTGACGATTGTGGCCCAGCCGGCGTTGTCCAGGCCGCGTTCGCGGGCGAGCTCGGGGGAGACCTCGCAGAAGAACTCGGGCTGTAGCTCCGCGAGGTAGGGCGACCACCGGCTCATGCCGCCGGCGGTGTGGTGCTCGGTGAGCCGAAAGGTGGTGAAGACGAAGGGGAAGACGTCAGAGCCCGGCCCGTCTCCCGAGGGGTTCGAGGGGTTGTCCTTGCGCTTGAAGACCTGCCGGGTCGGGTTGGCCTGCTGGGAGTAGAACGGGTTGCGCACTGGCGACTCCTGGGGCTCGTAGTGCGCCGGCATCGGGCCATCGAGTAGCCCGGCAGGCGCGTAGAGCCAACCTTTACCGTCGGCCTGCATGATGAACGGGTCGTCGCCCGCGAGTCCCTCCGGTCCGCCGGTGCCCGGCTCGGGCCGGTATGCCGGGTCCTTGGTCAACGGGAAGTCGGGGACGTCGTGCCCGGTCCACTTCCCGGCCGACTCGTCCCACCAGACGTAGGCTTTGCGCTCGCTCCAGGGACGCCCCTGAGGGTCGGCCGAGGCTCGGTTGTAGAGGATGCGGCGATTTAACGGCCAGGCCCATCCCCACTCGGGCGCCACCCACGACTGGTCGTGGCCGGGTTTGCGGGAGGCGGAGTGGTTGATGCCGTCGGCGTAGACGCCGGTGTAGATCCAGCAGCCCCCAGAGGTGGAGCCGTCAGGCTTCATCTCGGTGAAGTTGGACAGCAGGTCTCCACGCTTCTTGTGGTCCTTACCGGTCAGGTGCCATCCGTTGATCTCGCGCAGAACCGCATCGGCCGAAGGCTCGTCGCTGCCGTCGACGCCGTAGTCCCACGTGAGGTCAAGGACTGGACGGTCCCGCTCCTGGGCGGATACGGCCAGGCGCTCGCGGATCTTCTTGCCGAGCGTGTAGAAGAAGTGCAGCTCGCTGCGGGCGTCGCCCGGCGGTTCGACCGCCTTGTGGTGCCACTGAAGCATCCGCTGGGTCTGGGTGAACGTGCCGTCCTTCTCGACATGGGAAGCCGCCGGGAAGAAGAAGACCTCGGTGCCGATGTCCTGCGTGCGCAGCTCTCCGGTGGCGATCTCCGGGCCGTCCTTCCAGAACGTCGCGGACTCGATGAGGTTGAAGTCGCGCACGACCAGCCACTTGAGGTGCGACATACCAAGCCGTTGCATTCGTCCGTGCGCCGACCCGACGGCGGGGTTCTGACCGAGCAGGAAGTAGCCCTCGACCACGTCATCGAACATGGCCATGACGGTCTGGTAGGTGCCATGGTCGCCGGTCAGCCGGGGCAGGTAGTCGAAGCGGTAGTCGTTGTCGGCCGTGGCAGCCTCGCCCCACCACGCCTTGAGCAGGCTCACGGTGTACGACTTTGCGTGAGTCCAGAAGCCCTTCTGCATGTCGCTGGAGATCGTGTGGAGGTAGTCCTCCAGCGAGTCGTGCTCACCGGCCTTCGGCATGGGGAGGTATCCGGGCAGGATGTTGAACAGGGTCGGGATGTCGGTCGAGCCCTGGATGCTCGCGTGCCCGCGCAGCGCCAAGATGCCACCACCGGGCCGGCCCATGTTGCCCAGCAGGAGCTGGATGATGGCCGCACCGCGGATGTACTGCACGCCCACGGAGTGTTGCGTCCAACCGACTGAGTAGACCCAGGCCGTCGTGCGGTCGCGCCCGCTGTTCGCGGTCACGGCCTCGCAGACCGCGAGGAAGTCTGCCCGGGAGACTCCGCACATCCGCTCGACCATCTCGGGGGTGTAGCGGGCATAATGCCGGTTGAGCACCTGGAAGACACAGCGCGGATCCTGTAGCGTCTCGTCGCGCTCCACGTCTGCGGCACCCTCATGACTGGCACCCTTACCGCCCAGATCGTGGCCGGATGCAGGGGGCTCACCGCCGTCGTCGCCACCGTCGCTTGCTGCCTCGCGGTCCCCGCCGGCGGCGTGTTCAGCGGCGCCCTTGTACGCCCACGAGGTCGGGTCGTATGTGCCTGTCTCGGGGTCGTAGCCGGAAAAGATTCCGTCCAGGTCGTCCACGTCCTGGAAATCGTCACTGACCAGCGTGGCCGCGTTGGTGTAGGCGACGACGTACTCGCGGAAGAACCTCTCGTTGGTCAGGATGTAGTTGACGATCCCGCCGAGGAACACGATGTCGCTGCCGGCCCGCAACGGGACGTGCTGGTCGGCCAGGGCCGATGTGCGGGTGAACCTGGGGTCGATGTGGATGACCTTGGCGCCGCGCGCCTTGGCCTCCATGACCCACTGGAACCCGACCGGGTGGCACTCGGCCATGTTGGAACCCTGGATGACGATGCAGTCCGAGTTCTGCAGGTCCTGCTGGAATGTCGTGGCACCGCCGCGACCGAACGAGGCCCCCAGACTGGGGACGGTGGAACTGTGTCAAATGCGGGCTTGGTTCTCTATCTGGATCGCGCCCAGCGCGGTGAACAGCTTCTTGATCAGGTAGTTCTCTTCATTGTCGAGCGTGGCCCCACCGAGTGAGGCGATGCCCATGGTGCGCCGCAGCGCCCGCCCGTTCTGGTCGACGTCCTGCCAGGTGTTGGCGCGGGTCGCGACCACCCGGTCCGCGATCATCTCCGTGGCGGTCTCGAGATCCAGGGGCTCCCAGTCGGTGCCGAATGGACGGCGATAGAGCATCGCGGTCTGACGCCCCGGGCTGTTGACGAGCTGCTCGCTCGCCGATCCCTTGGGGCACAACCGGCCCCGCGAGACGGGCGAGTCCGGGTCGCCCTCGATCTGGATGACCTTGTCGCCCTTGACAAAGACGCGCTGGCCGCAGCCGACCGCGCAGTAGGGGCAGATGCTCTGGACGACCCGGTCGGCTGTCTCGGTGCGCGCGATCTGGGCTGACGTATGCGCGGACTTCGCTGCCGCGCCGCGCCCCAACGGGTCGGTGCCCGTGATCTGACGCACCACAGGCCAAGACAGAAAGGCTTCGCGCGCGCTCATCTGAACCTCCGCGGCTCGTTGGACAAAGGCTACCCTGAGCAACGCCGGTTTTGCGAGGTCCCGCGTTGACTCATCAAGAATGCGCGCGTAGGTGGGGTCGTTGACTCAATTAGGAGTGCGCGCGTAGAGCGTGCCACCGTTGCGGAGCACCGGCTACCGGTAGGTCTCGGTGATGGGACTGACCCAGCGACAGGCAGTGACCAAGACGATCGCGGTGCGTTACAAGCGGGCCAGCCAGGTGGAGAAGGGGACGATCCTCGACGAGTTGTGTGCCACTACGGGCTGGCACCGCAACCATGCCCGTAAGGCGCCCGGGCAGGGTCTGCGGCCCATGGTCGTGCGGCCACGCAGGCCGCGGGTTCCCAAGTATGGGGAGGACGTCGTGGTTGGACTGCGGTTCTGCTGGGCGGTGCTGGGGGCGCCGACGG
>Ga0207926_1001019_pt1 | contig 13588 bp, 15 predicted proteins | sample NGESurdeep072012_8_FD_184454 | JGI IMG/M metagenome (GOLD analysis project Ga0207926, IMG submission 184454) | Arctic peat soil microbial communities from Barrow, Alaska - NGEE Surface sample 210-1 deep-072012 (SPAdes) | ecosystem: Environmental > Terrestrial > Soil > Wetlands > Peat ...
AGCCCGATCATCGCGCCGGGATTGGCGACATGGACCGTGCTCTCTTCGCCGTTGTTAAGCGTCACGTCGGCGAGGAAGCGCTTGTAGCGGCGGATCAGCTTCGCCGGAATCAGCGGGGAGGGGAAGCGCATCAGGCTACGATTTTTCCGCCCACCTCATCCTCAATATGCGCGCGGATGATGTCATCGAATGTCGCTTCGACCTTGAAGCCGAGCGCGACGCTGCGGCGCGCATCGAAGCGGCGCGGCCAGCCGGCGACGATGCGCTCGACCAGCGCATCCGGCGCGCGCCGGATGCGGGCAGCGACCTTGTCGCCGGCGACGCGCTTGAGCGCGGCGATCTGTTCGCCGACGGTGCAGCACACGCCGGGCATCGTCAGGTTGATGCGGTCGCCGAGCTGCGCGCGCGTCAAGCCCGCCGCATGGATGAGGAAGCCGACCGCCGAGCGCGGGCTGGCGTGCCAATGCAGTACACTGTCGGCGACCGGCAGCAGCGCTTCCTGCCCGGCCAGCGGCTCGCGGATGATGCCGGAGAAGAAACCGGACGCCGCCTTGTTCGGCTTGCCCGGCCGCACCACGATCGACGGCAGCCGCAAGCCGACGCCGTCGAGAATGCCGCGCCGCGTATAGTCGGCGAGCAGCAGTTCGCAGATCGCCTTCTGGGTGCCGTAGGAGGTGAGCGGCGTGAGATGGAAGTCGTCGGGGATGGCTTCCGGGAACGGCGCACCGAACACCGCGATTGACGATGTGAATACGAGTTTCGGCTGGTAGCTGTTGCCGGCAGTGCGGATCGCTTCCAGCAGCGCGCGGCTGCCGTCGAGATTGACGCGGTAGCCCTTCTCGAAATCGGTTTCCGCCTCGCCCGACACCACGCCGGCGAGGTGGAAGACCACGTCCGGCCGGCCCGCGACCGCTTTTGCCGCGGCGCCCGGCGCGGAGAGGTCGCTGGTTGAAAGCTCGACGGCGCCGGTGAAGCCGGCGGGCTTTTCCGGCGCCACCACATCGATCAGCATGAGCCGGTCAATTGCCTGCCCGTTCAGGCGGCCGTCGTTCACAAGCCGTGCGGTCAGCTTGCGGCCGATCATGCCCGCGGCGCCGGTGATCAGAATGTGCATCTACTACCTCACAGGATTGACGGGTGCCGGTGCGTTCATCGCGCTCAAGCCGAGCTTTTGTTTGCCATCGGCGGTGAAATTTTCCGGCGCCAGCCAGCGCTCGAAGTTGCGCTTGCGTGCCGGCCATTCGCCGTCGAGCATGGGAAACATCGCGGTATCGCGGTTGCGGCCTTTGGCGATCATCTGCTGGCGCAAGATGCCTTCGAAAATGAAGCCGTAGCGCAGCGCCGCCCGTCGCGAGGCGGCATTGTGCGAATGGCATTTCCACTCGTAGCGCCGATAGCCGAGCGTCTCGAACGCGTAGCGCGCGAGCAGGTATTGCGCCTCGGTGGCGAGCGGCGTGCGCTGAAGAGCGGGCGAATAGACGATGTGGCCGACTTCGATGACGCGCATCGCCGGGCGGATCTCCATCAGCGTGGCGATGCCAAGCGCGCGGTTGTCGCGATCGACGATCGCGTAAGCGTAAGGATCATCCAGCGCTGCCCGCTGCGCGACCCAGGCGGAAAATTCCGCGGCGTCCGCGAACGGCCCGTATTGCGACATATAGGTCCAGATCGCGTCGTGGCCTTTGACCGCCGCCCACAGCGAGCCGGCGTGCTTGGCTTCGAGTTTTTCGACGCGGCCGTAGCGGCCTGCGAGCGTCACCGGGCCGGGCCGCTCGGCCGGCCGGTCGTCGACCGGCGTACCGACAGGCTGCCCGGTTTGCGGATGGATGTCCTCGCTCACGGCTTCGGCCGCCGCGGAAAATCGTCGCGGAAAAATCCATTGATCTCGGCGAACGGCACGGCGCCGGCGAAGGCGTCGAACTTGCCCTGTTCGGCGATCTCGCGCGCCGAACGCATCAGCGCGCCCCAGGCGACGCGCGCCAGCGTCGAGCCGATGCTGATCCGCCGCACGCCGAGCGCGGCGAGATCCGCGACGGTGAGCCCGGACGCGGCCGACATCAGCACGTTCACCGGCTTGGGCGCCGCCGCCTTCACCACCGCTTCGATCTGCTCAGCTGTGCGGATGCCGGGCGCGTACAGGCAATCGGCGCCGGCATCGGAATAGGCGCGCAACCGCCGGATCGCCTCGTCGAGATTGGGCCGGCCGACCAGGAAGCATTCGGCGCGGCCGGTGAGCAGCACGTCGGCGCCCACTTTGTCGATCGCCGCGCGCGCGGCGCGCATGCGCGCAACCGCGTGGTCGAGATCGTAGAGCGGATTTTGCGCATCGCCGGTGGCGTCCTCGATCGACAGCCCGGCAACGCCGGTTGCCACGCACCGCCGGACGTTCTCCGCCACGCCGGCCGGATCGTGGGCATAGCCACCCTCGAAATCGGCGTTCACCGGCAGGTCGGTGGCCGTCACCACCTCGGCGATGTGGCTGAGCATCATGTCGCGGTCGACCTTGCCGTCGGCGATGCCTTGCGCGAAGGCAAAGCCTGCGCTGGTGCTCGCCAGCGCCTTGAAGCCGAGGTGCTGAAGATAGCGGGTGGTGCCGGCATCCCACGGATTGGGAATCACGAAGCAGCCGCTCTCGTGCAGCTTGCGGAAGGCGCGCCGCTTGTCGGCGCTGGTGGGACTGGTCATGGGGAATCCGTGGAAATGCGGTGGGCAAACGTGCCACGATTGCGCGCACGAGGACAATGCTATTCCGTGATGCAGTCCATGAGCGCCGTTCATGCTCGACCGCCGGGCGCTGGCGATTGCACGAGGCCTCGGCGAGCAGCGTGAAACACCCGACGCGCGCGGATATTCCGACACCGAGTTGTGATCGAACTGTTGCCGAATGCCCTTGTGCCGCCCAATCCTTAGGATAGAGGAGAGGCGAGTTACGCACGCTCAAGGGGTGCCATCATGTCGTCGCTAGCGATCAAGCTTATGGCTTCCGTCATCGGTCTTGCCTTCGTTCTTGCCGCAGCCGCGCCGGCCGATGCCGCCAAGGCGCGCAAGCACAAGAAGGTTGCCGGTGCTCACGCGGCCGTTCGCGTGCAGTCCGGGCACCGGGGCACCAACCTTTTCCCGGCCGGCCCGCTCTACAATGGTCAGGACTATCTCGGCGACGATCCCGATCCGTTCATCCGCCTTCAGATCTATCGGGATCTGGGCGCCCGCTACGGCGGCGAGAACTGACGGCGGCCCGCTTCATCCAATTTGATTTTCCCGGCCCGATCGGGTGAACTGCGCGCAAAATCACGTCGCGCAGTCGCCATATCCCCATTTAAGGGGCCGGCGCCGGGGAGTTACGCCATGCTGAAAACCATCGCGGCCTTCGACCGCATCGGTGAGGAAAACGCCTTCGCGGTTCTTGCCCGCGCCAATGCCTTGATCGCGCAGGGCCGCGACATCATCAATCTCGGCATCGGCCAGCCGGATTTCCGCACCCCGGACTTCATCGTCGAGGCGGCGGTGAAGGCGCTGCGCGACGGCCACCACGGCTACACGCCGGCGAACGGCATTCCGCCGTTGCGCGAGGCGGTGGCCGCCGACCTGCACAAGCGCTTCAAGGTCGAGGTCTCGCCCGACAGCGTGATGATCATGCCCGGCGGCAAGCCGACCATGTTCATGTCGATCCTGATGTTCGGCGAGCCGGGCGCGGAAATCCTCTATCCCGATCCCGGGTTCCCGATCTACCGCTCGATGATCGAGTTCACCGGCGCCAAGCCGGTGCCGGTGCCGATCCGCGAGGAGAACGGCTTTGCATTCTCCGCCGAGGAGACGCTCAAGCTGATCACGCCGAAGACGCGGCTGTTGATCCTCAACTCGCCGGCCAATCCGACCGGCGGCGTCACCGGCAAGGCGGAAGTCGACAAACTCGTCGCCGGCCTGGAGAAGTATCCCGACGTTGCCATCATGTCGGACGAGATCTACGACCACATGGTCTATGACGGCGAGACGCATGTCTGCCTGCTGTCGTATCCCTCGATCCGCGACCGGCTGATCCTGCTCAACGGCTGGTCGAAGACCTACGCCATGACCGGCTGGCGGCTCGGCTATGCGGTGTGGCCGGGCAAGCTCTACGACTATGCGCGCAAGCTCGCGGTCAATCTGCATTCCTGCGTCAATGCCTCCGCGCAATATGCCGGGCTGGCGGCGCTCAAAGGCCCGCAGGACGAAGTGGCGAAGATGATCGCCGAGTTCGATAAGCGGCGGAAGGTCGTGGTCGCGGGCCTGAACAAATTGCCCGGCGTGTCGTGTGCGACGCCGAAGGGCGCGTTCTATGCCTTCCCCAACATCAAGCGCACCGGCTGGAAGGCGAAGGCGCTGGCGGCATCGCTGCTCGACGATGCCGGTGTCGCCATCATCGGCGGCCCCGACTTCGGCATTCTCGGCGAAGGCTATGTGCGGCTGTCCTACGCCAACTCGACCGAGAACATCCTCAAGGCGCTCGCCCGCATGGGCGAGTTTTTGGCGAGCAGGAAGGCGGCGTGATGCCTACGAAAGACCACGCAGTATTCATTGCTCCGACAAATAAAGAGGTGACAATTTGGCGGTATCTAGATTTGTCGAAATTCGTTTCAATGCTAGCGACCTCGAGCCTCTTCTTTGCGCGTGCCGATTGTCTAGGTGACCCGTTAGAAGGATCATCTTCCCGACCTAGCGTGGCAAATCGCCCAGAATTGATCGCCGACTTCGCCAAGGAGCATGGCGCAGTTGGTGATATCGAAAGCGAAAGTCGCCGAATGGCGGGGATCATCAGCCAAACGCAGCAGGAACAGTTAAAGCGCACCTATGTGAACTGTTGGCACATGAATGAGCATGAGTCGGCTGCTATGTGGAGGCTCTATGCAAAGTCGGACGAGGCAATTGCAATCAAATCTCGTTATTCGACGCTTGTAAGGTGCATCGACGAGCATTGCTATGTGGGCCAAATAGTTTACCTGGACTATGAGGTCGATCCGATGCCGCAAGGAAATGCCCTTATCCCGTTTGTGTGCAAACGGATGTCCTTTGAACACGAGCATGAGTTGAGAGCGGTTACGACACTTAATTCAGCCGATGGAAAGGCTCATCCAACGGGAATACAAAAGAGCGTTGATTTAAATGCTCTTATCGAAACAGTTTACGTTTCGCCGCTTTCGGCAACGTGGTTTAAAGAAACCGTAATGGATCTCACTCAAAAATACGGCCTTCAAAAGCAGGTCCTGCAATCAAATCTGCTTGTTGACCCGGTCTACTGAACGGTCTCGGCGTCGCGACGCTCGCCTCGACCACCCGCTCCCGCGGAGGGGAGAGGGTAAGAGCGCCCGCCTCTCCCGCCCCGTCTTCAACCCCTCGTCCGCTTGGCCTTCTTGGCCTTGCCGGTCTCGCTGATGCGCACGTCGCGCACCGGATAGGGAATCTCGATGCCTTCGCGCTGGAAGGTATCCCACAGCGCCAGCAGCACCTGGCCGCGCACATTGGTGATCCGTCCACCGGATCGCGAATCCAGAAGCGCAGGGTGAAATCGAGCGAGGAGTCGCCGAACGCTTTGAGATGACAGACCGGCGACGGCGAGACCAGCACGCGCGCCACCGATTTGGCCGCCGCGATGGCAAACGCGCACACCTTGTGCGGATCGCTGGCGTAGGAGACCCCGAATGGCACCTCCAACCGCACTTCTTCGTTGGAATAGGACCAGTTGATCACCCGCTGGGTGACGAAGTCCTCGTTGGGAATCAGGAATTCGCGGCCGTCGGGGGTGCCGACGGCGGTGTAGCGCGCGCCCATGTTGTTCACCCAGCCGAATTGTTCGCCGACCGAGATCACGTCGCCCGGCTTGATCGACTTGTCGGCGAGCAGAATGATTCCGCTCACCAGGTTGGACACGATTTTCTGCAAGCCGAAGCCGAGGCCGACGCCGACCGCGCCGGAGAACAAAGCGAGCGCGGAAAAATCGATACCGACGGTCGAAAGCGCGATCAGGATCGCGAAAGTGATCAGCAGCAGGCGGATGATCTTGCCGATCAGCACCTGAATCGACGGCGTCAGGTCGGCGGTGCTGCGCACGCGCCGGTCGAGGAAGCCGCTGGCCCAATTCGCCGCCCACAGCGTGAGCATTAGCAGGACGGAGGTCTTGATCACCAGCAGCGGCGTCACCCGCAGGCCGCCGATCACCACCCCGAACGAATCGAACGCGGTCATGGTCGGCGTCAGCAGGCCGAGAATGCTGAGCGCCGCGATCGCCCAGGCCGACACCGCCACCAGCCGGTAGACGAACGGATTGCGGATCAAGCCGGCGACCAGAGCGATCACCACCCAGGCGGTGGCAAGACTCGATGCGACGCCGAGCAGGTAGGAGCGGCTCGGCAAGGTCAGCGACAGCATGACCGCATGGGTGATCGCGACCACCAGCACGAAAATGACGGTGCCGAGATTGGCCAGCAGCAGCCGCGCGAATTCGCGCAGGAACGGCGGCCAGCCCAGGGTCAGCGCGGTGAGGTCGATGCGCCGGCGGATCAGCGACCCGGCGAGCGTTCCGCCAATGGCTGCGAGCAGGATCAGGCCGATTTGGAGCAGCAGCCGCAGTGACGTCAGTTCGTGGCCGATGGTGCGCAACACCTCGGCAACGGTGCCGGTCAACTGCTGGACGTCGTCCATTTCCGCGCTCCCGGTCGAGCCCCTTGGAAATCGCTCGCAAAGTGGATCAATATCAAATATGGGCAAGGCCGGGCATTCGCCGCGGCAGGCAGTAAGGGGTTATGCACATGTACGACCGCGGATTATCGGAAGAACAGCGGATGATGCGGCAAAGCTGCCGCGATTTCGTCGATGACGTGGTCCTGCCCTTTATCAAGCAGAACTGGCAGCGCGAATGGTCGATGGTGCCGGAAGACCGATTACCGATCAGCATTCTGGAAGGCGCCGAGAAGGTCGGCATCCGCACCCTGGGCGTGCCGGAAGAGTTCGGCGGCGTGGAGCTGGAAAAGGGCACGGAGGTCAAGACCTTCGCCCTGGTCGCCGAGGAAATCGCGCGCGGCGATTCCGGCTTGGCCGACAAGCTGGTGCAGAATTGGAAAGTCTCGGTGTTGCTGCGCCAGTTCGCGCCGCGGCATTTGCAGGAGAAATGGTTCAAGCGCCTGGTCGCGGAACCGCAATTCCTGATGGCGCATTGCCTGACTGAGCCGCGCGGGGCCTCCGACCGCTGGCTGCCTTACAACGTGCCGGAAGCCGCGATGCAGACCAAAGCCGTGAAGGCGGCTGGCGGCTGGGTGATCAACGGCCGCAAGCAGTTCATCTCCAACGGCTACGACGCCAGCCTCTATGTCGTCTACGCCAACACCAATCCCAAGGTCGGCATGATGCAGGGCACCTCGTCGTTCCTGGTGCCGCGCGAAACCAAGGGGTTCACGGTGGCGCGCTGCAACGAGACCCTCGGCTGCCGCTTCATGAACAACGGCGAGATGGTGTTCGAGGACATGTTCGTGCCGGACGATCATCTGCTGGTGCAGGATAGCGCGATGGGTTCGGCCGGGGTCTATTTCCGTCCCGGCAAGATCATCCAGGCGGCGAAAAATCTTGGCGTCGGCGTGCGCGCCTTCGAGGCCACCGCGGAATACGTGCAGAACTACGTGCAGGGCGGCCGCATTCTGATCAAGCATCAGGCGGTGGCGTTGCGGCTGGCCGAAATGGCGACCAAAATCGAGGCGGTGCGCGCGCTGCTCGAGCGCGCCGCGCAAGCTGTCGACGAGAATGCGCCGGAGGCGGAGACCTTGGTCAACATGGCCAAGCTATTCGCATCGGAAGAGATCATGAAAGTCGCCCAGCATGCGGTCGAATTGCACGGCGGCAACGGTATTATGCTCGATTTCGGCATCGAAAAGGTGCTGCGCGACGCCGTGATCTTCATGCACATGGACGCGACCGTGGACATCTCGAAATTCAAGATCATCAAGAACATGTTCCCGCAGACCGCAGGAAAATACGCCGGGCCGGAGTGACTACACGCGTCATGGCCAGGACGAGCCCGGCCATGACGACAGAGATTCAGTGCGGCTGGACGCGTTATCTCAACGCAAATCGGAAGCCGATCACGACGATGACCAGGCCGATGAGTTGCGCAAGGCTCGGAACGACGCCGAGCGCGAGATAGCCGATGACGAGGGAGAAGCCGGGCACCAGCGCGGGAAACGTCGCCGAGCGCCCGGCGCCGAGCAGGATCACCGCGCGCGCGAACAGAAAGATCGGCAGCACGCCGGCAAGAATTCCCTGCACCACAACCTGCAGCAAATTCTCGGCAAGGCTCATGCGCAGGATGCCGTCATAGCCGACCAGCAGCGCGTGCAACGGCGCGAACACCACAACCGACAGCGCGCCGACCATCGCGACCGCGCGAATGCCCGAGACGCGCCAGTAGCGCAGCAGGGTGCCGAAGATCGCCCAGAACAGTCCGGCGGTGGCGAACAGCAGGTCGCCGCCGACGCCATGGCTGCCGATGGTGGCGACCGATTCCGCGCCGAACACCAGCAGGCCGGCAATGATCGTCAAGCCGCCGATGATGCGCTGTACGGTCGGATGCTCGCCCAGGACCAGGGTGGCGAGGATCAGCCCCGATAGCGCCGCGCAGGCCGGCTGGATGGTGGTGCCGTGGCCGAGCGGCACCAGCATGAACCCGGTATAGGCGATCATGGCCTGCGGCGGGCCGGACAATATGCTCATCACCAGCCCGCGGCCCCAGCCGATGCCGCCGAGGTCGCTGATGCCGTCGCGTAGCACGAGCGGCATCAGCAGCAGTCCGGACCAGAAAAAGCGGTGAAATGCTAGATCGGCGGGCGAAAAGCCGACGGCGACGCCGTGCTTGGCCGCGACGAAGCCCGCGGCCCAGCCGAGCGCGGAGCCGATGCCGCACAACGCGCCGATCAGGATGCCGGAAGACCGCGCCACCGCAGATTGATTTTTGTCATCCACGGCGATGTCCTAGCGAATGATCCCGAAAAAGCCGGTCCCGGATTTGATCCGGGATGGGACCCGGTTTTTGGAATAGCTCATGCGCAAGTTAAGTGCCCGTCGCAGGGTGACTTGAGCATGGCTGATACTCTAGGATCAGCCGCTAAGTCCAACGAAGAAACCACAACACTCATATCACCGGGATGGATAGCTCATGGCGAAGCCGCGCAAAGTCATCATTACCTGTGCCGTTACCGGCTCGATCCACACGCCTTCGATGTCTCCACATATTCCGGTGACCCCCCAGCAGATCGCCGATGCCGCCATCGGGGCGGCCGAGGCGGGGGCGGCCATCGTGCATCTGCATGCGCGCAACCCGCAGGACGGCCGTCCCGACCAGTCGCCGGAGGCGTTCGCGCCGTTCCTCAAGGTGATCAAGCAGCGCTCGAACGTGGTGGTGAACATCACCACCGGCGGCGCCCCGACCATGACGGTCGAGGAACGCGTTAAGCCGGCCGCGACCTTCAAGCCGGAGGTTGCCTCGCTCAACATGGGCACGATGAATTTCGGGCTCTACCCGATGATCCCGCGCTACAAGGGCAAATTCAAATACGACTGGGAAGAGCCGTATCTGGAAGGGTCCAAGAAGGGCATGTTCAAGAACACCTTCGCCGACATCGAATACATCCTCACCACCTGCGCCGAGAATAACACGCGCTTTGAAATCGAGTGCTACGACATCGGCCATCTCTACACGTTGAAACACTTCCTCGATCGCGGCCTGGTCAAGCCGCCGCTGTTCGTGCAGTCGGTATTCGGCATTCTGGGCGGCATCGGCGGGCATCCGGAGGACGTCTTGATGATGAAGCGCACCGCCGACCGGCTGCTCGGGCCGGAAAATTACCGCTGGTCGGTGCTCGGCGCTGGCGCCAATCAGATGCGGGTCGCGGCGATGGCGGCGGCCATGGGCGGCAATGTGCGGGTCGGTATGGAGGACTCGCTCTGGATCGGCGCCGGCAAGCTGGCCGAATCCAACGCCCAGTTGGTCGCCAATGTGCGCACCATCATCGAAAGTCTTGGACTCGAGATCGCATCGCCGGACGACGCGCGCGAGATCCTCTCGCTCAAGGGCGGCGACAAGGTGGCGTTTTGACCATTCGTTGAGCAGCGACAACGTTTCCCGTTGCTCTTGCCCGCGCGAATCCTTCCTATAGCGATAGGAGATTCGCGCGCGCATGGCTTCGCTCGACACCGTCAGTATCGCCATACTGCTCGGCAGCCTGCTGGTGCTGGCCGGCATTCTGTCGAGCCTGATTGCGCTGCGGTTTGGCGCGCCGCTGCTGCTGGTGTTCCTGTTGGTCGGCATGCTGGCCGGCGCGGGCGGCCCGGGCGGCCTTAAGTTCGACGATGTACGCACCGCCTACACGGTCGGTTCGATCGCACTGGCGCTGATCCTGTTCGACGGCGGTCTGCGCACGCGCCTGACCACCTTCCGCAACGTGCTGGCGCCGTCAGTTACCTTGGCGACGGTCGGCGTCCTGATCACCACCGTGCTGACCGCGCCGGTTGCCAAGCTGGTGCTCGACATCGGCTGGATCCAGGCGCTGCTGGTCGGTGCGGTGGTCGCCTCCACCGACGCGGCGGCAGTGTTCTTGCTGATCAATTCGGGCGGCTTGCGGCTGCGCCCGCGCGTGCGCGCCATCCTGGAAGTGGAATCCGGCACCAACGATCCGTTCGCGGTGTTCCTGGCTTTGCTGCTGGTCGAAATGCTGCTGGTTGGCGATCAGAGCTGGTCGCATGCCCTCGTGACGTTTGTGCGCGACGCGGTTCTCGGCTGCATCATCGGCGTCGCCGGCGGACGCATCATCACCCTGGTGCTCAACCGGCTGGCCCTGGCGCAAGGGTTGCACGCGCCGTTCGTGGCGGTGAGCGCGCTAGTCGTGTTCGCCTTCGCCAATGCGGTGCATTCATCGGGATTTTTCGCGGTCTATCTGGCCGGCCTCGTGGTCGGAAACCGGCAGACGCGCGCGCACAATTCCGTCATCGTGTTTCTCGACGCGGTGACCTGGCTGGCGCAGATCGGGATGTTCGTGTTGCTCGGCCTGCTGGTCTGGCCGCAACGGCTGGCCGACAGCCTGTTCGGCGCGGTGGCGGTGGCGCTGGTCTTGATGCTGGTGGCGCGGCCGGTGGCGGTATTTCTGTGCCTGGCGCCGTTCAAGTTTCAATGGCGCGAGAAGCTGTTCATTTCCTGGGTCGGCTTACGCGGCGCGGTCGGCATTTTTCTCGCCTCGATTCCGCTGCTGGTCGGATTGCCGGCGGCCTATCTGTTTTTCGACGTCGCCTTCGTGGTGGTGCTGTTGTCGCTTTTGGTCCAGGGCTGGACGGTGGCGTTTGCCGCCCGCAAGCTCGACATCTCGTACATCCGCAGCGATCCGGTGCCGCGCCGCGTCGAGCTCGATCTGCCCGGGCAACTGGCGCGCGAAATCGTCGGCTATCCGGTGCCCGCCAATAGTCCGTATCTGCGCCGCGGGCTGATTCCGAACTGGGCGCGGCCGACTTTGGTGGTGCGCAACGAGGAAATCCTGACGCCGGCGGAAGCCGATCCGGTGCGCGAGGGCGACTATGTCTATCTGCTGGCGCCGCCGGAGAAGGCGCAGGCGCTCGATCGCTTCTTCGTCAAGATGCCGCGGCCGGCATCACCCGACCCTAGGCTGCTCGGCGATTTTTTTGTGACGGGGACCGCGACGCTCGGGGCACTGGCTGAGATCTACGGCCTGCAGGTCGCTGCCGACCATACCGAGGTGGCGCTCGCTGACTTCTTCACCGAAAACCTTGGCCGTCCGGCTAAGACCGGCGACATCGTCCAGCTAGGGCCGATCGCGCTGCTGGCGCATAAAGTCGAGAAAGGGCGCGTGACCACCGTTGGCCTGCGGCTGGCCGAACCGGAAGCGCCGACCGACCTGATCGGCCGCGTCAAGGCGCTGTTCGCCCGATTACAAAAATGGATTGGCTAGTTCGTCGTCATTCCGGGCTCCGGCCTTCGGCCGGCCCCGGAATGACAGAAACTAAAGCGCCCGCCGCGCCAGCGCCGGCCCGTGCTGCACCAGCCAGGCGCCGCCGAACAGGATCGTGGTCCAGAACAGATCGCCCATCACGGTCTTTTCCAGGAACGGCAGCGCCGCGACATAGCACTGCGCCAGTCCCTGCAGATCGAGCGGATAGAGTCCGCTGAACAGCCAGACCGCGAAATTGGTGGTGACGAAGAAGATCAGCGAGCACGACACCATGGTCGCGACGATCGCGCCGGCGCCGCGATAGCGCCGCGACAGCATGCCGGCCAGCGCCGGCAGCGCGAGTGCCGCGTAGACGACGAGGCTGATCCGCCAATCGTCGCCCGCCAGCGCCATGCCGCTGAGCGCCATCGCGAGCAGCGGCACGATCACGGCCAGCGCCGGGATGCGCAACATCCGGCCAGCGAACAGCGCGCTGGCGGCGACCGGCATGAATCCGGGCGCGTGCGGCAACAGACGGGCGGCCACGTCGAAACCGACGAGGAATGCCACCAGAGCCAAATCCATCCACAGGTCGGCGCGGGCTTTGTTTGGCTGCATCGCGGTCAGGTCCTCATGCGGTCCAAGTTTATCCGTGCATAGCATACCGGACGGCGGGAATGCTATCGCCCCCGAAAGGCCCGTTATTCCTGAGCTTTTGGCGCGCGGTTTGCCACCCATCCGGCGATGATTCCCGCCAGCTGATCGAGCCCGTCGGTCAGCGCCGCCGGGCCCGGCTGCAGGATCAGCGTGGATTTGATCTCGCGCAGCCAGCCGCTGGCGACCGCTGGAACCTGCGCAAAGCCCGGCCGCGCGGCGACCTTGCCGGGCACGAATTTCTTGCCGCACCAGGAGCCGATGATGATGTCGGGCCGCGCCGCGATCACGTCGGCGGCCGAGACGATGCGGTCCTTGGCGTTCTTGCGCGCGGCGAGTTGCGGGAACACCTCGATGCCGCCGGCGGCCGCGATCAGCTCCGAGACCCAGCCGAGGCCGGAGATCATCGGCTCGTCCCATTCCTCGAAATAGACCCGCGGCCGGTGGTCCAGACGTAGGCTGCGCTCGTGCACAGTATCGACGCGCGCGGCCAGCGCGCGCGCCAGCGCGTCTGCTTTTCAGGCACGCCGACCAGCGCGCCGAGCGTGCGGATCATGTCGAAGATGCCGGCGACGTCGCGCTGATTGAAGGCGTGAACCGCGACATTGGCGCGGATCAGCTCGGCGACGATGTCGGCCTGCAGATCGGAAAACACAGCACCGGGTCGGGCTTGAGGTCTAAGATCTTCGGCAGGTCGGCGGAGATGAAGGCCGAGACCCGCGGCTTCTCGCGCCGCACCTGCGGCGGCCGCACCGCATATCCCGACACGCCGACAATGCGGCGGTCCTCGCCGAGGAGATAGAGCGTCTCCACGGTCTCTTCGGTCAGGCAGACGATTCGCTCGGGCGGGAACATCGAGACATTATACACCGTCGGCGCATCTTTCAATTACCCACAATTTTCAGCCCGATTGTAGCGCCGAACTCGATGTCGGTCAGGCGAGACAGGCCTCTCCACATGATCATGTTGCCCGGCGGCGG
>Ga0207926_1001030_pt1 | contig 13525 bp, 10 predicted proteins | sample NGESurdeep072012_8_FD_184454 | JGI IMG/M metagenome (GOLD analysis project Ga0207926, IMG submission 184454) | Arctic peat soil microbial communities from Barrow, Alaska - NGEE Surface sample 210-1 deep-072012 (SPAdes) | ecosystem: Environmental > Terrestrial > Soil > Wetlands > Peat ...
GAGCTCGCGCAGGTTGCCGGGCCACGGATAGCTTTCGCAGGCGCGCACCAGCGACGGCGACAGGGGCAGCGGCGGGCGGGCATAGCGCTCCGCCACCTGGCTCATGAAGTGCTTCAGGAGGATGGGAATCTCCTCGCGCCGTTCGCGCAGCGGCGGCACGTTGATCGTGAACCCGTTCAGCCGGTAATAAAGGTCCTCGCGCAGTTTCTTGTTGGCGATCGCCTCCGGGACATTGATATTGGTGGCGGCAAGCACGCGCACGTCCACCTTCACCATGTGGCGGCTGCCCAGCCGCGAGAACTGCTGGTCCTGCAGGACGTGCAGCAGCTTGGCCTGCAGGGCGGGCGGCATCTCGCCGATTTCGTCGAGCAGCAGCGTGCCCTTGTTGCAGAGCTCGAACTTTCCGGGCTTGGAGGTCGAGGCGCCGGTAAACGCACCCGGCTCGTAACCGAACAATTCGCTTTCCAGCAAGTCGCCGGGAACGGCCGCGCAATTGACCTTGAGGAAGGTGCGGTGCGCGCGCGGCGAATACTTATGAATCAGCTTGGCCACCACTTCCTTGCCCGAGCCGCTCTCGCCGAGGAGCAGGATCGGGATGTCCACGTTCGCCACCAGCTTGGCCTGCGAACGGATCTTGCGCATGGCCGGCGAACCGGAAACGAAAAAGACGTCGTCGCCGAGGTCTTCAATTTCGCCCGCCACCGGAACGTTGGCCGCCGCCCGATCGCCGACGCACTGCTCGATGACCGCGTCGAGGTCGGCTTTTTGAAACGGCTTGGCCAGGTAATCGACGGCGCCCAGGCGGATCGCCTGCACGACCTTGCGCGTGTCGCTGACGCACGACAGCATGATGACTTTCAACTGGGGGTGGCGTTGGCGCAACTGTTCCAGGGTTTGCAGGCCGTCGATGCCGGGAGGCATCAGTACGTCGAGCAGGACCACGGCGGGCGGAGTGGCGACTTCCGCCAGGCGGCGCACCGCTTCCTCACCGCTGGAGGCGGTGTCAACCTTGTAGCCTTCCGCTTCCAGCAAGGTGCGCAGATAGCGCAGCATGCTGGGCTCGTCGTCCACGACGAAAAGATTCGGTACGTTTGCCATTGCCTGTCGAAGTCCTTACTTGCTAGCCCGCCGTCTTGTCTAGCCCGCCGTCGAACCGGTCTGTTTGAGAGGTAAGAGAAAAGAAAACTTGCTGCCGCAACCCGGCTCGCTTTCCACCCAGATTTTACCGCCGTGGGCCTGCACCAGTCGGCGCGCAATTCCCAGGCCCAGTCCCATGCCCGGCCCGGACGACTCGCTGTTCGGCACCTGGAAGAAATCACCGAAAACTTCCTGGTGATATTCAGCCGGGATACCTTGGCCCGTGTCGGCCACGCTCACGCGCACCGCGTTCGGCGCCAGCAGGTGTGAACGCTTCCGGCGCTCCCGAGCGACATTGCGAGATTCGACTTGACGGCGCTCCCAGATCTGGGGTTCGGCATTCAGCCAAACGGTCCCGCCCGATGGGGTAAATTTGAGCGCGTTTTCAAGCAGGTTGGAAACGACACGCTGAATCCGATCATAATCGAATGGGAACTTCTGCAGGCGCTCGTTGGCCAGGTAATAGAAAGCTACACCCGCGGCCTGGAAGCGGGGCATCCAGAAGCTGCAGACTTCAGTGAGACAGGCATGCATGTCGCCCGCTTCGTCCAGACGCAAATTGAGATTCCCGGTCTGAACGGCGCTAAAGGTGAGGAAGTCGGTGATCAGGCGGCCCAAGCGCTGGCTGCTGGCGTACATATCTTCCAGGCACCCGGTTTGTTTTTCGTTGAGCGCTCCCAGCTTGCCGCTGAGCAGCAGTTCGATGTATCCGGAGACCACGGAAAGTGGAGTGCGCAGGTCGTGGGCGGCAGTAGCCAGGGCCTGCGCGCAGCGCGAATATTGCTCCTCGAGCTGGCGAAACTCGCGCAGCAATTCCTGATCGCAGCCTGACTCGGGGCAGTCGCTTTTGTGGACTGCGCCGGTATCGTTGGCATTGTTCACGGGACACACGGCGGCCATTCGGTTAGCCGCTGCAGAGACACTGGTAACCGGGTTGTCGGAAGATTCGGGCACGCTAAAATTATCTTCAGGACGATTCTTGGGGGGAGAGTGATGGCTGCAAATCTAAGAGATGATAGGGTGAATAGCCCTCCAGAGTCAAGGAGGCAGTGCAAGTACTTTCCCCAGAAGCCGCAAAATTTTTCCTATTCCGGTTCAAACGTGCTGTTCATACTTTCGATACTGTGCTAGGTTACTTTCGTGTAAGTGATTGACCCGTTGAGTCTTATGTTTTCAGGGATGCAATTCTGAAAAGTGGAGCGGTTTGGCCCCTGATGTGCCGTTTAAGGCAGCGGTAAAGGCAAAATGACACCTACCGGCTCGGATCGACGCAAACATCAGCGGCTACCTCTGTCGATCCCGGTATTTGTCCGCGGCGTCGATGAGGATGGCAAGGAATTCCTCGAATTTGCCACAGCGCTGAATATCAGCGCCGGCGGAATTCTCTTGGCGACCCGACGCAGCTTACCCAAATCCAGTAAGTTATCGTTAGAGATCCCAGTCGCACCGATGCCCACATCGAGCATTTCACCGCAGTCGGTTCGAAGCTTGAAAGCGAGATTGGTACGTATAACTCATGGTGATCGTTGTAATTTGGTCGGAATGCGCTTTTCCCGGCCGCTGGGCGGAGCCAAAGGAAAAGTCGCTTCCGCCCTGTGAAATAAGTTTCACTTAAATAGGACCGACGCTGCAGTTTTTTGCTTCTCCCCGAGTCATCCCCGCCGATTCTCCTTGCGCAGAAGTAGTTTAAAAACAGGCAAATGCAGTATATTGTGCCTAAACTATGGTAGCACTTTAGTTGATGAAATGTTTGGCGCTTTGAGTGCAACTAATATCAGTAGTCAGCACTTAGGTGCCCGACGTTCAGAAACAGGAGAAGGAGCATATGTCATCGGCTGGCTTAACTTTCGCGTCCGATCGCTCGGGGATTCCAATTCCGCCGGACGCGATTATGTTCGGTACGACGCGCCCAATGCAGGCGGTACGGGAACGAATCAGCAAGATCGCTGCCTCCAATCTCCCGGTGCTTATCCAGGGTGAAAGCGGAACCGGCAAGGACATAGTCGCTCGCTTGATCCATGCGCAGTCGCCGTGGAACACGGGCCCGTGGGTAAAGGTCAACTGCCCCGCCATTCCCGGCACGCTGCTGGAAAGCGAGTTATTCGGGTACGAGAAGGGAGCGTTCACGGGCGCCTACGGCGCCAAGCCGGGCCGTGTGGAAATGGCGAACCGCGGCACCCTGTTTCTCGACGAGATCTCGGAGCTGGATTACGCGCTGCAATCCAAGCTTCTGCAATTGCTGCAGGACGGACAGTTCTGCCGCATCGGCGCGACCGAAGACAAGAAAGTGGAAGTGCGCGTGGTCTGCGCCTCCAACCGCGAGCTGGAAAAGGAAGTCGAAGCCGGCCGCTTCCGCCAGGACCTGTTCTACCGAATCAACGTGGTGAACATCCAGATGATCCCGTTGCGCGAGCGCGCGGACGATATTCCGGTACTGGTGCAGTATTTCCTCGATACCTACAACGAGAAGTACAACACCCGGACGCGCCCGGTCACGCCGCAACTGATGGCGCAATTGCAGCGCTACCACTGGCCCGGCAATATCCGCGAGCTGGAAAACCTGATGCGCCGCTTTTCCATCCTCGGGACCGAGGAGGCAGTCACGTCGGAACTGGCGCCCCGGCGGCAGGTGTTCTACGACGAGGACATTCCGCTGGACGGCCCGATCTCGCTGAAGAAGATCACGCGCCAGGCAGTCCTGGACATCGAACGCAAGGTCATCCTCAGAGTGCTGCAGGCAAACCACTGGAACCGCAAAAAGGCGGCGCGCGCGCTGAGCATCAGCTATCGCGCCCTGCTGTATAAGATCCGGGACGCGGGTCTGCCGGCCGCGCGGGCCCATGGCCGTACCGATACGGGGAGCGAAGCTTAGCCGAACCTGATCAAGCCCACCCATGGCCGCCTCCAGCGGAGGCGGCGTTTTCATTGCTGAATTCTGATGCTGGATTTGTCCGTCGCTCTGCGGCGGAAATGACGCGGATTCTTGCCCACGGAGCCGTACGGCGGTAGCATGCCCGGCATAAAGGTATCGCGGCGCGCCTGGACCCGAACCGGCCGCCGTGCCGGGAGGCCACCATGAAGACTATTTGTACGTCCGCGCTGCTCGTGCTGTCGCTGGTGCTCTGCGCCACCGCCGCCGGGCAGCGACGCATCGTCATTCCGGCCGGAACGCCGGAAGACCAGGAGCTGCAAGCGATCGCCAACCAGTCCGATGCCAAGCAGAAGATCGCCATGCTGGAGGAGTTCGTGGCCAAGTACGCGTCCAACGCTCCCGCCGCCGCCTACGGCAACTGGCAACTGGCGCAGCAATACGCGGCGACCGGCGAACCGGCGAAGGCGCTGCCGTACGGCGACAAGGCCCTGGCCGCGATGCCCGACGTGCTCGACATCATCATGTTGCAGGCCGATATCGCCCAGCAGCTCAAGGCCAACGCGAAGACGGTGGACTACGCCACGCGCGGCGCCGCTGCCTATCGTGCCATCGCCGCCGAGACGGAAACACCGGAAAACATGGCGGCCTACAAGCAGCAATACGAGTACCTGGAGACGATCGGCTACAACGCCATCGCCTCCGAGCAGGACGCCAAAGCGCGCAAGCAGGAGATCGACCGCTACTTGCCCGCATTCCCCAACGGCCGCTTCACCCAGAACCTGGCTACGCTGGCCATTATCACGTTCCAGGAACTGAAGGATACGGCGGGGCTGGCGGCTTTCGGCGACACGGTGCTGGAAAAGAACCCCAACGACATGCGCCTGCTGACCGTGCTCGCCAATGCTTATATCAGCGATCCGTCGGGAGCAAACGTGACGAAGGCCGGGACCTTCGCGCGCAAGGCGATCGCACTGCAAAGCAAGTCCGCCGACGATCCGCAGGCGAAAACGCTTGCCGGGGTGGCGCACTCGGTGCTCGGGCAAGTCCTGCTGCGCGAGAACAAGTTCGCTCCCGCGGCTACGGAATTAAGGACTGCGACTGCGCTCCTCAAAGGTTCGGCACAAGACGAGGCCGGCGCGTACTACTACCTCGGATTTGCATACGTGAAGCTGGAACGCCGCAGCGATGCTATCGCTACGCTCACGGAGGCGGCAAAGGCCGACACTCCATACCGTGGCCTGGCACAGGACCTGATCGGGAAGATCCAGGCGGCACGGCGGGGGAAGAAGTAACAAGTTCCGAGTTCCGAGTTCCGAGTTCCGAGTTCCGAGAAGAGGCTACTGCGGTCTTCTTCTTGTCTGTATTGGTTTTTTCTCGTTACTCAGTACTCGTTACTTCTTGGCGAGCGAATCCGACAGCAGGTGCGCCTTGACAGCGAGGTTGTAAGCGCGCTCGGTATCGCCATCCTTGCTCGCCTGCCGGGATTGTTCGATGAAGCCGCGAATATGCTGCACGATGGCCTGCTCGTCGCTGGAGAGCGGGCGCGAGATGGTGCGGATGTCGTACTCGGTGGAACTGATCAGTTGAGCGGTACTTAAACGCTGGTGCGCCACCTGATCGAGCGATGTGTCGGCAACCAGAGGTGGCGGCACAGGATCCTGCTTGGCACCCTCTTCGATGACGACCTTTTCCGCCGGTGGTTGGGGTGCGGGCAGTTGCGTCGCGGGCGGCGGGGTCTTCTTCGCTTCGCTCTTGGCGGTAACGCGCGGCTTTTTCTTCGGCTTGGCGACGGTCGGGCTGGGCTTCGTCGGATGAGGATTGGGCGACGGTTGCGGCACCGTAACTTCCGGAATTGCCGATGGTACTCCGGTCGAATCGGTAATCGTCGGCGCCTGCGCCTGGGGCGGCAGGGGAGGCTTCTTCTTCTTGCATCCGCTCAGCATCAGCGACGACGCCAGCAGCACTCCCACGACGATGGTCCGCTTTCTGTCCATTCCGCTTTTTTAGTCCTTTGACGCCGACGACGCAAACTACGCGCGGACGGGCTCTCCTTCCCGGCGCGCGGCCGGGCGCGCCTGTTCCTGCGCCGGAAAACGCAGGTGAAACGTCGTGCCTTCTCCCGGACGCGAGTCGAACGTCACGTTGCCGTTGTGCAGTTGCATGACCCGATAACTCATCGCCAGTCCGATGCCGGTGCCGGACTTTTTGGTCGTGAAATAAAGGTTGAAGACCTTCTCGCCAACTTCCGGCGGAATGCCGCCGCCCTGGTCGGAAATGTCGATTTGCACGATGCCGTCGTCGCGGCGTCCGGCAAGGGTCAGCGTGCCCCCGTTGGGCATCGCCTGAATTCCATTGTTCGCGATATTGAGCACCGCCTGCTTGACCAGGTCGGCGTCCACCTTGACCGGCAGCGGGCCGTCGGGCAAATCCGTTTGTACGATGACGCCTTGGCGCGCGGCCTCGGGTGCGGCGAGCATGGCGACCTCTTCGGTCAGGCGGCGCAGGTCGGTGTCCACCAGGCGCAGCTCGACCGGCTTGGTGAAGTCGAGCAGTGTCTGCACCACACGCCCCAGCCGCTGCATCTCGCTACCGATCACGTCCATGTGGCGCCGCGAGTCCGGATCGATGTCCTGTGTCTTCTCGCGCATGATCTGCAGGTGGACCATGATGGCATTGATGGGATTGCGTACTTCGTGCGCCACCCCCGAAGTAAGGCGCCCGATCGCGGCGAGACGGCGCGAGAGTTCAATCTCGTCCTCGATGCGGCGGACGGACTCGGCATCGCGCATGGTGAGCAGAGCGCCGATCTTCTGTCCGTGCTCCTCGATGAAGTCCAGCGACACCTGAACGCGCTTGGCGTCGGCCTCGATCTCGCGCGCCGTGACCCCCTGGTGCAGTTCGAAGCAATCGAGCACGAGACGGCCAAGACGTGTTTCCGGCGTGAATACCTCGCGCACGCTCTTGCCCAGGATGTCGGCGCGCATGCGGCCCACGAAGCGCTCGGCCGACGCGCTCACCAGCACGATGCGCTCGTCGTGCGTGAACAGCATCAGGCCGTCCTGCAGGTTGCCCATGATCTGGTCGAGGTTCTCCTTCAAGGCGGAGAAGACTTCCTGCACGTCGCGCATCTGGCGGCCGAGGCGATTGATCTTGCTGGTGACGACGCCGACCTCGTCCTGCCGTCCCGGCGAAGTTTCGGGCGCGTTGTCCACTTCGCCGGCGGACAGGCGGTCCAGACGGCGGCTGATCGCTTCCAGCGGACGCAGCGCGAAGTTCGACAGCGCCGCCGCCAGCAGGAAGGAGATGAAGATAGAAAGCCCCGCGAATTCGAAGGTGCGGTTCAACTGCGGCTTCAGGTCGTGCTGGAGAAAGATGGTCTGGATGCCGATGCGGACTTTTCCGAAGGGCTTGCCGCCGCGCGTAAGGGGGAGCGTGACGTCGAAAACCTTTTGCGGGCCGTAGAGCAACTTGATCTGCCGCCACGCGTTCAGCTTGCGCACGGCGTCGAACTCGGGGCGCGCCGCCATGGGCTTGTTCTGCAACAGAGCCTCCGTGTGCAGCATGGCGACGCCATTCGTGTCCACGATGGCGGCGTCATAAATCTCGAGCTGGTATCCGACAATGGATTGCAGCAGATTATTCAGGCCGGGATCGCTTTGCAGGCTGTCCTGCACCGCCTGCCGGACTTCCTCCGGATTGTCGGGATCGATGTGCCTGTCGCTCAGGTCGAGTTCGAGGGCTTCGCGCGCGCCATTGAAGACCTGATGCGCCACGAAGTCGCCGTTCTTGTAAGCGTCGGCAACGCGCTCGCGTACCAGTTGGGCGACGTACACGTAGGACAGCGCCGTCACCAAGGCGACGACCATCGCCGTGATCGCGATCACCAGCTTGGTTTTGAGGCGAAAATGCATGCGAACCAGTCGTCGGTCGCCAGTTGCCAGTCGTCAGAACCAGAAGACCGACGACTGCTGACTGAAGACTTTACTGACCCACCGCAGCCACGCTCTGGCTGCCGTACTCCTTCAGCTTATTGTGCAGCGTCTTCAGGCTGATGCCGAGGATTTCCGCAGCGCGCGTCTTGTTGTTGTTGGTGGACTCGAGCGTCTTCAGGATGAGCAGGCGCTCGGCCTCGCCGACGGTTGTACCCACGCCCAGCCGTACCGCATTGGCTTCCTGCACCGGCGGACGCGGCGTGACGTTGCCAAATCCCGGCGGCAGGTGCTTGCTCTCCACCACGGAAGCGTCGCACACGATGGCCGCGCGCTCCAGCGTGTTGCGCAACTCGCGCACGTTGCCCGGCCAGGAGTAGTTCTGAAATGCCTGCATCACCGAGTCGCTGATCATCTGCACCTTGCGCCCGTGCTTCTGGTTCATGTCGGGCAATATGGCGGCGACCAGCTCCTTCAGGTCCTCTTTATGGTCACGTAGCGGCGCCATGTGCAGGCTGAATACGTTCAGCCGGTAATACAGGTCCTGCCGCAACTCGCCTTTGGCGACGGCATCGTCCGGGACCTTGTTGGTCGCGGCGAGCACGCGCACATCGACCGAAGTTTCGGTCTTGCTGCCCAGCCGGCGCAGCTTGTGGTCTTCCAAAACGCGCAGCAGCTTGGCTTGCGTTCCGGCAGGCATTTCACCGATCTCGTCGAGCAGCAGCGTGCCCCCCTCGGCCAGTTCGAAGCACCCGATGCGGCGTTCCATCGCGCCCGTGAACGCGCCTTTTTCGTGTCCGAAGATCTCGCTTTCGATCAGCGTCTCCGGAATGGCGGCGCAGTTGATGGCGATGAACGCTTTACCCTTGCGCGGGCTGAGTTCGTGGATGGTGCGCGCCACCATCTCTTTTCCCGTGCCGCTTTCGCCAGTAATCAGCACCGAAGCGGTGCTGGGCGCGACCATATCGATAAGATGGAAAATCTCCTGGATATCTTTCGACGAGCCCACCAGGCGTCCCATGACACCTTTATCGCGCAGGTTGCGGCGGGTGACTTCCAGTTCGCGCTCGGCGTCCTGTTCGGAGACGGCGTGGTGGAGGATGGTGCGCAGGCGCGTCGGGTCGCTGCCCTTCTGGATGTAATCGTAGGCGCCGATCTTCATCGCTTCCACGGCACTGTCCACGCTGCCGTGCGCGGTCATCACCACCACTTTGCACGCCTGGGGAAGATCGGCGATGCGCCGCAGCAGTTCGACCCCGCCCATGCGCGGCATCATCATGTCGGTGACGACGATGGCGGGGCGGAAGGCCTCCACTTTTTCCAGGGCCTCCAGTCCGTCGCCCGCAGTATCTACTTTGAAACCCCACAAGCTGACCAGTTCGGCCAGTCCGGTGCGCTCGTTTTCCTCGTCCTCGACGATCAGTACGCGTTCCTGTTTCATGAATCCTTAATTGCCTCCATTATTCGAAAAGGAGACAGCTTGTGCATTCCGGCCGTGCTGAAATGACTGCCTTATGTTTGTTTCTCTCTGTCGTTAGCGCGGGGCGATGCGCTTCCCATTCGAAGTGCTGTGGTAAAGATTACATACTCTCTGATGCAGGGTAGTCCGTTTCAGCAACTTTGGATTGTAAGTTATTCAGTACAAATCACTTGCGAAGCCTTGCCCCGGACGGCCTACCGTTGCGGAAGGGCTGCGATCACCCGATCGAGCGGCGCGTTGTCACCAAAGGTTTCGCTGATGTGAGCGAAGTGATCGACATTCCCAGGCCCGAAGACGAAGGTCCCTCCCAACTGGAAGGGGTCCTTGCTAAATTTGTGCTGACGGTGACCGGCGGCCTTGGCCCGCTTGCGCGAAGCAAAATTGTCTCCGCGCAGTAGATGGAAGATATTCGCCTTCTTCAGGCCGAGAACACGATAGGTGGCGAGGTCCTTGTCGATAAGCAGCGGAAACTCAAGGCCGGCCTCTGTTCGAAAGGAGCGAGCGTATTCCATGCCGCCGAGGCCGACCGCGACAACGTGGGCACCCCGCGCTTTGATCTCCGGCTCATGCGCGCGCAACTGCGCGACGTGCTCACGGCAGAAAATTCAACCCCAGTGGCGCAGGAAGACGACGATCGCCGGCTGCTCCGCCCAAAATTGGCCCAGGCGGACGAACTTGCCGTCAACGTCCGGCAATTCAAGGGGAGCGAGCCTGCTGCTGAAGGTCTCCGGCATCGCCACATTTTCCGATAGGCGCGCCTCCGACGTCAACGGAGCCTGACGTTTCACTCACGCGTTCGCATCTCCCCTATAATTCCCGCGTGCCCGACTACGCCATCGCCGGCCTCGACCAGGTCCTTACCCCCGCGCTCGCCATTTATTCCGATCTTGTGGACGCGAACATCGAATTCACGCTCAAGTTGCTCGGCGGCGACGCGAACCGCTGGCGTCCGCATGTGAAGACCGCCAAACTGGAATCGATGATGCGCCGCCTGGTCGCGCGCGGCGTCACCAATTTCAAGTGCGCCACCACGCTGGAGCTGCGGACCGCATCTGCCGCGGGGGCGCGCGATGTTCTGGTCGCCTATCCGCTCACCGGGGCCAACGCCTCGCGCGTGCGCCAACTGGCCGAAAGCATGCAGAACACCCGCGTCTCGGCGCTGGTCGAGAGCGCTGAGCAGCTCCAACCCTGGCTGCGCAGCGACATCGGCCTGTTCATCGACATCGATCCCGGCATGCACCGCACCGGGCTGCCGCAAGAGCGCCTCGACGACGTGATCGCACTTGCGCGCGCCATTCGCTCCGCCGGGCTGCGCTTCCGCGGGCTTCATTATTACGACGGCCATTTGCACAATGCCGACCTCGCCGCGCGCACCAAGGCCGCACATGCTGGATACGATCGCCTGCTGCTGATCGTGCGCGCGCTGGAATCGGCGAGCCTGCATGTGGAGGAGGTCATCACCGCGGGCACGCCGGCGTTTCCGTGCACGTTGAGCTATCCCGGTTTCCACGATGCGAGCTTCCTCCATCGCGCCTCGCCCGGCACGGTCGTTTACGGTGACGCGACCGCAGTTCAGCAACTCCCGCCCGACTACCGGTACCAGCCCGCGGTGCTGGTCGTGTCGCGCGTCGTTAGCCATCCGGACGGGAACATCATCACCTGCGATGCCGGGCACAAAACTCTCTCGGTAGACACCGGCGTGCCCAATTGCGATGTGCTGGGCCGGCGCGACCTCAAGCCGATGAAGCCCAGCGAAGAACACCTTCCCATCGCCGTGCCCGAAGGGGCGACCATACCGCCGCTCGGCAGCATCCTTTATCTCGTTCCACGACATGTCTGCCCGACGGTCAACAACTTTGACGACGCGCTCATCGTCCGTGCCGGCAAGATCGAAGCCGTCGAGCGCGTTACCGCCCGCGGCCGCGAGTACCCCGTGTTGGCCACTACCTAGTTTCGAGGGCTTGCATAAATGCAGAGATCGCGAATTCTTTTGATGTTGTTATTGGCGAGCGTGATGGCAGTCGCGCAGGATGAGCCCAAGAAGAACGCGGCAGCCACAACGTCGTCGCACGCGTTTGACGTGAAAGCGGCGGAGCGTTTCGCAAACCTGGCGCTGGCGTGCGTGCACAAGGAATATCCCAACAAGATCGCGCACAACCTGAACAGCGACGCGGACGTGGCGCCGCCGCGCAAGCTCACTCCCGCGTTTTACGGCTGTTACGACTGGCACTCGTCAGTGCATGGACACTGGCTGCTGGCGCGCCTGGCCCGCACGTTTCCCGACGCGCCCTTCGCCGCCCCCGCCATGGCCGCGCTGCAGCGGAGCATCACGCCGGAAAACATCGCGCAGGAAGTCCGGTACATCAACGGTGACGGGCGGACCAGCTTCGAGCGTCCGTACGGACTGGCGTGGCTGCTGCAACTCGGGCAGGAGCTGCGCGAGTGGAACGACCCGCAGGCGCAGGAACTTTCACGCACTCTCTTGCCGCTCGAAGATGCAGCCAAGAAGCGTCTCATGACATGGCTGCCGAAACTCTCGTACCCAATCCGCATCGGTGAGCATTCGCAGAGCGCTTTTGGATTCGGGTTGATGCTCGACGCCGCTCGCGAATCCGGCGACAAAGAATTTGCCACCCTGGTCGAGAAGAAGGCGCGCGAATTTTACGGGAATGACAAGGCGTGTCCGCTGACCTATGAACCTTCGGGCGAGGATTTCCTGTCGCCTTGCCTGGGCGAAGCGGACCTCATGCGCCGGGTGATGAAGTCCGACGAATTTGCTAAGTGGCTGACCGCGTTCTTTCCTACCCTGCGTAGCAGCAACACCCTTTGGCTTAAGCCCGTCGTCTCACCCGATCCGAGCGACCCGAAACTCGCGCACCTCGACGGGCTGAACCTGAGCCGTGCATGGATGCTGGAGGGCATTGCGTCAGGCCTGCCGAAGGGTGACCCAAAGATCGCAAAGCTGCGCGCGACCGCGAAAGCGCACCGCGAAGCCGGACTCGCCGCCGTCACTGGTGAGCACTACGAGGGAGGCCATTGGTTGGGTAGTTTTGCCGTGTACCTCGTGACCCGGCGAGGCATCCGTGCGTCGGAAGCGACAGCGCAGGCACGTCAGACCACACGACTTTCTGAGGAATCCGGTGAAGCTGATGAGACGGTCTCGCGCGCCGAGTTAATCCGCCTGCGTCCGGTTGTGAAGCGCGACCTGAAGGAACTGTTGAATCGGGTTAATAACGATGGCGACCCGAGCGCTGCCGATCTCGAAGACGAATTCGAGCGGTGCCGCTTCACGCCCTTGAGGTTGGGGTCACTTGGCCCCGCCATTCTGGTGGAGGCCGCTGCTGGTCACGGCGCGGGCGCGAACGCGACAATGCTGAATGTTTATGTTCCCACCCGCACGTCGTACCGCCGAATTATCGAGGAGGCTGGTTTTGGGCCGGCAATTATGCCTGGGTCTAGCTCAGTCCCTGATCTCGTGTTTGGCTGGAAAATGGGCTATTGCGGCAGCACGCTGCAACGCTACCACTACGCTAACGGTCAATTCGCTGTCGACGCTTGCGATCGGGAAGACCGTGACGACGCGCGTGGTACCTGCGAAGTGAAGGCGTGCGAGAGGCCCACCCGAACGTTCCCAGACCCTTGGCTGGAAGCGGAGCAGAGCCACGCCGACCCACCTCCGCGTGCGCCTTATTTCGTTGCCCCAGGCCTTACAGGCAAAGAGATCCTCGAACAAGAAACCGATCAACGCCGTAAACGCTGATCGCGTCGGGTCAACAGATCAATCGATCAACAGATCGCCAGATGTTCTCGTCACAATCTCCTGTGACCTCCGCAACTCGATTTCCCCTGAATTCAGCTAGTTACCGGCAACTATGACGTAGGTCACAGATGCCGGTGTGCCTCCGCTCGCATACTTAAGAGATTCATACCCGCACTTCGTGAGGGAGTGAGTGGAACGCCATCATGAATAGACCGAAAGTTACGATCGACGGCAACGAGGCGGCGGCATACGTCGCGCACAAAATCAATGAAGTTATCGCCATCTACCCGATCACGCCATCGTCCCCGATGGGCGAGTGGAGTGACCAGTGGTCGTCGGAAAACAAG
>Ga0207926_1001031_pt1 | contig 13519 bp, 10 predicted proteins | sample NGESurdeep072012_8_FD_184454 | JGI IMG/M metagenome (GOLD analysis project Ga0207926, IMG submission 184454) | Arctic peat soil microbial communities from Barrow, Alaska - NGEE Surface sample 210-1 deep-072012 (SPAdes) | ecosystem: Environmental > Terrestrial > Soil > Wetlands > Peat ...
GAGGAACTCACCGAGATGCGCGAGGCCGCCCGCCGCGAGGGCCGCTCCAAGCTCTATGACGGACGCTGGCGCGACCGCGACCCGTCCGAGGCGCCGCCGGGCGTCAAGCCGGTGATCCGCCTCAAGGCTCCCCAAACCGGCGAGACCGTGATCGAGGACCAGGTGCAGGGCCGCGTGGTCTGGCAGAATTCCGACCTCGACGACCTGGTGCTGCTGCGCTCCGACGGCACGCCCACCTACATGCTGGCCGTGGTGGTGGACGACCACGACATGAGCGTCAGCCATATCATCCGCGGCGACGACCACCTCACCAACGGCGCCCGCCAGAAGCACATCTACGAAGCGCTCGGCTGGAACGTGCCGATCATGGCGCATATCCCCCTGATCCACGGGCCGGACGGCTCCAAGCTGTCCAAGCGCCACGGCGCGCTCGGGGTCGACGCCTACCGGGCCATGGGCTACCTGCCGGCGGCCATGCGCAACTACCTGGTCCGGCTCGGCTGGGCGCATGGCGACCAGGAGACTTTCACCACCGAGGAGATGGTGGCGGCCTTTGACCTGCCGCAGATCGGACGCTCGCCGGCCCGCTTCGATTTTGCCAAGCTCGAAAACCTCAACGGGCACTACATCCGGACGACCAACGACGCCGACCTGATCGCCATCCTCGAGCAGCTGCTGCCGCATATCGCCGGCGGACAGGACCTCGCCAGCAAAATGACGCCGGGCTTACGCACCAAGCTGCTCGCCGCTATGCCGGGCTTGAAGGAGCGCGCTAAGACTTTGGTCGAGTTGTTCGACGCCTCCCGCTTCCTGTGGGCGAGCCGCCCGCTCGACATCAACGACCAGGCCAAGGTCGTGCTCACGCCTGAGGCGAAAGCCCTGATCGGCGCGCTGCTGCCGGAGCTCGAAGCCGTCACCGACTGGACCGTTACGGCGGTCGAGGCGGTGGTGCGGCCCTTTGCCGAGCGTTCGGGCCTCAAACTCGGCGCCGTGGCACAACCATTACGGGCCGCGCTCACCGGGCGGACCACCTCGCCGCCGATCTTCGACGTGCTGGCCGTACTCGGCCGGGACGAGAGCCTGGCGCGCCTGCGCGACCAGGCCAGCGCCGGAACGCCCTAGATTTTTGCTCCAGATCAATGACGGGAGTCATGCCTGTATGACAGGCAGGATCGCTGTTTGCGCTGTCTTGCAGCCCACACTTGAATGGGCTACCCAAAATGCGGCCGGAACCCCATACGCCCGACCCGGCGTCACGGTTTCCCGGCCACACGATTTTCTAGCGTACCGCTCGCTGCCAATTCGAGGGTTCGACCATGGACGCCAAGACTGACGCCGACAAAAAATCCGGTACCATCACCGTCGGCAACAAAAACTGGGACTTCCCGGTCTACAGCGGCACAATCGGGCCGGACGTGATCGACATCGCCAAGCTCTACGGCGAGAGCGGCATCTTCACCTACGACCCCGGCTTCACCTCGACGGCGAGCTGCGAGTCCAAGATCACCTATATCGACGGTGACGAAGGCATCCTGCTCTATCGCGGCTATCCGATCGACCAGCTCGCCGAGCACGGCGATTTCCTGGAGACTTGCTACCTCCTGCTGTACGGCGAATTGCCGACACCGTCGCAAAAGCACGATTTCGACTATCGCGTCACTCGGCACACCATGGTGCACGAGCAGATGGCCCGGTTTTTCCAGGGTTTCCGGCGCGACGCCCATCCGATGGCGGTGATGACCGGCTGCATCGGCGCGCTGTCGGCGTTCTATCACGACTCCACCGACATCTCGGATCCGCATCAGCGCATGATCGCCTCGCTCCGCATGATCGCGAAGGTGCCGACGCTGGCGGCCATGGCCTACAAATATTCGATCGGCCAGCCGTTCATCTATCCGAAGAACGAGCTCGACTACGCCTCGAACTTCCTGCGCATGTGCTTCGCCGTGCCGAGCGAGGACTACAAGGTAAACCCGGTGCTGGCGCGCGCCATGGACCGCATCTTCATCCTGCACGCCGACCACGAGCAGAACGCCTCGACCTCGACCGTGCGGCTGGCCGGCTCATCGGGCGCCAATCCGTTCGCCTGCATCGCCGCCGGCTGCGCCTGCCTGTGGGGCCCCGCGCATGGCGGCGCCAACGAAGCCGCGCTCAACATGCTGCGGGAGATCGGCAGCGTCAATCGCATCCCGGAATTCGTCAAGCGCGCGAAAGACAAGAACGATTCGTTCCGGCTGATGGGCTTCGGCCACCGCGTCTACAAGAACTACGATCCGCGCGCCAAGATCATGCAGAAGACCTGCCATGAGGTGCTGACCGAGCTCGGCATCAAGGACGATCCGCTGCTCGACGTCGCCATGGAGCTCGAGAAGGTCGCGCTGCACGACGAGTATTTCCTGGAAAAGAAGCTTTATCCCAACATCGACTTCTATTCGGGCATCACGCTCAAGGCGATGGGCTTCCCCACCACCATGTTCACCGTGTTGTTCGCGCTCGCGCGCACGGTCGGCTGGATCGCGCAGTGGAAGGAAATGATCGAGGATCCGAAGCAGAAGATCGGCCGCCCGCGCCAGCTCTACACCGGCGCCACGCGGCGGGATTACGCGCCGATTTCGCGGCGCAAATAGTCTCTCGGATAGTTTTGCGGTGGGGGCGGTTAGCCGCCCTTTCCGTTTGTGGCGCCGCCATTGAGCTTGGGCGCCTTGGCGCCGTCATAGGCCCAGGTCACATAGACACCGGCCCAAGTGAAGCCGCCGCCGAAGGCGGCCAGCAGCAGGCGGTTGCCGGCTTTGAGCTTCGGTTCGTAGTCCCACAGGCAGAGCGGAATGGTGGCATTGGTGGTGTTGCCATATTTGTGGATGGTCACCATCACCTTTTCCATCGGGATGCCCATGCGTTCGGCGGTCGACTCGATGATGCGATTGTTGGCCTGGTGCGGCACCAGCCAGTCGATCATGTCGCCGCGCAGATTGTTGCGCGCCATGATCTCGCCGGCGACCTCCGCCATGCGCGCGATGGCAAATTTGTAGACTGCCGCGCCTTCCTGATGCACGTAGTGCAGGCGCTTAGCCACCGTTTCAGCGCTCGCCGGCATGCGGCTGCCGCCCGCCTTCTGATGCAGATGGATCATGCCGGCGCCGTCGGAACGGATCAGCGAGTCCATGATGCCGTAGCCGCTCTCGCTCGGCTCGAGCAGCACGGCGCCGGCGCCGTCGCCGAACAAAACGCAAGTCGCGCGGTCGGTGTAGTCGATGATCGACGACATCTTGTCGGCGCCGACCACCACCACCTTGCGCGCGGTGCCGTTGGCGATGAATTGCGAGGCGATGGTAAGCGAATAGAGAAAGCCCGAGCAGGCCGCCTGCACGTCGAAGCTGCCGATATTGCGCACGCCGACCATGTCGCAGATCAGATTGGCGGTGGACGGGAACTGCATGTCCGGCGTGGTGGTGGCGCAGATCAGCAGATCGACCTCGTCAGGCTTGGTGCCGGTCTTTTCCAGCAGCCCGCGCACCGCTTCCGCCGCCATGTGCGAGGTGCCGAGCCCCTCGCCTTTCAGGATGTGCCGCTCCTTGATGCCGCTGCGCTCGGTGATCCAGGCGTCGCTGGTGTCCACCATGCGCGCCAGTTCCGCATTGGTGAGCAGGTCCGGCGGCAAATAGCCGTGGACGGCGGTGATCGCGGCGCGGGCGGGCAAGGTCAAAGGCGGGATTCCAGACTGTCGGCCATGGCATACGGCTATTCGAGCGGAAAAACTACGCCCTTGGCGGCACCGACGCCACTGCCTCGCGTTTAGGTTGGTTAAGGGCGCCGGCGCAATCCAGGGCCACCGTGGCGGCGCGGTCGCTGGGCGCGGCCTTACCGTTATCCATGAGCCCATCGAGGCGGCCGAAGGCTTCGACCTGCCGCTGCCGCTCCGGCGTCTCGCCCAGCAGCGGCAGCAGCGCCTCGGCAAGGTGTTCGGCCGTGCAGTCCCGCTGCAAGAATTCCGGCACCACGTTTTCGCCCAAAACCAGATTGGCGAGGATGTAGCTTTGCACTCTGATGAACATGCGGCCGATCAGTTCTTCCAGCAGCGACACCTTGTAAGCGGCGACCATCGGAACCCCGGCAACCGCCAGTTCGAGCGTCGAGGTGCCTGATTTGGAAAGCGCCGCCCGCGCCGTGCGAAAGGCTGCGTCCTTTTCGCTAGAGTCGGTCACCACCCGCGCCGGAACGCGCCAGGACGCGATCGCGGTTCGCACGGTATCGGCAAGTCTTGGGACCGCCGGCACCACCACCTCCAGCGCACCGACGCGATCGGCCACCTTCGCCACCGCATCGCCGAACACTTCCGCCATGCGGCGGATTTCGCCGGAGCGGCTGCCCGGTAGCACCAGCAGCAGCGGCGGATCGCCGAGCCGCCGGCGCGCCTCTTCGGCGTTCGGGCGCAGTTTCCCGACCCGCTCGCTCAGCGGATGGCCGACGAAAGTGCAAGCCGGGCCGCCCAACCGCCGCATCGCCGCCGGTTCGAACGGCAGCAGCGCCAGCACATGATCCACGTAAGATCGCATGGCGCGCGCGCGCCCCGGCCGCCAGGCCCACACCGACGGGCACACATAGTCCACGATCGGAATCGCCGGCGCGCTTGCTCGCACCCGCCGCGCCACGCGATGGGTGAATTCTGGACTATCGATGATGACCAGGACATCGGGCCGCGCGGCAACGACAGCGTCAGCGGCTTCGCGAATGCGCGCCAAGATTTTCGGCAGGCTCGCCGGGATCGCGGCAAAGCCAACGATTGCCAGATCGCCGAGTGGAAACAGGCTATGGACGCCTTCGTCGGCCATATGCGCCCCGCCGACGCCGGAAAACCGCGCGCCTTGGTGGCGCCGCTTGATCGCGGCGATCAATGCTGCGCCCAGGCGGTCACCCGATTCCTCGCCGGCCACCAGAAAGACATGCGGGCCCGGCGCGTTTGTTCGTCCCGGTGCCGGCACGCGGCTCATCGCTCGGTTCCGGCAGGCGCACCGACGACAAAAATATTGGCACGGTCGGCCGCCGCCACCAGCCGCTCCGGTTCGGCGACAACGGTGCCGCCCGCCACAACGGCGATGCCGGCAAGCCCCGCGCGCGCAACGCCTTCGACCGTCAGCGGACCGATTGACGGCAGATCGAAGCGCCGATCTTGCCCGGGCTTGGGCGCCTTCACCAGCACGCCGCTGCCCGCCGGCGCAAACACGCGGCCGCTCGCGCGCAACTCGGCGACGCGGGCAAGCATCTGGTCGGTGCCTTCCGCCGCCTCCACCGCCAGCACATGTTTTCCGGCCACGACGACCGCTTGGCCGACGTCGAACGGGCCGGTGGCGCGCAGATAGTCGAAACCCAAGGCGATGTCGGCGCGGTCGCGTTCGGCCGCCTGCGCGCGGCCAAGCACGCCTTCCGGCACCAGAATTTGCGGCGCCACTTCGTGCGCGCCGAGGACATGGAAGCCATTTTGTTCGAAGAAACGGCCGACCCTCGACAACAGATGATCGTCGCCGCCGCGGTATGCCGCCGCGATCCGCGGCAGCAGCATCAGCGTCTTGAAATCAAAGCGGATTTGCCACAACGAGGGTCGCACCAGAGATCCGATGAACACCATGTCGCGGCAGTTTGCAGCGTGGGCGAGACGCATCAACTTCGCGACTTGGCCCATATGCATCCAATGATGCGGATAGCGCTCGACCCCGGCTCCATCGGCGGTGCCGCGCAGCGGAAACAGCAAGACTTTGCGTCCGCGCGCGGCCACCATATCCGCCACCGCCAGAGGCAGGCTGCCGCCGCCGCAAATCAGCGCGAGCGGGCCTTCCTGCCCTGCGGCCGGCGTAGTGCTCATGCGTCCTCGTCGGCTCTAGCGCGTTTCACCGCCATCGTGAGCGGGCGCTTTCCGGCGCGAATGAAATCGATCATCTTCGCCACCTGCGCATCCGCGCCATGCTCGGCGGCGACGCGCTCGAGCCGCGCGCGGAACTCGCCGTCGCCGAAGAACAAGGCCTGATATGCCGCGCGCACGCGATGGACATCGGCTTTGCTGAGGCCGCGCCGGCGCATGCCGACCACATTGAGCCCGATCAGGTGGGCGAGCGGCCCGTGCACCATGCCCCACGGAATGACGTCGGCGCGAACGCCGCTGAGGCCCACGATCATCGCGCCGTCGCCGATGCGGACGAACTGACGCACCGCCACGCCGCCGCCGAACACGACATAGTCGCCGATGCTGACGTGGCCAGCGAGCATGGCGTTGTTGGCGAACACGACATTGTTTCCGACCGTGCAATCATGCCCGACATGCGAGCCGACCATGAAGAAACAGCGGTCGCCGACTTGCGTTATCCCGCGGTCGTCCTCGGTGCCGGTGTTCATGGTCACGCCTTCGCGGATGTCGCAATCGGCGCCGACCACGAGTTTGGTCGGCCCGCCGCGATAGCTGAACGACTGCGGCGGAGAGCCGAGCGAGGCGAAAGGATGGATGACGGTGCGCGGACCGATCGTCGTATGGCCGGTGAGATTCACATGCGCGAGCAGGCGGCAGCCGTCGCCGACCGTCACATGCGGGCCGATGGTGCAATAGGGACCGATCGATACATCGCGTCCGATCACTGCCCCGGCCTCGATCCGCGCCGAGGCATCGATCATGGCCGTGCTCATGTGTCGGAAATCATGGCGCCGAGCTCAGCCTCGGCGACAATCTGGCCGGCCACTTTGGCCTCGCCGCGATACCACCACATCGACTTGCGCTGGGCGATTTTCGTCATGTGGTACTCGATGGTGTCGCCCGGCAGAACCGGTTTGCGGAACTTCGCCTTATCGATGGTCAGAAAAAACACCGCCTTCGGCTGCGGCGAGGCGATCGCCATGATGCAAAGCACGCCGGCCGTCTGCGCCATGCCTTCGATCATCAACACGCCGGGAAATACCGGATTGCCGGGGAAGTGGCCCTGGAAATGCGGTTCGTTGAACGTCACATTTTTGATTCCGATGCCGTGGTCATCGCCGCGAATATCGATGACGCGATCGACCATGAGAAACGGATAGCGGTGCGGCAGCATCTTGAGCACCATCGCAATGTCGGCCGCTTCGAGCTTGGTGACGGCTTCTTTCATGGCAATAATCTCATTCGTCCGCTGCCGCTTCGGCGCCGCCACTTCCGCGGGCAAGTCGCTCGAGCATCATGATCTCGCGGAACCACAGTTTCACCGGCTTGGCCGGCGCACCGCCCCAGCGCGCGCCCGCCGGCACATCGCCATGCACAATGCTGGTTGCGGCTATCTGTGCTCCCTCGCCGACCGTGACGTTGGTATTGACGCCAGCGCGCCCGCCCAACACGACAAAGTCTTCAAGCGTCGCGCTGCCGGAAATGCCGGTTTGCGCCACTAAAACGCAATGCCGGCCGATGCTGACATTGTGGCCTACCTGGACAAGGTTGTCGATCTTGGTGCCTTCACCGATCACGGTGTCGCGAATGGCGCCGCGGTCGATGGTAGTGCCGGCGCCGATCTCGACATCGTCCTGGATGATGACGCGCCCGACCTGCGGCACCTTGAGGTGGCCCTTAGCCCCCATCACGAAGCCGAAGCCGTCCTGACCGATCTTGCAGCCGGGGTGGACGACGACACGATCGCCGATCAGCGCGGCGGTGATCGTCGCCCCGGCGCCGATCGAACAATCGCGCCCGACCCGCACCTCGGCCCCGATGACGGCGGTGGCCCCGATCACGCTGCCGGCGCCGATTTCGGCGCCCGGACCGACCACCGCGCCGGGCTCGACGGTGACGCCGTTTTCCAGCCGCGCGGTCGGATGCACATGGGCGCCGGCCACGTCGCCCGCCTTGGCGAGCGACGACGGCCGCAGCGAGTGCGGAAATAATGCGCGCGCCACCGTCACGAAGGCGCGATAGGGCTCCCGCACGGTGAGCGCCACCACCCGCGCCGGCAGCTCCTTGGCGAGCGCAGCCGTGGTCAGGCATGCACCGGCATGGGTCGCAGCGGCGGCCGAAACATATTTTTTATTGTCGAGGAAGCTGAGGTCGGACGGCGCCGCGCGATCGAGCGGGGCGACATTGACGATGCGGCGCGCGTGCGCCGGTGCCGCCAGCAGCATCGCATCGGCCAAGGTTGCGATCTCATCCAGCGTGAGACCGCGGCTGTGTCGTAAAAATACCGGCTCGCTCATGCCGCCAGTGCCGTGCCGCCAACCGCGGCCAAGATCAGAACCTCGTGCCGCCGCTGAAGCGGAAGATCTGCGTGCGGTCGTAGCTTTCCTTCATCAGCGGGTAAGCGAGATCGAAGCGTAGCGGACCGAGCGGTGAATCCCAGATCAGGCCGACACCGACCGACGAGCGAATCGACTTCGTATCGCCGACCTGAAGCGTCTCGCCGGTCACGTTCCAAGTGGTCGGACCCTGGTAGTCCCACAGCGAACCGGCGTCGACATAGGTCGCGACCTTGATGCCGATGTCCTTCGGCAAGAAGTAGAGCGGCGTTTGCGCCTCGACGCTGGCGCCCCAGAACATGGTGCCGCCGAGCGCGTCTTGGGTCGTTCCCGAGGTCAGGTCGCGCGGGCCAAGGCCGGCGGGCGCAAAACCGCGCACGAGGTTCGGGCCCATCTGGAAGTGATCCAGCATGCGCAGATCCTTGCCGCCCCAGCCGGCGACGTTACCGCCTTGCAATTTGAAGACGCCGACCACGTCCGGGAAGACTTCGTAGTAGGTGCGCGTTTCCGCGGTCGAGCGGATGAAATTCACGTCGCCGCCGACGCCGGCGAAATCTTGCTTGAGCTCGGCGTAGAAGCCGCTGGTCGGCGACTTGTTGTTATCGAGGGTGTTATAGGCCAGCGAATAGCCGACCAACGAAACCATGACCGGGCCCGATGCCAACTCCTTGCGCACGGCGAGCGTAGCCTCGCCGTCCGAGTAGCAGTTGCCGCCGTCATTCAGGCCGCCGCCACCGGCTTGGCGAGTCGCTTCGTTGGTCTGGCTTACGCCGGGCCCGCCCATTGCAGTCGCATAGGGTGAAAATTGACAGTTGTTGTACGCATCCGGCAGCGTGATCTTCTGTTGGTAGATCGAATAGCGCGGCTGGAACGCAACTTCTTCGGTCAGCGCAAAGCCCAGGCGCAGATTGGCGCCGATTGTTCGGCTGTCGTAGGAGACGTATGACGAGGCCAGGTTCTGCCGCGCAAACAGGTCGATGCCGCCGGCCATGCGATAGCCCAGCAGATAGGGTTCGACGAATGACAGGTCGACGCCGCGCGTGCGCTGACCATAAGTCACCGACGCTTTGGCATATTGACCGCGGCCCATGAGGTTGCGGTCGGCAACGCTGGTCTCGGCAATAAATCCGTCGGCGGTCGAGTAGCCGCCGGCGATCGAGAACTCGCCGGTCGCCATTTCCTCGACGTTCACGTTGAGGACGACGCGGTCCGGCGCCGAACCGGGCTCGTTGGTGATCTTGACCGATTTGAAGTAGTTCAGGTTTTTCAACCGGCGCTCGGCGCGGTCGACCAATGCGCGGTTATAGGCGTCGCCCTCGCCGATATCGAATTCGCGCCGGATCACGTAGTCGCGGGTGCGTGTATTCCCGTTTATGTTGATGCGCTCGATATAGGCGCGCGTGCCTTCCTCGACCACGAAGGCGAGATTGATGGTCTTGCTCTGGAAGTCGCGGTCGCCGCGCGGACGTACGCTGGCGAAGGCATAGCCGCGCTTGGCGGCCTCGATCGTTATCGCTTCAACCGACTTCTCGACCAGGTCGGCGTTGTACACGTTGCCGCTGTTGAGCTTGAGCCTGCTTCGCAGCGATGCCGGATCGATCGCGTGCACGTTCGAGATGACGTCGACGGTGCCGACCCGATACTGGCCGCCCTCGTCGATGGTGAAGGTGATGACAAATCCCTTCCGGGCCGGGTCGTACTCTCCGACCGTCGAGACGATTCGAACGTCGGCATAGCCCTGCTTGAGATAGAAGCGGCGCAGCAGGTCGCGGTCGGCTTCGACTCGATCGGGATCGTAGATATCGGTCGTCTGCAGGAAGCTGAGCAGATGGCTTTCCGAGGTCTTGATCACGTCCTTCAGGCGGCCGTCCGAGAATGCGTGCGTTCCGGCGAAGCGGATAAGCTTCACGCCGGTCTTTTCGCCTTCGGTAATCTCAAACACCAGGTCGACGCGATTGTTCGGCAGATCGATGATCTTCGGCTCGACCCGCACGTCGAAGCGCCCGCTGCGGTGATAGATCTCGATGATGCGCTGCACGTCGGCCTGCACGGTCGGCCTCGACAGCGTTCCGCGCGGCTTCGATTGCACTTCGGTCTTGAGCTGTTCGTCCTTGGCCTTCTTGTTGCCCTCGAAGGCGACTCGGTTGATCACCTGGTTTTCGACCACCGTGACCACCAAGCGGCCGGCGGAATGATTGATGCGGACATCGGTAAACAGGCCGGTGGCGTAGAGCGCCTTGAGCGCCTCGTCGATCTCCAGCGGCCCCAGCCGGCCACCCGGGCCGGGCTTGAAATAGGAGCGGATGGTCTCCGCCTCGACCCGCCGGTTACCTTCCACGGCAATGGAATTGGCGGATTGCGCAACCGCAGCGCCCGAAGACGCAACTGTCACGCACCCGGCGCCGACAACGATACCGCCGAGGACCACACAGCAAAGGGCCAGCCCCCGAACCAACCGCACACAAAGTCCCATGCGCAACGCGCCTTCTTGATCCTAAGCGGCCGCCCCCGCTGCGGATTTGGCCGACTGCCGGGCTAGGCTTTCTTTGGCTTTGTACAGCGTTTTAGCCGCACTGCAAACGAAACTCCCGACCCAACTTTCCCTTTCCCCTCAAAAAGTTGCCCATCGGCAACGATTATGAGGTGGCAAGGTGCAAGATGTCATTAAACGTTGCAAAAATCATCAACATGACGACGATCGCCAGGCCAATCCGGAACCCGACCTCCTGGGCGCGCTCGGACAGCGGCCGACCGCGGGCCGCCTCGATTCCATAGAACAAAAGGTGACCGCCATCGAGCAGCGGGATCGGGAACAGATTCAATAGCCCGATCGAGACCGACAAGACCGCCGTCAGATGAATAAGCGCCGCGAAGCCGGCGGTGGCCACTTGGCCGGAGACCTGGGCGATGCGAATCGGGCCGCCGAGCTGATCGGCCGCCTCCCGGCCGGTGAATACCCCGCCGAGATAGGACAATGTGCGGTCGACCACGAACCAGGTCTCTTGCGCCCCCATGACGACGGCCTGCAACGGCCCGACCTTCTGCGTCTTGATGTCACCGGGCGCCATGGAGCGGCTGATGCCCAGCACGCCGAGGCGGTGCACGTTACCGAAATTGTCCTTGATCTCCTTGAGCTCGGGGGTCGCCTTGAGCGTGAGCGGCACACCGCCGCGCTCGACCGCGACCTCGAGCGGCTCGCCGGCGCTGACGCTGACGATGCGCTGCATTTCGGCGAAGCTGGCGATCTTCTCGCCATTGATGGCCAGCACCAGATCTCCGGGCTTGAAGCCGGCGCTCTGTGCGGCGCTTCCCGCCTGCACCGTATCGACGCGGGCGCTCGTGCTCTGCTTGCCGGCGATCATGAAAATACCGGCGAAAATGGCAATTGCCAGCACGAAATTCGCAATCGGCCCGGCCGCCACCACGGCGGCGCGGGAGCCGACCGGCTTAAAGATGAAGCTGTCCTGCTTTTCGCTTTCGCTCATGCCGGCGGCCGCCGCATGGTCGGGCACGCTCGCCGCATTGTCGTCGCCGAAGAACTTCACGTAGCCGCCGAGCGGAACCGCGGCGATTTTCCAGCGCGTGCCGTAGCGGTCGTTGAAGCCGACGATTTCGGGGCCAAACCCGATCGAGAACGCCAGCACCTTGATGCCGCACCAGCGGGCCACCAGGAAATGGCCAAGCTCATGAAAGAACACGACAATTGTCAGCACAAACAGGAACGGAACGATATAGCCGATGAGGCCGCCGCCGAAAGCGCTCAAGCCCCCCATAATGTCCATACTCATCACTTCACTACCCTCGTCCCGGCCCCGTATGGCGCCTTCATCGTTACCCAAAGATTACTAGAATGACTTTACGGCAATTTCGGGCAAGAGGTCCTGGGCTATACTTCTTGCAATATGGTCAATGGCGAGCGCCGCATCGATCCCGGCCGGTTCCGCCAGCAGCCCGCGCGCCGCGGCCGCATCGAGGGTCGCCTCCACCAATGCGGCGATGGCCGGGAAAGCGATGCGTCCGGCGATGAATTCGCCGACGGCGATCTCATCGGCCGCATTGAGCACGGTCGGCGCCGCCCCGCCCGTCTCCATGGCCTGCCGCGCCAGCGCGAGAGCCGGAAAGCGGACGAGGTCCGGCTCTTCGAAGGTCAATTCGCGCACGCGCGCCAGGTCGAGCCGCGGCGCCGGGCCGTCGATGCGCTGCGGCCAAGCCAAGCAATGGGCGATCGGAATGCGCATGTCGGGCGAGCCGAGCTGCGCCACCACCGAGCCGTCGCGAAACTCCACCAAGCCATGCACCACCGACTGCGGATGCACCAGCACGTCGATCTCATCGGGTCTGAGCGCGAACAGGTGATGCGCCTCGATCAGCTCGAGGCCCTTGTTCATCAAGGTCGCGGAATCGATCGTGACCTTCGGCCCCATCGACCAGTTCGGATGGCGCAGCGCCTGCTCGGGCGTAGCCAGCCGGATCGCCTCCAGCGACCAAGTGCGGAACGGGCCACCGGACGCGGTCAGGATCACCCGCTTGACGTCCTCGCGCCGGCCGGCGCCGAGCGCCTGAAACACCGCATTGTGCTCGGAGTCGACCGGCAGCACGGTGGCGCCCGCACTCGCCGCGCGGCGCATGAACAGGCTGCCTGCACAAACCAGGCATTCCTTGTTGGCGAGCGCGACGGTGGCGCCGCGCTCGATGGCAGCGAGCGTTGGTTTGAGCCCGATTGAACCGCTGATTGCCGCCATCACCCAATCGGCTGGACGCTGTGCCGCTTCGACCAACGCCTCCTCGCCGGCTGCCGCCTCGATGCCGCTGCCGGCCAGCGCAGCTTTAAGCTCGCTGTAGAAGTTCGGATCGGCGATCACGGCCAGCCGCGCGCCGACGTCGCGGGCGATCTGCGCCAGCGCCGCCGCGTTGCGGCGCGCGCTGATCGCCTCGACGCGATAACGCTCAGGATTCCGTTTGATCAGATCGATGGTGCTGGCGCCGATCGAACCGGTGGCGCCGAGAATGGTGATGCTGCGCACGGCTGCGGCCGGCAGCGGCTTCGATCGGGCAAGACTGGTTAAAGAATGGCCGGTTGCGGTCATGCGCTCACCATATCAGCAGGCCGCGCGCAGCGCCGTCGAAACCGCCGCGCAGCAATCCGATCAAGCAACCGACCAGTGCGGCGGCCCAAAAACCATCGAGGCGATCCATCACGCCGCCATGGCCGGGAATAAGCTGGCTCGCATCCTTGGCGCCGAACTTACGCTTGACCCATGACTCGAGCAGATCGCCGAGTTGCGCC
>Ga0207926_1001032_pt1 | contig 13518 bp, 14 predicted proteins | sample NGESurdeep072012_8_FD_184454 | JGI IMG/M metagenome (GOLD analysis project Ga0207926, IMG submission 184454) | Arctic peat soil microbial communities from Barrow, Alaska - NGEE Surface sample 210-1 deep-072012 (SPAdes) | ecosystem: Environmental > Terrestrial > Soil > Wetlands > Peat ...
GGCGGAGGTCATCCTGCGGCACGCGCTTGAGCATCTCTTCGAGCGCGCGCGGCAGCGGCAGCCCCAGCCGGCTCTGTTCGATAGCGGAGCGGAATTCGGTGGAGATCGGATCGGCGAACTCCGCCACCACGACCTGCAATCCGCGCAGCAGCGTATGGCCGGCTTCGAGTGACGATTTGATCAAATCGAGCGCATACGGCAGTTGCTTGGCGAATGCCTTGAGGCGCCGCTGCCTGCGCACCCGGATATAAACTATCGGCAGGCTTGCCATCGCCGCGCCCATCGCGATCGACAGGAGTTCTATCCCCCAAATCGCCTCGCCGGCGAACAGGCCGGCCGTAAACATCAGCAGGCTCACGAGCAAGACGTCGGTAATGCGGGCGTAGATTCCGGCCTGCCAGAGGTTTTCCTCGAGTTTTTGGAGCAAATTGAGTTGATAGAGCCGGCTTAGAAATTCGCGTCCGGTCAGGCGGCGACGATCGGTCTTGGTGATATCGCCGGCCAGGGCAACGTCGGGCCGCGCCATCCGCCGCATCACGGTGCGCGTGACTTGGGGCCGATAGCGCCGAATGAACAGCAGCGCGCAGGCAATCAGCACGAAGCCCGCGGCCGCAGCCGGAATCCACAGGTCGTCGAGGTTCATCGCGCGGCCATTTTGATCACCTTCGATTCGGTCTTGTATCCGGCCGTTTCGAGGCGCTGTGCGTATACCGAACGAATGCCGGTCGATTGAAAGGCGCCGTTGATTTTTCCTGCCGGCGTGGTGTCGGCGCGGACAAACTCGAACAAGTCCTGCATCATGATCATCTCGCCTTCCATGCCGCTGATCTCGGAAATCCTCATGACTTTGCGGGAACCGTCGGACAGCCGGCTGACGTGAACGATAATGTTGACGGCAGAGGCAATCTGCTGGCGCATCGCGCGCTGCGGGATCGAGACGCCCGACAGCAGCATCATCATCTCGAGCCGGCCCAGGCATTCGCGAGGACTGTTGGCGTGGATGGTGGCGATCGAACCGTCATGGCCGGTGGACATCGCCTGCAACATGTCGAAGACTTCTGCGCCGCGGACCTCGCCGACGACGATTCTGTCCGGGCGCATGCGCAGACAGTTCTTGACCAGGTCGCGCTGCGTGACCTCGCCGCGGCCTTCAAGATTCGACGGCCGCGTCTCAGGCCGCACGACGTGAGGCTGTTGCAAGGAAAGCTCGGCAGAATCCTCGATCGTAACGATTCGCTCGTTCTCGGGAACGAACGCGGACAGACAATTGAGCATCGTGGTCTTGCCCGAGCCGGTACCGCCGCAAACGATTACGTTCAGGCGCGCTCGAACAACCGCGAGCAGAAGCTCGACCAGGTCCCAGGTGAGAGCCTCCTTTTCGACCAGCGCGCCGATGTCGAAGCGATGCTTGCCGAAACGCCGGATCGATAGTGCCGGCCCGTCGAGCGCCAGCGGCGGAATGATCGCGTTGATACGCGAGCCGTCGGGCAACCGTGCATCGACCATCGGTGACGATTCGTCAACGCGCCGTCCGACGCGAGACACGATCCGATCGATGATCAGCATCAGATGCTGGTCGTCCTGGAACACGACGTCGGTGGCGTGCAGCTTGCCGCGCTTTTCGACGTAAACCTGGTTGGGGCCGTTGACCAGGATGTCGGTGATTTCGTCGTCGCGGAGCAACGGCTCGAGCGGGCCCAAGCCGAGCAGCTCGTTCTTAAGTTCCTCGATGAGCCGGCCGCGGTCGATGTCGGTCAGGAGGCGGCCACCATCTTCATTAAGAATGTCGTTGATAACGGCGGTGACTTTGGCGGAGACCATCGCGGGCTCGAGGGTCTCGAGCTTGGATACGTCGATAGTCTCGAACAGTTTGTTGTGAACTTTGACCTTTAAGCGGAGCGAGCTATCCGCGATCGCATCCTTGCGCCGGCGCACGGTCGCGCCGATAAGCGAGCCACCGCCGGTAGTGACCTCTGGCGGGCGTGCGCCCCTGGGGGCATTCGATAGCCTTTCCGTCAGTCTCATCTTGCATAACTCATCGACTTCAATGCGTGGCGAAGGCGGATTTGAGCCGCGACAAAAGTGTTTCCTGAAGCGGGGCCGGCTCCGTACGCGGCATTACCAGAGCTGCGAGATCGAGCATCGCGCGCGCGACCGGGGACGACGGCGCGAACTGGAAAAGGTCCTGCGCCTTCATCTCGATAGATTCGAAAGTCCGATCGTCGCTTGGAATCTTGGCGTAGATGGACCTGGCGAGAGTTGCTTCGATCGCCTTCTCGGTCAACGGATGCGACGGATTATAGCGATTGAGAATGTAGCGCGGCTCGAGCCTGGTCAGGTCCAGGCGCTCGAACAGATCGATGAATCGCCATGCGCATCGCGCCGCCGCGATCGACTGATTGAGCACGTAAAACAGATGCTCCGAGCGCTCCCACGCCGCGACCCCGTTTTCGTCCACATGGTCTCCGCAATCGACGATCACGTAGTCGAACAACTGGCGAATCAGATCGAGCACCGTGCCGACCGTGGTGTCCGAAACCAGTTCGCCTTCTTCGATTCGTTTGGGCGCGGCCAGCAAATAGACGCCCGATTGATGCTTGGTCAGGGCGGATTCGAGCTGGATCGAATCGAGCTTACGCTCCAGCCGCACCAACGGCATGATGGTCACTTCCGGATCGAGGTTCAGAAAGACCGCCAGGCCTCCGGTCTGAAGATCGAGATCGACCAGCGCTACGCGTTGATGCAACGAGTTGAGCGCCAACGCGAGGTTGGCAGCCAGCGAGGTCACACCGGCGCCGCCGATCAGGCTGGTGACGGAAATGACCACTCCACCCTCGCGGCGCTCGGTGCGCCAGCGCGCCTCGCTTACCTTCAGCAAGGCGCGGGTGGCCTCTCCCGGGTCCAGCGGCATGAAGAGAATCTCGTCGGCGCCCGAGCGCAGCGCTCGCTTCATCAGTCCGGCCGAGCGCGCGTTAAGCACGGCGAGCAGACTTGGGCGCGGCGAATGTTCCGACTGGCTCTGGAGAAAGCTCAGGGCAGCCTCCTCGTTGCCGTTGTATGACCAAGGTTGCGTCGGGCGGCGCGGCGACATTCTCGGAAAGATTCGCGGCGGTGGCGGTCTCGCCCTCGATGATCTCGAGTTCAGGCTCAGCCAGCGCCGCCAGCACCGCCTTGAGCTGGGTGCGCTGTTCGCCGGGATCGCCGACCAGCATGACCTTCATCGTGCTACGACGACCCTCACTCTTTAATCCGCCGACTGGCACTCGATATTTCTCCTGGGTATGAGTGAGGGACCTAGCAGCGGGGAATGTTCGCGCGTATGTTGCTGCGTACCCTCATGGCTTTCCCCTTATTGCCACCTGCGATCATTGAACTTCATAGGTCTTTGGCGCCGGTACGTACCCCGGATCCCCTGGTCTGATAGGCGCCGCGAATGCGCTCGCGGTCGATCGGGCAAAGCTCGCGGACGAAGCAGGCTTTGCGGCCGAGAGCGGAGATTCCGGTGCGGCGGGCAATCCCGGAGCCGCAGGTAACTGCGGCGCCGAAATGGCAGCCGCGTCCTGGTGCGCTTGAACGGAAGAACGCGCTCTCACGCCGGAATTAACAAAGGAAATCGTTTCCGACGATTTGCCATCGCGCATCACTTCCACTTCGATTGGAAGCGGCGTGGGTCCATGCGCTGGGCGCGCGGCGAGCGCCGGCGCCGACTGCTGTTGCATCACGGGCAGGGTCAGGCCGCCCTCATGCAAAAGCTCGCCGACTGCGATTCCCCTGGTCGCGACAATCTTGCTGTCGCTGTAGTTGCGCATCGCCAGACGCAGCATTCCCTCGTGGCTCGCCAGGGTAAGTTTTTCGGCGTCGGTCGGAGTCACCAGCAGCGTCACGACCTTTACTACTTGCGGCGCGTCCTTGACGTGTTCGATTTCCTGGGCGACAGCCAGAACCTCGATGTTCTGGAGAACCATCCGCGAGAAAGACGTCTCGCTCGGGCCAGTGCCCGAGACAGCGACCAGGATGTCCACGCGCGTGTGTGGCGCGACAAAGCCTGCGATGTCGGCGACTTCGTCCACCGGCACCGACATCGCACGCATCCCGGCTGGAATCAGCAGCGGCATCACGCCGGAGCTCTTTTCGCCCATGAACAGCTTGCTCGCGACAACCGGCTCATTGGCGAGGAACTGGCTCTTTGCGAACGAGCCCGCGACCGCCTGCGGATCGGTGAACGCGCCCTGCGGAACGCCTTCGCGTGCCCAGTGAACCAGTTTGACCGCGTCGGGCTCAAGTTTCGCGCCCAGCGGGATATCCTTTGCCGCGACTACGACTTCGACCATGTGCGCCATCGCGCGCTGCACTTCGGACTCGCGTTTTCTGATCGCGGAAAAGACCACAACCGCGGCCAGCACCGCGCCCATTCCTGCAAGGATTACGAAAACTATAGGTCGTCTCATCTATGCCCCCGTTCTTGCGCGACCCACCGATGCGGACCGCCCCCCACAAGCAGAATTCAATCGCTCACGCTCTCATTGCGACCTCCGTCGCGTCCTGCGCCGAACCGGCCGAAGTCGGAGCTGTCTGAAGTCACTGTTTCTCTCGCATCGACCCGTCACTTCGTCTGCAAAAAAAAACCTGAATTTGCGCGGCGGGGCGCTCGGTCCCCGCCGCCTGTCCCGCGCGCCTGGTTTCGACCGCGCGGGCTTGGGGGCTGTTCTTAAGCAGCCGACAGAGTCGCGGTCACGTTGGCAATGATCGAGTTGATTCCGCCTTCGAGGCCCTGGTACGCGATGTAACCTGCCACCGCGATCGCCGCGATAATCAACACGTACTCGGTCATTGTCTGGCCCGTTTGGTTTTCGCGCATCCGGACAATGAATTTGTTGACGTACTTCATTGCCGATATGTCCCTCCTTGTCGTTTGCGTCAGCGCAATCGACCTGTCTGCGAGAACCAGTGGTCTTACGCAGCCTTCAGCGTTGCGGTCACGTTACTGATGATCGTGTTGATTCCGCCTTCGAGGCCCTGGTACGCGATGTAACCGGCCACCGCGATCGCCGCGATAATCAGCACGTACTCAGTCATCGTCTGTCCCTGCTTGCTCTCGCGGACCCTGACCATGAGTTTGTTGATGTAGTTCATTATTGATGTCCTCCTTTGCGCGTTGCGTCAGCGCAATCGATTTCTTTCACGCTCAGCGCTTGTAGGAGGTTCAGGTGCACCACTCATGCCAGCGGGAGCTCCGAGAGAAAGTTGACGTAGCCGCTCAGAGAAAGAGCGAGCGGGCGAATCTGAGACCGCCCTGTCGCATCATGATACATCGAATGATTCAGTCGCCGGCGCAGCATTCCTTCTTCTTGACGGGTAGGCAATCGGCTGCCGCCTTTGCCATAATCAACTCATGCCTCGCTACCCCCGCACTTCTATCCTGCGCTACGCTTTGCCGCGGATTGCCGGCCAAGCAGCCGTCGCGATCGCGCTTGTAGCCGGGCTCTCAGGATGCGCCCCGTCGGCGCTCACCGCGACGCGTAGCCAAATAGCGGCCGGCAATTATCCGGCAGCCCGTCAAGAACTGGCCGCTCTCTCAGCCCACGGCAACGACTTGAGTGCGAGCGAGCGGCGCGAGCTGAAGGACGACGTCTGTCTCTGTGACTTCATGATCGGCCGCCCGGCGTTCACGCTGGCCGAGCAGCGCGGCGTCTGCGCCGACGCGGCGATAGAACCGGGCAGCCAGAGCAGTTCGATTATCGCGCGAATCGACGCGGCGGCGCGGCGCAAAGACGCCGATGAGGTCGAAGCCGCCCTCTCCGACCATGATCTGGCAGACGCCGAGCGCGCCGCAACCGACTATCAGAGTCTGCCCGGCGCCGATCCCGCAACAGTTGCGCGATGGTCGAAGCAAATCTGGACGTTGGCGGACGCGCAGGTGTTCGCCGATTCCACCGCGAAGAAACGCTCGCTCGACGCCGCTATCTCCGAGGTACGCAAGAACCATCGCGACGCCGAGAACATGGATAAGGGCCAATTCACCCGATGGGTCGTCAAGACTGCGACCGTCTCAGGCGCCGCGGTCGCCGCCGGCGTCGAGATGAAAGACTCAATCCTGAAACTTTCCGTCGACGAGGCGAACCTGCAACTCGCCGCACTCAGTCTCGACAAACTCGCCGCGATAAACGACGCGATGGCGGCGCGATGCGGTTGCGACGCGCGCACCAACGTCGCCGTCACTGAAACCGGCTTCCCCGCCTACTTCATCAGGCTGGATCCCGAGACCCGAATGTCCGAAGTAATGATCCTGCCGCGCGGCGATCGCGCGATCGTATCCACCACCTCGAACTAGGCCTCCGCTGCGTCAAGTAAGGAGGCATCATGCCGGCATCGACGAAAACGAATTCTCTAACCGAGCGCCCTGCGTGGAAGGCATTGCAGGCGCATTACAACCAGATTCACAGCCGCCACCTGAGGACTCTGTTCGGCGAAGATCCCAAGCGCGGTGAACGCCTCGTCGTCGAGGCCGCCGGCCTGTACTTCGACTATTCCAAGCATCGCGTGACCGACGAGACTCTTCGCTTGCTGCTCGCATTGGCCGAAGCGGTGGGACTGCGCGGGCGCATCGACGCGATGTTCCGCGGCGACAAAATTAACCTGACCGAAGAGCGCGCCGTTCTGCATGTCGCGCTGCGAGCGCCGCGCGGCGTCTCAATCGGCGTCGATGGCGACGACGTGGTGCCCAAGGTCCACGCGGTCCTCGATCGAATGGCGGAATTTTCGGCGCGCATCCGAACCGGCGCCTGGAAAGGCCACACCGGCAAGCGCATCCGCAACATCATCAATATAGGGATCGGCGGTTCCGACCTCGGCCCGGTCATGGCGTACGAGGCGATGCGCCATTACAGCGACCGCGATCTGACCGTGCGCTTCGTCTCCAACGTCGATGGAACCGATTTCGCCGAGGCCACGCGCGATCTCGACCCGGCCAAAACGCTGTTCATCATTTCGTCGAAGACTTTCACCACGCTCGAAACGATGACCAACGCGCAGACCGCGCGGAACTGGAGTCTCGCAGCGCTTGGCAACGACAAGGCGGTGGCGAAGCATTTCGTCGCGGTCTCGACCAACACCGCCGAAGTGGCGAAGTTCGGAATCGACACGAAAAATATGTTCGGCTTTTGGGATTGGGTGGGCGGCCGCTACTCGATGGACTCGGCGATCGGCCTGTCCACGATGATCGCCGTCGGCGCCGACAACTTCCGCGCGATGCTGTCCGGCTTCCACGCCATCGACGAGCATTTTCGCACCGCGCCGTTCGCGCGCAACCTGCCGGTCCTGATGGCCCTGCTCTGTCTCTGGTACAACGATTTCTTCGGCGCGCAAACCGTCGCGGTGCTGCCGTACGAGCAATACCTCAAGCGCTTTCCCGCCTATCTCCAGCAGCTAACGATGGAATCGAACGGCAAGCACGTCACGCTCGAAGGCGCTCCCGTCGATTATCAGACGGGACCGATTTACTGGGGCGAGCCCGGCACCAACGGCCAGCATTCCTTCTACCAGCTCATCCACCAGGGAACGAAGCTTATCCCATGCGACTTCATCGGTTTCTGCCGGCCGCTGAATCCGCTCGGACGCCATCACGACCTGCTGCTCTCGAACATATTCGCGCAGGCCGAGGCGCTCGCATTCGGGAAAACGCCCGAGCAGGTCAAGGCCGAAGGCACTCCGGACTGGCTGGTGCCGCATCGAGTATTCGAAGGCAATCGTCCCTCGACGGTAATCCTGGCCGACGAGCTAACTCCCGAAACGCTAGGCAAGCTGGTAGCGCTGTACGAGCATAGCGTCTTCACCCAAGGCGCCATCTGGAACATAGACTCATTCGATCAATGGGGGGTTGAGCTAGGCAAAGTGCTGGCGCAAAAAATCATCCCAGAACTGGAATCCCACACAGAACCCCCGCTAGTCCACGACAGCTCGACCAACGCACTAATCCGCCGCTACCGCGCCCGCCGCAAGAGCTAATGACGATGCCGACCGCCGCGACTGTGGCGGCGATGGAGCGGGCGACCAGCGACCAGTCGTCAAAGGCGTCGGGGTTCAAGTCCGCCGTCACGCATGGCATCCACCGGCCCGCCTGCCGTATGATTATCGCTTAATCCGGCGGTCGTTCCGATCGATGCGCCGGCCGCATCCGCATTTTGGAGGAAGTTAGATGATGCAGCTGGTCGAGATCCGGATGGCGCGAAACGTAGTCACCGTAAGACCGGCCGATACGCTCGCTGCCGCAGCATCCAAAATGAAGGCGGGACCATTTCGCCGGCTGCCGGTCGTCGAGGCAGACCAGCTCGTCGGAATCGTGAGCGAATTTGACTTAAAACGCTACGCGGACGCGCTCGACTCGACACTCGTCGAAACCGCGATGACCCGCCATCCGATCACCGTGGTGCCCTCGGACACGCTGGAACGTGCGGTCACCCTGATGCGCCAGCACAAAGTCGGTGCGCTTCCCGTTACGTACCTGGGCAAACTCGTCGGCATCATTGCGGCAAAAGACCTCCTGATGCCCGAGCCGCAGCCGCTGCCCGAATGGGATCGGCGCAACCGGCGGTAGAGCTAGTCTCGGTACCGGTTGTCGCGAGCGGCGTGTCATTTTCGTACCGCGGCTGACATCCAATTGCCGCCGCCCGCACGCTTAGTTCGCTTGCAACAAGCCCATTCATTCACACCGCGCGGCATAAATCTTGAACTGTGCGATGCCAAGGCAGTGAACTGAGAAGGGGCAATCTGTGAGCGAAGACAAGCTTGCGAAACTCGGCACAGGGGAATTGGCTCGCGTCACCGAGCGCAACAGAGCAGAGGACAAGTTCCGCGCGCTGCTCGAGTCGGCCCCGGACGCAATGGTGATTGTGGACAGGGACGGCCGTATCGCCTTGGTCAATGCACAGACCGAAAAGCTCTTCGGATACACGCGCGCCGAGTTACTCGGAAACACGGTCGAGATGCTGGTGCCGGCGCGTTTTCGCGACAAACATTCGCGGCGGATACTTCGCAGGCCCCATGGTGCGTTCGATGGGTTCCGGCCTGGAGCTCTGCGGTCTGCGCAAAGATGGCACCGAGTTTCCGGCTGAGATCAGTTTGAGCCCGCTTGAAACCGAGGAAGGCACGATCGCCTTGAGCACGATCCGCGACATCACCGAGCGCAAGCGCGCCGAGGAAGAGGCCAACCGCACGCGCGGAGTGCGTGACCTTGCCCTCGAAGCGGCCCGTCTGCGATCGGATTTCCTGGCCAGCATGAGCCACGAGATCAGGACGCCACTGGCCGGAATCATCGGCGCAGGAGAGCTGCTGTCGCTTTCCGATTTGACTCCCGAACAGCGCCGCCAAACTGAGATCATTCGGTCCAGCGGCGAACTGCTGCTGACAACCGTCAACGACATACTCGACTTCTCGAAACTCGCAGCCGGCCGGGTCGTGCTCGAGAAGCTCGACTTCGACCTTGTCGAACTGACGGAAAATCTAATCGATTCTTTTGCAGTGGCTGCTCACGCCAAAGGGATCGAGCTTGCCCTGTATGTGGACGTAAACATGCCGACCGGTTTGCGAGGGGATCCGAGCAGGCTGCGCCAGATTCTCAACAACCTGGTGTCGAACGCGATCAAGTTCACCCAGCATGGCGAGGTGATGGTCCGGGCAAACAGAGTGGAAGACACGGCCGGCGATGTGCTGGTGCGCTTCGAGGTGATCGACACGGGGATTGGAATTCCATTCGAGATGCAGGGGCGCCTGTTTCAGCCGTTTGTTCAGGCGGAAGGATCGACCAGCCGGCGCTTCGGCGGCACCGGACTCGGCCTTGTCATCGCGGCCAGATTGGTCAATCAAATGGGAGGCGAGATCGGATTTGAAAGCGCGCCCGCAAAAGGATCGAACTTTCATTTCACCGCGCGACTCGAGAAGGGATTGGAGATTGTCCGTCCGTGGATGACTGCGACAGCCACCTCATGCTTCAACGGGATACGCGCGCTGATCGTCAACGATAGTCCAGCCAGTCGTCAAGTCATTTCCGAATACCTATCGTCGTGGGGAATTGAGAACCTGGCGGTCGGCAGCACCGAAGCCCTGGATATCCTGAAGCTGGCGCGGGTCGGCGACGGAAAGCAAATCGTTGTGCTCATCGATGAACAGATATCCGGCGTGGGCGCGCTCGGCCTCGCGCGTGCAATCAAGGAGCACTCCAATATCAAACATGGCAAGGTGATCATGTTTAGCGCGCAAAGCGCTGTGAGGAATGCGACCGAAGTGGTGGATGCGTGGATTACAAAGCCGGTGCGTCCGTCGCACCTGTTCAGCTGTCTCCTCGAGCTATGCAGAAATGCCGATGGCGTCAACACCAGGACCATCGCGGCCGCGCCGCCGCGCCCGATTGGCAATCAGCCGCCCCAATGGCGTAAGGCAGTGCGGGTACTGTTGGTGGACGACAATCTCGTGAATCGAACTATCGGGGCGCAGCAGCTTTCCGTTCTCGGCTACACGGCGGAAATCGCCGACGGTGCGCAACGGGGGTTGGAGGTCGTATCGAGCAGGCGCCACGATATTGTCTTGATGGACTGCGAGATGCCCGGGATGGACGGCTACCAAGCGGTCGCGGAGATTAGGCGGCGCGAAGGGAATACTCGGCACACTGTGGTAATCGCTCTTACTGCGCACGCGACTGAAGGCGATCGCGCCCGATGCCTCGACGCCGGGATGGACGATTATCTGAGCAAACCCGTAAAGCTGAATTCGCTTGCAGAAATGCTCGACACCTGGGCACGCGACAACCTCGACCACATCCTCACTTCGCAGCTGTAGATCGCCGGAGAATGCCTGCGAGGTGCTCGATAGGCGCGATGGACGGGGCCGGGGGCCGCGGGTAGAAGTAGCCGTCATGCCGCTTGAGTCATCTATCGTGGGGATCGCAGGTGCGCCAATGGTCAGTGAGATCGATTCGCGCTGGACGATGGCCTATGCCGCCGCGCTTGGCGACGCGATGGCCTGCTACATGGACACCAATCGCGGAGTGATTGCGCATCCGATGTTCCCGGTCTGCTTCGAATGGCCGGTGCAGGTCGCGATGCGCGCGCAGTTCGAGAAATCCTCCACGCTCACGCGCGACGAGGCGATGCGGGCCGTGCACGCGACGCATGACACTGTCCTGTATCGCCCGATTCTGCCCCCCGAGCGGATGACGACGCAGCTCACGGTCGCGGGAGTCGAGCGCCGCAAGCCCGGCGCATACATGGTCACGCGCCTCGATACCGTAGATGGCGCAGGCAAGCCGGTTTGCACGAGCTGGTATGGCGCGCTCTATCGCGGAGTCGAGGTCACGGGGCCTGATATTCCGCCGACACATCCGCCCGCGCCGATGCAACCGATCGTCGAGGAAGGCAAGCCGCGTTCGGAGTGCCAGGTCGATGTGCCGGCGGGCATGGCGCACATCTACACGGAGTGCGCGCGAATCTTCAATCCGATACACACGGACGCGTCGGTAGCGCGCGCCGCCGGGCTGCCCTCGATCATCCTGCACGGGACCGCGACGCTGGCGCTTGCGGTGTCACGAATAATCGAGAGCGAAGCGGGCAACGATCCTGCGCGAGTTGAAAGAGTCGCGGGCCGTTTCGGCGCGATGGTGACGATGCCCTCAACCTTGACGGTCCGCGTGCTGGGGCGCGATGACAGCGCGGATAAGGTAGCCGTCTTCTTCGAGACGTTGAGCGGCGAAGGCAGGCTTGCGATCCGCGAGGGCATGGTCGTGTTGCGCGCGTAGTTCACGACGAGTCCCGCTACTCAAATTGTTCGTCGGAGGGTTTGACGGCGCGGAACTGAATCAGCAGTGCGATGTCGTAAATCGTTTTGAGCACGCCCGCGCAAATCAGCGGCCATCCAAACGACGAATGATTCAGCATCGCGCCCGCCGGCAACGGCGCCATCGCCGCCGCCAGGCTGCGCGGCACATTGGTCACTGTCGCCGCGGCCGCGCGCTCCTCGGGCGGCACCACCGCCATCACATACGACTGGCGCGCGGGAACGTCCATCTGCGAGGTCGAGAAGCGCAGCAGCAGAAATGTCATCGCCAGCCCCGGGGTCGGCATCAACGCCGCGACGATCAGCATGGCGTTCGACGGCAGATGGCTGAACACCATCGTGTTGATCCGGCCGAACCGCGACGCAAGCACCGGCGAAATAAACTGTGAAAACGAGCTAAGCAGTCCGGCCGCGAAGAAAAACGTGCCCGCCGCTTGAACCGAGAGGTTGAAGCGGCGAAACAGCCACAGCGCCAGAAGTGACTGAATTACGAATCCGCCACCGAGCGAGTCGAGACTGAACAGCGCCGAAAGCCGCAGCACGATTGCCCGCGACTTCGCCAGCGGCGCGGACTTGGCTGGCTGGCGCTCGACTTCGACGGCCGGGGACAGACGCCGATAAACCGCGAAGGCAATCACCGCGATGATCGAGTATGCGACAAAGCCCGACCGCAGCGCCGGCGCGAGCGCCCATCCATGGCGCGCCGCGAGTATCGCCGGCACGCCGCTGGCGAGCGCGCCAAACGCTCCAGCCGTCGCGCCCGCAACGTTGTACAGCGCGAACATCGCGGTCAGATCGCGGGGCTCTGCGGCCTCGGCCAACGCCGCCTGTTCGACGGGGAGAAACAGGCTGACGTCGCCGGCCGACGGATTCAGCGTGCCGACGACCGCCACCACGAACAACAGCCAGAAGCTCGCCGTGATGGTGAATCCGATTCCCGTCGCCAGCATCAGCGCGCACGCCGCAAGCAGGACTCGGCGCCGGCCCAGCCGATCGGTGACCAGTCCCACCCATAGCGTCAGCGCCGCCGAGCCCAGCAGCGTGCCGAACACGATTGCGCCGACGCGGATCGGAGTGAATCCGATCGCCATCAGGTAGCTCGGCAGCAATACGCTGACTGCCCCGTCGGCAAGGCCGCGCAGCGCGCGTGTCGCCAGCAGCAGCTTGGCGTCGCTCGTAGCGCTGCGCGGAAACCATCGATTGATAGGACTCACCATCATGTCGCAATGCGCAGGTCTATAAGGCTCGCGCCGCCGAGGAAAGCCAATATCATAGCGCTCTGTTCGCCGATCCGCTCGTTGTGGCATACTCGGGGCCTCTGCGCGTGTTTCTTGAGGAGCAACGGTCCGCGGCCATTCGAAAGGAAAGCTTGATGCGCGTCGAAATCAGCGATGGCGTCATATGGCGGGATCTCGGCGGCGATGTGGTCATCTTGAACGTCGAAACGGGCGTTTACTTCGGCCTCGACGGCTCGGGTGGCCAGATATGGCGCGAACTCGTCGAACACGGCTCCATTGAAAAAACCTTCCAGTCGCTCAAGCAGCAGTTCGACGTCGAGCCCGATGAACTACGGCGCGACCTCGACGCTCTCGTGGATCAATTTGTCCAAAAGCGACTCGTGCAACTGATCGCCAAACCTAAAGGTCATTTGCGATGAGGCCAAAGCCGGAGGCATCGGGCCGTCACCTCGGCGCT
>Ga0207926_1001033_pt1 | contig 13490 bp, 11 predicted proteins | sample NGESurdeep072012_8_FD_184454 | JGI IMG/M metagenome (GOLD analysis project Ga0207926, IMG submission 184454) | Arctic peat soil microbial communities from Barrow, Alaska - NGEE Surface sample 210-1 deep-072012 (SPAdes) | ecosystem: Environmental > Terrestrial > Soil > Wetlands > Peat ...
ACCGCCGACGCGGTGTACCAGAACATTTATTCCATCGGAAGCGAGCAGCCGCGCTACGTGCTCATTCTGAGCGGCGACCACATCTACAAGATGAATTACGATCGCATGCTCCAGCAGCACAAAGATTCGGGCGCGGACGTGACGCTGGCGACCATCCTCATTGATCCGGAGGAAACGCACCGCTTCGGCGTGGTGGAAGTGGCGCGCGATGGCCGCATCACCGGCTTCCAGGAGAAACCGCAGCAGACCGGCCTCCGCTCGCCCTACAACCCGCGCATGGTGGACGGCTCGATGGGCGTCTACCTGTTCAACACCGACGTGCTCATCCCGGTGCTGCTCAAGGATGCCGAAGACCCCGATTCCACGCACGATTTCGGGCACGACATCCTGCCCAGGATGGTGGACGAGTACAAGATCTACTCGTTCAACTTCATCGACGAGAACCGCAAGGAGGCCCTCTATTGGCGCGACGTGGGCACGCTGGACGCCTACTACGAAGCGAACATGGACCTGATTTCGGTGGCGCCGGTGTTCAACCTGTACGACGAGCAGTGGCCGATCCGCACCTTCCAGCGGCAATACCCGCCGGCGAAGTTCGTCTTTTCCGATCCGAACCGCATGGGCAGCGCCTTCGACTCGATGGTGTCCTCCGGTAGCATCATCTCCGGCGGCACCGTGCGCAGCAGTATTGTTTCTCCCGACGTGCGCGTGAACTCCTACTCCGATGTCGAGGCCAGCATCATCTTCAGTCACGTCAACGTGGGACGCCATTGCCGCATCCGGCGGGCGATCATCGACCGCGACGTGCACATCCCGGAAGGCTCGATCATCGGCTACGACACCGAGGCCGACCGGCAGCGCTACTTCGTCACCGAGTCGGGCATCACCGTGGTGACCCGCGATTATTCGCTGTTCGAGAACCCGGTCGCGGTGGATTACTTCACCAGCGAGTAGTGCTCAGTGCTGAGCACTTCCTTTGGAAAGCCGTTATACTCTCGCGCGGTTGAAGGAGGATTCATGTTCCGCCTCATCGCGATCCTGCTCGTGTCCCTCTCTGTGTTCGCCCAGCAACTCACCGTCGGCACCGCATCGGCTGCGCCCGGACAGAAATCCAACGGATACATCGAAGTTCCCGCCGCCGCCGACCCCGCCACGCGCATCCCGGTGGTGATCGTGCGCGGCGCCCGTCCCGGGCCGACGCTGGCCATCGTCTCCGGCGCGCACGGCACGGAATACGCCTCGATTATTGCGGTCGAAAAGCTCATCCAGAAGCTTGATCCGGCGGCGATCTCGGGCACGGTGATCCTGGTGCCGCTGGTGAACATCGCGTCGTTCACGCAGAAGGTGCCGCACGTGAACCCGGTGGACGGCAAGAGCATGAACCGCTACTACCCGGGCAATCCCAATGGCTCGCAGACCGAGCGCGCGTCGTACCTGATCACCAAGGAGGTCGTCGAGAAGTCCGATCACCTGATTGACCTGCACGGCGGCGACCTCGACGAGAGCCTCCGCCCCTACAGCTACTGGGCGCCGGTGGGCAATGCCCGGCAGGACGCGGTCTCGAAAGACATGGTGCTGGCCTTCGGCCTCGACACCATCATCATCTCCGGCGACCGCCCCAAGGACCCGAATGCCTCGCGCTACCTGGAGACTACGGCCAGCCTGCGCGGCAAGGCATCGATTACCGCGGAAGCGGGACACGCAGGCACGGTCGAGCCCGACGACGTCGCCGCGCTCGTCAACGGCAGCATGAACGTAATGCGCTATTTGCAGATGCTGCCCGGAAGCGCGACCCCGGTCGAGAACCCGGTGTGGATCGAGCGCATCGACAGCGTGACCGGCACGGGCGAGGGCATCTTCTACCCGCTGGTGAAGCGCGGAATGTACGTGCAGCAGGGAATGAAGATCGGCTACGTCACCGACTGGTTCGGCAAGACCATCCAGGAAGCGACCGCGCCTTCCAGCGGCGTGGTGCTCTACATCAACGCCGTGCCCTCGATGAAGAAGGGCGACACGATCGCGAACATCGGGGTGGTGGCGGCGAAAGCGCCGTGAGTTGCGCCTACTAACTCCGTAGGTATTGTCGGGATGAATAGTAACTTCTAGTTTTTTCGACGCCTGAATGGAATCAACAAAATACGTGCAAGTAACTTGGGGATTTTCGGGGCCGATTTTGGGTCTGGAAATTACTGATGGGTAACTGCGCGGCCTCTTACCGGACTTCACGACCAACAAGTCGATAACCCTAAAATCAGCGAATGCCCGCCGAGTGGCAGGCACTTTCTGAGGACACGTACCCTTTGTCCTCACACGAAAATGCTAACAGGAGTGGCGGAGGGCGCAAGAGAAATCGTCGTTTTGCATGCGAAAAGTGCGAGCGTGAATTCCCGAAACAGCACGCGCCAATTCGGGAACTCGGAGCGAGGGTGGATGACTCCCACGTCTCGCAACCGCGGCGAGACGTGGGGCACCAGGCTCTGATCCGGCGTTCATCCGCGGCTGCTTCGTTCTTGTCCCGATTACCGATTACCAATTACCGATTTCCAATCATCAACCATCGACCGCTACCCCCGCTTCGCCCCCAGCAAACACACCGCGATCACGCACTTCTCCTTCGACCGGTTATGCCAGGCGTGGCGCGTGCCGTTCTGCACCACGCAGTCGCCCGCCTTCAGCAATACTTCCTTGCCGTCGTCCAGTTCCAGCCAGACTTCGCCCGACAGCACCACGTCGAAGTCCACCGTCTGCGTCGTGTGCATGCCGGGATGCGCGAGGTCCAACGTCTCCGCCATGCCCGGCAGCTTCTGCTGAATCTCCATAAAGATCGCGGGCAAATCCGCGGGTGAGAGCGCGCCGCTTTCCGGAGGCACGGTAAAGAATCCGAAGCGGTAGCCGTCCCCTGCCGGAAAGTAGCTAGGCGGGATTGCAGCCTTCCCGTCGCACGGGACGGCGGCGTGCTCGTCGCTTCCCCATACGCGGTGAAACTCCATTCCCAGCCCCGAGATCGTGATCGGCTGGACCTGCTCATCGCGGGCTACCACCGACTTCCCCGCCGCATCATGTCCCGTAATTACGCAACGTACGTTCATGGATCCCCCCTCAGCAAGCTCTGCCAACCCCACCCTAGCAAAACCGGCTAGGGTGGGCCACCCGATACCCTTCAAGTGCTAGAATTCCTGCGCTTTTATTCAGGAAATTTTCCGGGAACCGGCGGCCCTTTTCTCTCGTATCAGTAGCCAAGGTTTAGTGTGCTTCCCCACCCTAGCAACGTCAGCCAGGGTGGGCCACCCAAGAATCGAGTGGGCCATTGATGGCGGGCCGCCTTGGAGTTCCCCCGGTGGTGCGGTTTGGACGACGCGCAACTCGTAGCTTCCCTGGTCCGTCGCTGCGTAACTGGCGATGCTGCCGCGTGGGAAGAAATCGTCCAGCGCTTCAACCGGCGCATCTTCAATATTTGCTACCGGTTTACGGGCTCCCCGGACGACGCCGAAGACCTCACGCAGGAGGTCTTCATCAAGGTTTACCGAACGCTTTCGTCTTACGATGTGGAGAAAGGGGCGTTCCAGACCTGGGTTACCACCATGACCCGCAACCTGCTGGTGGACCACTTCCGCAAGTCCAAGCTGGAGCGCGCCACCGACTCGCTGGAGGAGCCGACCACCGCGGAAAGCGATTCGCTCAGCCTTTCCGACCAGATCGAGGATTTGGGCCCCACGCCCGACCAGCGTCTTTTGACTCGCGAGACCCAGGAACTGGTGCAAAAGGCCCTGCAAAAACTCTCTCCCGAGCTGCGGGAATCGGTGATCCTGCGCGACTTACAGGACATGGACTACCGGGAAATCGCCCTGACCTTGAAAGTCCCCGAGGGCACGGTGAAATCCCGGATCAACCGTGGAAGAACGGAACTTGCGCGTTTGCTTTCGCGTACCTATAGGCAGGTAACGTGATGTACGACGAAACCCAATCCGGCATGCAGTGCGCTGAATTCGACGCCCTGCTTTCCGATGCGCTCGACGGCGCCCTAACCGGGGCGGACCGCGAGCGCTTCCAGGCCCATAAGGCCTCCTGCCCGAGCTGCGGCCCGCTGTTTGCCGCGACCCGGACCGGCTTCAAGATGCTGCACGGCCTCGCGGAGGTGGACCCTCCCGCGGTGCTGGTGCACAACATCCTGGCCAGGACTTCCGGCCGGTTGGAGACCAAGCCCGTCGCGCGCCCCGAGGTGGAGAGCTGGATGCAGAAGCTCCGCCGCTGGACGCTGCCGGTCTTCGGTCCGGTCTTGCAGCCCCGCTTCGCCATGTCGTTCGGCATGGCCTTCTTCTCGGTTTCGCTGATGTTGCACGTTTCCGGCGTCAAAGTCGCCGACTTCCGCCACCTCGACCTGCGTCCCAGCGCCATTGCCAAGGGTTTCTACGAGACCCAGGGCAAGCTGGTGAAGTACTACGAAAACATTCGCGTCGTGTACGAGATCGAATCGCGCGTGCAGCAGTTGAAGCGCGCCACCGGTTCGGAAGAAACGCCCGCGGCGCCCCAACCGAACAAACGCAAAGAGCATAAGAGCGAGCCCGATCCGAATCAGAAACAGATTCGCAACCACACGCCCGATAACGACGCGGTGTCGTTGGCTGAGCTTTATCTCAACGGCGGGTTCACTTCCAGGAGAATGTCATGAACTGCGCGGTTCACACCGAAACCACGGCGACCGCCTACTGCCGCACCTGCGGGAAGCCGATGTGCCCCGCCTGCGTGCGTAACGTGCGCGGCGTGGTCTATTGCGAAGATTGCATTGCCACCCGCCTCGGCGACTCTGCCCCTGCCGCTGCCGGCGCAACTTCGACGGCCGTGCCGGCGCCGATGGTCGTCAGTTCCGGCCCCAACCCCGGCCTCGCCGGCGTGCTGGCCGGACTCTTCCCCTTCGGCGTCGGCCAGGTCTATACCGGCCAATACGCCAAAGGCTTGGCGCACCTGCTGATTTTCAGTGCCCTGGTGTGGGGCGCATCGTCAGGTCGCGGCTACGAACCTTTCTTCGCTATAGCCATCGCCGGCTTCTACTTGTACCAGATCATTGACGCGGTCCGCTCCGCGCGAGCGATTCAATTCGGGCAAGCGCCGCCGGATCCGTTCGGTCTTGCGAGAACGTTTACGGCCAGCGAAAGGGCCGACGTCACGCGCGTTCCAGTTGGCTCCCTGGTCCTGATCGGTCTCGGCGTGCTCTTCCTGTTCGACACCATGGGCGTGTTCCCGCTCCACTGGATTGGGCGCATGTGGCCCATCATTCTCATCGTCCTGGGCGTTTGGATGTTCCTGAAGCGCGTGAACCCGCCGCCCCCCCGCGACGGCGACGTGCATGGAGGCCAGTAATGGACTACTACATCGCAAATCGCTCTTGCTACTGCGCCCGCTGCCGCAGCCGCGGATACATGGGGCCCGTCGTGCTCATCACGCTCGGCGTGCTCTTCCTGCTCAGCGAGTTCACGCAGTGGCGCTTTCACCAAACCTGGCCGATCCTGCTGATCGCCATCGGCGTCGTGAAAGTTCTGGGCAGCAGCGCCGAAATGACCGGCCATGTACCGCCGTACGTGCCCGGCCTTGCCGGAGCGCCACCGCCGGCTCCGGGAACGTTTCCACCGGCGCCAAACCCTCAGCCGCCGCAGGGGGTGAACCATGTCTAGCCCGAATCCGACTCCTCAAGTGCCGCCGCAGTACTACATTCGCCGCCGCTCGATTGCCGGACCCATCGTCCTGATCGCGCTGGGCGTGTTGTTCCTGCTCGGCAACGTCCACATGATTGCGTGGTCGCGGCTCAGCTATTACTGGGCGCGCTACTGGCCCATTCTGATCATCCTGTGGGGCGTGATCAAGCTCTACGAACATTGGAGCGACACTCGCCAGGGATTGCCCGGCCGCGGCATCGGCGCCGGCGGCGTGGTCCTGCTCGTCTTCCTGATCATCCTGGGCATGAGCGCCACCGCCGCTTACAAGGTGAATTGGAACGCGCTGTCGAGCGACATGGAGTTCGACAACGACTTCGCCGGCCTGTTCGGCAACAGTTACAGTTTCAACCAGACGACGGAGCAGCCATTCACGCCCGGCAACAGCCTGCGCGTGGTGGACGACCGCGGTGAAGTCACGGTCAACACCTGGGACGAGCCGAAGATCAAGGTCGTCGTGAACAAGCGCGTGATCGCCAGCAGCGACAGCGATTCGAAAGAAGTGGACCAGAAGACGCAGGCCACGATTACTGTCGCTGACACGGTAATCAACATCGACGCCAACACCCACGGCGGCGGTAACAAGCCGGTCGAAAGCAATCTCCAGATCTGGCTGCCCAGGCAAGCATCCGTGGAGGTGGTCAATGGGCGCGGCGACATCAACGTGTCCACCCGCGACGGAGACATTCACGTCACCACCAGTCGCGGCGACGTGACCGCGCAGCAGATCAATGGCAAGGTGACCATCACCACGAGGCGCGGTTCCGTGCGCGCGCAGGACGTCAAGGGCGACGTCGCCGTGGATGGCCGCATCGACGATTCGACGATCAACGACATCACCGGCTCCGTCAGCCTGAGCGGCGACTACTTCGGCCAGATGGCGCTGGCCCGCATCAACAAGAGCGTCACCTTCCACAGCTCGCGTACCGACATGGAGATGGCCTCGCTCGCGGGCGACCTGAATCTCGAGTCGGGCGATCTGCGCGCGCGCACCGTGGCCGGCCCGATGCGGGTGGTGACGCGCTCCAAGGACATTCACATCGAAGACGTCACCGGCGACCTGAAGGTCGAAAACAGCAATGGCATGGTCGAGTACCACGCCGGCAACAAGCTGGGTGCGGTGGATATCAACAACAGCCGCGGCGACGTGCAACTGACCTTCCCGGAGAAGGTATCGTTCCAAGTGGAAGCGCAGGCGCGGCGCGGCGACATCCAGAGCGAGTTCGAGGGCCTCAACATGCGCACCGACCGCAACGATCACTCGGCGAGCGGGACCATTGGCAGCGGCGGCCCGCAAGTCCGCGTGACCAACCAGAATGGCGACATCTCGCTCCGCAAGGGCAATGTGCCGGCGCCGCCGGAAAAGGCGGGGGCTGCGGGCGCCGTATTGCCTCCCGACAAGACCGTCACTCCGGGTGGAGGACTGAGCAATACGCCCAAAGCGCCGAAGCCGCCCAAGGCGCCAAAAATCACGCCCCCTCCGCCTACTACGACGACGGTAATGCGCCTGCAGCTTGGCCCGCATGGCCCGCATTTCGTAAGGCTGCGCACCTTCGGCCCTGCATAAGAACGTGCCCGCAGCAATATGGGACCGGCTACTCAGCCGGTCCCATTCGTTGTTTTGGGTGCCCCACCCTGACTGATTTTGGAAGGGTGGGGAACTTCCCTACGCCTTACGCCTTGAGCCAGCCTTACTGTCCCGCCGCCTTCGTCGCCGGCGGTGCTTTCATCAGGATGTACTTGTCGTACCACGCCAGGTATCGCTCCAACCGATCGCGCACGTAGCTGGGCCGATTGATGCCGTGGAACTCGTTCGGATAAATCACCAGTTGCGTTTCCACGCCCAGGCTCTTGAGCGCCTGGTACATCTGCTGGCTGCCCTGCACCGGCACGTTGAAGTCGCGCTCGCCGCCCAGGAACAGCGTCGCCGTCTTGATCCGGTCGGCGTGCAGGAACGGGTACGAGATCTTCTGGTACGTCTCCCACGACTTCGCGTCCCACGGCGGACCGATCTCGTAGTCGTACTGGATGATGTACTGGTCGGTGCCGTAGAAGGCGACGGTAAATGCCGTGCCCGCGCCGCTGGTCGCCGCCTTGAAGCGCGGATCGCTGGCGATCATGTAATCGGTAAGGATGCCGCCGTAGCTCCAGCCGCCGACGCCGAGTTTTTCCGGATCGGCCACGCCCATCTGGATCACGTGGTCCACGCCGGCGCGCAAGTCGTCCACTTCGTAGTGGCCCCAGTCGGCCCAGATCGCGCGCGAATACTTCTGGCCGCGTCCCGAGCTGCCGCGATAGTTCACCGCCAGCACCGCGTAACCGTTGGCCGCGAACCACTGCCGCTCCAGGCTGACCTGGTGCTGGTCCTGTCCGTTCGGCCCGCCGTGAATGCGCAGCAACAGCGGGACCTTGGCGCCGGCCATGTAGCCGACAGGCTTGGTCAGCAAACCGTGGACTTCGGTGCCGTCCTTACTCTTGAAGCTGACTTCTTCGGTCGGCGCGATCTGCAGTTCCGCCAGCAAGGCGTCATTCTGATGGGTAAGCTGGCGCAGCGTGCCGCCCTCGAATACGTAAACTTCCGTGGACTTATCGTCGGCTCCGGAAAGCACGACCGTGTGCCCGGCTTCCGTGTCCCAGTTCGACACCACCACCGGCGGCGACAGCAGGCGCTGTACCTTGCCTCCGGCCAAGCTCGCTTGCGCCGGATAAACCGAGCGGTCGTCGGCCACCAGGAAGCTTAGTGCCTTCCCGTCAGTACTGAAACGCGGGGCCGAGACTCCGCGGTCCAACTCTTCAACGGCCTTTACCCGCGTGGGCGCGGCGCTGCCGTCCGACGGGACCAAGGCGAGGTGCTCCATGTTGTAGGCGTTGAACTTCTTCTCGTCACCCTCCAGAAAGACAATCCACTTGCCATCGGGACTCCAATCCAGGCGCCCGCGACCGACGCGACTGGTTTCCGGCGTGATCTGCTTCTCGTCGGCGCTGGCCTTCGACTCCGTCACGAAGATGTTGAACGACGCATCGCGGTCCGGATCCTTTCCGTGATTGTCGAGGTAAGCGAGGCGCTTGCTATCGGGCGACCACACCGGATTCGTCTCATCCGAAGTTCCCTTTGTAAGCCGCTCCGTTTTCTTGGTCGCGATATCGAACAGGTAGATATAGCTGTGACGCCCCGACAGCAGGTACCCCTGCACGTCCTGCTTGTAGTGATAGCGATCGATCACGATCGGCTTGGGCGCCTTCGGACGCGGCGGAGTCGCGGGCGCCGCTCCCGGTGCGGCGGGGGCGGTTGGAGCGGCGGGCGTGTTGGTGTCCGCGTCGGGATCGGGATCGCCGATCACCAGCGCCAGGCGCTTCGAGTCCGGCGACCACTCAAAACCCTGCAGGCGTCCCTTGGTGTCGGTGAGTTGGTACGCTTCGCCGCCGTTGCGGTCGAGCAGCCACACCTGGCTCCCCTTCGCCGGACCGGGCCGCGACGAGGTGAACGCGAGGTACTTGCCGTCCAGGCTCCAGCGCGGCGAGTTCTCGCTATCCTGGCTGAACGTAATCTGGCGATCGGTTTTCCCGTCGATGCTGGCCATCCAGAGGTGCGCGTTCGACTTGTCCTCTTTGACGTCGACGGTGGACACGACGTATGCCACCCACAGACCGTCGGGCGATATCTGCGGATCGCGGACGTCGTGGAAACGCGCCAGGTCGTCGATCTTCAGCGGGTGCTTGGCCGTTTGGGCGAGCAGCGCCGCTGAGAGCGTGAGCAGGAGGGCAAGGAGTGCGAACCGCGTCTTGGACATTATTGGATCTCCCTGAATGGCTGTGTCGAATCTGCGCGCGCATTCTACGTCGCCGCCGAGGTTGGAACAACTATCCGCAAACGGGACGGATGTATTAACTCATTCGTGATTTGCTCGCATCCTTTCATTGCAGTTCCGCGGCCAAAGGTGATATGACTCACGCGTTAGGTATGGAGCGTCCATGAAGAGCCTTCTTCGCACTGCATTCATTCTTTTTGCCGCCGTGGCCGCTGCGCAGACCTGCCCTGATGTCGCCGAGGAGTCTCACCACGAGCTCCTGCACCAGGACAAGGTCGTGCGCATATTCCGTCTTGACCTGCCGAGGCTCGCCTCGTCGGAGTTGCACTGTCACGCCCACCCTTACTTTCGGATTGTCGTGACCGACAGTCGCACCGCCGACACTCTTTCCGGTGACGCTCCGGTGCTGCACGATTGGTATCCGGGGGCGACGCGCTGGATGCTGCCGTCACGCCACAAGGCGCGCAACGATACTGGCAGCCCGCACCGCGAGTACATCGTCGAAACGCAGCGCTCCGCCGAGTACAACCCGCTCAGCGGGAATTATGACCAGGACGAATTTACCGTGGCCGCCCCCACCGCCAGTTGGACCCTCGTCTCGAACCGCGGGCCCCTGACCGCGCGCAAGGTGCAACTTGCCCCCGGCACGGCCGTCGATATACCGTCGCCGGACATTCTGCTCATTGCCCTGACCGACATCGAACTGCGCGGCGCAAGGCCGGACGGCGAACCCATTCGGTTGAGCAAGGGTGACTACCGCCTCCTCGACGGCGCGGTCACCGGTACGTTGCGCAACGCAGGGAAGTCCCCCGCGCAATTCATCACGGTGGAGTATTAGAGAGGTGACCCAGAGGCCAGCGCCCTCTTCACCAGCTCTTCGGCGCGAGCCACGACGTCATCAATCGTCAGGTGGGTAGAATCCACAATCACCGCGTCTTCGGCCGGGACCAGCGGCGAGGTGGCGCGCGTGGTATCGCGGTGGTCGCGCTCCAATAGTTCGGCAGCGATCCTGGGCGCCTGGTCGGGAGCGGTCTCGCGCTGCTTCATCCGGCGCTCGACGCGCACCGCGGGATCGGCTTCCAGAAAAATCTTCACTTCTGCGTTAGGAAATACCTTTGTCCCGATGTCGCGGCCTTCCATCACCACACCGCCCTGTTCGCCCATCTCGCGCTGCCGGGCCACCATCCAATCGCGTACCCGCGGATGCACAGACACCTTCGATGCCGCTTCGGTCACGTCGCGCTCGCGGATGCGAATGCTGACGTCCCGGCCGTCGAGCAGCACGCGGTTGCCGTCGAGCCGCGGCAGCAACTCGATCTTCGAACGCTGCGCCAGGTCGAGCAGCGCCGTCTCGTCATCGAACCCGATGTCGCGCTCGATCGCCTTCAGTGCCAGCGCCCGGTACATGGCCCCGCTCTCCAGGTTCACGTAGCCGAACTTGCGAGCCAGTCTTGCCGCGATAGTGCTCTTGCCCGCGCCTGCCGGGCCGTCGATTGCGATCACGAGTTTTCGGTTCTCCGTCATCCTAGTTTTCGCGGGCCGGGCGCCCCACCCTGACCGGTTTTGGAAGGGTGGGCCCGCCGGCGCGAAATGGGCCGGTTGGCGACGGGAGCGTTTCTTCGTGGCAAGGGCGTCTCTTTGCGCTGGGTGATGTGCAGCATCGTCTTCTTGCCGACGGGGATGAAGCTGAACTCCCGCGCCGACAGCATCGCGTTGACGGCATCCCGCACGTGCGTCTTGGGAACGAAGTAGGAGAAGAGGTCCTCGATCTCGGTCTGTTCCGCCGCGATCGTCGTTTCCAGGAACTGCGCAATGAGCACCGAAAGCGACTCCGGCACCGAAAGATTCAAGCCCTCACGCACGAGCTCCGGCGCCCAGCGATAAAGCGCATCCCACGCGGCGCCTCCGTCGGGCGTGTACTCCACGCGCGTAATACGCAGCCGCGACCATAATTCTCCCAGCGCCCGGTCCAGTGCCGCCGACGACAAATCTCCGCCCAGCATTTGGCTGAGCTGCTTCTTGGTCAGCCGTCCCTTGTCGCGAATGGCTTCGAAGGCATCGCGCGCCAGCGGCGAGTACTCCGACCGCTTTCCCGGCGCGACCTGCTGTTTCGGATTGCGATCGCCGACCAGCCCGTAGAAATACGGGAACAGTTGCGCCGAAACCAGGAAGTTGGTCTCGCCGAACCAATTCATCTCGAACGCGCTCTTCTCGCGCAGCAACCGGACCATTAACTCCGTTGCCGCTTGCGCCCGCGGATCGGCGAACGCCTGCTGCCACGTGGGCAGCTTCGCGTCCTCGCCCGCGTACGCGCCGATGAAGGTCGGCGCCAGCACCGCGACGCGCCGCTCCTGCCGCGGCAGCGGATACATCAGGCAGAAGCCGGCGCTCTGGATGAACTCGCGAGCGTCCTCGATGGTCCGCACCGGGTTCGCGGCCAGCCGCCACTTCTCGCGTCGAAGTTGATGGAGTTCTTGTTCAGTCATGTTATCGGGCGATCGGGGCATCCGGTCATCGGGTCATCGCAGGCAATCCATCGCCGTTCGGATGACCCGATGACCGGATCTCCCGATGACCCGATGTCTAGATGCGCTTAAACGCTTTCTGAATGTCTGTAACAGAATACCGCAGGACCACCGGACGCCCGTGCGGACACGACATCGGGCACTCGGTTTTGGCCAGTTCGCGCAGCAGCCACTCCATTTTGTCCTGTGTGAGCGGCGTGTTGATCTTGATTGCGGCATGGCAGGCGATGCTGGCGGCGATGCGCGCCCGCACCTTTTCCAGGTTGATCTGCTGCTCCTCGCGCTGAAGCTGGTCGAGCAGTTCGTGCAGCATGCGCTCGACCTCCGCGGTCTGTATTCCGCCGGGCGCCGTCTTCACCGCCACCGTGCGCGACCCGAACGGTTCGGCATCGAAGCCGTTGACGCGCAGTTCGTCGCAGATCTCGGCAAAGATGGCCTGCTGCGCCGGCGTCAGCTCGATGATAATCGGCATCAGCAAGCGCTGCGTTTCAACATTCATTGCGGCGCGCTGCTTCAGCACTTTTTCAAACAACACGCGCTCGTGCGCCACGTGCTGGTCGATGATCCACAGGCCCTCGGGGCTGGTGGCGAGGATGAAGCTATCGCGCACCTGACCGACGGGCTTCAATGATGCGAGCGGCGCAACATCTTCCGCCGGTTCTTCGGTCAGCACCGGAGAACATCCGTCATCCGGCACAAACGTCTGCCGCGGGAACCTCGCCACCGGGATCGCGGCATTGGCTTCGACCTCGAATCCACCCTGAAAATCCAGGCGTCCCGGCATCGGCGGCTCAACCGGAGCACTGAGCGCGAAGCAACCACTTTCGTTTTCGTAGCGCTGGCTTCCAGCCGGCAGTTCCGTCGGCATCCTGCCGGCCGAACCATGCATTGGCGACAAGTGCTCGCTCGCCGTCGGTGCCGCCGATATCTCGCGCGTGAACTGCGGCACCGGACGCGCCTTCATCAGCGCCGCGCGCACCGAGTCGCGCACGAAATCGTGCACCACCGACTGCTGGCGGAACCTCACTTCCACCTTCGACGGATGGACGTTCACGTCCACCTCCGCCAGCGGCATTTCCAAAAACAGCAGTACGACCGGGAAAACCGTCGGCGGCAGGATGTTGCGGTACGCCTCCATCAGCGCGTGCTGGATGGTCTTGTCGCGAATCACACGCCCATTGACGAAGACGAAGATCGAGTTGCGGTTGAGCTTCTGGATCTCCGGCTTGCTGATGAACCCGTACACCTTGAGTTCGCCCGGCGTTGTAGCTTCCACCGCTACATCTTCCTCGCGTTTGGCCCACGGCGGCGGCTGCGGCAGTCCTACCCTCGCCAGTGGAAGCATGGCCGCCAGCGGCAGCAGTTGCTCAAGCGTTTCGCGCCCGAAGATCTGATAGACGCGCTCACGAAGTCCCTCGACCGGCGCCGCGACCAGCATCGCGTTGGCC
>Ga0207926_1001037_pt1 | contig 13474 bp, 11 predicted proteins | sample NGESurdeep072012_8_FD_184454 | JGI IMG/M metagenome (GOLD analysis project Ga0207926, IMG submission 184454) | Arctic peat soil microbial communities from Barrow, Alaska - NGEE Surface sample 210-1 deep-072012 (SPAdes) | ecosystem: Environmental > Terrestrial > Soil > Wetlands > Peat ...
GCTGGCCTACGACGACGAGCCCGGCTCGCTGCGACCAGGCCCGGCCGCCGCGCCGCGGGCGGCGGAGATCGGGTAGCCGGTGACCGCCGGTCCGGTGGGTGGCGACATCGCGACGCAGCCCCGAGTGGGACGAGCGCAGCCGGCCTGGCCCACGGCTGTCGTAGGGCGGCGGCTCGGCCCGATCGAAGCTGCTCCGCCGCCTCCGAGGCAACGTCGACAGTGGGAGCTGCCCACCCGCACAGAGCTCGGACATTCGCGGTTCCCCTCTCTGACGCTGGCGGCCATTTGCGAGAGGTGCCGACATCGGCACTCAGCGTAGTCAGTGGGAGGACGGACACTGGCCGTTATGCCTGTCACCGAGCAACCCGCTGCCCCTGCAGTTGAACCGCCGCGCCCACGGAAGGCCTCTCACATACTGCTGTCTTGGGCGACCGTCGTCGGTCCGTAAGCGGCGGGGAAGCGGACGAGCCGTCGACCCGGCCCTGTGTGGAGGCTCACCCCGCTCGTCGCTGCGATGGTTCCGATTTGAGCACGACGGCGGCGGGCGGCCGTCGCACGCCGTTGACCCAGGCGGTGCCCGCGGCCAGGCCCGTGTAGCTGTCGAGCTCGGCGCGGGCCGAGCACCGGGTGACCTCCGGACAGCCGGCGCAGACTGCCAGCGCCGGGGCCGCGGCCGCCTGCGCTTGGGCGGGGGTAGTGGCAGCAGCGTGCGCATTTTCGCACTCGGTCCACCACCGGCTCTGCCCCTTGCAGGCCGCCTGTGTGATCGCGGCCGTGAGCTGGCGCGCCAGGTGCGCTCTTGACATCGGCCTCACCGCGGTTCACCCCGCCGCCGCCGTGGGTGCCGGCGCAGCGCACCCACGGCGGCGGCGGTCAACAGCAGCAGCGCGGCAGTCGCGAGCGCCAGCCGCGGCAGGTCCAGCCCGGCGCCGCCGCTTCCCGGCAGCCGCAGCAGCGGGTGGTCGCCGGCAGTGACGAGCACCCGGTGGGCGAGCAGCCAGCGCACCGCCTCAGCCCACCAGACGCCCGCGGACGCCACTACCCCGCCGAGCGCCAGGAAGCCGACCATGACCAGGACGAACAGGTCGTCATCCGCAGTGCGCCCGGAACCGGTGGAGCTGGTCATCGCCCCGGTCCGAACGGATGCGACGTCGGGGCGCTCTCAGTCGGCCAGCGCCGCACGGTGAGCATGGCGTCCTCGTGGACCACCAACGAGCCGGCGGCGTCGTCGTCGCCGCGCCAGTCGATGCAGACCAGGTCTTCGTCGGTGACGTCGGGCTCGACGGACTCCACCAGCGCCCAAGTGGGTGGGCGCTCCTCGACGCACACCAGGTCGCCGGGTGCCAGTTCATCGACGCAGATCTGCTCGTCGACGTCGAGTTCCTCGTCGTCCTCGTCGCCGGCTCCCACTGGCACCGCCGCGGGCTCAGTGGTCGGGGCGGCGGCCGGCTCGCCGGCGAGGACCAGCCGGGGCAGCGGCCCGGTGTCGGCCGTCGCGCTGTCGGCTTGCTGCTCCGCGGCGGGCACCAGCTGCCCGCCGGCCACCGCCGCCCACTCCTGCGAGCGACCTTTCGCATCCGGGGTGGTCAGCAGCTCCTCGTCGAGGCGCACCCGCAGCCGCGGGTGGCGGGCGGCGGCCGGCTTGAGCCGCTCGAGCAGCGCCAGGTCGGCCGGGTGGCGCGCGGCGGCGGCCCGGCGCGGGTCCGGCGTCCAGTAGGCCTGGACCTCCAGCGGCCGGGCGTCATCCGAAACGGCGGTGGCCCGCCCGGCGATCCCCCGGGGCAGCGCCACCCCGAGGTGCGGGGACTCCCACATCATCATCGCGCCCTGCGGGGACAGCGGGCCGAGCGAGATCCGGGTGCCGAAGTTGTCGCGCATCTCCCCGCCGAGCACGTCGGCATCCGGGCGCTGCAGTCCCAGGATCACGTGCACCCGCGCGGACCGGCCCTTGCGCACCAGGGAACCGAGCTTCTCCAGCACCGGGCACCGCGTTGGCATGCCGGTGACCTTGATGCCGGCGTACCACTCGGCCACGATGGCGTAGAAGTCGCGGTACTCGTCCAGCACCAGGATCAGCGGCTCGAAGTCGTCCTCGGAGGCCGCGCCGGACTCGATCCGCGCGTACCGGCGTTCCATCTCCGCCCAGGCCTGGTAGATCACCACCACCTGGTCGGGCACCGTGGTCGCCACCACCTGCACGTTGGGCCAGCCACGCGTGCCGAGGAACTCGATCCGCTTGGGGTCGCAGATCCACACCGGCCAGCCCCGGAACGCCAGTTCCATCACCACGCCGTTCATCAACACGGTCTTGCCCTGACCCGTCTTTCCGATCACGAGCAGGTGCGGTCCGGTCCCACGCAGGTGCCAGGTCACCGTCTCGCCGTCCTCGTCCACGGCCAGCGGGACGTTCCACCGGTTCTCGGCGGTCACCACCGGCGGCGGGTGCGGCACCTGCTGGGGCAGCGTCGGGCGCAACTCGAAGCGGACGGTGTCGCCCTCGAGGTCCCACTGCGCCCGCCACCGGCCGGGCAGCATCGTGGACACCACCCGCTCCACCCGGTGCCGGTAGCCGGCGGCCGAGAGCTTGGTGGCGGCCTCGTGCCGGACGTCTACGGCGGCCAGCTCCCCGTGTTCCCACCGCACGCCGGTCACGGCCGCGGTCGGGCCGAGCAGCTCGCCGATCGTGCGTTCGGCCCGAACCCGCGCTGCTGGCGGCGGCTCGGCCTCCGGCCCGGGCGGCACCCAGCGCAGTGAGATCCGGCACCGGCGGCGGTCGTGCGCGCGGACCTCGTAGTCGGCGAGCAGCCGGCGGCCGACCGCGGCCACTACCGCCGGCACCCACAGCGGGTCGGTGTCGTCAATCCCCGGGGCGTAGTGCAGCTCGACCCGCCGCGGCACTCCCGGCCAGCCCCGCCGCCAGCAGTACAGCCGGACCGCGCGGCGATCCGGAACCCGCAGGCCCAGGGCCGGCGACAGCGCCTCCACCAGCCGGTCGGCCAGCTGGTTGCGGGTCCGGGTGCGCACCCCGCACACCCCGCGGGCCGTGCCGGCGAGCACCCCGGCACCCAGCACCGGGACGGCCAGGCCCGGGTGGTCGCACAGCGGTGCGGCCCCGAACCCGGCCACCCCGGTCGCCACCCAGGCGGTGGCCTGTCGGCCCCAGCTGGAGGCTCGCGGCGGGAGCTGCTGGGCCGGAGGCGGGGGCAACGCCGACCCGGGAGAACGGGCCGGCGGTCGGCGGACGGCGGTAACGGCCACGGTGGTCTCCCTTCAATGCACCTCTTCATCACGGAGAAGGTGCGCTGGAGGGGTGTGGTGTGACCGCGCATTGCTCTCATTGAGGCGCAGCGACCCAACTGTCGGCAACCCCGGGCATGTCGGCGGGGCGGCCGGCCAGGCAAATGGTTGGGGCCTAATGGGGTCCTGTTGGACCCCGACCGGCCGTCTTGACGATCTCCGTAAAATCGGCCGCAGGCGCGGTTCTCCCGAGGTTCCGACTGCGGCCGATTTCGCGTCCGGTCGCCGCCGCCTTGCCCGAGCCAAAGCTGAAGCCACGCGGACTTCACACCTCAGGGCCGGCCGCGGCCACCCTGCGTTTCGCAGTGGCTGGCGTAGCTGCTCCGGCCAGCGTCCCTTCCGACCCGGACATCGGCGGACGGTGGTAGCCCGCCAGCCGGAGCAGCGACTGAGAGGCAAGTGTGTCTAAGTGGCGCCACTGCTCGACACCTGCCAGGGACAGCAATCGGCACGCCAACACCAACCCGGATCAGCCGGCCGGCCGGTTGGCACCCGCGAACCGCGACCCGAAGTAGCCGTTGGCGAGCACGTTCGGGACCAGCTGGACGACGGCACCGCTGTCCGGGGCGTGCACCATGCCGCCGTGGCCGTCGGAGATCCCGACGTGCCCCAGCGGGCCGGTGGTGTTGAAGAACAGCAGGTCCCCGGCCCGCAGCTGCGCGGGCGGTATCCGGTGCCCGACGCCGAGCTGACTGGTGGTCAGGTGGTCGAGCGGCACGTGGGCGCCCTGCCACCAGGCATAGAGGGCCAGCCCGGAGCAGTCGAATCCCCCGCCGGTCGGGCCGTTGCGGTCGCCTCCGCCCCAGACGTAGGGCCGGCCGAGTTGGCTCAGCGCCGCAGCCAGCACAGCAGGGCCCGGGTTGCCGGCCGGGTCGGCGCCACCAGCTGCTCCCCCGGTCCCCGGGTCGGGCACCACGCCGGCACCCGAGCACCCGGTGGCCGCCGGCGGGTCCGTCGCCCCGGTCGCCGACCCGGCCGCAGTCGCGGTGGCCGACCCGCCCGCCCGGGCGTCGGCCGGCTCGACGTGCCAGGGCTCGTAGTCCATCGGGTAGTTCAGTCCCAGCCGGGCGGCGATCGCGCGCATCTGCGGGGTCGAGTTGGGCGCGTGGTCGATGGCCAGGCCCTTGTTGTGGTTCGACGTGCCGGGCGGGGCGACCCACGTGCCGCGCCGCTCCGCCGGCGTCGAGTCCCAGATCGCCTGCTGCTCGGCCGCCGACCGGAAGCCGGAGACGATGGTCAGGTCGACCCCGAGCTCGGCGTGCACCGCCGCCCGGTAGCTCTCCCACAGCCCGGCGAAGCGGGGGTCAAGGCCCAGCTCCTCGGGCTCCACTGGACTGTCAGCGGTGGCCGTAGCGGCGGCCGGCCGCTCGAGCGGCGCGGTGGTCGGTGGGCTTGAGGGGTTGGACTCGGCCGCGAGCGCCACGTTGCCCGGGTCGCCCCCGAGCTCGCCCAGATAGGTCGTGACGTTGCGGGACCACTCGCTGTTGAGGTTGCCCGGGTCGTTGTGGGCGCCCACCGGCGCCCACTTGGCTCCGATCGCCGCCACCGAGGTGCGGCCCTGGGCCAGGTAGCCGTCGGAGATGCCCTGGCTGACCTGGTCGATGGCCTGCGCCCACGAGCCGAACCGGGCCGGGTGGTCCGGGCAGCCGTAGCCCCAGGCGTTGAACGGGGCGCACACGATCACCCCGAAGCTGCTCTCCGCGCCGGCGACCGCGACCACGAACCGCGGATCCACCTGGTGCCGGGTGCCGGCCTCGATCAGCGCCGGCCCTTGCTCGGACAGCGGGGAACCCTTGCCCGCCAGGTAGGCGTCCAGGCCGGCCGCGGTGACCGAACCGGGCATCACCCCGGCGCGACCGCCGGCACTGCACGAGCTGGGGTGCAGCAGGGCGACCACCACGAGCAGCGGCACCGCCAGCGCCCCGGCCAGCCCGAGCGAACCGGCCGCGGCCGCGGCGGCGAGCAGCCGACGCATCAGTCCGGCGGCTTCAGGGCCGGGACCGGCGGCAACGCCAGCGGGCGGGACCGACGCGCCTCGAGCGCGGCCCGCAGCCGCTGCGAGCTGTCCGCCGGCGCGGCCGCGGCGGTCCGGCCTACAGACAGCGGCCGGGTGGACCGGACCCGCGGACCCGGGGTCGGGCCTGCGTCCGGGGGTCGGCTCGGAGCCGCCGTCCGCGGGCGGGGCGGCCCGGGAGGTAGCGCGCGTTGCCCGGCGCTGAGTTGGCCAGCCAGGGCCGCGCGGCGGGCGGCCCGCAGGACCGGGGTCGCAGTGGCGGCCTTGCCGGCGGTCAGTACGGCGGTCGCCGCCGTGGTGGCACCGCCGCTGGCGACGGCCAGCGCGGTCCGGGTGCCGAGGCGCAGCAGTCTGCCGCCCGTACCGGCGCCGGCCTGCCGACCCTGCACGATCGCGGTGAGCCGCTGCGCCGCACCGCCACCGACGGCGCCACCGGCGCCGGCCGGCCGGCCGCCGGAGCCGCGGCCCGGTCCGCCGCCGGGGCCTCCGCCCGGTCCGCCGCCGGGGCCGCCACCACCGCCCCAGCTGCCGCCACCCGGCCCGGTTCGCCAACGTCCGGCTCGCCCGCCGGCGTACCGGGCCGCCGCGGTGACGACCCGCCCGGCCACCCCCACCCCACCGGCCAAGCCGAATACCGTCGCGCCGTAGCGAGTCCCCACGGCTGCGCCGACGCGCCGGGCGCCGCGATAGGCCCCCGCGGCCATCCGCGTCCGGTAGTAGACGGCAGCCGGGTCGAACGGCCGGCGCTGGGGCAGCTGGGCTCCACCGCCGGGGCGGGTCGCCAGCACCTGGGCCAGCCGGTCGGCCCCGCGGCGCAGGGACTTGCGCCCGCGCCAGAACAGCACGGTCCCGGCCACCAGCAGGATGTCGACGAAGAAGAACGTCGCCATCACCCCGTCGCCGGGCTGGCCGGCTCGGAAGACCGCCTGGATGAGCAACAGGTAGCCGGTCAGGAAGACGATCGCGAAGACCAGGGTGACCAGGGACATCACCAGGTCGGCGACGGTGTGCCACAGCGGCCCGCGGGCCGGTCCGGGCAGCAGCCCGCTGACCAGGGTGACGATCGCCTTCAGCGACTGGTAGAGGGCGGAGAGGCCGGCCATCAGCACCGCCCCGGCCAGCACGATGGCGAAGACCAGCACCAGCGCGGCCGCCGGGCTGATGATGGCCGCACTGATGGCCTGGCCCGATCCCGGGTTGGCGGCGACGTCGCCGAGGGCGGAGTCGCAGCCGGCCACCGCGTCGCGGATCTGCGAGCCGTCGCCGTAGGGACCGCCCTTGACCGCGGTGTCGTAGGCGCCCTGGCACTTGCCGCCGTCGAGCACCGTGCCGAAGTTGAGGGTTTCGGCGGGCAGCCGCACGAAGGTGTCCGCGAGCAGCGCAGTGGTGTCTTTGCGCATCTGGTCGGCGGCGATCCCGGTCTGGCCGTCGTGCGCCAGGCCGCCCGCGATCGCCAGTCCGAAGTTCCGGCTGGCCATGATCATGCCGTTGTTGCCGGCGACCAGGGCGACCGGGTTGGCCAACACGCCGAGGGCCAGGCTGGAGATGATCAGGCTGGTGAACAGCTCAGTGATGCCCAGTGCCCACCGCCCCCGGGCCATCGCGACCACGGCGACGGTGGCGGCGATGGTGAGCAGCACCGGGGGTAGGCCGAACCGGTCAACCATGGTGGTGACGCTGCGGGACAGGGTAGACACCGGGGTGGCCAGCGTGGTCAGCCAGCCGAAGGACAGCACCCAGTCGATCAGCCAGATCGCGATCACGACGCCGGCCCGGTAGAGCTGCCAGAAGAAGTCGATCAGGGTGGACCAGATGACCTTGCCGGCCGAGAACATGCCGCCGCGGTCCAGGCTCATCTCGTAGTTCCACACACTGATGCCGTGTGAGTCGGTGAGGTGGATCCAAATCAGCGCCGCCGGCGTCTGGCCCAACCTGGCGCCGTCGTCGGCGAGCGCCCGGGCCGGCCAGCCCACCAGCGCCACCAGCACTGCGGAGGCGGCGGCGCACAGCCGGGCGAGCCACCGGCGGGCCCGGAGGCAGGTGCCGCCGGTCACGACGGCGGGCCGCCGGCCACCGAGCTGGTCCGCGGTGGCGAGGTGCGCACCGCGGCGTTACGGCCGGGCCGGGACGGCGCCAGCACCTTGCACCGGCCGATGTTGGCGGAGGAGTCCCGCAGGAACGCCTCCCCGCGGCGGTGCTCCTCGACCCCGTCCGGGCCGACCGGGGAGGTCTGCTCGGTGAGCAGCGTCACCAGCTCGTCGTCGTCGGGGTCCAGGCCCAGCCAGGCCAGCCCGCGCCGGGCCAGGGTCTTGTCCCGGTGCCGCATCAGGATCCGGGTCGGGATCAGGCCCCGCAGGGTGGGGCTGCCGAAGTCGGCCTCCGGGTCGTGCGAGCCCAGCAGCACGGCCGCCTGGTGCTTGCGCCCGTCCCGGACGAACTCGACCAGCTCCCGCTCCCCCTCCGGGCTGGCGGTGACGTGGTGCGCCTCGTCGACGAGGAACACCCCGAGCACGCCGGGATCGGCGAAGCAGATCTGCCGGGCCAGCGCGGCGATCAGCGCATACAGCGCCCGCCCGAACAGCTTCTCCAGCCCCAGCTGGTCGAACAGGTGCTTGTGCACCAGCTCCTCGCGGCTGGGGAGCTCCAGGGTGTGGGTGCGGATCACCACCGCGGGCGTGTCCAGCGCCAGCACCGGCAGCGACTCGTCGAAGACCACCCGGCCGAAGTCCCGGCGGGCGAACACGTTGACCGTGCGGGCCAACTCCCGCGCGCCGGGCAGCTCGCAGCCGCCCTCTTCCTGCTGTAAGTGCGCCAGCAGGCCGCCCAGGCCGGTGATCCCGTGCGCCCGCAGGTAGCCCGGGTCGAGCACGTCGGACAGCAGTACGCCGCGCTCCGAGGTAGGCGCGATGTTGAGCAACGGCGTGAGGAAGGACTGGGTCACCCGGGAGCCGACGACCAGCCCGAACAGCCGCAGCGGGTCCAGGCTGACCGCGGGGTCGTTGACGTCCACCACCGTGGCGTCCGTCACCGAGGACGCCCAGCTGGCGTACTCCCCCAGCGGCGTGCGGTCCGGGCAGATCAGCCGTCCCCGGCGGTCCACCACCGCCCCGCCCAGGGTCTTCAAGGCGACACTCTTTCCCCCACCTAACTCGCCGGCGATGGCCAGCGAACCGGACACGTCCCGGTCCGCAGCACCGGCGATGTCGTGCAGCACCACCCCCGGTCGACCGGTGGTGATGTTCAGGCCGAGCAGGCTGCCGCGGGCGTCGCCGAGGGCGGAGCTGGCCAGCGGGACGGCGGCGGCCAGCGCCCGGCTGGTGGTGATCTGGGCGAACTCCCGCACCGCCTTGTTCGCCGGGGCGCCGGGCTGCATCGCCCACCACAGGTCTTCCTGGTAGCCCAGCGGCTGGACCAGCTTGAAGCCGGCGGCGCCGAGGTAGTCGGCGAGGGCGGCGGCCTGGGCGGTGGCGGTGTCCGGGTCGAGACCGGCGAGGGCGAACACCGTGGTGGCCTGCACCTCGACCTCGAGCTTGTCGGTGTCCAGGATCGCGGCGTACTCGGCCAGCTCGGCCGCCGCCCGGTCCAGCGCGCCCAGGCCGTGGGAGAGCTCGCCTTCGCGCTGGCCGTACTGCTCGTTGAGGTTGACCAGCGCCTTGCGGTTCTGAGCAGCCACCTGGGCGGAGGAGCGCACCTGCAGGCGCATCGCCCAGTCGACGTCGAGGCCGGACTCGTCGATCCGGCCGACGAACTCCGAGCCGGGGAAGGCCATCCCCTCGGCCGGGGTGTCGGTGAGCACCAGCAGGCACTGATAGGAGGCGGGGACCGCACCGGCGGCGCCGGGCTGGCTGACCTTGAGGTAGCGGCGCTGCAGCGGGTTCCAGCTGCGCAGCGCCCGGCGGTCCAGGTCACTCTGGCCGCCCTCGTCCAGCAGCGGCTCGGCCAGCGCCACCCCGGTGCGGGCGGTGAGCAGCCCGGTGGCGACGTCGGCGGCGCCGGTGGTCGTCGGCAGATCCAGGTCGGTGCCCAGCCCGCGCTGCTGGGTGTGGGCGTGCAGCCAGACCATCTGCGCCGGGGTGACGGCGCGAGGCTGCAGCGGCCCCGGCATCGCTGCGGCGACCTTGTCGGCCTGCTCCCGCCGGCGGGTCAGCTCGCCGGCACCAATGCCCGAGCGGGGCAGCGCCAGCGTGTCGCGCAGGCCCGCGGCGGCCGAGCGCATGGGCTCGACGTAACGGTCGCTGCCCCGGGCCGCGCCCAGTGGCACCGATAGCCAGTAGACCCGCTCCCCCGGGGCGACCGCGTCCAGGGTGTCCAGGGTCGCCTCGCACTCGGCGGCCCAGTCCGGGCAGTCCTCCAGGTCGACGCCCTCGATCATCCGCTCGACCACGGCGGCGGGGTCGAGCGTGGAGCACACCCCGAGCAGCAGCGACTCCCCGGGCAGCGCCCGGAACAGCGCCTGGTGCACGCCCCGCACGGCGTGTTTGTCCTTGTCCGGGCGAAAGCCGTAGGGCAGCGGACGCAGCAGCCAGTCCGCCCACACCGTGCCGGACCGGGTCCAGCGCAGGTTGCCGGCCAGGTTGCGGGTCGGTGAGCGCATCAGGTCCTCGCCGCGGGGGCCGAGCCCGACCGAGCGAGCAGCGCCTGCACCCCCGACAGGGCGGGTTGCCGCGGGGCGGGCACGGCAGCCTTCGGCAGTGGCCATGCGGCGGGGGTCGGTCGGCGGGTGCGCACGGGGACCGGGGCAGGTTTGGCCTGGCGGGCGGGTGCCCCCGCAACCGCGACGGGTGCCGGTGGCTCCGGGACCGGCGGGCGCAGCACGGTGATGCGGTGCCGGACCCGGTGCGGTCGGCGCACCCGCACCGCCCGGCCGGCGACCCGGCCGGTGCGCGGCGCGGCCAGGGCGTGCACGACGCCGGCGAGGACCGCGAGCGGGTTGCGGGCGCCGGGCGGGATGCGCCCCAGCACCAACACCACGCCGTAGGCGAGGCCGAGCAGGATCAGGGCGTTGCCGATGAGCCCGTGGTGCGCCCACAGCCCCATCGTGTTGACCCCGACGAACAGCACCACCCCGGCGCTGATCGCCTGGGTGAAGGTGTAGGGGCCGCCCCAGATCTTCGCGCCGTCCGGGGTGCGGCCGATCAGCTGCGGGAACTTGCGGGCCCGGGTGTAGTACTTCACGACCTCGGGAGCCGGGGCGGTCACGGCCGACGACCGTCGCCGCTGCTGCGCCGGGGGCCGGCCGCGTCCGGTGCGCCGGCCAGGGCCAGCACGCGGGCGCCGCCACCGGGGTCCGGCTGCAGCCGGATCGCGGCCGGCGTGCGGACCTCGCGGTCCACCCGGTCCCGCAGGTCGGTGACGTTCCAGACGATCCAGATGAACACGCCGGCGGCCAGGCCCGAGATGATGATCCGGGCGAACGCGCCGCGGGAGGCCAGCGCCTGGAAGATGACGAACCCGATGCCGGCGACGACGGAGAAGCCCCGGAAGAAGGTGCCGAGTTCGGCGACCTTGGTGTTGCCCCAGTCGAGGATGCCGTCGCCGGCGGCCAGCACGGCCAGGCCGTGGTGGGCGAGCTGCAGGGTGGACATGGTGAACCTCTCCGGGTGGGCGGTCAGCGGCTGGGCTGTCCGGTGGGGATGGAGCCGGGCGGCAGCGCAGGCTCGCCGGCGCTCGGGCCGGGTGCACCGGCCGCCGCGGGCGGTGCGGAGGCGACGGCGGGCGTCGGGTCGAGCGCCCTGACCTCCCACCGGCCGGCCCGGGCGGCCAGCGTCAGCGCGTACTGGACGCCGATCTGCTGGTTCGCCTCGGCGGCGGCCGAGGCGCTGACCAGAACGCGCAGCTGGGCGCCGGGGGTGGGCGAGCCGGCGCCGGTCATCGGGTCCCGGTCGACCATGACGTCGCTGACCTCGACCGTGCGGTAGGGCGGCGGGAGCACCGGGGTGATCTGGGTGCCCGGTGAGACGTAGCGGGTGACGTCGCCGACGCCGGTCAGCAGCGCGGACAGGAACTCCTGGACCGAACGGGCGAGGAGTTCGTCACCGATGGCCCGGTAGCGGTAGGCCAGCGGCGGGGCCGCCGCGGCCGCCGGGGCGGCGACCGGAGTGGGCAGCGCCAGGGCCACCAGAGCGCCGGCCTGGTAGCGGACCGGGACTTCGAAGTACCGGCGCGGGGCGGCGGCGGTCGCCCCTGGGGGCTGGGGCGCGGTGACGGTGACCCCGACCAGGACCGTCCACGCTCCCCCGTCGAGTCGACGGATGTCCGCGGCCGCCGGCTGGGTGGCCACCCAGGCCACCTCGGGCAGCGTCAGGCTGGCGACGTTGACGTAGGGCGCCAGCTGCTTCTCCTGCCCGCGGGGGCTCTGCAGCCAGGTGACGACGTAGCGCTGGGCAAACTCGCTGACCGCGGCCTGCTCGCCGGCGCGGTCTATAGCCACCGGCGGGGCCGGGGGCGCCGTGCGCTGGCCGGAGCCGCCGCCCTGCAGCACGGTCAGGGCCAGGCCGGCCGGCCCGGCCAGCAGGGCGGTCCACAGCAGCGCGGTGGCCGTCCTGGTCGCCAACCGCGAACCGCCGGTCCAGCGGGACTGGAGACGCAGGTCCGGCTCGGCCGGCTGGTCCGGCTCGTCGCCGGCGTGCGCCTCGGGCTGGTCGGAGGGACGGCGACGAAACAGGGCCGTTCTCATGCCGCGCCGAGTGGTCGGTCGTCGAGGCCAGCACCGGCGGCTCCGGCGGTGTCTATACCGGCACGATGGGGGGCGCGCTCGACAACGGCGAGGCGGCGGCGAGGCGGCGGTCCGTTCTCGGCGGACTCGGAGGAGCGCAGCCGGTGCAGCGCGGCCCGAGCGGTCCGGGTGGACGCCAGGGCCTGGCGCATCCCGGCGGCGGCCGTGGGCTCGAAGGGCCGGGCGGCCAGGTCGGCGATGGCCTCGTCGATCCGTCGCCGGGCCGCGCACACGACCGCGGCGTCCGCCAGCTGCCGCACCCCGAGTGAGTCCTCGTCCATCCTCGGTCACCTCCACCGATGTGCTCCGTCACTCGGGAGAAGGTGCGCATCGGGGGCCGGTGTGACCAGGCGGCAGGGACTTTCTGCGTCCGTGGGGTCCGCGGGTGCCTTCAGCGAGGAGGGCCGGGCGACCGGACCGGCAGCTTTGGGCAAGAGCCTCTTTCGAGGAAAGCGGCTTCGCCGCCTTGGGCCAGGTTGTTGGGCAAGCAACCGGGCAAGGGCGGGTGACCACGATCAGACGCGTGTCCTCGTCACTGCGTGGAATCGAGTCGCTCGTGTCGCCCTCGGCTGTTGCCCACCCCGCTTCCGGCCCCGGACTGTTCCGGGCGCACGTCGTCGGCGACCTGGAGAAGCTGCTGCCTGGGCAGGCGGGCGGCATCTTCGTCCAGCTCAGCCGGGAGTGGGTCCGGCTGGCGGGCCTCCCGTCCGTGACCTCGACGCTGCGGCGGTGGGCACAGGCCGAACCGGCTCTGCTGGGGATCATCTCGCTGGGCGGGCTGCTCGACCGGATCGACAGCAGCCGGGGCATGGAGGAGGACCGGCTGCTGCTGGCGCTGGTGCGGCTCGCCCAAGGCGGCCAGCAGCTCGCCGGTCGGGTGCTGCTGCAGGCGATGCTGCCCAAGCTCGCGCGGATGGTCGGCCGGCTGGGGCCCACCAGCAGCGACGACTGCTCGGTGGAGGACCGTCGGCACATCGCCGTCGCGACCTTCTGGGAGGTGCTTCACGCCTACCCAGCGGAGCGGCGGCGGACCACGGTCGCCGGCAACCTCGCCCTGGACACGCTGCACCAGCTCACGAGCGGCCGTCGCAAGCCACCGCGCGACATCCCACTGGACCCCGAGGAAGTCGCGGACCGGCTCTCGACGGACACGCTGGAGGATCTCGGGGACGTGGTTGACAGCCTGACCGCTGACGCCGACCTGCTGGACGTCATCGCCTGGGGGGTGGGCGCCGGGGTCATCACCGCCGAGGAGGAGACCCTCCTGGTCACGCTCTACCTGCCTGACGTCGGTGGCGGATGGTGTGGGACGGACCTGGCGAGAGAACTCGGGCTCAGCCACACCGCGCTGCGGAAGCGGTGCAGCCGCGCGCGCCGACGGCTCATCGCCGCTGTACGTGCCGACGTCGCCGGCGGACCGGTTCACGAGCTCGCTTCCTCCGCCTGAT
>Ga0207926_1001057_pt1 | contig 13297 bp, 10 predicted proteins | sample NGESurdeep072012_8_FD_184454 | JGI IMG/M metagenome (GOLD analysis project Ga0207926, IMG submission 184454) | Arctic peat soil microbial communities from Barrow, Alaska - NGEE Surface sample 210-1 deep-072012 (SPAdes) | ecosystem: Environmental > Terrestrial > Soil > Wetlands > Peat ...
CGGTGACACGACCGACCGGGCGTCCGGGACGATCCTCAAGCGCCGGGACTCCCCGTACGCGCCGCTCTACGCGGGGTATGCCGCGGCCACCGCCCGGCTCAGGGCGCACGAGCCGGGCCCGGAGGCCGTGGCGAAGGTCGTCCTGGACGCGCTCGCGGCCGACCGGCCCCGCGCCCGGTACCGCGCCGCCGTGCCGCTGGGGACGCGCGCGGTGATCGCCTTGCCGGATGCCGGCCGGGACGCGATGATGCGGCGGCTCTATCACATCGGGAGCCCGACTCGCCGCGGCCGCGGCTGACGTTCGTCGTCGCGTCGCGCGATGGTGCGAGCGAACACAATCTGCCGGTGTTCGGCCCTGCCGCCTTCCTCTTCGACCCGACCGGCGACACGCTCGCCTCGATCGCCGCCGACAAGCCCGCCACGGGCGCGCCAGCGTTACCGCTCGGACCCCTCCGGCTGATCGACGCCCGCACTGGAGCCGTCAGGACGCTGCTCGACAGCCGAGCGTGTCTTTCGACCGGCGAGCGACTTCGTGAACCAGATCCTGCCGTACTTCGATCAGTACGCCCTGAGTCACCGCCTGTGGGCACCCGACAGCGCGTTGATCATCCTGCCGCTCGTCGACTCGAGCGGAGGCACGCAGATCGTCGTCGTACCGGCGGACGGCACGGATAGCCGACCGATCGCCGATGGCGTGAGCGGCTTCTGGAACCCGTGATCCGTCTGAGATGGCGAACGATCAGCTCGCCTCTTCGCCCGCGCCGTCTGCCTCACCCTCTGCGTCGCCGCCCTGGGCGGCCTTCGCCGTCTTGCTCAGGTGGCTCGCCTCGATGAGCGTCGTCCGGCCATCGCGGTCCTTCCAGCGAGTCTGGACCAGGACCTCCTCGGTCTCGCCAACGAGCCGAAGGACGACGGTGTAGCCGGAGCCGCCGCCGCGATCGATCGATTCGACGGTCGCCTCGCTCGACGGGAGCGGGAGAAGGGCCAGCACCTCTCCGAGATGCTGTCGAAGTTCCTTGCTGAAGTCCTCGGTCACCCGCTCGATGTCCCCGGCGACGAGGGCAGCACAGAGAGCCTCGGCGCGCTCACGAACGTCGTGTTCTTCCATCGGCTGGCCCTCGAAGGTGCGGATCAAGCCCAGGTGCCATCCCCCTGGGGCCACTCTACGCCACCAGGAGAGCGATGGCCCAGACAGGCCAGCGTCAGTGCCTCGCGTGTCCCGATTGATCTCGCGTGCTTCCTTGTCGACGCTCGGAGCGCCTGGATCCACAACAGGCCGAATGGCACTGGGGACGGGGCGGCTGGGCTATGCCACAATGCGTGCCCGGAGAGGATGTCAGATGACTAGCGTCTGACGCCTGGAGTGGCAGCTCGTGATGCAACGGCTCTCGACAGCACCAGTCTCGTGTCTCGGATCTGGCCGCCACGGCTCGCCTGATGCGTCTGCATCGGCGACACACCCTGTGCCCCGTTCGCGATGTCGCTGTGGGCCGCCATCCTTCCGGCGCATATACACCCGGCCGCCGACCCGGATGCAGCGCTCGACCACGCCCTCCAGACCGTGGTCCTTGAACCGGCGACGCCGCAGCAGCAGCGTCGGGATGCTGCTGTTGACCTTGTCGGCGATCCCGACACCCTCGGCCGCCCGGAGGGTGATCCAGGCGCGACCGTCGTGGGCTGCTCAGTGGTGCCCACCCGGCTCATCGCCGCAGAGTCTCGGCTTGGGACTCGCCCACAGCCACCGGAGGCGCGGGGCTACAGGCGAGGCAGGCATTGGTGCGCCGTAATCGGACTCTGCCCCGGTAGACTCGTGAAGAAACCATCGAGGGATGGGGGAGCTCGATCAGGCCACGCATGCGCCGGCCTTTGCGCCGTGCCATCCAGCAACACTGAACTGCTGCCAGACATTGTCGCGAGTTTCTAGCCCGGTCGAACAAGGGGCGGACATGAGCGGAACTGAATCCGACGAGCCGATGAGGGCGACAGTCGCTGGCGGCCGTGTGGATTTGGGTCGATTCCTGCTGAGCTGGTTCGCGGTACCGTCGGCTCTCATCATCGCCCTGCTGCTCGGCGCCGTCATGATGCTGGCACTGGGCGCGAACCCGCTCACCGGCTACAGCGCGCTCGTCACAGGAGCCTTCGGCGGAAGCTATGCGCTGAGCAGCACCGCGATCCAGGCAGTTCCGCTGCTGCTCGTCGGGGTCGGGATCTGCATCGCGTTTCGAGCCAATGTCTTCAACATCGGCGGCGAGGGCCAGATCGCGATGGGTGGATTGGCGGGCTCGGCGACCGCGCTCGCTCTGCCCAATCTGCCGAGTCTCGTGATGATCCCGCTGGTGCTCCTGGCCGGCGCTGCGGGTGGCGCGATCTGGGGCGCGATACCGGGCGTCTTCAAGGCGAAGTACAACGTCAACGAGATCCTGAGCACCATCATGCTCAACCTCGTGGCAGTCCAGGTGATGAATTACCTGCTCGCTGGCCCGATGGTCGACCAGTCGCCGGACTCGGTCGGGGGCCTCATCCCGGAGACGAAGCTCCTGCCGCCGAACTCCTTGCTGCCCATCCTCGTCAAGGGTACGCAGCTCCACCTGGGCGTGCCGATCGCGGTGATCGTCGCGATCTGTGTGTACTTCCTGCTGTGGCGCACCAGTTTCGGGTTCCAGATCCGGAGCGTTGGGCTCTCGCGGAATGCGTCGGCCTACGCGGGCATGCCTGTCAAGCGGACGATCACCCTGGCGATGACCTTGAGCGGGGCCATGTGCGGTCTCGCCGGAGCGATCCTGGTGTTTGGCAGCATCTCGCACCGCATGGTGACGGATGGCAGCCTGACTGGGTTCACGGGCTCCGCTGGCTTCAACGGCATCGTCGTCGCGCTATTCGGCGGCCTCAACCCGCTGTGGACGATCGTCTCGGCATTCTTCTTTGGCGGTCTTATCGTGGGTGGCTCGTCGCTGCAGGTCGCCACCGGTGTGCCCTCTGACCTCGTCACTGCGCTCAGCGGGATCGTCGTGGTCCTGGTCGTGTCGCTCGAGTACCTGCGCAGGCGCGCTCGCGCCCAGTCGATTGCCCTCGGTGGCCCTCGAGCGGCCAGTCCACCGCGTCGGCCCCACCAGGATCCACCGTTGGCCGTCAAAGGAGGGGGCGACCGATGAACCAGTTCTTCACAGTTGACGTCCTCACGGTCACCGTCGCGTCTGGCATCGCGCTCGCAACTCCGTTTCTCCTTGCCGCACTCGGCGAAACCATCGGCCAGCGAAGCGGGGTCATCAACCTCGGAGTCGACGGGATCATGCTCCTGGCCGCGTTCGCCACGTACTACACCGCGCTGCAGACGGGCAATCTTCTCTTCGCCATCCTGGCGGGCGCAGGCACGGGCACGATCATGGGCATGATCACAGCCCTCGTCAGCGTGACGCTCAAGGCGGAACAAGGCATCAGCGGGATCGGTATCTACCTATTCGGCCTTGGCTTCAGCGCCCTGCTGTTCCAGAAGCTGGTCGGCACGCCGCTTCCGATCGCCACGCTGCCACCGGTCGGTATTCCACTGCTCGACGAGATCCCGGTGGTCGGCGGGATGTTCTTCAAGCAGAGCGTGCTCGTCTATCTGGCCTTCCTCCTGGTTCCCATCGTGGCCTTCGTCCTCAACCGCACGACTTACGGGCTGAAGATCAAGGCGGTGGGAGAGAACCCGGCCGCGGCCGACAGCCTTGGGGTGAGCGTCGCTCGCATTCGGTGGTCGACCGTGATGCTGGGATGCACCTTCGCAGGTCTCGCCGGCGCGAGCCTTCTCATGTACGGCGGCATCTTCCAGGTGAACCTGACCCAGAGCGAGGGGTTCATCGCTGTCGCGCTCGTCTATTTCGGTGCGTGGCGACCGGTGGGGGTGATGGGAGGGTCGCTGCTGTACGGGCTCGTCGGAGTCGTCATCCTGACGTGGAAATCGCTCGGGATCATTCCCCTCAGTGCATCTGACCTGGCTGCGACGGCGCCGGCGGTCATCACGGTGCTGGCCCTGCTCTTCCTCGCCCGTCGGTTCCGACAGCCGGCAGCTCTTGGCAGACCGTACGAGAGGGAGGGTTGACGCGACCGAGTGCCGTCCCACACCGTGCCCGCCCTCAGGAGCGACTGACAGACCCAGGATCCCCTCAAAGGAGAACAACGATGCACAGGCACCTTGACCGGAAGCTCTCGCTCATCCTGCCCGCAGTTCTGGTGGCGCTTGTCGCTGCTTCCTGCGGTGGCAGCAGCACGCCGGCACCCGCCTCGCCCGCGCCGAGCCCGAGCGTGGCGGCAGCCGCCTCGCCCGCGCCGAGCCCGAGCGCTCCGGCAGCCGCCTCGTCCGAGCCGAGCCCGAGCGCGGCGGCAGCCACCACCCTGAAGGTGGCCCTGGTCGCGCCGAGCGCCGTGAACGACCTTGCCTTCACGCAGTCAATGGTGGAGGCACTCAACTCGCTCAAGGCGAAGTACAACCTGGAGATCGCTGTCTCCGACAACCAGTTCGTGGTCGCCACCGCCGCGAACGTGATCCAGAATTACGCGTCCCAGGGCTACAACCTGATCATTGCGCACGGATCCCAGTACGGGTCCACGATCCAGCAGCTGGCACCGCAATTCCCCAACGTCTCCTTCGCCTGGGGGACGGCGGGATCCACATACAACCTCCCGAACGTCTTTGCCTACCAGGCGAACTCGAACGAGGGCGGCTATGTCCAGGGCGCGATGGCGGCGCTGCTCAGCAAGTCCAAGGTGCTCGGGGTCATCGGCCCGATCGCGGTCGGCGATGCCAAGCTGTACGTGGATGGGTTCTGCGCCGGGGCAAAATTCGTGGAGGCCTCGATCAGCTGTATCCCCGTCTACACCGGTTCGTTCAGTGACGTCAGCCTGATGGCCACTGCTGCAACGACGTTCGTGGCCAACAAGGCCGACGTGCTGACCGGCACTGCACAGGCCGTCGTCGGGGCAATCGGAGTCGCCAAGTCTCACAATCTCCCCTGGTTCGGAACGCAGTGGACCCAGGTGTCCCTCGCGCCGAGCAACGTGGTCGCCAGCCAGGTCTATAACTGGGCCCCGATCCTCGAGCAGATCCTCACGGAGATCCAGGGCGGCAAGCTCGGCGGTGCGACATTCACGGCGACCCTTGGCAATGGTGGCGAGCAGATCCAGTTCAATCCCGGCTTCAACCTGCCCGCCGCGGTGAAGGCAAAGGCCGACGAGTTGATCAAGGGCATCACCGAGGGATCGGTCAACGTTCCGCAGTGATCGTCGACGGGTGAGTCGGGAAAGATGACCGTGGAGGTGACCACCCCGGGGGACGCGACCGGCAATGCCGGTGTCCCGATCCTGGAGATGCGCAACATCACCAAGCGCTTTCCCGGGGTGGTCGCCAACGACAAGGTCGACTTCGATGTTCGGGCCGGGGAGGTCCACACCCTCTTCGGTGAGAACGGTGCCGGCAAGAGCACGCTCATGCGCGTGCTCTACGGGCTCTATCGGCCTGACGAAGGTGAGATCCGGATCAACGGCCAGCGGGTCGCGATCAGCTCGCCTTCGAGCGCGATTCGCCATGGGATCGGGATGATCCACCAGCATTTCATGCTGGTGGACACCCTCACCGTTGCCGAGAACGTCGCGCTCGGCACCAAGTCTACGCGCGGGCCCTTGACCGGCCTCGATACGGTCTCGGCGCGAATCCGTGAGCTTTCAGAGACGTACGGGCTCAGGGTCGACCCGCAGGCCCTGGTCTGGCAACTCTCCGTCGGCGAGCGGCAGCGTGTGGAGATCATCAAGGCGCTGTATCGCGACGTCGAGCTGCTCGTCCTCGACGAGCCGACGGCCGTTCTGACACCGAAGGAGGTGGGGGATCTCTTCGCCGTCCTGCGCCAGATGACCAAGAGCGGCCGCGGACTCGTCTTCATCTCGCACAAGGTCCACGAGGTGCTCGATCTTTCGGACCGGATCACCGTTCTTCGCAACGGCCGCGTCGTCGGCACAGTGCCGGCAGGTGAGGCGTCCCGGGGGCGGCTCGTGGAGATGATGGTGGGACACCAGGTCGCCGCCGAGGAGCCTCCGGCCAAGGGCGTGGACGGCGCGAGTCGGCTCGTCGTGAAGGATCTCCGCGTCGAGAGCGATCGGGGAGCCGAAGCGGTTCGCGGCATCAGCTTCGAGGTCCATTCCGGCGAGCTCGTCGGGATCGCAGGTGTCGCTGGCAACGGACAGCGTGAGCTCGCCGAAGCGATCGCCGGGCTCCGCCCCCCCGTCAGCGGCTCGATCCGGCTGAACGACACGGAACTGGCGGGACGTGGGCCCGCCGCGATTCGCTCGGCGGGACTGGGGTACGTGCCGGAGGAACGCATGCGAGACGGCGTGGTCGCCGACTTCAGTGTTGCCGAGAACCTCCTGCTGGTGGACTACGGCAGCCGCGCGTTCTGTCGGTTCGGGTTCCTGCGAACTCGGGCCATACGCCGGCACTGCCAGGAGCTGGTCGTCGCGTTCAACGTGAAGACCCCCAGCCTGGAGACTCCGGTGAGGAGTCTCTCCGGCGGCAATATCCAGAAGCTGATCATGGCTCGAGAGCTGTCGGGCCGGCCGGAGGTCTTGCTGGTCGCCCAGCCGACCAGGGGAATCGACGTGTCCGCGTCGATGTACATCCACCAGCGCCTCGTCGCTCAACGCGAGAGCGGCACGGCGACCGTCATCATCTCCGAGGACCTCGACGAGGTGATGACCTTCTCCGATCGCGTCCTCGTGATGTACGAGGGAACGATCATCGGCTCGGCGGACCCGCAGACGGCTACCCGGGAGGAGATCGGCATGATGATGGCAGGGGTCCGCCCCGAAGCTCCGGTACCCGACAGCAGGAGCGTGATGCCGTGACCGGGCTCGGCGCCGGCGTCACTCCGGGCCTCGTGTGCGCCCACCATCACATCTACTCGGCGCTCGCCCGCGGCATGCCCGCCCCGCCGAGCGCCCCGACGACCTTTCGGGGAATCCTCGAACAGGTCTGGTGGCGGCTCGACACCGCCCTCGATCTCCAGATGATCGAGTGGTCGGCGAAGCTCGCCGCCCTCGAAGCCCTCGAGTCCGGCACCACGACGATCATCGACCACCACGAGTCGCCGAATGCCATCGAGGGGTCGCTCTCGGTGATCGCCGATGCCTGTGCCGAGGTCGGGGTGCGGGTCGTGTGTGCCTACGGGGTCACTGATCGCCACGGCCCGGACGGGGCGAGGCGGGGCCTCGAAGAGAACCGGCGATTCCTCTCCGGCGGTGGCAAGGGGCTCGTCGGGATCCACGCCGCGTTCACGTGCCGCGACGGCACCCTCGAAGCGGCAGCAGGGCTCGCTCAAGAACTCGGGGTAGGGGTCCACGTCCACGTCTGCGAGGGCCCGGAGGATGCCGAGGCTCCGGCCCGGCTCGCCCGCTACACCACGGGGCAGTGGCTCCTTGCCCATTGCGTCCACCTTCCCACGGACCATGGCCTGGCCGGGACGATCCTCCACAACCCGTTCTCCAACCTCAACAACGCGGTGGGCTACGCGAACCCGGCGCGTTTCACGAACCCGGTGGCGCTCGGCACAGACGGGATCGGTGCGCAGATGATCGAGACATTCCGGCTCGCCTTCGCGCTCCAGCGGTCCGTGGATGTCACTGCGTCACCCGAGACGGCCTGGGGATGGCTGCAGACCGGTTGGGACCTGGTTCCCGAGGCGAGGGACGACCGGGTCACCTGGTCGTACGAGCCAATCAACCCATGGCACGTCGCATTCACCCCCGGGATCCGGCCCCTCCGGGTGGAGGTTGGTGGCGCCGTCGTGTGGAAGGACGGTCACCCCACGCGGGTCGACGCCAGCGAGATCCGGGCGAAGGCCCGGGAGCAGGCCGCCCGCCTGCACGCCCGCCTGTAACTCCTTCCCACGAGAACCGACCTGTACGGGGAGAAACCATGGCACGCGCCACAGAGCCGCTCGTCCCGTTCCCGCTCCGGGTGCTCCTCGGTCGGATCGCCCATGAGTGGGAGACCCGGCGCCGGATCTTCGACCTCCCGGCGGCCCGCTTCTTCGACGCATCGGCCGCCCCCGATCTGTCCGTCGAGTTCCTTGGCCGTCGCGCCGCCACGCCGCTCGGCCCGGCTGCCGGCCCGCACAGCCAGCTCGCCCAGAACATCGTCCTCGCCTGGCTGGGCGGTGCCCGTATCGTCGAGCTCAAGACCGTCCAGGTCCTCGACGAGATCGACGTCTCCCGGCCATGCATCGACATGGAGACGGTGGGCTACAACGTCGAGTGGAGCCAGGAGCTGCGGATCGGCCAGTCCCTCGAGGAGTATGTGAAGGCGTGGATGATCATCGAGATCCTCCGCGGGTGGGGCGAGCTCACCCCCTTCCTCGGGCCTGATCCCGGTCCCCACATCTTCGACCTCTCGGTCGGCTACGACCTCGCCGGCATCTCGTCGGCCCCGGTGGCCGCCTTCATCGACGGGCTGACCGACGCGGCCGAGACGATCGAGCGGCTCCGATCGGAGATCCCCGCGCCGTTTGCCGCGTGGCGGGACCACCCGTTCCCGACCCAGGTCGCCGGCTCCGTCACCCTCTCGACGTTCCACGGCTGTCCGCCCGGCGAGATCAGCTCCGTTTCCAGGCACCTGATGACCCGGCACGGGCTCGACGTCGTCGTGAAGCTCAACCCGACCCTCCTCGGGTCCGAGCGCGTCCGTCAGATCGTGGGGGTCGAGCTCGGGTACGACGAGGTTCAGCTCCGCCGTGCCGACTTCGACGCGGATCTCTCGTTCCCCGTGGCGCTCGAGCTCATCGGCGATCTCGACGCCTTTGCCAGGGACCGTGGGCGACGATTCGGGATCAAGCTCACGAACACGCTCGTCGTCGAGAACCACCGCGGGTTCCTTCCCGGCACCCCGATGTACCTGTCCGGACCTCCCCTCCACGTCGTGGCCACGTCCCTCCTCGACGAGCTCAACCGGGCGTTGCCCGGGAGGCTCGGGGTCGAGGGGCAGGCTGGCACGATCGCGGTGAGCTTCTCCGCGGGGGTCACGAAGAAGAACTTCGCGACGGTGGCCGGGCTGGGGCTCCGGCCGATCAGCGTCTGCTCGGATCTCCTCAAGCCAGGCGGATACGGGCGACTCAAGCCGATGCTCACCGCCCTCACCAATGCCATGGCCTCGGCGGGGTGCGCCGATCTCGAGGCCTGGAAGGCTCATGAGCGGGAGGCAGCGCTGGCCGGCGGCTTCTCCGGCCCCGTCGCTGCGCACGTCGCCGCCCTCCATGACCCCACGGAGAACGGTGCCTACACGCGGGCCGGCACGGCCCAGCTGCCCCGACGAGTCGATCACGTCCTGGAGACGTGGGGATGTGTCGCATGCAACCAATGCGTGACCGTGTGCCCGAACGATGCCTTTTTCCGGCTGCCCACCCCCGACACGATGGAGGTCCCGGGCCGCCACCAGTACTTCCTGTTCGCCGAGGCCTGCAACCAGTGCGGCAACTGCGGGGTGTTCTGCCCGGAGACGGGAGACCCGGTAGCGGTGAAGCCGGCGCTCTTCCTCGATCCCGCCCGCTTCTCCATGGGGGATCGCCCCGGGTTCCTGCTGACCCGCGGCGACGGGGGTGTCAGGGTGACGCCGAGCTCTGGCCTCGAGGCCGAGGTCGAGCGGCTCAGCGAGATCCTCAACGCCCGCGAGGGGCTCCCGCTCGATCCGGCCGATCTGGTGCCGACCGGGTCCTGAACGCCTGGACCGGCAAACGTAGGGCAGGGGAGCGGTCCCTGACCCGCGCAGGGCCTCCTCAGCCGGCTCGTGCCTTGATCAGCGACGGACGCCCGTGAACAGGACGGCAACCCGTTCGTGGTCGCCAATCTCTCCGCGGTCCCGCAGGGCGAGCAGCCCGGCAACCCCGGCGGAGCCCGTCGGGTCGACGTCGATGCCGGTAGCGCTGGCGGCGAGCTCGTTGGCGTGGACCAGCAGGTCCTCGCTCACCACGACGGGGCTTCCGCCTGAGTGCAGCATCCCCTCGACCACCGCGAGCCAGTCATAGGTCTCATCGTCGAGGATCCCGTGCGCGACGCTGTGGGGTTCCTCCTCCCACGGCCACATGAACTCCGACCGGTGTGTCGCAGCGTACGAGAGCGCCCCCCGCAGGTCCTCAGGGGTCGCGTCAGCCGGCAGGCGCGCGGCAACCCGGTCGAACGCCCGACGCAGAGGCCAGGCACCCATCGTCTGCACCGCATGGAAGCGGGGCGCCCGCGGGAGCGCTCCCATGGCGACGCTGTCATCGATCGACTCGATGCAGGCGCTCGCAAGGGCACCGCCGCCCACCTGGACCACGAGCCGATCCAGCGCCGGCCCGTCCGACAGGGCCGCTGCCATCTCGTACCCGAGCGTGAACCCGCCCTCCACCGCGAGTCCGTTCTCGTTGCCCTGGCAGGTGAACGGCAGGGCGCCCTCCTCGAGCGCCCCGCGGAGCCGGTGATAGGTGGGGTCGCCCGGGACGCCCGGCTCCCGCGGGCACACGGTCACCCGCGCGTCGAGCTCCGTTAGCCGGGCCACCACGAGGGGATCGGCGTCGACGGGGACGAACACGTCCAGCACGCGACGGCCGGCCGCCGCGATGACGGCCGCCGCGAGGGCGGCGTTCCCGCAGCTCGCGATCGCGAGGTGGGGTCGGTGCGCCGCGTCGGCACGGCCCAGTCGCTCCATGACCTCCAGGTGGACCAGCAGTCCGAACAGGTGGCGGGCCTTGTGAGAACCAGACACGTTGCCGGTCTCATCCTTGACCCACACGCCGCCGTCCAGCGCGAACCCGAGCTGCTCGCTGAGCGCATCCGCGCGGGAAAACGGCGTTGCGAGGAAGCCGTGGCCGTCGACCTTGGCGACTTCGTCGTCCAGGCGAGCGACCAGTGCGCAGTACTCGTCGTCGTCGATCCCGCCCGCACGGGCCAGGTGGTAGGCGTGGAACAGGCGCCGGTAGCGGAGGTACGGATTCGTCGCGGCGTTGCCGCCGGCGGCCGGGAATTCCACGGCGGAGACGTCCAGCAGCCGGCGCAGGACGTGGTCGGTGTCGTCGTTCGCGCCCGCGTTCGGGCAACGGAAGGGATACGGATCGTCCGGCGCCGGCGACGCGCCGCACCCGGCGCACACCAGTGCGCTGGCGGGGGCGCGCGGTGGGGTGGTCACAGTGCCTCCAGCACTCCTGTCCGCGCGTTGAACTCGTCGATCATCCGGTCCCAATCGGTCACGATCGTGGGCAGGTCGGTCCAGAACCCGGGGTTCTTGCGGACCCGAAACTCCTCGATCGACATCCCCTGCTGTTCGACCCAGGTGAAGTAGCCGAGATTGAAGATCCGCTCCCGGTCCTCCCGGGTGAGCTCCAGCAGGTGGTCCGTCGTCGCGCCGAGCAGGTGCTCGCCAAAGACCTCCCCGGCGGCCACCTCGTCGAAATCGCCCGCGAAGTACTTGTCCAGCGCCAGGTCGCGTTCGCTGCCGTACATGGCCGCACCGTCGGTCGCCACGGTCACGATCACGTCGTCGGGGCCCATCTCGTAGTACTTCGCGGTCTTGATGGCGGCGAGCACGTTGGCGATGCTCGACAGGCCGAGGGACGGCAGGGCCTCCATGCCCTGGCGCGGCACGCTCCGACGCCCGCCGAGGTACGCGCGGCCGACCTCGGTGTTGAACAGGACGCCCAGGCGGTCGGTCGCACGGTCCGAAACCGCAACCACCACGTCGGTGGCCATCACGTTGTGGATGAACGGGATGTGCTTGTCGCCGATCCCCTGGATGTTGTGCTCGCCGAACCCGTTGCGGAGCATCGTCGCGCACTCCAGCGCCTCGACCGCGACGGTAAGCGAACCGGCCCGCTCCTTAAGAAAGTCGCCTGCGGCGATCGTACCGGCCGAACCGGTCGCCGAGACGAATGCCCGCAGCCGAAGGGCCGGCTCCTTCTCGCGCATGTCGTCGTAGACGTGCAGCAGCGCCGTCCCGGTGGCGAGGTAATGGGCGATGTAGTTCCCGAACTCCGAGAACTGGTTGAAGATCACGTTCTCCGGGTCGCTGGCGAGCTCCTTGCAGCGGTCGTAGATCTCTTTGACGTTGCTCTCGGTGCCCGGTGTCCGGATGATGTCGGAGGGATCGACGACCCAGTTCTCCAGCCAGGCGAACCGCTCCCGGCTCATGCCCTCCGGCAGCACGGCCACTCCACGGCAGTCCATGATCCGGGAGATCGCAACCCCGCCCCGGCAGTAGTTGCCGGTGGACGGCCAGATCGCGCGGTGGCGTGTGGGGTCGAACTGCCCGGTGATGACCCGCGGCACCAGGCAGCCATATGCGGCGAGCACCTTGTGTGCGCCGATCATCGGGAACCGGTCGCCGAAGGCCACAACGATGCGTGCGTCGACGCCGGTGAGCGCCTTCGGGAGCACGACGTGTGCGGGTACGGGCGCGAGGCCGCGGCGAGCGTCGTCGTTGTACCAGTTGACCCGGAACAGGTTCAGGGGGTGCGCGTCGTCAGGCCCCACGCCCTCGAGAGCGGCACGAACCTTCCCGGGGATCCGGGAGGGGTCGGCGAGTTGCGCAAACGTGGGGAGCCCGATGCCAGCCTCCCGAAACCGCGCGACCGTATTGTCGTAGACGGTCGCGTCGACGAGGTCGCGCTCAAGTTCAAGTGGCTGCATGGAGTGCTCCTCTGCATGAGCTGGCTGCCAGGAACGCTGAAAGCCGATGAGAAAACCGGGTCATCTGTCGCCCGCCGTCCTGCCCGCCCCGCGTGACTCCGCCGCCTCGAGCGCCTCGCGGACCCGCTGCAGGCGCGACTCGCGCTCACGCACGAAGCGCTCGATCCCCGCCAGCAGGAACGGCGGCGTCAGGTGCGCCTCGTCCATCACCTCGTCGAGCGTGCCGCCGGTCCGCCAGCGGTCGTCCCAGTCCGAACCCATCGAATACTCGAGGGCCAGCGGGCCGTCCACCCAGTCGCGCATCAGGCGGGCGGCCCGGTTGGTGATCGCCATTCCGTCGATCCGGTCGGCCGGGGTCACCGTCCGGGCGCGGTAGTCGGCCGGCTGCAGCCGGAACAGCTGCGGGCTGATGGCCGCCACCACCTTGACGTTGAGCCCCTCCCGGTCGAGATCGGGGAGGAGCTTCACCAGGTTGGCGGTGCTCGTGGTGCCCTGCACGAAGACGGTGCCCATGGCGGGCTTCCCGGGCCGGAAGTCGCGCAGCACATACGCCCCGCGGGCGGCCTCGAAGTGGGAGGGCATGCCCAACGCCTCGCGGTTGGGCAGCTCGATCGGCGGG
>Ga0207926_1001060_pt1 | contig 13290 bp, 13 predicted proteins | sample NGESurdeep072012_8_FD_184454 | JGI IMG/M metagenome (GOLD analysis project Ga0207926, IMG submission 184454) | Arctic peat soil microbial communities from Barrow, Alaska - NGEE Surface sample 210-1 deep-072012 (SPAdes) | ecosystem: Environmental > Terrestrial > Soil > Wetlands > Peat ...
AGTCGAGGTCGCGCGCGACGTCGTCGTGGTGGCCCGCACGACGACGTGGGGTCTGGAAGCTGCCCAGGACGCTGCCAGACAGTTCCACACCGGCCGCGTCCCAGAAGGCACCGAGCTCCTGGGCCTGGTCTTTGTCGCCGACGCTCCTGGTCGGCTCCCTAAGCCGTTGGCGCTGCTTCGCCGCTTGGTGGCCTCGGCCTACCTCCAGACCTGGTCAGTCGATTGGCACGAGGCGTGCCGAATGACCGGTAGGGGCGAGGACCTAGTCGTGCCGGCCTTGGAGCCGGTCATGAAATCCATCCGCTCGACCCTGAGGAGCACCCCATGAACCACCTGCTCACGGGCTTGGCCGCTGTTGGCCTGCCCACCCCGTGCGCCGAGCGACCGCCGGGAACGGAGGCGCTCGGGACAGTCTTGAACTGGGTGTTCTGGATCGCTCTGTTCGCGTGCTTGATGTCCCTGATCATGGTCGGCGCGCAGGTAGCCCTGGCGCACCGCCGGGGGGAAGGCATTGAGCACGCCACCGGTATCGCCAAGGTCATCGGCGGCATCATCATCATCACCGGAGCCAGCGGTTTCGTGAACCTGCTGTTGAACGGGCACTGCTGAGATGACTCAGCCGGTCGACACCCTTCCCGCTTCACCAGGGGATGAGAAGTGGCTTGGCGGTCGCAAGTGGACCGGCCTGGCATCCGTCATCATCCTGGGCGTCCTTCTGGTCGCCGCTGGCGGCGTGCTGTTCTCCGACAATGGGAGCGGGCAGCAACCGCAACCGATCGCGGTCCCAACAGCGACCGTTCACACAGAGCCGGGTGGTGCCCAAGATCAGTCACTGCCAACATCTGCACCGGCGAACGTGACATGGACGCTCTGGCAAGGTATCGGCCTGCCGGTCTCCACAGACGCCGGCCCCGCCAACGTTCAAGGATCCGTGGCCTCGAGGTACAGCCACTCACCCACGGGTGCGCTCATCGCTTCAGCACAGCTGGCGGTTCGAGTTGTACTCGCGCCTGACGCCGACTGGAAACGTGCAGTCGAAGCAGGGACGGTCCCGGGACCGGGACGCGAAGCTTGGATTAAGGATCGCGAGCCGCTCACCGGCAAGTTCGAAGGGATTGAACCGGGCCGCGTCGCACAGCTCGCGGGATTCCAGTTCACCGGCTACTCACCAGACCTCGCAGTGATCACCTTGGCCAATGGCGACGCGACACGTGGCTACCGCGCCTCTACCGTCACCTTGGTCTGGCGTAACAGCGACTGGAGAGTCCAACAGGGGCCCGACGGTCTGACCTCAACCAACGTCCACCCCATCCCAGACCTGTCCGGCTTCGTCCCCTGGTCAGGAGTCAGCTGATGATGCCGGCCGTGTTGCCCATGGGCTGGTGCGACGCACACCCCATCTTCCCAACCTGCGTCATCGGGAAGGTTCCAGGCGCGATCGCCGCGTCGGGTTTCGAGTCGATGGCGACCGCCTTGGGAGACGGCTACGTCCAGATACTGAAGATGGTTACGACGTTCTGGGTGAAGATCAACGTCGGCACGTTGGATGCGAACCCGGACGGCGTCATCGTGATGCTGCGCGACGTGACCTGGTGGTGGCTCCTGGTTATCGCCTGCGTGGGCGCCATCATCGGTGCCACCAAACTCGCGATCAACCAGGACGCCCGCGAGGGACAGCTCATCTTCAAGGGTCTAGTGCGGACGGTCCTGGTGGCTGGTGGCGGCGTGGCCGTCATCAACCTTTTGTCTGTGTCTTCGGACAAGACGTCGTCCTGGATCATCGGGCAAGCGATGGCTGCCCACCCCGACCAAGGATTCTCGCTCTTCCTGGGTGGGTCCGCCCTGACGCAGCTGGCCCCGGGAATCCTCTTTCTCGTCGCTCTGTTCGGCATCCTCGCGTCGATGGCCCAACTGATCCTGCTTGTGTTCCGGGCCGCTTTCGTCACCGTCATGGCTGGGATTCTGCCGCTGGCAGCGGCATCCTCGGTGACCTCGGCGGGCATCGAGTGGTTCAACCGCCTCGCTGGGTACACCCTGGCCGCCATCGCGTACAAACCCGTCGCGGCGCTGATCTACGCGGCCGCGTTCAAGCTCATGGGCAGTTCCTCGGGTCCCCTCGGCGTCCTTGAAGGTCTGGCAATGGTGATTCTCGCGATTCTCGCCCTCCCTTCGATGATGCGGCTCTTCGTGCCCGCCATGGGCGCCGCGTCCGCCGGCGCAAGCGGGATGTTTGGTGCCGGTATTGGTGCTGCCGCAGTGGCCGCACAAGGGGCCAATGTGCTCACTGGACACACGGGCGGTGGCACTTCCAGCAGCACGCCCGCCGCACCGCAGGGTGCGTCAATGGCTCAGAGCGGCCCAAAGGCTCTCTCTGGGGGCGGTGCCGAAACGGCCGCAGCCACGGGGACTAGCGGACCAGCAAGTGCCGCTGGTGCAGCCGGCAGCGGTGCGGCGACAGCCGGATCGGCCACAGCAGCGGGAGCCAGCGCCGGTACGACCCTTGTTGTGACCGAGTCCTTCAAGGCAGCGGCGGGCGCGGGGAAAGCCGTTCAACAAAGTGCTAAAGACGTGACGGGAGATGAACAGTGAGCAACCACAGCACGGGCGCACGTACCTACGGTGGCTGGCGAAAGCCAGTCTCGCCGGGCCTGATGGGCATGGGGTTTGCCCCCTCCCTTCTGCTGTTCGCCGGTCTGCCCGCAACACTGTTCCTCGGGGTCCGTGCGGGGTGGACGACAGCTGCGGTCATGTTCGTGATGCTCGTGCTCGCCGGCTCGCCGATGGTCTTCAAGAACCGGGCCGGTCGCACCGGGTGGCAGATCCTGGGAAGCCGCTTCGCCTGGACGTTTGGCAAGTGGGGCGGGTCGAACATCTACCGCTCGGGCCTGGCGGGGTCGGTCGTTCGGGGCGAACATCGACTGCCCGGCCTCTTGGCCTCCACCCAGGCCTTGGATATCGCGTCGGCCATGGGGGAGAGGGCGGCCATGCTTCACATCAAGCGACGCTCGCACTTCTCAGTGTGTATCGCCCTGGAGCCCGAAGGGGTGCAGCTCGTGGACCGGGCCACGGTCGACACCCGTGTCGATGAGTGGGCACGTTTCCTGACCAACCTGGGCTACGAGCCAGGGTTGGTTGGCGCGACTGCGGTGTTCGACATCTCCCCAGATCCGGGCACGCGATTGGGTGCCGAGGTCGCCCGGATCACGCGCGATGATGCGCCGGAGTTCGCACGGGCGATGATGGCTGAGGCGGCTGCGACGTACCCAGTTGGCGGCGCGCAGACCCACGCCCACGTGGCGTTGACCTACTCCGGCCAGGCCAAGGTCAGCACTGAGGGTGAAGGCCTGCTCGGCCGCCGCCGGTCAGAAGACGAGGCGACGGTCTCTCGCGAGCCGGCAGAGATGGCCGTCGAGATTGGTCGCCGCCTCGGTGAGCTGCGCGCGGAGCTGCGGGCGTCCGGCGCACGATGGACTCGGCTCATGACCGTCGATGACGCCGCAGAGTTCGTCCGCGGCGCCTACGACCCCGAGGCCGCGGAGAAGATCGCCGTGCTGCGTGCCGGGGGAGGGGAGCCCGACGTGTCCTGGAGTGATGCCGGACCGACTGCCGCGGTCGAGTCGTGGAGTTCTTACCGGCACGACTCCGGCCTGTCGGTGGTCTGGGAGATGGTCGATGTGCCCAAGTCGGCCGTGACCGCCGACGTTCTGCGGGCGCTGCTGGCGCCCCACCCCGACGTGGCAAGGAAACGCGTAGCGCTCACCTACCGACCACTGGATCCGGCACAGTCGGCCACCGTGGTCGACAGGTCCTTGCGCACGGCCATCTCCCGAACGGGTCGCCGTCGGGGACTGGCCTACGCCGCCGACACCCAGGATCTGGCCCAGGCCAAACGGATGGCTAGCGAAGAAGCCGCCGGCGCAGGGGTGACTCGCCTGTCCATGATCGTGACGGCCACCGTGCAGGACCCGGCAAAACTTCCGGCTGCGGTCCGCGCCGTGGAACAGACGGCGCTGGGCTCGCGGATCCGCCTACGCCGCATGTATGCCGGCCAGGCGGCAGGGTTCGCGGCTGGTCTCGGTATGGGCGTGGTCCTGCCAGCCTGGGGAAACCCAGCGCTGACGTGGCTCCGGACAAATTCCTAGAGGGGAGAACGGCAATGGCGCAAATGCTGGACTGGCTCGACGAGGACACACTGATCCGGCGAGCAGGCACCAAGGGAGTCCCCGGCGTCGGCGGCGGCCGAGCAGCGATCCTGGAGATGCCACCGGAGTTTCTGGCCACCACCGTCCAGGCGTGCGGCATGTACCCGTGGGCGATCGGCGGCAGTACGCCGATGATCGGCGTGCCGATGGGCACGAACCTGCTGAACTCCTCGACGGTCTGCTTCGACCCGATCGCGTGGTTCACTGCCCGGCCGCGACTGTGCGACAACCCCTCAATCTTCGTGTTGGGTCTGCCGCACAAGGGAAAGTCGACGATGGTCGCGCACATGCTGATCGGCATGTCCGCTCGGGGGATCCGCCCACTGATCCTGGGCGACTTGAAGCCCGACTACATCGAAGTCGTCCGCAAGCTGGGCGGACAGGTCATCCGACTGGGCCGCGGCGAAGGCCGCTGGAACCCGCTGACTCCAGGCAACATCTTCGCTGCCGCAGACCACATCGAGGCTGCCGGCACGGCCTCAGGCGGCGCTGCCGCAGAACGTGCGCGCACTCTAGCTTCGGGTATGCGCCAGGAGGCGCTCGGGCGTCAACTTGTTGCGCTGGAAGGTCTGATCCACATCGCGCGAGGCGACGGCTTGAACGAGGCCGAGAGGAACGCGCTCACGTCGGCGCTGATGATCCTCAACGACAAACACCTCACCGCCAACCCACCGGTCATCGCGGACTTGATAGCGCTGCTGGAGTCTTCGCCTCCTGAGGTCGCCGAGGTGGTCCTTGCCCGCCAGGACTCCACCCGCTACTACGCGGCCGTCGACCCGCTCATCATGAGTCTGAAAGGCCTGACCCGCGGACCAATGGGCGAGGTCTTCGCCCACGAGACCACGGTCGCTATGGACCTGGACGCCCCAGCGATCGTCGTCGACGTCTCCGGAATCGGCGAGGCCGACTCCAAACTGCTCGCTGCGGTACTGCTGCTGACCTGGTCGGAGGGTTTCTCGACCGTCGAGGCCCGACAGGCAATGGCCGATGCCGGCCTGGTCGAACCGACCCACTACTTCCTTGTTCTGGACGAACTGTGGAAGGTCATGCGGACCTCCGCAGGCATGGTCGACCGAATCGACGCCGTCACCCGCCTCAACCGAACGTGGGGCATCGGCCAGGCCATGATCTCCCACAGCGTGCGGGACTTGGACGCACTGGGGGAGGTCGACCGCGTGAAGGCTCAGGGTTACATCGAGCGGGCCGGTGCGCTGCTGATCGGCGCGCTGCCGGCCAAGGAGTTCGTCCGCGACGACGGCACCGCCGGTGGGCTGGCCGACATTGTGCCGTTCACCGAGAAGGAGAAGGAGATGGTCACCCGGTGGGCCACACCGGCCGGGTTAGGTGGCGACGGTGGGGCGATCGGCAACTTCCTGCTCAAGATCGGCCACGCCCCCGGTGTGCCCTTCCACGTCCAGCTCACCTCCCATGAGGGCCTTTCCGTTCTCAACACCAACACCCGGTGGGAGACCTCGCGGTGAGCACGGTAACCTCCCGGTCCGCGGCCGGGTCGGAGTGGGGCTGGTTCCTCCTGCCTGCTGCCGCGTCGATCGTGCTGCTAGCCGATGGGGCGCTGTGGGTCGGCGGCTGGCTCGCTGCGCATCTGGGCGGGCATGGTGGCTCTGCGCCGCTGTGGTCCTGGCTTCTGGTTGTCGACGTCATACGGCGCGGGCCAGTAGCCGCCCTGCCCGGTGTGCCGCTGGTCCTGCTCTGGGTCTGCGTGGCCGTGATCGCGATACTCATGATCGTGGCCCTGGCGCTGCTGGCTGTGGCCGGGTGGGCCTTGCTCAAGGGCTCGGGCGCGCCAGAGCGGGCGATGGCCTCGCGCAAGGACCTGCAGGAGATGTCGGCCAAGGAGGCAGGGAAGAAGGCGCGTGCGCTGCGACCATCGTTGCGTTCCAACGAGGCTGTCGCGGCGCAGGATTGCGGCCTGCGACTGTTCAGGCATATGCCCGGCGGGCAGTGGCTGCACATGTCCTGGGAGGACGTGCTCGTGGCGTTCATGGCGCCACGCTCGGGCAAGTCGACTGCGCTGGCGATCCCGGCGATCCTTGAAGCTCCGGGTGCCGTGATCGCGACGGCCAACAAGTCGGACCTTGTACTGGCCACGCGCGAGCTGCGTCAAAGAGACACCGGCTGCTCGGTCGGCCTGTTCGACCCGATGGGGATCATGCACGAACCGCAGGCGATCTGGTTCGACCTGCTCGCCGGTGTGCGCGGCGTCGCCGGCGCCAACGCCCTAGCCGAGCACTTCATGCAGACGGCTCGCGACGACTCCAAGGGTGGGGACTTCTGGTCCTCGGCGGCCCACGACCTGCTCGCCAGCCTGATTCTGGCCGCCGCCTGCACCCCGGGCCGAACGCTGCACGATGTCTACACCTGGTTGACCAACACGGTGAACCCCGAACCGGTCGAGCTGCTGCGCGCGGCCGGACACTTCCCTGTCGCCGGATCCGTCGCCGGCCGCCAGGGTGGCGCACCCGAAACACGCGACGGCATCTACGAGACGGCGCGCACGGCCGCGGCCTGCCTGCAGGACGCCTCGATCATGGCGTGGGTCACCCCGCAGCCAGACCTGGCGGTCTTCGACCCCACGTGCTTCGTCCTCAGCGCTCAGACGATCTACCTGCTGTCCAAGGACGCCGATGGCATCTCCGCGGCCCCGCTGGTCGCCGCGGTGACCGACCAGGTCCTGCAGGCGGCCACCGCTCAGGCGGAACGCAACGGCGGCCGGCTAGACCCGCCACTGGTCGCGGTGCTCGACGAGGCCGCCAACATCTGCCGCATTCAGAGACTGCCCCAGCTCTACAGCTTCGCCGGTTCGCAGGGCATCCAGCTGATGACCATCCTGCAAAGCTGGGCCCAGGGTGAGGCTGTCTGGGGCGAGAAGGGCATGGAAGCCCTGTGGGGGGCCTCCACGGTGAAGGTAATCGGCTCCGGCATCCAGGACGACAAGTTCGCGGGGCGTCTCTCCCGACTCATCGGGCAGCGCGATGTCGTCCAGCACAGCTACAGCAGCGGTAACCGATCCCGGTCGACGTCGACCAGCACCCGCAAGGAGGACATCATGCCCGTGTCGCAGATCAGCGCACTGCCCAAATGGCAGGGGCTGCTACTGGTCACCGGCCGCCCGGTGGCCATGGTGGCGATGGTCCCGTGGTTCCGGCGGCCGCGCGCCGATGAAATCGCCGCTGCCCAGGATGCCGCCCTGCACGCACTGACCGAGCGGGCGAACACCCCGGTTGGCGTGTCATGACCGACCCCACCGACCCTGAGCCCGACGAGGAACCCTTCGAACCGCTGTACGACAACCTCACGGACTGGGTTGAGCACCACTTCGCGCAGACGTACGCCTGGAAGCCTGGTTCCTCAACCAGGTGGTGCGCCTCCTGGTGGGACCACCCTGAGGCAATCATCCGCCTCAACGTCCTGTGGCAGCTCTGGGAAGGCGCCCGCGCCGAGAACGACCCTGCCGAGATGGGCGCCTGGATGCGCGACTGGCTGGACCGGCTTCTGCCGCCCTTGCTAGCCGACCATGGCCCCTTCGCCCGCTGCAGCACCGACATCACCGCGCACTCGACCACAGGAACCCACACGCCTCCTACCGCACTGCCCATCCTCGAGCCTCCGGCCGACAAACGACCCTGACCGATCGCGAAGGAGACACTCACCCATGGCTACGCCATCGACCACCACGGCGACCAGGTTCATCCAGCTCAAGGACGTAGCAGACGAACTACTCGGCCACTCAGTCACCGGGATGCGGTTTCCTGTCACCGATCCGTCCGACGGAAGCGTGAATCTCCGACCCACCGGCGTCGGGTTTCACAAGGACTTCGTGCCCCTGATCTTTGACCACGCCGGCGCCAGCAGAGCAGTGGTGACGGACGACTAGGCGCGGACACACTGACCAAGACGAGGCTGCCAATTCGCGAGCAAAGTCCCTCTAGGATTGAGTGACAGCACGAGAGTTGAGGGATAAGTGGACACTGACTTTGTTCCGCTCGGGGACTCACGCCTCTCACGAGTCTTGGACAGCGTGCGAGCCGAAGGCGATGCCGCGGAAGCCCACTACCTTGAGGTGAAGAGCAGCATCGATATGGGCGCACCATTGGGGCTGGCCAAGGTCGCGAAGTTCGTTTTGGGCGCGGCTAATCGCCTCCCGGCCCAAGCCGAGGTCCATTTCAGGGGCTACGCAGTCATGGTTCTCGGCGCATCCCTGGGACGCGTGCCCGGAGTCCCCAAAGGCACCGAGTCCCACGAGTTGCACGACAAACTGTCAAAGTACCTCGGGCCTGATGGACCGAGTTTCGACCTCGCACGCCTGCCCGTCTCCGACGAGAGCGAGGTGCTCTTCATTGTGGTCGATCCGCCCACGAGTGGCCAGGGGCCGTTCCCTTGCCACAAGGACTTCCAGCCCGGCAACCCGAAGGACGGGAAACACGCGCTCCAAAACGGTGCCACCTATGTCCGACCCGACAGCAATACCCGCATCGCGAAGGCGCCTGAGGTGCTCGCTCTCCATGCGCGGGGGGTAACGGGGGTCCGGGAGGCCGTCGCAATCACTGTCGAAACTGTGGAACAGCCAGCACGATTGATCCAAACGGACACGTTCCTGCAGGCAGTAATTGAGTCCGAGAGCAAACATTTCCGAGAGAGTCAGTCCAAGATCCGCTCCGCGGCCAATCCAGCATGGCCGGCGGCCAACCTGCTCGGGCCCACTCCTAAGCGTTTGTCTCAGAGTGAGGTGGAGGACAAGATCGCCACTTGGAAGAACGGCCTTCCTGACCGTTGGGACGACTGCATGGCCTATCTCGCCGGATCCGCGTTCGGCGGAATTGGTTTCCGGATCATCAACACCGCGCCTAGTTACTTGAACCGTCCCCGACTTGACGTAACCTTCCACAATTGCCACGGAGTCGAATGGCTGGACCCCGAGCATGCTGACATCGACAAGATCACTCCACCCGTTGTCATCCCGCGACGACCGTTCGGGGTGATTCCCAACCTTTCTGGAGTCCATTTCAAGGGCAACCCGGTCGAGTGGAAAAACGTCGACGACGACCTGGTGGTGACCATTTCACTCGACGCACTCCGGCCGAACACTCTCTGGGTAAGCGACACCGACGACCTAGTGGTGTTATGCCGCGACAACGATGCTGAGAACGTCTCAGTCTCTTGGACCGCGACAGTTGAGGGTCGTGGTGAGCAGTTCGCTGGCGAGTTCGAGCTCCCTACCCATCCGGGTGCGTCGGCCTTCGAGCTTTACGACCGCGTCACGTCTCAAGTAGAAAGCTAGTCGGCAGAGCGGCTCAAAAACTGGCCGAGCGTCGTATAGCAACAAGGTACTCGCGTCGTCGAATCGTTTTGGCGGCAAGCAACTGGAATCTGTCGTCTCTGCGAGAACTAACGCCGATAACATATCTTATGTCAACTAGTCGGCTCGTGCCCTCTTGACTACCTCTTTCATGGTGATAGTGTGAGCACGTGGCACGCTACCGCGACATCGCCCAAGACCTCAAGACCCGGATCGCTGCCGGCGAATTCGCGCCGGGCGATCAGCTCCCTTCGATCGCCTCGCTGATGCAGCACTACAAGGTGCCCGGCCTCAACACGATCCGGCAGGCTCAGCAGCTGCTCGTCGACGACGGCCTGGTCGAAACCCGGCAAGGCGTCGGCTCGTTCGTCCTACGCACCGAGCCGGTCCCTCGACCAGTCGACGTGCTGGGCGAACTGCGGGCCGCGCGGTCCGCCCTTACTCGCGCGATCAGCGCGCTGGAGAAAGCCAAGGGCACGCGATGAGCCCGAAGCCAAGCTGGGTCGAGGACCGCGTCGAGGTCTTGCTCGCCGCGCTCCACGACCTCGGCATGTCCGCGTCCCGCGCCGCGGTCGCCGAACTCATCGACGAACGGGTCCAGTGGGTGTCCTCCCAGATGGGAAGCTCCCCTGCCACAGCCCGGCGCTACCTGACCGACGACGCCCTGGCCGACCTCGCCCGCACCATGGCGTTCTCCGTGGCCGACGAGACACCCGGCGCCGACGTCATCGAGTCGGCCCGCACCGCCGCGGTCCCGCTGCCGATCCTCGGCCGCTGCATCGCCGGGCTTGCCGAGGCCATCCAGATACGCCTGCGCGAGCGCGACGACGTCGACCACCTGCGCACCACAGTCGCCCAACTCGCCCACGCACTGTCCGCGGTAGGGCAAGTCACCGCCGACGCCACCTCCGGCGCAGAGCCCGGCACAGAAATCCCGGGCGGCGCCACACAAGCGGTAGTGATGATGCCGCCGGGCCTGGTCAACCGGGCCGCGCGCTACCTCGAGGCGGCCGCCGTCCTGGTCCACGAGGGCGTGCGGCCCGAGGACTTCGACACCACCCATGCCGACCAGCTGGCGGCCACCTTCATGCAAGACGCTGCCGGCCTGCGCTACTACGCCCGCGACTGAGCAACCGCCGAATGCTCACCGAGCATCGGTCCGAGGCTTTGCCGCTCCTACCGCTCTCCTTGCTTGACGCGCCCCCGACAGGGCATGATGTCTAAAAGAACTAAAGACATCTAATCGGGGGCGATGTCTAAACGGGTCTAAACGTGGAGGTGATCGGCATGGCGCAGAACCCGTTCACTCCCACGTTCGGTGTGACTCCACCGATGCTGGTGGGGCGAGACGAGGAGATCTCCACCTTCGCCGACGCCCTCGACGAAGGTCCAGGTGCTCCGGGCCGCGCCATGCTCTTCACCGGCGCGCGCGGCTCGGGCAAGACGGTCATGCTCAACGCGGTCGAGGATGCCGCAGCCCGGCGCGGCTGGCTGGTGATCTCCGAGACCACTCGGCCAGGGGTGGCTGACGAGCTCACCAAGACCGTGCTCCCGGGCTTGCTGAGCGAGCATCACCCGGGTGCGGTGCAGAGCCACGTCACGGGGGCGAACGCCTCCGCTGCCGGGTTCGGGGGCGGCGTGACCCGCCAGCGGGTCGAGCGCTTCCCGGTGGAGCCTTCCCTGCGTTCAGAGGTGGAGGCTCTGACCGACGCGCTGCGTCCGCACCAGACGGGTGTCCTCATCTCGCTCGATGAGGTCCACACGGCCGCGCTGCAGGATCTGCGCCAGATCACCCAGGCGGTGCAACACGCCTTCCGTGAGGGCCGCGAACTCGCCTTCGTTGCAGCTGGGTTGCCGTCAGCGGTCCAGGACGTGCTCAACGACGAGGTGATGACCTTCCTGCGTCGCGCTGAACGCTTCACGTTGGGCGCAGTTTCCGTCGATGACGTCAAGCAAGCGCTCCTGCGGCCGATCGAGGCGAGTGGCCGCACGATCACGCCGGCAGCACTCAGGGTCGCCGCCGAGGGCACGAAGGGGTACCCGTTCCTGGTCCAGCTCGTCGGCCATCAGGTCTGGAACGTCGACCGTGGCAGCCGCGAGATCACCGAAGAACATGCGCGTGTGGGCGTCGAGAAGGCTGCCCGGCGCGTCGGCCGACTGGTGCATGAGCCGGCCCTGGTGGGACTGTCCACCGTCGACCGGACCTTCTTGGCTGCGATGGCCGTCGATGACGGCCCGAGCCGAATGTCCGCGATCGCCGATCGCCTCGGCGCCGACACCAACTACGTCAGTCAGTACCGTCTGCGGCTGATCGCCGCAGAGCTCATCGAGGCGACCGCCCACGGGCGCGTCGACTTCACCCTGCCCTACCTGCGCGACTACCTGCGCGAGCACGTCGTCGCTGTGGGCCTCGGTGAGGACTCCGCTCTCCCTCGCGGCTCCGATGGCGATCGCCGGGCACTCCCACCCGGCGGCACAAACGGCGCGAAAACCGTTAAGGCAGAGGCGGATTCACCAGAACACGACGGCCAGTGATGCGCGGCGCCCGGGAACCCCACTGGCGCGACCGCACCGTCGCCAACGCTGCCGACGCATGCCTGAGCGAGCCTCGGGACACTCAGGCGTACCAGCGACTCGTCGACGCGATCGCCCGACGGCGGGCGTGGCTTCAGCCGCGGCTGGACGAGACCCCACCCGCAGTCGAGGACCCCGCTCCCCCGCTCGTCGACGATCACATCGCCCCCTCGGCTTGCGTCGCGAGCTGCGCCGCTTTGAGACTGCGCGCTTTGCACGATACGACACCACGAAAGGCAGTCAGCGGCCGCGATCGACAGCGTGCGGCTCGGTTGGTCTAGCCGGCACCTGCCCACGGCCAGCGTCCGGAACTGGGTCGAGACGCCGCACGGCGAAGGTGGTGCTCAGCCCTTCCCTGGCCATCTCGACTGCGGTACGGGGCACAAACTGGCCGTGGTCGACGTCTTCGTGACGGTCATGCCCCTCCAGTCGCCCCTGGGCAGCGCCGCCGGCAACCGCGGCCTCGACGACCATCGCGTGCACGGTGGTCGGTCCGACGTCGAGCCGTTCTGCAATGTGGGCAATGTGCTGTTCCCACTTGTCCTGCCCAAGTGGTGCGAGGACCTGAGCGACGTGCCGCGCCACCGCCACCCGTTCTTCAACGGAATTGACGCGCCCTCGCTCTGCAAGGCGATGGTCGATTACGGCCCGTGCCAGGTCCGGGCCGTCCTCGACGGCCTCGACGACCGCGAGCTCACCGTGGTCGGTGAGCAGCTGCGCCGGGTCGACGCCCTCCGGCAGGGCTGCGGCCTTGGGGTTCTGGCCGCGGCCGGCGAGGGCGAAGTAGGCCCGCTCTGCGGCGGCGCGCCCAGCGCGGTCGGGGTCGGTGGCCACCGTGATCTGTTGCCCGGATCGGGCGTAGAGCTCAGTAAGCCGGTCGGCCTGCGCGTCGGTCAACGCCGTCCCCAGACTCGCCACCCCAACAGCCCTGCCTCCAGTACCAGCGGTGATGGCCACGGCGTCCAGAGGACCCTCAACGAGCACGGCGCGGGCACCCCGGTCGAGCCCGACAAGGCCGGGCCCGGCGAGCCCAAACAGATGCTCACCCTTGGAGAACAGCGGGCTCTGTGCACCGTTTAGGTACTTGGGCGCACGCTCGTCGTCGTTGGCGGGGTTCCTGCGGCCCACGAAGGACACGATCTGCCCATCCCTGTCATGCACTGGGAGGGTGAGGCGGTCTCGGAACCGGTCGACCAG
>Ga0207926_1001062_pt1 | contig 13287 bp, 10 predicted proteins | sample NGESurdeep072012_8_FD_184454 | JGI IMG/M metagenome (GOLD analysis project Ga0207926, IMG submission 184454) | Arctic peat soil microbial communities from Barrow, Alaska - NGEE Surface sample 210-1 deep-072012 (SPAdes) | ecosystem: Environmental > Terrestrial > Soil > Wetlands > Peat ...
TGCCGGACACCAGGTACGATGCAGCAAAGCAGGTAGACGCGCATCTCAGGCGCGCAATATACTCGCGAGTCGCGGAATCGCAGTTCGTAACCCGACCCTTTGCAGACCGCATGAGAATCTTCCGTGTCCACCGGCTGTGGTTGATGGCTCTCCTGTGCCCCGTTATCGCGGCGGCGCAGCAGCCGGCGCTGGACCTGAAGGCGGCGCTCGCGACAGCCGAGTCAAACAATCTGGAATTGCGGGCCGCCCGCCAGCAGCGCGCGCTGGCCATCGCCGGAATCACGACTGCCGGACAGCTTCCAAATCCGACGGTGAGTTTCACGGCAGCACGCGACACGCCCCACGAAGGCATTTCGCTCGACCTCCCGCTTGAACTCGGCGGCAAACGCGCCAAGCGGCTCGCCGTGGCGCGCGAGGAGCAGAGGTCGGTGGAGATCGACCTCGCCGTATTGGCCAGGAATATCCGCCGGCGTGCGCGCGAAGCTTTCTTCCGCGCGCTCTCGGCCGGCGCCCAGACGGAGCAGTCCAAGGCGGCTCTCGGCCTCGTGACGCGTACGCGTGACTTGGTGGAGCAACGGTACGAGGCGGGGGGCATCGCGCAACTGGAGGTACTCCAGGCCGACGTCGAATTGGCGCGTGCCACCGCCGATCACGAAACGACAGCACTGGCGCAGCGCTCGGCCGACGTGCTGCTGGCCGGCCTGTTGAATCGACGGCTTGACTTACCGGTTGCGACCGCAGGCAGACTGGACGAAGTGCCGCCGGCGCCGCTGCTGGACGCCGTGACCGCGCAAGCATTGCAGTCGAATGCCGACCTGCTGAAATCCACGCAGGACCTGAAGACCGAAGAGCGGCGGTTGGCGTTGGCGAAAGCGCAGCGAATTCCGAATTTGGACCTCTCTGCGGGCGCCGACTTCAATTCCCCGCCCGACTTCAACATTGGCGGCAAAGGCGGCATCTCAATTACTCTGCCGTTGTTCTATCGCGGGCAGGGCGAGATTGCGCTCTCGAATGCACGGCTGGAGCTATTGCGGCTCACGCTGGAGTCGCAGCGGACGATTGCATCGGCGCAAGTGGCAGCGGCCTATTTCGACTATGTCGCGAAGTTGCACCAGGCGGAGCAGTACTCGCAGCACATCGTCCCGCTCACCGAAAAACTGGCACTCATGGCAGAGGACAGCTACCGGTCGGGAAAGACGAACCTGCTTACGCTGATCGACGCGCAACGCCGGTTGAACGACGTACGCAAGGCATACCTCGATAGCCTGTTCGCCGCGCAGAGTGCGTTCGCGGCCCTGGAGGAAGTGGTGGGAGCGTCCCTTGACTAACCGGCGCCTTCTGAACGCAACCGTGTTGCTGGTCGCGCTGTCGTTCGCGGCCTGCAGCAAGCACGCCGCCCCCGACGAAGAAACGAAAACCGCTACGGTGCCCGACGTTACGGTCACCAAGGTCGAGCGCGGCGTCATCGCAGACAACCTCATCGTCAACGGCAATCTCGCGGCGCTTCCGAGCCGCGATGCAAAGGTGGCGGTGCTCGTGCCCGGCCGCGTAGCGCGCGTGCTGGTGGTGGAAGGCGACCCTGTCACGGCGGGTCAGTCGCTCGCCGAACTGGACAGCACGCTGCTGCGCGACCTGGAGCGCCAGGCCGAGGCGGCGGTGGCGCAGGCAAGGGCGAACTTGGAGAACTCACGGCTGGCGGCGCAGCGCGAAGAGTCCCTGCTGCAACGCGGTATCTCGGCACGGAAGGAAGTCGAGGATGCGCGCACGCAGCTCGCCGTCAATACCGCTGCGTTGGCGAACGCGGAAGCAGGGCTGAGGACGGCACGCGCGCAAGTCGGGCGTTCGGTGGTGCGCTCGCCATTTGACGGCACAGTGGTAAAGCGGTTCGCCGGCGTAGGCGAGCAGGTGGACGGCACCGCCGCGCAGCCGGTGGTGGAGGTCGCCAACATCGACGCACTCGAACTGCTGGGGACCGTTCCGGCGGCGCGCCTGCCGGAGATTCGGACCGGCGAGGCGTTCACCTTCGAAACCAACGCGGCGCCGGGCACGAAGTTTGCGGCCAAGGTCGTATCGGTGCTGCCGGCAGTCGATCCGGCGACGAACAACGGTACGGTGCGCATTCGCGTGGAAAACGCGCAGCACCAGCTCAAGCTCGGGCAATATCTGTCGGTTGATTTGCCGCTGAACCAGGCGGGCACGCGATTGATGGTACCGCGGCAGGCGATCTATCCGGATGACACGGGAGAGCCGCATGTGTACAAGGTCACCGGCGAGGACGCCGTGCAGGTGGCGGTGCAACTCGGCGTGCAGACCAAGGACAAGGCCGAGATCGTCTCCGGCGTGCAGGAGGGCGACACGGTCATCGTCACTGGCGGCTACGGAATACCGGAAAAATCCAAGGTACACGTGAAGCAATGAACCTCGTCCGAGCCTGCCGTGACAATAGCCGCGCGGTGTTCCTGCTGACGGTGGCGCTGACCATCGCCGGGCTGGTCTCGATGTTTCGCCTGCCCAGCAACATTTATCCGGAGCTGAATTTCCCGCGCATCGTGGTGCTGGTACACGCCGGCGACCTCTCGCCGGACACGATGCTGCTGACGGTGACGCGCCCGATCGAGGAGCAGGTCGGTACCGTGCTCGGCGTGCGCCGGGTGCGCTCGCGGACGATTCGCGGCGGGAGTGAAGTCTCCGTCTTCTTCGCCGACAACACGGACATGCAGCAGGCGCTGCAACTTGTCCAGGCGCGCGTGAACGAGGCGCGCGCCACGCTTCCCGCGGAGACGGAGATCGAGGTCGAGCGGCTCAGCCCGACTGTGTGGCCCATTCTCAGCCTGGTGCTGAACGGGAACGTCCCCGACGCCGACCTGCGCGATTTCGCGGTGTACAACCTGCGTCCCGCGATCACCCGCGTGCCCGGAGTCGCGCGCGTGGAAGTGGATGCGACCGACACGCGCGAAATATCGGTGATCGTCGACCCGCAAAAGGCGCTGGCGCAGCGGCTGAGCATGCCGGAGATCGCCGACCGCCTGAAGGCGACCAACAATGTCGTCAGCGTGGGACGGCTGGACGCGAATTACCAGCAGTTCCTGGTGCTCACCAACTCGCAGTTCAAGAGTATCGAGGAGATCGGGAACACGGTGGTGAGCAGCGATCCGGCGAACCCGGTGCGGCTGAGCGATATTGCAACCGTCCGCGAGGGCACCGCCGACCGGCGCGAGTTGGTGACGGGCAATGGCAAACCCGCCGCCATTATCAACGTCACGCGCCAGCTCGGCGGGAACATCATCAGCGTCTCGCAGCAGGCAAAGGAAATCGCGTTCCACGGCAAGAACCTGATCCCGTCGACGCTCAACCTCTCCACCGTTTACGACCTGGCGGAGTTCGTCCAGGAATCCATCGCCAGCGTACGCGATGCGATCATCATCGGCTCGCTGTTGGCCGTCGTGATCCTCTTTGTCTTCCTGCGCAATTGGCGGATCACGATCGTCGCCGCCATCAGCCTGCCGCTCACCGTGCTGGGGACGTTTTTCTTTGTGAAACTGCTTGGCGGGACGCTCAACCTGATGTCGCTGGGCGGGCTGGCGGTCGCCATCGGGCTGGTGATCGATGATGCGGTCGTGATCGTCGAGAACATCTACCGTCACGTCGGCGCGGGCGCATCGGTCGAATTCGCGGCGGAAAAAGGCACGCAGGAACTGATTGGACCGGTGATCGGCTCGACGCTGACGACCGTCGTCGTGTTCCTGCCGCTCGGTTTTCTGAAGGGCGCGGTCGGTGAGTTCTTCGTCGCGCTCTCCATGACGCTGACTGTCTCCGTGCTGTTGTCGCTCCTGTATGCGCTGACTTTCGTGCCGCTGTTTGCGGAGTACGTGCTGGGGGACTCCAGCTTCCGCGATTCTTCCACCCGATTCATCGAGCCGGTGAACCGCGTGTACGAACGCGGCATCCGTTGGGCGCTCGGGCGCAAATTGGTTGTCGGCGCGGTGGCGGCGGCACTGATCGTGGTTGCGGTTTTTGCGTACCTGAACCTCGGCACCGGCTTTCTGCCGGAAATGGACGAGGGCGGCTTCGTGCTCGATTACCTGACGCCGCCGGGAACGTCGCTGAGCGAAACCGACACCCTGGTGCGGCAGATGGAAGCGATGGTCGCAAAGGTGCCGGAAAAGTCCGCGTTCTCGCGCCGCACCGGAGCGGAGCTCGGATTGTTCGCGACCGAGCAGAACAAAGGCGACATCCTGGTAAAACTCAAGCCGCGCTCGCAGCGCAAGCGTGGCGTGGAGGAGGTCATGAGCGGCCTCCGCGAACAAATCACCAAGAGCATCGCGGGGGTGGATGTCGAGTTCATCCAGATCCTGCAGGACATGCTGGGCGACCTGGAGGGTTCGCCCGAACCGGTGGAGGTCAAGATCTTCGGCAGCAGCAGCGAGGAGTTGAACCGGATCGCCGACGAGCTAGGCCCGAAGATCGAGAAGATTCCCGGCATCGTCGATTACAAAGGCCCGCGTGCCGGCAATCCCGAACTGGTTATCAATGTGGACCCGGGCCTGGCGGCGCACGTGGGATTGACCGTGGACCAGGTCTCGCAACAGTTGCAGGCCGGACTGCTCGGCGATGCGGCCACCGACTTTCGCATGAGCGACCGGCTGATCCCGATCCGCATCCGCTATCCCGACGCGTTTCGCTACCAGGAGAGCAATATCCGGCAGTTCCCGATTGTCGCGGCGAACAAGCAGGTCGTGCCCTTGCAGTCGATCGCCGGCATCACGCAGGCCCGGGGACAGGCCTCGCTCTTGCGCGAGAACCAGCGGCTGATGATTGTGCTCACCGCCCGCCTGGAGAACCGCGACCTGGGCAGCGCCATCGTCGACGTGAAAAAACTCATGAACGAATCCAAGCTGCCGGTCGGCTACACGTGGGAGATCGGCGGGCAGTACGAAGCGCAGCAGGCGTCGTTCCGCGAGTTGCTTTCCGTGCTCGGGCTGGCGCTGGCGGCGGTGTTCACCGTGCTCGTCATCCAGTTCCGGGCGTTTTTGCCGGCATTGGTAATTATGTCGGCAGCGCCAATGTCTCTGATCGGCGTCTTCCTGCTGTTGCTCATCACCGGCACTCCGCTGAACGTATCTTCGTTTATGGGGATCATCCTGATGGTGGGCCTGGTGGTAAAGAACGGGATCATCCTGTTCGATTACTTCGAGCGCTTGCACGGAAAAATGTCGGTGACCGACGCGCTGGTGCAGGCGGGACGCATCCGCCTGCGTCCGATCCTGATGACCACGCTCTGCACCCTGTTTGGACTGATGCCGCTGGCGCTGGGTCTCGGGTCGGGCGCCGAATTGCAGAAGCCGCTCGCCATCGCCGTGATCGGCGGCCTGTCGATCTCGATGCTGATCACGCTGGTGGCCATCCCGGTGCTCTACGCGACAGTGCGCGGGCTGGGCACGCACGAAGAAGCGGCCGAACCACAGCCGTAGGTCAGCCAGCCGCGATCAGTGAAATCCTGAATTCGGAGCGCGCGAATCCGCGTCCAATCATTCTGCGAGAATCTTGGAACACAGAAGCTGAGAGCTATTTGGAGCGGGGTATGGGAGTTGAACCCATTTCACAGGCTTGGGAAGCCTGGGCACGACCGATATACCAACCCCGCTCGCAGGTTCAGTGTAGCAAAGCGGCGCCAGTGCGCAAAAAAGCGGGCTGCCCGGTATCCCTGAGCAACCCGCTTGCGTACTTCCCGGGGGATGGGAAGATCTTTCTCCGCGCCGGTCGAGGGCGACCGGCCTACATGGCTTATGGTTACTGCTGCAGCGCTTGGCCGGAGGGAGCGCTGGCCGCGGTCGGCGCGTTCTCGTCGGCGATGTTCGTCATCAGGCGCACATCCACGCGCCGGTTTTCCGCGCGGCCCTTGGACGTATTGTTGCTTTCCACCGGCTTGTCCTTGCCCAACCCGATCACGTAAATCTTGTGCGCCGGGATCGCGTTCTTCGATTCCAGGTAGCTGATGACGGCGTCGGCACGGCGTTTGCTCAGCGTGTAGTTATAGTTCGCGTCGCCGACGGAATCGGTGCTGCCGTCCACCACGACGATGTAGTGCCGGGCATTCGGCAGTTGCTCGGCCAGTTGGTCGAGCGCTTCCCTGGCCTTCCTGGTCAGGTTGTACTGATCGAAACCGAAGTGGACCGAACTCTCCGCCACCGGCTTGTAGTTGTCGAGGTTGGCGACGGTATTGGTGAGTTGGTCGGCGCGGCCGGAAACCTGCGTCGCGAATTGCTGGGCCTGGTTGGCGGACTGTCCGGCGGCGACGGCCTTCTGGTCGGCTTCACCGGCCTTGGCCTGGACCGACTGGATCCCGCGCTGTGCGCGCGAGTCCGTGTCCCTGATTTCAGTGCTGGTCTTCGCCGTGAGGTCGTCCAACTCATTGACCTTGTTTACGACCGGCTGGGTCTGATTGCGTACGTACTTCTTGCTCGCGCAACCAACCGTGAAAGGGAGCGTGCCAACTACCATCAGGGCGACGACAGCGATGCGGTTCATAGGGGGAATACTCCTTATGTCCTGAGGGGCAAGGTGCCCCATAACAAATCTTTCGGGCGCGGTTGCGGCCCGCCTTTGGAAGAGCACGGCTCGTGCCAATCGGGGCGAGTCCCGAGGTGGAGCTAAGTCATCTAATAAGTAGCAGTTAGAGTAGGGTCTAAAAGCGGGACCTCACTCCCCGCCGGGCAATCCTGGCTTCCAGCGTAGAATTTTTACTTACATGGACTTGCAGCAGAAAATCCGGACCCTCCCCACCCGTCCCGGGGTGTACCTGTACAAGAACGCCGCAGGGGAGGTGATCTATGTCGGCAAGGCGAACAGCCTGCGCGCGCGTGTGCGCAGCTACTTCGTCGATGGCGTATCCGAGGACGCGAAGACCGGGAGCCTGCTGCGCGAGGCGGTGGACGTCGAGTACATCGTCGTCGATAACGAAAAAGAGGCGCTGGCGCTCGAGAGCAACCTGATCAAGGAGAAGCAGCCGCGCTTCAACATCCTGCTCCGCGACGATAAGACTTACCCCTACGTAAAGCTCACGCTGGGAGAACGCTTTCCGCGCGTGTTCGTCACCAGGAGTTTGAAGAAGGATGGCAGCGTTTACTACGGACCGTACTTCCCTACCTCGCTGGCGTACCGGATTGTCGATCTCATCCACCGGCACTTCCTGATCCCGAGCTGCAAGATTGACCTGAGCCGCTATCATCCGCGCGCCTGCTTGCAGTACTACATCGGGCGCTGCCTGGGGCCGTGCGTCGAAAACCTGACGACGCCCGAAACCTACGCCGAAGCGGTGCGCGACGTACGGATGTTCCTGGAAGGCAAGCAGACGGAGTTGACGCGGTCGCTTACGCAACGCATGAACGCGGCGGCCGAGCGGGAGCTGTTTGAACTGGCGGCCAAGTACCGCGACCTGATTTCGACGGTCGAGCAGTTGCATCAGAAGCAGCGCGTCGCCGCCGCCGAGGGTCCGGACACGGATGTTTTCGGCTACCACTACGAGAACCACATGGTGGCCGTGAACCTGTTCCACGTGCGCGGCGGGCGCGTGCTCGACCGCCGCGAGTTCTTCTGGGAAGACATCCCCGAAGTGCTCAGTGCTCAGTTCTCTGTGCTCAGCAAAGACGACGATCCGGATTCGCTGAGCACTGAGCACTCTGCACTGAGCACTCAATTCGATCCCGGCTCCTTCTTCTCCGCCCTGTTGAAGCAGTTCTACATCGGCCAGCAACACACACCGGCGGAGATATTCGTGCCGGTGGAATTCGAAGACCGCGATTCCCTCTCCGAGTTGCTGGCCGAAGCCTGCCATCACCGCGTCGAGATTGCCGTTCCGCAGCGCGGCGAAAAGCGTTCGCTGCTGGACCTGGCCGGCGACAACGCCAAGCAGTCGTTCGACCAGCGCTTCCGCGTGCTGAAGCCCAATGCACGGATCATCGCCAAGGCCGTGCAGGACGCGCTCACTCTCCCCAATCCGCCCAAGCGCATCGAGTGTTTCGATATTTCCCACATCCAGGGCACGGAGACCGTTGCCTCGATGGTAGTTTGGGAAGACGGGAAGATGAAGAAATCCGACTACCGCAAGTTCATCATCCGCACCGTCGTGGGCGTGGATGACTTCGCCTCCATGCGCGAGGTGATCACGCGCCGCTACAGCCGCGTCCTCGGCCGCACTCCCAACCCGACGGTTGCCCCACCCTTCCGCCCGGGGTTGGCGGAGGGTGGGGTCGTTCCCGACCGCCCGCAGCCCGGAGCCCGGAGCCCGAAGCCCGAAAAGATGCCTTCTCTCATCCTCGTCGACGGCGGCATCGGCCAACTGCACGCCGCGGCCGAAGCGCTCGAGTCGCTGGAGATCACCGCGCAGCCACTGGCGTCGATCGCCAAGCGTGAGGAGATCATTTACATCCACGGGCAGGAGGACGAACCGGTCGTCCTCGACCATCACAATCCGGTGTTGCACCTGGTCCAGATGATTCGCGACGAGGCGCACCGCTTCGCCGTGACCTTCCACCGCAAGCGCCGCGCCATGCGCGACCGCAGCTCCGAATTGCTGGAGATCCCCGGCATCGGCGAGAACACCCGGCGCCGGCTGCTGGAGCACTTCGGGAGCCTGCGCGCCGTTTCGGAAGCCGGCCAGGCGGCGCTGGCTGCCGTTGTCACCAAGCCGCAGGCCGAGGCCATCGTCACCCACTTCCGAGCGAGGCAGGAATAGGCTTGGGTGTGGCGTTCTTGCCATTACCAGTTCGTTATGGTCGCAGTGGTTATTAGTAGCTAGTTTTTTCTGCGCTCCTTTGGAATCATGAAAATAAGCCCAGGTAACCCGGGCGTTTTTCGTGTGATTTTTCGCAGGGAATTGTACTGATGAGTTAATGGGGGTGTCGGCTTTCGGCTGTCGGCGGTCGGGAAAAGCCAGCACGGATGAACAAGGATCGACACGGATCAACCCCGAGAGAGGCGGAAGAGCTGGGGCGGGGGAGGAGAAGGTGCGCGGCATGAGGGAGTTGCGAGAATGGCTGACGTTCGAAGTTACAGTTAATGGTGGCGTTAATGGGAATGGCTGTCAAGAACTATAGTGGCAATAATATACGTGACTCAGTGGCGGGATGTGGCGGGAGATCGCGGGAGAAGGTGGGATAATGAACGTGATGACAAAAGCTCAACGCATTGTCCTCATCGTGTACTGCGTGCTCTTCGGCTGCTGTTGTCTGTGGATTCCGTGGCACATTTTGGGAGCATCCCAGAGTATGCGTGTCGGCTACGGCTGGCTGTGGGCTGGCCCCCTGAATCCTGAAAAACTCGACATTGGCGATAGCAATTACGCCGCACCCGACTTACCCTTAATCGTACTTCGTCTGCTGGCTGTAACTGCAATCTCTGCCGCTGTCGGTATATTGGTGTCGCCACATGCAAAGCCCAAGGGCGGATAAAATCACCCGATGCGCGAAATCCAACAACTCATATATGACGGGAAAACGCTGAGATGTCCCAATCATCCCAAACGACCGCTAGAAGAGGCGATCACTGAAAGCGATACGGGCTCGTTTTCAATCGTGTGCACAGCCCCTCTGAGCGGAGGCGGCAACTGCATGAGGTCAGCGCAATGGGTTAGTCGGGAAGAAATGAGTCGTGATCTGGCGTCCGATTGACCCCTGTGATTTAGCGCCGCGAATTATACGCTGTAGGCGGGGAATTAAAGCAGAGGGGTAATCTGCGAACGCACTGCGGCGATGTCTTTCATTGCTTCAACCGTGTCCTGCGCGCTAAATCCATAGACCTCATATCGGGCGTTATACCCGAAGTATTTGAGGTGCTGATACTCCTTGAAAATCTTTTTCAAGTCAGCAAGACGTCCCACGTATGAATCTCTCGTGGTGTGGCTGCGCAAGTGCGCGGACATTTTTACCGCAAGATAAGCTTCCACATAATGGACGGCGGCGTAGAACAGGACCACGAGCGTCCAGTCGATACAGGCTTGGTTAGCGGTGGTGATAGTTCCAGCGAACGCTTCATTGCCGCTCGCCTTGGCGAGGTGTTCGTCCTTACTTGGCACTGTTTTTATTCCTTGCGGGAATAGATGGCTTTAGCGTTACTGGCGATCTGGCGCGGCTCGGGACTCGACCGGACAATATTAAAGTCGAAATCGACCTCGGGGAATCCCTCAATCAGGGCGAGTTCCTTCAGGAACACGCGTTCCCGAACCTCACGGGTAGGATTGTCAACAGCAATCCAGACGAGCAGGTTTTGTTCCGCGCTCTCAATTAACACGTGACTAATCTCTGGAACACAGGCCAAATCCTTTGCCAGTGCACTCTCAATATCAGCCCCAGGAATCAAGTCTAAATGAGCCGCATTGCTAGGATTGATAACGAGGCACGGACAATTTGAATCTGAGTGGAATACACTCTGACCCTCCTCACACCAGCGTTCTGGCGACCGGGCCAAGACAACCGACAGTATTCCAACTTCGATTAACATCATCTTTCAACTCAATTCGATTTTCGTTTTAGGGCCTCAGGGACAACAGCTCCAATAATCTGCTGGAACCCGAATTGATAAACCGGGTCGCCTTTGTCATTGAACTCGTCCAATCGGACGACCTCGCAAAGGACAACCTTGACCTTTAGTTCGGTTCCATCTTCGAGCGCGTACTGACCCCACGGTTCGGCTTTCGGCTCGAATTCAATGGATTGTCCCTGAACTTTTCGACCTTGGAAATCAAACAGTTTTTTCGGTCCCAAGGAGGGATCCTCCCTCGATAACCCGGGAAGCGTAACACAATCACCACCAATTACGATATGACAAGGGGAGATTGACGATTTCGGTTCCGAATTGCTCTTCCAGATAAGCGGCGCACAAAATTGACTTTTCCCACACATCGGCGCATCCTCGTTTCCGAGGCCGGTATGCCGAATAAGTCGCAATTCCCCGTAGCTTCCGCCAAGAATCAGGGGGAATTCGCACGCTTCGACAACCTCGTGGGCCGAGTGCTGGCAATTCCACACAGCACGATCAAACAAAAACTTGACGCGGAAAAAGAGCAGAAGCGAATCTCTAGGGCTTCTGCTTCGGGCCGCGCTTTCGGTAAAAGGGCTTAGAAAGCACTCGTTTCTCCCACCTTGCCAGTCAATTCCGCGTAAGTCAGCCGCTTGCTCACGATCTGCGATACCGCTAGATCGAAGCGGTCTGCATCAGTCAGCGGATTGTCTCTAGTGGCGCGATTATTGTAGCGGAACACCTGCTCATCAACGTAGCGAGACAAATGGAACGGCTCAACCGCGACGTATGTTCCTTTCAATCCCCGTTTCAGCAGCGACCAGAAGTTTTCTAGGCCGTTTGTGTGCACTTGGCCGCTGACATATTTCTCAAGGTGGTTCACGAATTCATGCACGTAATCCTTGGGGAGAGCCTTATAGACAGTCGCTTCGTCTGTGTAGACTTTCGCTCCGGGATGGACACTCCGCAGAATCTCTCCGATTACGTGCTCACGCTTGACGGCGGGAATCACGCTTGCGCGCACTTTGCGCTGCTCGCGATCTAACAGCCCAAGAATCGCGGTTTTGCCCGCCATGCGGGTATCGCCCATCATCTCGTTCTTGATTTGCTGTAAACGCAATCTGCGGCTCTTGTGCATCTTTTGGGGATTGCCGCCAATGAAAGCCTCATCGGATTCAACCGCTCCACCGTCGCTACCAAACTTCGGGATGGCGGAATCCTGTAAGGCTAGCCGGATGCGATGCACCATGAACCATGCGCTCTTTTGGGTCACTCCGATGGCGCGGTGAATCTCATAGGAGCTAACGCCATTCTTGCAATTGGCGACCATCCAAAAGGCCATCAGCCACTTGTCTAGCGGAACGGCGGAATCTTCCATGACAGTGCCAACCTTGACGGAGAACTGCCGTTTAGCGTGCTTCTGGGCGCATTCAAACAGGCGCCGGGTAGCGATGTAGCGAACACCATCCGCGCCACAGGTGGGGCAGAGAATGACGCCATCACGCCAGCGGCGAGTCACCATGTAGGCTAGGCAACGGTCGGGGTCAGAGAAGTACAGGATTGCTGCTTGTAGGCTTTTCGGTTCTTTTGGTTGCTCTGCCATAACAAGAGCATTAGAGCACAAGGGTTAAACTGAGTCAAGTATATTATTGCCACTATAGTCCCTAGGTGGTCAATCGTTTGTACGTGGTATAGCTCAAAGCTAATTTTGATCGGGGGCAGGCGAAGGGGATTGCGAGAAGGCAGACGCGTCCGCGTGAGCTGACGCGGAGAGTTTAGCCCAGCACAAGCTCGTCCCAGTGGGACCGCGCAGTGCTGGGTAGGCGTGCACCGGCGAGAACGAAAAGCTGGGAGAATGTGTCCGCAGATTCCTCTGCCCCATTCAAGCCAAAACCGGGCTTGAGTGGGCCACCAGCCCAAACGCCACGCCGATATCGTCACCGGCGTTGAGGTAGTTCCAAGCAGGGATACTGGCCGACGGGACAGTATAGGATAGTAGGAAGTCTGAAGTGTCTTGTACGGAGTTATGCGTTATGAAGATGCTGAGATGTGCAATCGCCATGTTTTGCGCTGTTTGTGCGACCGCGCCATCGGCCTCTGCAGCTTACCCGATGGTTCATTTCGCAATCTACGCGTATAAGCCCCTTGCGCCTGGCCTCCAGATCGTTGGATTTCGCGTCCACAAGCTGGGCCGCGTCTACGTGAGTATCAAGAATGACTCGAAAACCGTTTTAACTGGTATTCGCCTTTTCGCCTATGCATCTGTACCGGCTGCATGTGCGAGCGAAACTGCTAGCGCGCGCTCCGAAGTCATCGAGAGCGATGTGACTGAAGTTTCAATCGCCCCTGGCGCCGCCGTGGAAGTGCCGACTCCAATCGCTGCGCCGGATTTGATGACTACTGCGAAGTATCTTCGCTCTGAGTTCACTGTCGTCGAGATCGGGATTTCTGAAGCGTACTTCGCGGACGACAACGAGTGGAAGCGTGATCGAGCCGGCATGTTGATCACGAGCGTACATGCCGACGTCGGTGATCAATGCCGTGATATCAAAGGCGTGACGCTTGCTCTCGAACGAATTGTTGGAACCAAGTTCGCGGGCGAAGTGCCGGCATCAGTTCTCCATTCGAACCAAAGCGGCTCGCGCGCATACCTCGAAATGTCTTGTTCGTTAATTGATGCCGACGCGGTCTGTCCGAGTGGCAACGAGTGACTAAAAAAGGCGGGTGGCCCGAGTAAACGATTCCCTTCCTAGTCATCCCACTCCCGAGGGT
>Ga0207926_1001078_pt1 | contig 13156 bp, 7 predicted proteins | sample NGESurdeep072012_8_FD_184454 | JGI IMG/M metagenome (GOLD analysis project Ga0207926, IMG submission 184454) | Arctic peat soil microbial communities from Barrow, Alaska - NGEE Surface sample 210-1 deep-072012 (SPAdes) | ecosystem: Environmental > Terrestrial > Soil > Wetlands > Peat ...
TCGCCGATATGGTGAGGGCCGCCGTGCCCGAGTTTGTAACCAGGAGGGTCTGGGGTGTACTGGTCGTATTGACCAGTTGGGACCCGAAGGTGAGGCTGGGAGGGCTGATGATTACTGGCCCTGGAGAAGTCCCGGTTCCGCTCAACGGGACCGTCTGTGGGCTGCCCGGGGCGTTGTCGGTGAAGCTCAGATTCGCGCTGAGCAGGCCGGTTGCCGTCGGCGTGAACGTCACCTGTACCGTGCAGCTCTGGGTCTGCGCCACGCTGTTGCCGATGCAGTTGTCGGTCTCCGCAAAGTCACCAGCGTTTAGCCCGCCAATGGTAATCGACGAGATGGTCAGCGTCGCCGTCCCCGTATTGGTCACCGTTAGGGTCTGGGGCCCGCTCGTCGTGCCCACCTGTTGCGGCCCGAAGTTGACGCTAGGAGGACTGATGCTGATGTTCGGGGACTGCATGAGAATCGAGACGCTGTTATTTTGGTAGTTCGCAACCACAAGATCCAGCCTTCCATCGCCGTTAAAGTCGCCGACTGTTATACCCTCCGGGTTCAAGCCCGTCGCGTACACAATCTGGTTCTGGAAGGTGCCATCTCCATTCCCAAGCAGGATAGAAATTGTATTGTCAAAATAGTTTGTGACCGCCAGATCAAGCTTGCCGTCGCCGTTAAAGTCTCCGGTTGCTACCTTCTCCGGCTCTGTGCCCGTCGCGTAAGTTGCTTGGTTCTGGAACGTACCGTCTCCATTCCCCAGCAGGATAGAAACTGAATTTCCAAACACATTTGCGGTTGCCAGGTCGAGCTTTCCGTCCCCGTTAAAGTCTCCGACTGTTACTCCATGCGGGGTCCCAGCCGTCGTGTAGACAACTTGGTTCTGAAACGTGCCATCTCCGTTCCCCAGCAGGATAGAGACCGTGCCGGCGCTTGAATTTGTGACTACTAGGTCAAGCTTGCCGTCCCCGTTAAAATCTCCCAGTGTTATTCCGATCGGATTTGAACCTGTTGCGTAGGCAACTTGGTTCTGGAAGGTGCCATTTCCATTCCCCAGCAGAATAGAAACTGAATTTCCAAAATAGTTTGGAACCGCCAAGTCAAGCTCACCGTCCCCGTTAAAGTCCCCGACCGCTACTCCGTACGGGTCCAAACCCGTTGCGTACGCAACTTGGTTTTGGAAGGTGCCGTCTCCATTCCCCAGCAGGATAGAAACTGAATTTCCAAACACATTTGCGGCCGCTAGGTCGAGCTTGCCGTCCCCGTTGAAGTCTCCGACTGCAACTCCGTACGGGCTTGAACCTGTCGGGGAGGCTAGTTGGTTCTGGAAGGTGCCATCTCCGTTCCCGAGCAAGATGTCAACTGCGTTAGTGCCTACGTTTGTGACCGCCAAGTCTAGCTTGCTGTCATTGTTAAAGTCGGCTGCGAGCATATCAAAGGGAAAAGACGACCCAAAACTGATCGAGGATGACGAGAACGAAAGGTTGGTTGTCGGGGTGGTCGTCGTAAAGAAGACAACATTCGATGTCCCGCCGCCCGGACCCGGATTCGTGACCGTCACGGACGCGGTACCATCGACTGCGATATCTGACGCGGGAACCGTTGCGGTCAACTGGTTGAAGTTGACAAAAGTCGTTGGTAAAGCTGTCCCGTTCCACATAACCACGGAGTTCGCGACAAAGCCGCTTCCATTGACGGTCAGAGTAACGCCATTAGTACCCGCGACAACCGCATCAGGAACCAAGGGGAGGTTGATCAGCGGCACGGGGTTGGCGAGCAGTAATGCACCGGCCTGTAGCCGCGGAGAGTTCATTGGTCCGGTTAGGGTCCAGAGGCCAGTGGACGGATCGTAGATCTCCGCCGATGCCGTGACCACAAGATTCGAGCTTTCGCCCCCCGCCGCAAGAACCCGGCCGTCCGGTAAACGCACGGCAATATGATCGAATCGCGAGGTAGTCATTGAACTGGCAGCAAACCATTGCTGTGTTGCCGGATCATAGATTTGAACCGTATTCACCGGGTTCCCTTGGGTGTCGGTACCGCCCGAGTAGAGCACGCGGCCGTCCGACAACAGCAAGAGATTCCCGCCAATTTGCGGAATGCCGAGTGAACCTGTCGTCGTCCATGTGCCCGAGTTCGGATCGAAAAGGAACGCCAAATTCCCGGTATTCAGCACTGTCAGCACTTCGCCGCTTGGCAAGAGCAACAGCCGATGATCGCCAACTTCTGGCATAGAACCTGTAACGGCCCAGTTATTACCTACTGGATCGTAAATCTCGCAGGAATTGTTGTATGTTTGGAAGCCGTCAGAGCCGTTACAGGTAAGCACTCGCCCGTCCTGCAGAACAACGGCGTCTTGATTCAGATTGTTAAACGCAAGATTCCCGCGAGTAGTAAGGGACGGGTTGACGATGGTCCAGGTATTACTCAGATAACTGTAGACCTCAGCCGAATTCCCCACTGTCGAGATAAATTGGCCCAAGATATTCGGTCCGCTGCAACCGCCGGCGCAGCCGTCGAAGGCGAGTGCATTCCCTCCTTTGATGGTTACCATGCCAAACTGATCGCGCCCGTAGTTCATAAAATTGGGAGCGCTTGTCCCGGTGGCCGTCCAGATGCTGCTTGTAGGGTCATAAAGACTGGCTGCATTGGTCGTAAATCCAAAATCTGTGCATCCGCCCCCGGCCAGCAAGATCTTTCCATTGCCAACCTTTGCAATGTTGGGAGCGCAAAGTCCTCCCACTGTGTTCGGCGGTGCATTTGGAATGTTGTTTGCGCTTAGGGTCCAAGTACCGGTCGACGAGTCAAAAACCTCGCTGGTGTTGGCAAATACCCCGGTGTTGTCTGCGCCCCCGACCACCAAAACTTTGAAGCTGGGTTGCTGTTGAGCAGAAAGGTTCACACAGAGCAGAGCGAAGAGAGTAAGGAGGAATGCTATCTTGAAGTAGGTTATGACACGACGCTTCATTTTTCGCCCCCATTCAGAGACTGGCGCTCTCATCTCGAAATAACTTGGGCACTGCGCCGTTAAACCAGCGTTCACGTCGACTGCTGCCGCTTGACAATGAAGCCGAACGCCGAAGCGCAGCAAGAACTTGGATACGTTTCGGCTCAGATTTACTTAAATAGCAATTCTTCCATCCGACTTCTCAGGATATGCGCGGTTCTACCACCGAAACATAAGTTTGTCAAAGTAATTCGGATTCTCTGTCAGTAGCACATGATATGTCCGGTCGAGATAGCAAGTGATTTGTCCGCTTGGCGGGCGGCGAGAGTAGGAGACCATGCCAAGCATTGTGGTTTACTCGAAGGCCGCGGTGGAGCGGGCAATGAAAGTGCAGGAAGTGATCTTACGGGCGATGGCGAAGAAGATTACCTGGGTGGCAGGCCGCCGAGATTATCGGCATCAGCGACCGGCAGATGCGGCGCTGGCGGGAGCGCTTGGAAGAGTTTGGCTACGACGGGTTGTTTGACCGGCGGCGAGGACAACCTTCCCCCAAGCGCGTCCCTCTGGCGGTGGTCGAGCAGGTCTTGGGGCTATATCGGGATCGATATTTCGATCTGAACGTACAGCATTTTCACGAGAAACTACGCGAGCAGCACCAGATCGAGTTGAGCTACAGCTGGGTGAAACAAGCTCTGCAAAGGGCCGGGTTGGTAGCGCGAGGGCGCAAATGGGGAGTGCATCGCAAGCGGCGGGAACGCCAGCCGCTGCCCGGCATGCTGCTGCACATCGACGGCAGCCGTCATCGCTGGTTTCAGGACGAGCGCTGGTACGACCTGATCGTGATTCTGGACGACGCGACCAGCGAAATCTACTATGCGCAACTGGTGGAGGAAGAATCGACGGCGACGGTGATGGCCGGGTTGCGGGAAGTGATCCAGCGCCAAGGGCTGTTCTGTGCCCTGTATAGCGACCGGGGCAGCCATTTCTGGCTCACTCCCAAGGTGGGCGGCAAGGTCGATCCTCACCGTCTGACGCAAGTGGGACGCGCCTTGCGCGAGTTGGGAGTGCAGATGTTCCCGGCCTACTCGCCGCAGGCGCTTGGCCGGAGCGAGCGCAGCTTCGGGACCTGGCAGGGACGGTTGCCGCAGGAGCTGCGGTTGCAGGGGATCAGCACGGTGGAAGCGGCGAATGTGTTTCTACGGGAACACTACATCGGAGAGTTCAACCGCCGCTTTCAAGTCGCCCCGGCACAGCGCGGCAGCGGGTTCGTGGCGTGTCCGCGCAGCAAGGACTTGGACCTGATCTTCGCGCTGCAGTGGGAGCGCACGGTGAACCGCGACAACACGGTCAGCTTTCAGAACCTGCAGCTGCAGATTGAACGGGTGCCGTGGCGAGGCACGCTGGCCGGCTGCACCGTGATGGTTCACCAGCATCTGGATCGCACCCTTAGTCTCACCCACGGGCCGCATCGGATGGGACGCTATAGCGGCCAAGGTGTGGCCCTCAACGCCAACAAAAACGCGGCGCCAAAAGCTGTGGAAAAGACGCTCCGTGGAAAAGTCAAAGAACAGACTTTTCCCCCGCGCTTGGAAATCCCGCCCAGAGCGCGGGATTCCCACTTTCCCACAGCTACGACGACTACGGGTTTATGAATAAACCCAAAACTAAAACCGGACATTTCACTTGCTAGGAAAAGCGGGCATTTTAACTTGCTACGAACAAGTAATTCGGATTCTCGGAATAATCGAAAGCGATCAGATAAGGCTTTCAGTGCACTCGAGTATCGGCTGCGCGGATCGGGGAACAAGTCGCTTCATTCTTGGTAATCTCTCGCGCAAACGGGACAGCGGCATTGTTCACGGGGGCGTAGCGTACCTCAGCACAGGCCGATCCCTCTTTGGGCATCGCTTTAGGGCTAGAATTGTAACCGCTCGAACACAATTTGAAGATGGAACACGCGAAAACTCAAATCGGCAAATATCGCGTAACCGCAGTACTCGGTCAAGGCGGCATGGGGATCGTGTACAAAGCCGAAGACTCGGAGATTCGGCGACAGGTGGCCATCAAGATGATCTTGGCGCCGATGGTGGACGATCCCGATTTGGTTAATCGCTTCTACGACGAGGTTCGGGTCACCGCCAACCTACATCATCCGAACATCGTCACCGTTTACGACTGGGGCAAAGAAGAAGGAAATCCATATATTGTGATGGAGTTTCTGGACGGTTTCAGCCTCGACAAAGTTCGAATCACGGTTGCCAACGAGCAGTTACTCCTCTATCAACAGATCGATGTGGCGATTCAAGTGTGCGCGGGTTTGCAGTACGCGCACAACAACAGCGTGATCCACCGCGACATAAAGCCGGCCAACATCGTCGTCTTGCGCGATAAGACCGTGAAGCTGGTTGACTTTGGAATCGCTCGACTGTGTGACAGTCGGATCACCCGGGCGGGTGTGACCCGAGATGGGCAGGTCATTGGCAGCCTCGAGTACATGTCACCGGAACAACTGGAAGGCCAATCCATCGATCACCGAACGGACGTCTATTCCAGCGGTGTGGTCCTATACCGACTCCTCACGGAAACCCTTCCGTTCCATGGCGCCGATGTCACCTCGACGATTACCAAGATACTGCACTCCAAACCACGCCCGCTTTCCGATTACCTGAGCGTCTACCCGTCGGAGCTGGATGAAATTATCGGCCGGGCACTGGCGAAACATCGCGGGGAGCGGTTTCAATCGGCCGACGAGTTCGCGCTCGAATTGTCTTCCGTACAGTCAAAGCTGAAGCGATCGTTCGCCGCGGAATACATCGCCAAAGCGGAAGCCTGTCTCGAGCGCTCTGACTGGACCAATGCGAAGGGCCATCTCCGGGAGCTGCTGAACATCGATCGTGGACACGAGCGAGCCAACGAACTGCTTCGCGAAATACAGCAAATCCTGCGCCGTGACCAACGTGTGGCAGAAGCCCATGGACTCAAGAGTCAAGCCGAGCAGGAGTTCACGCAGCGCCACTACGACGAAGCGCTCTCCCTGATGGAGCAGGCGATCCGGCTGGACGATACGGACCTGGGACTTCGCATGTTCCGGGACCACGTGCGGGAAGCCAAGGAGCGCAACGACAAGAGCCGTCGGGCCGTAGCGAGGGCGGAATCGCTGGTCGAGGAAGAAAGGCTGGAAGATGCCCTGATCGCAGCCTCGGAAGCCTTGGCCCTTGAGCCGGAGCAGACGAAGGCCCGTGAAATATACCAATTGATGACGCGCAGGATCGCCGAGCGCTCACGGCGTCATCAGATTGAGACTCTCATACAAGAAGTTCAAAAGGAGATTTCTGCGCGACGATTCACCAGCGCAATGGAGTTGCTGAAGCGCGCTGCTGTGATTGAACCGAACTCGCCTGTAATTGACGAACTCAACAGACAGGCGTTGACCGGACGCGAACAAGAGCGGCGCCGCAATGAGTTGCAGCGGATTACCACGGAGGCCCAGGACCTGGCGGCGCAAAAGCGATTCGATCCAGCGCTCGAAAATGTGGAACGTGCGCTTCGGCAGTCCCCCAACAATGCCGGTCTTTTGGCGCTGAGGGAGTCGATTGAAAAACAGCGGAACGCAGAGGAACGGAGAAATCGAGGCGCCACGCAGTTGCGGTCCGCTTACGAGCTCATGGAATCTGGCGACTTCTCGTCGGCCGTCCAGATTCTCGAAAGCGCTGTTGCTGAGAGCCCGAGTGACACCAACCTGAAGGCCACGCTGGAACAGGCACTGGCGCTTCAAGTCCTTAGGCAGAAAGAAGATGAGGAACTGGCGCGGCCCAGGGAGGAGGAGGCCCAAACCCGTAAATATGAAACGAAACTGGAGCGGCAGTCGCGTGAAGATGTGATCCCACAAGAGCAGACGGAAGCTCGGCTTGCCATAGAGCGGCAGCAAGCCGAGCTGGAAAGCAGGCGGAAGCAGGCGGAAGCTCGCGGGCTGGAACATCAGGCCGAAATCGAACGACAGGACGCAGAGCTCGGGAGACAGCGTAAGGAAGTTGAGGCCAAACTACGGCAGCGGCTGGAAGAGGATGCCCGGAGGAAGGAAGCCGAGAGCGCAACCCCGGAACATCAGAAGACTGAGGGCGAGACTCCAGAGCAGGAACCGGCGGCTATTGAACCGCTGCTGCAAGCTACCGTCATCGTTGCTCCCACCCCGGCACCAGCACCATTCGCCATTGTGGAGCCTGCTGCAAGCTCCGACCAGGCCACCAAAGTCTATAAGCGTGAACCTGGGCCGCGAGTGGAAACTATCGCGCCGATCACGACGGAAGCGCCGGTTGAGCCGGGGCCCAGAGTGCCGATTAGGACATTGACGATCGCCGCGGCAGCCCTGGTCTTAGTTGCGGCTGGAGCGGTTCTTGTAAAGCGCTGGTGGGATCACCGGCCTCCACCGCCACCACAGCAGTACGTGGTAAAGATTGAGTCGACTCCCCCAAATGCCCACATTCAGATTAAAGGGTTGGACATCACTTGCGATACGCCCTGTGCGGACCTGCGGCTCGCCCCAGGCAGGTACGAAATGGTGGCGACCCTGGACCAGTATCAACCGAGCACCAAGGCTGTCCAGGTACCCGACCAGGCGGGAGGTGTGCACTTCTCCCTCAACCCGTTGTACCCAGTCGAGCTGCCTGCGAAGCTGGGGCCCCCGGTCAACTTGACCATACGAACCAGCCCGGACGCCACGGTGACAGTGGATGACAAGCCATTCAAGACAAAGAGTGACGGCACCGTCAAAGCAGAAGTCTCATCGAACTCGCCCCATGCGGTCCATGTGCAGAAGGACGGATTCAAAGCTGTCGACCAGAATATTTCCGTAGCTGGTAAGAACATGGAGGTGCCGATCCGTCTGGACGTGATGCCGGACGCCGTGACGATCCTGGTGAAGAAAGCGCCGCCGGCTGCTAATGTCCTGGTGGATGGGAGTCCCAAAGCTACCGTTGCCAAAGATGGTACGGCGAAGTTTCAGATTCCTTCGGGAACCCACAGCTTTGCTCTGTCGACATCCAATGGGACAGCGACAGCTGTCTCGCGTTCCCCGAAGATCGGCGAGAAACTGGTGCTCGACAATCTTCCCGTTCCCGTGGCCGCCGCCAAACCACCTGCGGACACAACGGATGCGGACTGGAATCGAGTAAAAGACAGCAACAATCCGGCAGACTTGCAGTCTTTCCTCGATCACCATCCTTCGAGTGCCTACACCGACCCGGCCAAAGCCAGGATCGACCAACTGGATTGGGGCAGCGCTTCCAGCAGCGGCAGCCGCAGCAAGCTCCAGGAATATCTAGCTAAGCACCCCAACGGACAGTTTGCACAGCAAGCCCGGGACGAACTGGATGGCCTCGAATGGAAGGACGTCCAGAGCACAAGCGACGTTGCGAAATTGCAGGAGTTCATCGATTCGCATCCGAAGAGCAAGTTCAGATCTGCGGCCGAGGAAAAGATCACCAGCCTGACCCCGAAGCCGGTGGCAACCGTGCATGTGGCTGACGACGATACCCGCTCCATCCAGAAGGTATTGGATATCTACCAGAGGGCTTACCAAGATAAGAATAAGGAGAGGCTGCGGCGAGTATGGCCATCACTATCAGATAAAGAGTATGACAACCTTACCAAGTCCTTCAGGGACGCGGAGTCTATCCAAATCGCCTTGAAGATTAAACAGGGCCCGGTTATTGAGGGCACTTCCGCCCATGTCACCTGCGACCAGCTGATTAAGGTGAAGGTACAAGGAGTAACGCAACCCATCCCCGGTACAGCCGTATTCACATTGAAGAAGGATGAAGCCACCGGCTGGTATATCGAAAAGGTCACCACTTCAAAATAGGATATACCCTCTCCGTTCATGAAACACAGAACGGTGGTAGGGGTGAATGCTGTGGGTGGAATGACCGAAACCTTCATGCAAGGCAAGCGCTCGCAGCGGTGTGCGGGCTTGGATCTGACTGCGTGCGCCAGCTTTCCCATCGAGTCTCTATAGAACTAATGATTGCTTGTAAGAAGAACGTGCCTGATTTTCGAGCAGTACGCATGTTTACCACGGTTCTACTGAATCTAAAGTACAACGAATGTTCAAAGACTGGCGGACGCAACGTAATCCGTCCTTGTGCGCGCAAAGCGCTTCGCGGAAGTCCCAAATTACGTCACGCGAGCGGAGGTTGCAGCTTCGCCAGTGTTGGTCTCGACAATACATGCATACGCTGCCCTGAAACAATCTCTTGACTGGAAGTGCCGTGCAGTACGCCGAACACGGCGATGCTGCCGTCGGTTGGTTCGTAATCGAAGACACCGTCAAACCGAACAGCGAATTCGAAGAGCTATCTGCACAATCCGACATCGCACAAGAACTGCTGGGAAAGAAGGTCGGCGATTCCTTTGTTCTCGCCAAGAGCCCACTCCACGACCGAATCGGCAAGATCGTGCAAATCCTTAGCAAATACACGCGGCGTTTTCAAGCCATCGGCGAGCAAATGCAGCTGAAATTCGGAGGCCAAAGTGTCATTCACACGATGCATGTCCCACCACCGGAGAAGTTGACTGCCGCCGATCTCCAGCCGGTGCTCGATTCGGTCAAAGCCCAATCCGAAGCCATCTCAAAACTTCGGGAGATCTACAGGTCAACTCCTGTGACGCTTCATATGTACGCTGACCAGTTAGGCTGTAGCGCATACGAGGGGCTGTTCGATCTTGCTATTTCTGAAAGCGAGTTCGTCCGATGTGCACCGCCCGAAATTGAGGTTTTGGCGAACGCGCTAACAGCTCTCAGAACTAAGAGCACCGTCGTTCTAGACCTGACCGCACTCGCCACCTTGCGCTTGCTCGGAATCACTCGTCAAGTGTTGTCGAGCACTGCCTTTCGTTTCGTTATCTCGCCAGCTACTTTTACAGAGCTGCAGCAGCTAAGAGCCCAATCACGATTCAGCGCAGCTCATGGAACGATGCATTACGACAAGGGCCAGCACTACCTCACACAAACAACTGAAGAGCAATCCGAGAAACAGAAGGCCGCCTTTGAAGGATACATGGAATGCATCGAGAAGAACGCGAGTGTTATTCCCGTCCCGCAGCTCGCTTCGTTGACGTCTGAACGGCGCGAACCGCTCGAAAAGATTTTCGGACGATATGGGCTAGAGTCTGCATTGCTTTCTCTGTCACCGGGTTATATTTGGTGGATCGATGATTTCGCAGCCGGAGAGGAAGCCAAGTCAGAGCTCGGCGTTGAGCGTGTATGGACTCAAGCTATAGTGGAATACATCGCAAACCTCGGCGCAGGTTCGGATCGCCATAGCGGGAGCGGAGCATCGACTCAATGCGAGCAAGGTAGCCCAGCGTCAAAATGCCGCGGACGCCGCCGCCATCTAGGGCGAGGATGCGCTTGGGAGCGCGGGGGGCAAGGTGCTGCTCTAGTGTGGGACGGTACATGGTTCTCAACTCACCGAAAGTATATGCTAGATTTTCAAAGCGAGGCTGGTAGAGATCGTTCTTAACGCTTAGCCCGCTTTATTCGTGAAGGCGCTCAGGCCGGTTTGTGGGGCGTCGAGATTACGTCGAATATGCTGGCGTAGGTATGATTTTGGTTGTATGACGATGTTGGCGAATTTTTGGGGTGTAGAAGTTAGCAAGGCAGCGGTTTGCGGACAGGGTGTATCCTTACGCGTTCGGGCGGATTTCAAGTCAATTCTTCTATTGCCCGGGCCATTGGAGATTACAAACATTTTGGGAAAGATCAGGCGAGTACGTGTTTATTCGTCGGAGTCCACTCTGTCCGGATCCGTTTGCAATAAATGCAATACAACCGGAGCAGAGGTTCTGCTGTTTGAGGATCAACAAAGTGGCACCTGAAGCGATTCATCCGGTTCTGCCAGACGACCTGCCGCCTCCGCCTCCAAAGTGGCGTTCATACCTTCCGGCGTGGGTGCGCGGCTTGGTTTGGGTAGACCAGGCAAGTTTGTTTGATGCATTCCTCTCTTATAGCTGGGCAGCCGATCTGAAGGTCGCCCCAGTCGTCCAGTCTGTACTGCAGAAATTCCTATGCCAATGGTACAAAACGCGGGCGCTTAACATCTTTCGCGGGTTCAACTGGCGCGGAGTTTTCAGCAAAACAATCAAAGAATCAGCAAACCATGCCACGCGGAGGGAAGTGACCTAGCAGGGGCCGTAAGCGTCCGTTAACCGGCTTAAGTATGGACGGATCCAAGGCACTTCCGGTTGTTGCGCTAAAAATCAAGTTTTTCAAGTTACGGCACTGTGCCCAAAATAAGCCCAACAGGAAGGAACAGAACGATTCCAAACGTCACCGAAACGCTCCGCAATGTCGGGCTGACTCCCGCCGAGTTCCGTATGCAGGGCACCTCGTGGCCGCACTAAACCGAACGCTTGAGCAGGAAGCAATAGCCTGACGTGGCTTGCGGACACGGGGTAGCACATTCTCTGACGGGCTCCCACCGTCGACCGAATGTGTAGTCAGATTCTTGTTTCCGCAATATAGAAGTTTCCCAAACCCGATATTGTGGAGATCCCAAGGCTGCAAAGCCGGAGGAGAAGGGGTAACGTAGTGTGCCTAAAATGTGCCCAACGGAATGAAACCGACTATCACAGAACGTCGCCGAATGGCACGCCCCTAAATTGCAGGCCGCTGTAAACACAAGGAAAATAGGGGCTTAGTACGCGCCGTGGAAGGTCTCAAAATCCGCCGAGGTTTACCCCTCGTGGGGGTTCGACCCCCCCTCCCGGCACCAAGCTGAACTCCTTCGCATAGACCAGCACTTGCTGGTCATTCCTGCTGCAACCCGGAATTCCCCCAAGCGCGTCGCATCTCAGGCAAATTCAACGGCTTGCCGTACTACGGCTTCTTGCCCCCGGAGTCTGGTGGCGGCACTCCCGGTCCCAGGGCGTCTTCGTCTTCGTGCTCTTTCTTGAGAATTTTCTCGACATCGGCTCGTTCCGTCGTCCGAAGCTCTTCGATTTCTCGCCTCTCTCGCTTCCAGCCCCGGAACTGTTCAGCCAGGGAATCTCCATCGTCCTGCTTCTTGGCCTGCAGTTTCTCCGCACGCTCAGCCTCTTTCTCGTTGGTGATCGTTTCCCGAACCGCTATGCGTGCATCGGCCCTCAACTGAAACTGTCTTTCCCGCTCGTCTTCCAGTTGATCGATCAATACGCCGTGGCTCCGCACTACATCAACCAACGTACTGGTCGTCCAGGCGAAGGTGAACAAACCCGAGATCGCGATGATGGGGCTGATGTTCCGCCATTGCGGTTCCAGTGCAACCGTCCCGTAACCTAGCGTGGTGTAGGCGTTAGCACAGAAGTAAATCGCATCATGCACACGCGCGATCAGGCCTAGATTGTTCAGCGTGAACGCCCAAATCAGGATCTCCGCGATGTGCAGCCATAACATCAGGAAGATCGACCAGCCGAACACGAACCCTGCGCGCAATAGATGAGGACGGCCTACTAGGAGACGGCGCTCGCCCCGGCGGGTGATTCGAAGAATGTGGTGGAGGCCTCCGCCGTGAAAGAGTGCCAGGCACACTAAGATGAACGCCCCAATGCCGAGTGACGTTATCGGTTTGAATTCTTCGGGAATTCCAGACAACAGCGATGCAAGACTGGGCACCAGGGCCTCCGCTGCTATTGCACCAGAGCCGGCGAAGCGAAACAACCCCGGCGAGTGATGCAGCGCACTCTTAAGTGGCCACGAACGCATGTCGCATTCGCCACACGTATCGTATTCCACTTCAGAAACCACTCGCGCAATAGCAAAGACCCGCCGCGCTCATGCGCCCGGCGGGTCCTTCCGGTTAGCTGTTTGGGATTGGCTTGAGGCTGTCCACTCTCGGTGGCCCCAGCGAATCAACTCGACAGCTTTCGAGTCATGCGAGGATTTAGAGCGGAAGCCCTAAGCCTCAGCCACCTCACTTGAGATACAACTGTGACAATCAGATTTCATATATTTTGGATCACCCTCCTTTCCAGTGTGAGGAGACAATATCATCCTCTGCGAACACCGTCAAACCAACTTTTGACGCCACCGCTGCCGGAATAAAGAGGATCAACGAAGTGGCCCCCAGCCGCCGCGTCCCGCAATCACGCGCTACGGAACGCTGATCAAGTGCCCCGACAACGTCATGCGCGACAGTCCAGCGCCTGTTGGCGAGTCGCGGTCGGTGCGCAACATCACCGTGGTCCCGG
>Ga0207926_1001088_pt1 | contig 13071 bp, 10 predicted proteins | sample NGESurdeep072012_8_FD_184454 | JGI IMG/M metagenome (GOLD analysis project Ga0207926, IMG submission 184454) | Arctic peat soil microbial communities from Barrow, Alaska - NGEE Surface sample 210-1 deep-072012 (SPAdes) | ecosystem: Environmental > Terrestrial > Soil > Wetlands > Peat ...
CGTCCGATTCATCAGACCGGAATCATTCGTTCACACCCGATCCTCGGCGGGCTTCACCATCACTACGTCCGGGTTTGAATTTTCGGTACACACAGCCGTCGACCGCGAGCTGATTCTGCACCACGACGGGTTGGCGTTGCTGTTCACGCCGCCCTTCGACCGCTCGGCGCTCGACCCTGGTTACATCAAGGGTTATCCGCCGGGCTTGCGAGAAAATGGGGGGCAGTACACCCATGCCGCCCTCTGGTCCGTGATGGCCTTTGCGGACCTCGGGGAGGGCGACAAGGCGGCGGCGCTCTTCTGGATGCTTAATCCGATCAACCACGCCCGCACGCGCATCGACATGCACCGCTACAAGGTGGAGCCCTATGTCGTCGCCGCCGACGTCTACGCCGCACCCGGTCATGTCGGGCGCGGCGGCTGGACCTGGTACACGGGCTCGGCCGGCTGGATGCAGCGCGCCGGCGTCGAGTGCATCCTTGGACTTCGGATCGAAGGCAGTGTTCTGCGTCTTGACCCCTGTATTCCCAAGTCGTGGCCACGTTTCGAGATCACACTCCGCCACGGCGCGTCACGGTACGAGATCGTGGTCGAGAATCCGCAAAGCGTGCAGCGAGGCGTCGCGGCGGCGGAGCTCGATGGCGCGAAGATCGCCGCGCGGCCGCTCTCCTTCCCACTCAAAGACGACGGCGCCATCCATCGGCTGCAAGTCCGGCTGGGCTAGTGCAACTTACACGGCTGCAGAGGATACTCTGTACCAGCACGATGAGCTATCTCGGTCTAGGCCGGTCCACTTGCAACCGCTTTCGAACGAGGTATCAGCGATACCTCCAAAGGAGCGCGTGTACCGATTACGTCTCCGCCAGAAAGCGTCACATTCCGAATGATCGCTTTACCGCGGTTCAAATCGCTAACGACCGCTCATGGCGCGAAGCGGCCGTTCGTACGCTAACAGCATCTCGTCACAGCTAGGGATTGAGTTGAGAGGCTATTAGTTTGGAATCAGACTCGGGGAGCGGCGCTTAGCCAAATTCCCTGTTATTCGCCGAAAAGTCCCTGTTCTTCGAAAGATTTTCCCTGTTAATGTGAGCAGGGAATTGCTCGAGAAGTGGCTGCAAAACAGCAGTTTCTCGCTACCAAATCGTCTTCTGAGTGGTCGGAATCGCAAAATTCCCTGTAAAATTCCCTGTTAGCAGGGAATCTGCGTGGAGACGGGTTCGAGTTCCACTGCGTCGCAAGCCAGCCCATCCGATGCGTAGAGAATCCAGGATGGCTCTTCGATGATTTGATCCACCTGTCCGTCACGTCCCCTCAGGCGTTGGCGGGATGAGCGGTTATGGAATTGTGCTTCTTGCGCCGGTATCGCGAGAGCAAAACAGAAAGAACCGGGATGACGGGTCGGGCACCGCTGCGGCAGACGACTTTCAAGGGGAACAGGGTTCAGCGCAGCTTGACGACGGGGAGCAAGTAAGTCTACTTATGCAAGTCACGCGGTGCTGCCAGGATTGGAAATTTGTGGCTTCGCAACAGACGTAGTCCAGAGTTTGTGACCAACAACCGAGACTGCGGCCAAGGGTAGGAAATGCCAGATATCCTCGTGACCGCACAGGATGGCGTTGCAGTTGTCCGCCTCAACCGGCCGGAGGTCCGCAATGCTGTAACCCTGGGCATGTGGCGCAAACTTGCAGGCATATTTTCGAAGCTTGCCAATGATGATGCCATTCGCGCGATCGTTCTGACCAGTTCGGGTGCGGACTTTTGTGTCGGTGCCGACGTGTCGGAGTTCGACCAAATCAGGGAAAACAGGGATCAAAGCGCCGCGTATGAAATTTCAGTCGACGCATGCTCGAGCGCGATCGCAAACCTGCCCAAGCCGGTCATCGCCGCCATCTCAGGCTATTGCCTTGGCGGCGGCTGTCATCTGGCGCTCGCCTGTGATCTTCGCTTCGCAGACCACACTGCCAAATTTGGCATTCCTTCCGCCAAGCTCTCGATCGTGTATGGAGTGAAGAGCGTCCAGCGCCTGTTGGCGATTGCCGGGTTAGCAAATGCCAAGCGCATGCTCTACTCCGGCGAGCGATACGACGCTTCACGCGCGCAGTCGATGGGCCTCGTCGATGAAATATCCGATGACGCGATCTCGGCTGCCGTCGCGTTTGCGGGAACCCTTGCCTGCAACGCTCCACTGTCGATCGCAGGGGCGAAATTCATGTTGAATGGTTTATCCATGGGGGAGGGCGCTCTCGATGTTTCCGCCGCCCAGCGCATGATCGATCTGGCCGCCGATAGCGAGGATTTCAGGGAAGGCAGGCGCGCTTTCGCCGAGAAAAGAGCGCCCCGGTTCCGTGGACGCTGAATGTTGCGCATGGGTTGGAGAGCGAAGGTGAGGTCCAGCGAGCTTTGCGGAGAAACAGAATGAAGCCTGTTTCCTTCGACTATGTCGCACCAAAGAGCCTTGACGCTGCGGTGGAGGCTCTCGCCGCAGCGAACGGAGACGGCAAGGTATTGGCCGGGGGGCAATCTCTCATGCCCCTGCTGAACTTCAGGATGACGCGTCCGACGGTTGTTATCGATCTCACGCAAATTCCGGGCATGTCGTTCATTGAGCTCAGGGGCAACGTGGTCGCCGTTGGCGCCATGACGCGGCACGCAGATCTTGAATTTTCAGATCTCATCGCGACCAAGCTTCCGGTTATGGCGGCCGCCATGCCGCACGTCGCGCATCTCGCGATACGCAACATGGGAACTGTCGGGGGGAGCATATCGCACGCCGACCCGGCTGCGGAGCTGCCGATGCTGGCGGTCTTGTACGGGGCAACGATCAAGGTCCAGGGGCCTGGCGGCCGCCGAGACATCGCGGCCGAAGAATTCTTTATATCCGCCCTTACGAATTGTCTTGAGCCGGAAGAGATTGTGTTCGAGATCGATTTTCCGGTCCTGACCTCGCACACGGGCTGGGCATTCGAAGAAGTCGCGCGCCGCTTTGGCGACTTCGCGCTTGCGAGCATCGCAGTATCGCTCGAAGTTCTTGATGACAAGATCGCCGACGCGAGGGTCGCGGTCATGGGGGTCGCGGACACGCCGCGGCGGCTTCGAGACGCGGAAGAGGCATTGCGCGGCGTTCAAGGCGGACCCGGAGCCGCAGCTGGATTTGCGGCGGTGATACGCTCCTGCGTGTCGCCGGCGAGCGACATACATGTCTCTGCCGAATACCGCAGAAATCTGATCGGTGCGCTTGCCGAAAGAGCTTTCACCACGGCATGGACGCGCGCGGCGGGAGAGAAGCCGTGAAAATGGATATCGTCGTCACTGTAAACGGACGAAAATACGCCGCGAGCGTCGAACCGCGTTTGCTTCTTTCCGATTTCATTCGCGACACGATTGGACTTACGGGAACGCATGTCGGCTGCGAGCACGGCGTATGCGGCGCATGCACGATCCTTTTGAATGGCGACAGCGTCCGCTCCTGTCTGACGCTGGCCGTCAGGGCCGATGGCATGGACGTTGTGACTGTCGAAGGCTTGGGCGCGCCGGACGAGCTGAACGCCCTGCAGACCCAGTTTCGTGAAAAGCACGGCCTGCAGTGCGGATTCTGTACCCCGGGAATGCTGATGACGGGGATGGATCTCTTGAAGAAGTATCCATTGGCCACTGATGAGGAAATCCGCGAGGGATTGTCCGGCAATCTCTGCCGCTGCACCGGTTATCAAAACATCGTCGCTGCGATCCGTGCGGCTGCCGGCTTGCGAAACGGGAGCGCCCCATGAAGCTGCAATTTCTGTCTGCCGGTCGGGTTCGCCTGAAGAAGAGCGTCTATATCAAGACGGCCGATCGAAGCGAGACGTTTGAAGCGCCGGTAAGCAGCGCGCTGATCCGGCACAAGCAGGGCAATGTGCTGTTCGACACCGGTTGTCACCCCGCCGTCGTCGAGCACGGCGAGGAAAGATGGGGGTCGCTGATGAAAGTCATGACGCCGGTGATGCGCGCGGAGGATACCCTGCTGCCGAGTCTTGCGTGTGTTGGCGTCAGCCCGGACGATATCGACGTCGTCGTCAATTCGCACTTCCATCCCGACCATTGCGGCTGCAACCAGTTCTTCAAGAAGGCAACCATATTGGTGCATGCCAAGGAGCTGGAGGCCGCGAAAGCGCCGGGCGCGGAGGCTGCCGGCTATCTGCGGGCCGATTGGGATCATGGACAGCCGACGGATCCCGTCAACGGCGAGCGGGACGTGTTCGGCGACGGCAAGCTGGTCTTGATTCCATTGCCTGGCCACACACCGGGTACGCTTGGCGCCGCCGTTCATCTCGATCGCGATGGATCGTTTCTTCTGGTGTCCGACGCCGTGAGCCTGCGCGAGAGCCTGGATACGGATACGGCGCCCCGCAATACCTGGAATGCGGATGCGCTGCTGAACTCCTACGGAGAGATACGCCGGATCGAGAAGTCCGGCGCAACCGTCATCTGCGGCCATGATGACGGTCAATGGCAAAGCCTGCGCAAGGGAGTCGAGGCTTATGAGTAAGGACGACATCGTCCGGACTTCAGACCTGCTGCGACCGCGTCATGTCGGCATGCCGATCAGGCGAACCGAAGATCCGCGCCTGCTGACGGGCAACGGCGAATATGCAGCCGATCGCAGGGCTGATCGCGCGCTACACGTTGCATTTCGCCGCAGTGAACAACCTCACGCGGACATCGTGCGGGTCGACACCAGCAGAGCGCGGGCTGCGCCGGGCGTCGTGGCGGTTTTCTCGGCGGAAGATGTGGCAGAGGATTACAAGCCGGTCATCCCGTTTTCCCGCATGCCAAACTACTACGCGACACCGATCACCGCCCTGGCCTGGAAGAAGGTGCGATACGTCGGGGAAGCCGTCGTCGCCGTCGTCGCGGAAGACCGGTACCTGGCCGAGGACGCCCTGGAGCTGATCGACATCGAATATGCCCCTTTGGGGGCGGTGAGCGATCCCGAACTCGCCGTCTCCGAGGACGCGCCGCTGCTGCATGAGGAAGCCGCGACCAATGTGCTGGTCGCAAGGGAGTTCAAGAAGGGGGACGTTGGCGCGGAGCTTGCGACTGCGCATGTTCGTGTCCGCGACCGCTTCCGGATGACCCGAAAGGCTCCGCTGGCGATCGAGCCCCGCAGCTATTCGGCTGAATTTGAAAGCAGAAGAGAGTCAATTACACTTTACACCTCATCGAACGTACCCGGCATCGTGCGTGACGCGCTGGCCGAATCGCTCGATCTGCCCGGCAACCGGCTGCGGGTCGTCGCGCCCGATGTCGGCGGCAGCTTCGGCTCCAAGGGGTCGCTTTATCCCGAAGAAATCTTCTTATGCGTGGCGGCGAGAAAGTTGCGCCGTTCGCTGAAATGGACGGCGGACCGGCTCGAAGATATCTGCAGTTCCAGCCAGGGATTCGCCGAAATCATAGAAGCCGAAATGGGCTTCGATGAGAACGGGGTAGCCGTCGCGCTGGAAGCGGATGTGATCGGTGATGTCGGCGCCTACTCGATCTATCCCTGGACATGCGGGCTCGAACCCGTCCAGGTCGTCAGTTTCCTTCCCGGTCCGTACAAGATCAGGTCTTACAGGGGCGCGGTGCGTGCAGTCGCGACCAACAAGCCGCCAACCGGACCCTATCGCGGCGTAGGCCGGCCGGTTTCAACATTCGTCGCGGAACGTCTGATGGATATGGGAGCCAAGGCGCTCGGTATCGACCCGCTTGAGATACGCCGGCGCAATCTGGTCCGCGCGGACGAATTTCCATATCGCATTGCTTCCGGAATCATCTGGGACAGGACAGGATTTGTCGAATGTCTCGAAGCTGCGGCGCAGGCCGGCGAATACGAAAAGCTGCGGATGCAGCAGCGCGCGGCGCGGGCGGAGGGGCGCTATTTCGGTATCGGCCTCGCAACCTATGCCGAACTGACGGGAATAGGCTCTCGAATTGCCGTCGCTCCCGGGATGCCTATCAACACCGGTTCGGAAACCGCCAAAATCCGTCTTGATTCAACGGGAGCGATCACCGCCGCGTTTGGAATCGCCTCGCATGGGCAGGGACTGGAAACGACGCTCGCTCAGATCATCGCGGATGATCTCGGCGCAAGATTTGAGGATATTCGGGTGGTTCAGGGCGACAGCGACGCGGTCCCGATGTCGACCGGAACATACGCCAGCCGCAGTGCGGTTCTGGGCGGAGGTGCTGCGAAACATGCTTCGCTGATCCTGCGCGAGAAAATCAAGATGGTCGCGTCGCATCTGCTCGAGGCAGCCGCTGATGATATCGATGTTGCCGGCGGACTCGCGACCGTCACAGGAACCGATCGCGCGGTGAGCTTCAAGCAGATCGCGAAGGCGGTCTACTCGGATATGAAGACGCTGCCGGTCGAGGCGCGCCAGGAGCTGGAGGCGAGCTATACCTACGATCCCATCAACGGGACGACGGCATGCGCGACGCACCTGGTTGCCGTCGAGGTTGATCCCTCAACCTGCTTTGTGAAGATCCACAAATATGTCGTCGCAGAAGATTGCGGCCGCATCATCAATCCGATGATCGTGGACGGGCAGGTTCACGGCGGTGTCGCGCAGGGCATTGGTGCTGCGCTTTACGAGGAGATGATTTACGACGAAGACGGCCAGCTGCTGAGCGCCAGCCTTGTCGACTACGTCATACCGTCCGCTGTCGAGATTCCCAATATCGACGTCGTCCATATCGAAAGCGAGTCCGCGGTCGCTGGCGGCTTCCGGGGAATGGGCGAGGGTGGAACGATCGGCGCGCCTGCCGCGATCGCGAATGCAATTTCCGATGCACTGTCGGCGTTCGGCATCAATGTTTCGATCCTACCAATGACTCCGGAGCGGATATTCAAGCTGCTGGAGCAGGCATGCATGGAAGCGAAAGGAAGTTGAGAATGAACAATCTTGCAGGGCGTGTCGCCCTCGTTACCGGCGGCGGCAGAGATGTCGGCGCAGGGATTTCGCAGGCCCTTGCCGAGGCGGGGGCGGCGGTCGCGGTGAATTATCACACATCGAAAGATGAAGCCGAAGCGGTTGTCGCGCAAATTCAAAAGGCCGGCGGCAAGGCCAGGGCCTACGCGGCAGATATCGCAGATCTCGAAGCTGTCAGAACCATGGTGGCGGGCGTCAAGTCCGATTTCGGCGGCATGGACATTCTGGTCAACAATGCCGGCCTCGTGCTGCGAAAACGATTCAGCGACACCACACCTGAAGACTGGCGCAAGCAGATCGATACCTGCCTCTATGGTGCGATCCACTGCTGCCACGCGGCCGCTCATCTGCTTGAGGCATCGGGCCGGGGCCGCATCATTTCCATCATGGGAGACTCCTCTCGGGTGGGCGAATCCGGGCTCGCCATAGCGGCGGCGGCGCGCGCGGGAACCATGGCGCTGATGAAGTCGCTGGCTCGGGAAATGGGCCGAACCGGGACGACGGCCAATTCGATCGCGCTCGGCCTCATCGAGTCCGCACATGAAAAGAGCTGGGTGGATGCGAATTACGACAAGCTCGTAAAGGCGTATCCGATCCGTCGTCTTGGCCAGCCGTCGGACGTGGCTCCGATGGTCGCCCTTCTTGCATCCGATGCCGGCAGCTGGATCACGGGCCAGGTGATCAGCATCAGCGGCGGTTTCAGCATGGTCTGAATGAGCGGAGAAAACGATGTTGCATACGCGCCTGATTGCGCCGGTATCCGAACTGCTGGAGCGTCACGTAAAGGAACGACCCCACAAAGTCGCCTACTGGGACGCCGCAAGGTCGGTCACTTATTCACAACTCGCTGACCGGACGGCTTCGATTGCCGCCGGCCTGTCAGGGACGGGCGTGCGGGAAGGCGATCGAATCGCCATATATCTTCCGAACGGGGTCGACTGGATTGAAGCCTGCCTGGCCGGTTTGCGTTCCGGCGCGGTCATCGTTCCGATCAGCTATGACGCTGCCGAAGCGGAGATCGCGTATCGATTGTCGGACGCCGATTGCCGCACGGTGATCACGTCGCCGGTTCGCAAGGACATCGTCACCAGGCTGGCAGCAGGATTGAACGGTCCGGTTTCGCTGGTGTTCGCAGGTGCCGGCGCCAGGGAAACCGGTCTGTGCCTGGAGCAGTTCGCCGAGGGCAGTGCAGACGCCGCTCCGGATCCGGCCGACATCGATCGCTCATCGTTCATCATCTATACGTCCGGCACCACCGGCCGCGCCAAGGGCGTCCTTCTGTCGGTCCGTGGAATGTTATGGATTGCCGCTGCGTGCTGGGCGCCGATCTGCGATCTGAGCGACAAAGACGTTGTACTGTCTCCGCTTCCCCTGTTCCATTCCTATGGTCTGAATCCTTCGGTGCTGAGCGTGCTGGCGGTCGGGGCCAGCGAGCACATCCTGGAACGGTTTTCGCCGCAGCAGGTCCTTGAGCTGTTGCAGTCCGGAAAGTATTCGGTTTTTCCGGGGGTGCCGACGATGTTTCACTATCTGCTGCAGCGGGCGCAGGAAGCCGGCGTCAATCGGCTGGGGAGCACGCGATTGTGCATTTCTGCCGGCGCGATCATGCCCGCTGCCCTGAATCGGTCGTTCGAGGAGCGATTCGGGACGACGCTGCTTGACGGCTATGGCATTACCGAGACGTCGACGATGGTCACGATGAACTGGACCAGTGGAACCCGCGTGATGGGATCGTGCGGTCTTCCGGTGCCGGGTCTCGCGACAAGAATTGTCGACCCAACGACGCTGGAGGACGTGTCGATCGGTTCCGAGGGCGAGTTGGTCGTTCGCGGCCCCAATCTGATGCACGGCTACCATAACAAGCCGGCAGAAACGGCAGCTGCATTGCGAAAGGGCTGGTATCATACCGGAGATCTCGCGAAATCCGATCCGAACGGTTATCTCACGATCACGGGACGCATCAAGGAACTGATCATCAGGGGTGGCCAGAACATCGCGCCGGCCGAAATCGAGGAAGTCGTGATTCTTCATCCCGAGGTTATCGATTGCGCAGTGGTCGGCGTACCGCACGCGACGCTGGGCGAAGTGCCGTATCTGTTTGTCGTCGCCGAACGGGGGCAGATTGACGTGGAGTCGCTGCTCGCGCACTGCCAGAGGAGCCTGTCGTCCTACAAAATTCCTGAGGCTACCCATATCGTTTCGGAAATCCCGCGCACCGGATCCGGGAAGATCATGCGTTTCAAGCTTGTGGAGGCGCTGAAGAGAAATTGAGCCGCCGTCGTCAGCGTATACTTCGCCGCCATGCGCGGCAGAGCCAGGACCACCCCTATGTGATGGATCTCGGTCCCAGCGCTCCGTAGTCCCTGGGATCGTAGTTCAATCTGTATTGCATGTCGGCGGCGATCACAGGCTTGTGGCACTTGTCACAGATCACCGAAGCATGAAAATCATGCCCGCACCTGGTATGACGCAGCAACAGCGGCGGCTTTCCTTTCGAGAGCCAGCGGTCTCCCCACGCCAGCATTGTGATGAACGGCCCGTAGAGATCCCGGCCCATGTCAGTCAGCAGATATTCGTAGCGTTCGGGCGCCAGCTGGTAGAGCCGCCGGTCAAATACGCCCTGGGCAACAAGGCGGGACAGTCGGTCGGTCAGGATGTTCGGAGCGATGCCTAATTCTGACTGGATTCTGTCGTAACGGCGATTGCCGAAAAAAGCCTCGCGGACGACCATGAAGCTCCACTTGTCGCCAATGATCTGGAGGGCCCGAGAAACAGAACTTGGCCGTCCCAGTATGAATCGACTTCCGTCCGACGCGCGCCTCGTATTCCGTCCCGGCTTTGAGGGTTTGCGGCCAGCACCGGGTCCGTCGCGATACTGAACGGCTCTTGCTTCGAGCTCGGATGAGCATCCGGAACAGGCGACAATCGGACGGCTCTCGCAGGCGCAAGGCCGATGGACAAGCACAAGCGGGGGACGTTTGCCGGCAGAGAGCCAGCGGTCGCCAAACTGCATAAGAGCAATGAAGCTGGGATAGAGATCGAAGCCCATTTTGGTGAGCCGGTATTCCTTGCGTTGTCCGACGTGTGTCGCAACCTGCCGGAAAATCTCGAGCCGCGTCAGCTTTCTCAGGCGGTCCGTCAGCGTGGCGCGTGGAATGTCGAGGGCTGAGCGGAATGCTTCGAATGTCCGGGTGCCGAAGAAGGCTTCGCGAATGATGAGAAACGCCCAGGCGTCCGAAACAATGTCCAGGGTCCGCGCGACGGAGCAGTTTCGTTCATCCCGGACAGCGCTGGCACTCTTTGTGCGTGTGACTGCCGTCGATGACGCCAGTGCTGGAGCTATTTTGGCTGTCGCGGAACGCGCCATTACAATTGCATCCGGCCCGCGAAACCGCACTGTGCGCCGCAGCGCAATCTGATCGTCATGCTGTCACCGTTCGCGGCATGAAGTGCCGCATCATTGTGCCCATCCTACACCACCCGGATTGACTTACGAAAAAAAGTAAGTCTAGTTATGCATGTTATAAAAAACAGGCGGGAATCCGCCCGGGATCAATCAAGCCCTGTTTGGGTCACGTAGGGAGGTGCGCAATGGTAACCGTTCGTCGAACCGCGCTGGCTGTCACGCTGGCCGCAATCATGGGGATGGGATCGGCAGCCGCGGTTGCCGACGGCATATCCGACAACGTGGTGAAAATCGGCGTGCTGACCGACATGTCCGGTCAGTTCTCGCATGAATCCGGTGAAGGCGCGGTCACCGCGGTGCGCATGGCGATCGAGGATTTCGGCGGCAAAGTGCTTGGCAAGCCGATCGAACTCATCGTCGCCGATCATCAGAACAAGCCTGACATCGCGTCGGGGATCGCGCGCAAATGGTTCGACGTCGAAAAGGTCGACATGATCGCCAACCTGATCAACTCGTCGATCGCCCTAGGGATAACCCAATTGGCCAAGGAAAAAGACAGGATCGCCATCGTCAACGGGTCCGGCTCTTCCCGCCTGACCGGCGACGCCTGCACCCCGAACAGCATTCATTACGCCTACGATACCTACTCGCTGGCGAAAGGCACCGGCACCGCGATGATGAAGGCCGGCGGAACGAGCTGGTACTTCCTCACGGCGGATTACGCATTTGGTCATGCGCTCGAAGCCGATACATCGGCGGTCATCAAGTCGCTCGGCGGTCAGGTGCTGGGCTCAACGCGCTATCCGGTGGAGACCTCGGATCAATCCTCGTTCCTGCTGCAGGCGCAGGCGTCGCGCGCCAAGGTGGTTGGGCTGGCAGGCTCCGGAACGGTCTTTGTCAATGCCGTCAAGGCGGCGCAGGAGTTCGGCATCCAGCGAAGCGGACAGACCCTCGCGGGGCTTCTCGTCTGGATCACCGACATCAAGAGTCTCGGGCTTGAGACCGCGCAGGGCCTGATCCTTACCAATGCCTTCTACTGGGATCGCGACGATGAAACGCGGGCCTGGTCGAAGCGTTTTTTCGAACGGATGAAGCGTCCGCCTCACATGGGCGACGCGGGCGACTACTCCTCGACCATGCACTATCTGAGGGCCATCGAGGCGGCAGGAACCGACGATGCGAAGGCCGTGATGGCCAAAATGCGCGAGATGCCGATCAACGATTTCTTTGCGAAAAACGGCCGGATTCGTGAAGATGGTCGCATGGTACATGACATGTACGTCTACGAGGTCAAAAAGCCGTCTGAATCGAAAGGCGAATGGGACTACTACAAGCTTCGCGCCGTGATCCCTGGCGACGAGGCGTTTCGTTCCCTCAAGGACAGCGCCTGCCCGCTGGTAAAGAAGGGCTGACTGCCCGGCGGCGGCTTGCTGCTGACCGTGCGGTGATGGCGGGGAGGGTCGATCTCCAATGTGGAGATCGACCGCGAGTCGGATGATCGGCAGCGGGTAAGCCGGAAGCCCGCACCTTCCCATAAAGTCTCAGAAAAGGCTGTGTTTTAGCGTCGATTGGGCATACGGCTGGGTGGCCGACGCACCAACAAAGCTGTGCAGATCGCGACGTTGCGCGGTTTCTAAGCTGGATTTCCAAATACTGTCCGTGGTGCGAATCAACATACAGGAGACAAAATGGCAGTACAGATGACGAAGTCGCAGCTGATCGAGAAGATCGCTGTCGAGACTGAAGTAGCGAAGAAGGACGTAAAGGGCGTTTTGGAGACGCTCGCGACGGTCGGCTATAAAGAGCTGAAGAAGTCTGGTGTGTTTCTGGTTCCTGGCTTTGCCAAGTTTGTTGTTGTCAAGAAGCCCGCTACCAAGGCACGGCAGGGCACCAATCCGTTCAACGGAGAGCCGATGATGTTCAAGGCCAAACCGGCCCGAAAGATCGTCAGGGCGCGGCCGGTCAAGGCAGCCAAAGACGCGGTGTGAGTGTCATAAGGCCCCTTCGGGGGCCTTATGCATTTCAGGCACCAGGTTGGCTCGAAGTCCCGTCAGGCGCTGCTGTTATTGTGCTTACTCATTCCCCGACCAGGGCTGTGAGTGCGATTTCTTCGTGACGTAAATCGCGGCGAAAAGAATACCGAACAGCACGATCATAACGAGGACCTTCAGCTCTTCGATCGCCATCTTGATGCCAACGATGTGACGAGAACATTCAGCGATTATTTGAATATCGGTGTTTCGCGGCGGCGCTGTTGACTTGAATCAATCAGCGCCGTGGAGGCGTCTAGTATACGGTCCAGATTGCCGCTTTCCGACCCGATAATCGCAAAGAGAGAAGGTCGCACAGGCCGGCGGCTCTCTCCTCTCGCATGATCCCGTGGTCGGTCTCGTAGCTGGACGCAGCGTTATCGCGGGGCGTTGCGCAAGCGGCCGAACCAAATCGGCGGTGTGTTACCTATCAGGAAACGTGGTTGAAAATATCGTTCGAGGAGGGTCGGACAATGCGCATCTCGACGTTGTATCTTTCAGCCCTGCTTGTCTTCTTCGGAGGAAGCGAAACCATCTTTGCGCAAAACGCCGAAAATGGTAAGCGGTTGTCAGAGCGGTGGTGCTCGCCATGTCATGCTGTTTCGCCGGTTCAAGGCAAGGTCGATAAACCGCGATCACTTGAGTCCATAGCAAACACGGAAAATGTCAATTTCGACAAGATTGT
>Ga0207926_1001096_pt1 | contig 13010 bp, 10 predicted proteins | sample NGESurdeep072012_8_FD_184454 | JGI IMG/M metagenome (GOLD analysis project Ga0207926, IMG submission 184454) | Arctic peat soil microbial communities from Barrow, Alaska - NGEE Surface sample 210-1 deep-072012 (SPAdes) | ecosystem: Environmental > Terrestrial > Soil > Wetlands > Peat ...
GAGGAGCGGGATGTCGAACCGATGAGCGGCCGTCACGGTGTCCTCGCGCTCCTCGGCGGGCACTTCCACGGCGCGCTCGGTCAGAAGCGTGGTCATGGTTCCTCCCCTCGGGCCGGAGCCGGCTCGGGGCCGACGCGCGCCCCGGCGAGCAGGGCCGCGACCTCCGCGTCCTCGGTCTGCTCGAAGCGCTCGTAGAAGAGGCCGACTGCCCGGAACGGCGAGGGCTGATACGGGCAGACGACCTCGTCCACCTCGGAGAGAAGCTCGTGGCAGGTCTCCGGCGCCCCCACGGGCGCTGCGACGACGAGGCGCGCCGGCTTCCTGCGGCGCAGGGCCCGCGCGGCGGCGCGCACGGTGGCGCCCGTCGCGAGGCCGTCGTCCACGAGGATCACGACGCGGCCCCGGACATCGGGAGGCGGACGCTCGCCCCGGAAACGTCTCTCCCGCGCGCGCGCCTCGGCCGTCTCGGCCCGGGTGACGTCATCGATGTACACGCTCTCGACGCCGAGCGACGAGACGATCGCCCCGTTGAGCCAGCGGCCGCCGTCGGCCGTGACGGCCCCGATCGCGAGCTCGGACTGGCCAGGCGCGCCCAGCTTCCGGGCGACGACCAGGTCCAGATCGGCCCCGAGACGCCGTGCGACTTCCGCGGCCACGACGACGCCGCCGCGGGGGATGCCGAGAATGAGCGGGTCGCGCGATCGGTACGACTCGAGCGCCTCGGCGAGCACCCTTCCCGCGTCGCGGCGGTCCCGAAAGAAACGGCCGGGAACGATCACATCGCGCAACCACATCGCGGGCCTCCCGTCTCCCTCCTCTTCAATGAGTCAAGCGGCGGCCCGTGGGGGTCAATGAGGCACGTGAATCAGCGGCTCATTCGAGGTACGCATACGCTGCGCACGGCGCCTGGCAGTCGGCCTCTGGCCATCGCCGGATCGATGGACGCGAAGCCCATATAGCGAGCGGGCTGGCAGAGTTCTTGAATAGGCGAGGCGGTGGGAAGACTTGCCGACCGGCTAGCCGCGCTCGTGATCGCCGCCGCGGCTCTCGGCGGGTCGGGTTGCGCCGTCACGAGCGGTATCTTTGGCTCCGAAAAGCGCAACGTCTACAAATTCGACCATCCTTTTGCGGTCGAAAACGCGAACTTCCGCCGGTCGGCAGAGGCGCTTGGAAATGCCATGGTCGGGGGGAACGACGCATCTCTCCTGAAAAACGGCGACGAGATCTTCCCGGCCATGACGAGGGACATCCGGCAGGCCAAGACGAGCGTCAATCTCGAGACCTATATCTTCCAGCCCGACGAGGCGGGACGCCAGTTCGCCGACGCGATGATCGACGCCGCGAAGAAAGGCGTCGAGGTACGGCTCCTCATCGACGCCTGGGGCAGCAAGCTCGGCGAGCTGGAGCAGCCGCTCAAAGAAGCGGGCGTGAACGTCCGGAAGTACCGGCCCCTTCGGCTGTTCTCCATCTACAAAGTCGGGAAGCGCACGCACCGGAAGATCCTGGTGGTGGACGGCCGCATCGCCTATACCGGCGGGCTCGGCATCGCGAAGAGCTGGCTCGGCAACGCGCGAAGCACGAAGGAATGGCGGGATACACAGGTGCGGGTGGAAGGGCCCGTGGCCGCGCAGATGCAGGCCGTTTTCAGCGAGGACTGGACCTTCACGACCGGAGAAATCCTGGCGGGTGAGAAGTTCTATCCGGAGATCGCGCACATGGGGCCCATGTCCGCCCAGACGATCAAGGCGTCACGCGGTGACATGTCCTCGCTCGCGAAGATGCTCTATTACGTCGCGATCCAGTCCGCGGAGAAGAGCATCCACATCGCGAACGCGTACTTTCTCCCCGACAGGCAGGTCCGGGACGCGCTCGTCGCCGCCGTCAAGAGGGGCGTCGACGTCCAGGTCATGGTTCCCGGGCGGAACATCGACCTTCCGATGGTCCGGTCCGCGTCCTGGCTCCACTACAAGGATCTTCTGAAGAACGGAGTGAAAATCTACGAATACAAGCCGACCATGATGCATAACAAAGCGATGGTCGTGGACGGCATTTACTCCACGATCGGGTCCATCAACTTCGACGCGCGCTCCATGAACAAGAACGCGGAAGAGAGCCTCGCCTTCTACGACCGCGGCTTCGCGCAGAAGGTCGAATCGATGTTCGAGGAAGACAAGAAGAGATGTGAAGAAATCACCTTCCAGGCATGGAAAAGCCGCGGGCTCACGAAGCGCCTCGCCGAGCTGGTGTTCTGGATCTGGGAGCCGTTTTACTGAGCCATGAGAAGAACCCATTTCCTCCTGGTGCTTCTCCTCGTCGCGCTGCCGCTCGCCGCCGCGAAGCGGCCGGGCGCCGAGCAGGAGAAGATCGACTGGCTCCTGTCGGAGATCGAGCGCTCCGACGCTACGTTTCTCCGGAACGGCGCCGAATTCGACGGCTCTAAGGCGGCGTCCCACTTGAAGACGAAGCTCTTCTTTGCGGGCAAGCGCGTGCAGACAGCGCGGGACTTCATCCTTGGCGTCTGCTCCCACTCGGAGGCGTCGGGAAAGCCTTACGAGATGCGATTCAAGGACGATACCCAGCGGCCGCTCGAAAAGTGGCTGTCCGAGCGCCTGGACGCATTCGAAAAACGGCGATCATCCGAGTGAAACGATCCGCCGTTGCCGCAATCCTTCTGACCGGTCTCCTGGAGCAGATGTCTCTGCCCGCGGACCTGGCCAACGGAATCGTGTTGACGCTGCTGAAGAACATCGCTCCCGACGCCGCGTCGACCGAGGTGTCGATGCTGGTGGCGACACCGAAGCCGCGGCTGGTGAAGCTCGTGATCACTCCAGCGGGGGAGGACTCGTTCTCGGCCGGCGGCGCTTCGCACAAGGCAGGCCGCTTCAACGTCAAGGTCGAGCTCGGCGGCCTCGTGGGTCTGATCGCGCCGCTTATCGGCAAGCAGCCGCACGACACCTCCGTCTGGATCCTCGGCGGGCACGCTCCCGGCTTCGTGGGCTCGGAGGGGCCAATGTACCAGGGCGGCCCTCTCTGGCGGATCGAGCTGGCGTCTCCCCTCTGGCCGCGATGAGAGGGCCGACCAGCAGGCAGTACTGCCGGACGGCGAGCGGGAAGGGGTACTCTCGAGATCGATGAGAGCCTCCGTGCCCCAGCGTCCAAAGCGGCTGCCCGTCTTCGCGATCATCCTCGTTTCGGTCGCGGCGGGCTACGCATTCGCCATCACTATTGCGAAGGCGGGCGCCCCGAAGCAGACCGTTTACGAGCTGCCTCACGACTTCACGTTGAACGCGCCGACGTTCCTGCCGTCGGCGCTGCCCGGCGCGGTGCTGACGTCCGGCAACAGGCTCGAGCTTCTCGAGAACGGCGACGCGATCTTTCCCGCCATGCTCGCCGCCATCTCCTCCGCTCGGAAGACCGTGAACTTCGAGGCCTACATCTTCTGGTCGGACGAGGTCGGCACGCGCTTCCGCGACGCGCTCGCCGAACGGGCCGCGCACGGCGTCGCGGTCCGCGTCCTTCTCGACGCGATCGGTTCCCCGGGCCGGCGCATGAAGGCGGGCGACGTCGACGTCCTGCGCCACGCCGGCTGCCATGTGGAATTTTTCCACTCGACGAAGCCCTGGATGCTCTGGGTGTTCAACCATCGCAACCACCGACGCGTTCTCGTGGTGGACGGCACGCTCGGCTTCACCGGCGGCGTGGGGTTCGCCGATCCGTGGCGAGGCAACGCCGATTCGAAGGAGCACTGGCGCGACACGCAGGTGCGGGTGGAAGGGCCCGCCGTCCGCGGCCTCCAGCGCGCGTTCCAGGAGAACTGGTCGGAGGCGACGGGCGAGGCGCTCGTCGGCGACGAGTTTTTTCCCGCGCTTTTGCAGACCGGCACGAGCGCCGTCGCCGTCGTGCCGTCGTCACCGCTCGCGGCGATGTCGGGAGCGGGCCGCGTCTACGCGATCTCGCTCGCCGCCGCCGCGAAGGAGATCTGGATCGCGAACTCCTATTTCCTTCCGGACGACGCGACGGCCGGTCTCCTGGTCGCTGCCGCGAAGAGGGGGGTGGACGTGCGCGTGATCGTTCCGTCGGATGAGCAGAACGACGTGCCCGCGACGAAGGCGGCGGGACGCTGGTCCCTCGGACTGCTTCTCGAGGGGGGCGTGAAGATTTTCGAGTACCAGCCGACGATGTTCCACCTGAAGACGATGGTCGTGGACGGGGTCTTCTCCACGGTGGGATCGGCGAACTTCGACGACCGGTCCTTCCATCTGAACGAGGAGATCAATCTCTTCGTGTACGACGGCGCGTTCGCCGGACAGATGAAGGAGAGCTACCGGCGGGATCTCTCACGATGCCGTCCCTACACGCACACGATGTGGAGGGAACGCTCCCTGAAGAAAAGGGTGACGGAGTGGCTCGTCATCCCCATCCGGTCGGAACTCTAGCTGCTGCGGCACGTTCCCGAGCGTCCTGATAGCGGCGCATCATGGCCGGACGCGTCCGGCCGACTTTACTGCCAGGGCAGCCGCGGCCCGGTCTGGACCTCCATCGGATACGTCTGGTTCGTGAGCCAGAGCGGCAGGATGCTGAAGTAGTTTGGATCTCCAAGGACGCCGCTGACGCCGCCGGGAAGAGAGTTCTGGGCCGAGATCAAGCCCGGTCCCGCCTCACAGGCGTACCGGCGCGAAGGTCCCGCGTTGAACATGAAGCCGTTCACGGTTTTCCCGCGGGCGTCGTTGTCCGACCGGTCGATCACCTCGAAGCCTCCCTGGCGCGGAATGCCGGGAAGGCCGTCGCCGAGCGGATTGGGGAAGGCGCCTCCGGAGGATGGTACGTTGAAGGCTCCGCCCAGAGGATGCTCGAAGACGATCCGGTGGAGCTTGCCCCAGCGGTAGTCGTCGAGGTTCGTCGAGTGGCCGTAGGCAGCCGCGAATCCGTCGCCGGCGAGCAGGGCCAGCCCATCGGAGACGCTCTTCAGGATGATGATGTCGCGGCGATCCGACGCGCTCGCGACGCCGGAAACATTGAAGAAGTTGACCCCCGATTCGCCGAAGCCGCCGCGGACCCCGAACTGCTCGAGGAGGTTCCGGAGCGCGGTGAGCGCGAGGGCGTTCGGAGGCGTCGGCAGGCTCGCCGCGCCGAGGACGCCGTCGATGGTGTTCGCGATGAACCGGCTCCGCCAGAGAGCGTAGATCGTCGCGGCGGCGCTCGCTTTCGCCTGGTCGGGCGTGGGGTCGACGCCAGCGGCCTTGCCAGCGTCGTAGCCTTCCTTCAGGCCCGTTGGAGTCGTGAAGTCCCACGTGCCGAGTCGCGCCACGGCGCTCGCAACGGCCGGATTCGTCGTGAAGCTCGCGAGAACCGGATTGGCGCCAGGGGCCTGAGCGTTCGCGAAGGCCGCGGTGATGAAGGGGACGAAGAACTGCGCGTCGATCATCCCGCTATCCGACTGGATCTTCTGCATGTCGGACAGCGAGATCTTGCCTCCGTTCGCGAGCTTCGCCCGGATGAGCTGGGCGATCCGTCCGCCGCGATAGCCGTCGTAAGCCGGGTTCAGGTAAAAGATCCCACCGCCGGGGCGCTGCGTGCCGAGCGGGTCGTTGTGGAGGGACGTGCCGACGGGATCGTTGTTGCCGTTCGCGAACCACCCCTGCGCCGGGTTCTCCACGTGCGGGATCTCGTCCGCGGGGAGGATCGCGTGCGGAACGGCCTGGTCCTCGGGGAGCGACGACGCCGGGAGCCACTCGTTCCCTCCGGTTCCGTCACGAATGAACCAGGGCGGCAGACCGTGCACCGTGTTCGCCTGCAGGTCCTCGCGGAGCGGCAGCTCGCCGCTCGCGTAGTACGCGATGTCGCCGTCCAGGGTCGCGATCGCCCAGTTCTGAGAGGCGCCGTCGAAGTATCGGAGCGCGCGCTTGAAATCGGCGAGGGTCCTCGCCTTGTTGAACCCGAGAACGGCGTCCAGCTCGCGCGTCCGGCCGAATCCGACGTATTGCACGCTGAGCGCCGAGCCGGTGGCGAGGGTGTCCGGCGTGATGATCGCCCCGTAATCGCGGCGGGGCACGATCAGGGTGACGGGCGGGATCGAGCCGACCGGCGGGACGACGACGATGTCGTCCTTCACACCGTTTCCGGGGTTGTTCATCCGGAACGTCTCGAAGGCGACGAGGAGCGGCTCGACATGGCCCTGGTAGACCGTGCCGTACCCCGTGAGAGAACCGGGGGCGGGGGCAATCGTCTCCTGGAATGTGTCGGTCATGTCCATCGGGTTCACGGTCGAGCCCCACGCGACGCGGTCGTTGTGCCCGTGAATCGCGAAGGGCGTTCCGGCGAAGCTGTTTCCCGCGACGTTGATACCGGGCCCGCGAAGAGAGAGCGGGTACCAGATCGACGGGTAGCCCAGCGAAAGGTGCGGGTCGTTCGCAAGAAGCGGAACGCCGTTCGCCGCGAGCCGTCCGCTGATCGCCCACTCGTTCGAGCTCGCGGTCCGCTCGTGGTCGAGGATCGTCCGCAGGAGCGGCACGGCCCGCGCGCGCTCCTCGTAGCGCGCCACGAGGTCGAGCGTTCCGCTCGCGAGAAGCTCCTCCGCCCTCGCGCGCATCTCATCGAGAGCTCCCGCGCTCGCGGTTTCATGCCGAACCGGACTCATCGAGGACCCGCTCGGCGCGACAGGGATCGTCGTGAAAGGGTCGAACGGAGCGGAGCGGAAGAGGTCGTTGGAGAAGAGCTTCATGCCATCGAAGCCGGCGACCTTGCCCGCCTGAATGTACGTGAGGAGGGTGACCGTGTTCGAGGTGTCGAGGTCGAACGAGAGCGAGAAGAGGAAGAGCTTCGCGATCGCGCTGCTGTCGAGCGCCGTCCAAGGCTCGAACTTCGTCAGCTCCAGCGCGCCGTACTCGGGCGGGAGCGCGTGGGTGGCGACCCACTGATTGACCCCGGCCGCGTACGCCGCGAGCACCTCGTGGACCTCGGCCGACGAGGCGTCCAGGCTCCCGACCGCGGCGCGCCTGAGGCCCAGCGTCCTCAGCTGGACGTCCTGGGGAAGCGCCGCGGGACCGAGGAGCTCGGCAAGCGTGCCGGACGCCGTGCGACGGCTGACATCCATCTGAAAGAGGCGGTCCTCCGCCTGGACGTAGCCCTGCAAGTAGAAGAGATCCCACTCCGTCATTCCCCAGACCGCGGGGATGTCGTGGTCTCCGCGCGTAATCGTCCCGCCGAGCTTCATCCCCGGCAGCTTGAGCAGGGGGCCGGAAGCGCCCGCCGCCTCGAACCCAGTGGCGAGACCAAAGGCGGCGAGAAACGCGGGGAGGATGAGGGAGAAAACGCGACGCATCGGGACCTCCTCTTTATCTTTCGGGGATTTCGCGGGTATCGCTCACTGCGCGTGCGATGCTATCGTATCTCCAACCGCACTCTACAGTCTCCCCGCACGGCGACCGTGGCGCGGGGGAAAGGTGGGCACCATGAAGTTCGTGATGGCCGGTCTTGGTCTCGCCGCTCTTGTCTCCGCGTCGCCGCTGCTTGCGCAGCCGGCGAGCCGGTTCACGCTCTCGGCGACCGGCTCGTTCGTCGACACCAAGACGACCGCCGTCGACGAGGCAAACGGCGTCGACATCAAGTTCAAGAACGGCTGCGGCGCACGGCTCGCAGGGACCTTTTACGTCACGCCCGACCTCGGGGTCGAGGCCGGCGCTTCGTACCAACGGATCACGGGCAAACTCCGCGTTCAGGGGACCGACGCGATCGACCTCGGCCCGCTCGAGATGATCCCGCTCTCGCTCGTCGTCCAGTACCACCTGATGCGCGGGAGAACCGTGGATCCCTGGGTCGGGGCCGGCGGAAGCTACACGATTTTCAAGAACCTCTCGAGCGCCGACCTCAACACCGCGGGCCTCGGCACGATCGAGGTCAAGGATCGCGCGGCGTTCCTCGTGAACGCCGGCGTCGATGTTCGCCTGACGTCCAGTGTCGGCTTCCTCGTCGACGGCCGATACACGTTCCTCAGGCCGACGTCACGAGGCGCTTCCGGCGCCGACCAGGAGCTGACGCTCGATCCGCTCGAGATCGCCGCGGGATTTCGAATCGGTTTCTGAGCGGGTGGCGCGCTGCGCTCCGCGGGAGAGGCGGAGGCTGCCGGGTGACGAAGTCGCTGATGCACCTGCGTCACGGGCATGTCGGAGCGCGAGGGCCACACTTGGACGCGAGGGGTGTGTATGTCTCGCTACCGGATCGCGTGGCTCCCGGGGGACGGCGTGGGCGTGGAGGTCATGGACGCGACGCGGCTCGTCCTCGACGCGGTGGGCCTCGACGCCGAATACCCGCACGGCGACATCGGCTGGGAGTTCTGGTGCAGGGAAGGGGACGCGTTTCCCGCCCGGACGATCGAGCTGCTGAAGAACGTGGACGCCGCGATGTTCGGCGCGATCACGTCCAAGCCGTCGAAGGCGGCCCTCGACGAGCTGGCCCCGGCGCTGAAGGACAAGGGCCTCGTCTACCGCTCGCCGATCGTGCGGATGCGGCAGCTCTTCGACCTCTACGTGTGCCTCAGGCCCTGCAAGGCCTACCCGGGCAACCCGCTCAACTTCAAGGAAGGCCTCGACCTCGTCGTGTTCCGCGAGAACACCGAGGACCTCTACGCGGGCGTCGAGTTCTCTCCGGTGCCCGAGGAGCTCTCGCAGACGCTCGCGAAGCTTGCGCCGGCTTTCGCGCCATTCAAGGACCTCGGGCCGGACGACTATGCGATCTCCTGCAAGATCAACACGCGCAAGGGCTCCGAGCGCATCGTGCGCGCCGCATTCGAGTTCGCGCGGACGAACAACCGGAAGAAAGTCACGGTCGTCCACAAGGCAAACGTCGTCCGCGCCTCGGACGGCGTCTTCCTCGAAGAGGCCCGGAAGGTCGCGAAGGCGTTCCCGGAGATCGCGGTCGACGAAGCGAATGTCGACGCGATCTGCATGTGGCTGCTCAAGAACCCCGCGAACTATGACGTCCTCGTCGCTCCGAACCTCTACGGCGACATCATCTCCGACCTCTGCGCGCAGATGGTCGGCGGCCTCGGATTCGGCTGCTCGGGGAACATCGGCGTGAAGCTCGGCGTGTTCGAGCCGTCGCACGGCTCGGCGCCGAAGTACACGGGGCAGAACAAGGTCAACCCGATCGCGACGATCCTCGCCGCGAAGATGATGCTCGACTGGCTTGGCGAGGGCGCGAAGGGCCGTTCCGTCGAGGCCGCCGTCGCGAAGATCGTCAAGGAAGGCAAGGTCCGCACGTACGACATGGGCGGCGCCTCGACCTGTCTCGAGATGGGCGAAGCCGTCGCTCGCGCGCTCCCGAAGGATTGAAAGGAAAGACGATGAAGAAGACGAACGTGGGCGCCACCGTCGTCGAAAAGATCCTCGCGCGAGCGTCGGGGAAGGACGCCGTGCGCGCGGGTGACGTCGTCGAGCCGCGCGTCGACCTCGCGATGTCGCACGAGAACGCCGCCCTCGTGATCAACCAGTTCCAGGAGATCCACGAGGGGACGGGCATCGCCGCGAAGCCGTGGGACCCCTCACGGATCGCGATCATCTTCGACCACCGCGTGCCGGCCGAGTCGGCGAAGACGGCCACGAACCAGAAGAAGGTCCGCGCCTTCGTCGCCGAGCACGGGATCGCGAAGTTCCACGACATCCGCGGCGACACGGGCGGCATATGCCACCAGATCCTCCCGGAGCGCGGCTACGTGCGGCCTGGAATGGTCGTCGTCGGGACGGACTCCCACACGACGAGCCACGGCGCGCTCGGCGCGTTCGCCTTCGGGATCGGCGCAACGGAGATGGCGAGCGTATGGGCGCTCGGCGCGGCCGTGAACGTCGAGGTCCCCGCGACGATCCGCGTCGAGGTCTCGGGGCGCTTCCCCGGCCGCGTCGGCCCGAAAGATCTCATCCTCCACCTCATCGGCGTCCTCACGGCGCAGGGCGCGACCTTCCGCGTCCTGGAGTTCACCGGCGAGGCGATCGCGCGGCTCTCGACCTCCGGCCGCCTCGTCCTCTGCAACATGTCCGTCGAGGCGGGCGCGACGTCCGGCATCGTGCCGGGCGACGCGGAGACCGTGCGCTACCTACGGGAGGAGGCCGGCGTCGCCGATCCGCTCGACCTCGTGACGAGCGATCCGGACGCGAGATACGAGCGGACGATCGCCATCGACGTCTCGTCGCTGGTGCCCCTCGTCGCGTGCCCGCACACGGTCGACAACGTGAAGCCCGTCACGGCGGTGGAGGGAACTCCCGTCCATCAGGTCGTCATCGGCTCGTGCACGAACGGGCGGCTCGACGACCTCGCCGAGGCCGCGGGCATCGTGAAGGGCCGGCACGTGGCGGCGGGGACGCGCATGCTCGTCTTCCCGGCCTCCGCGAAGATCTATGCCGAGGCGATGCAGCTCGGCTATCTCGCCGATTTCATGGCCGCCGGTGCGGTCGTCATGAACCCGGGCTGCGGCCCGTGCCTCGGCGTCCACGAAGGGGCGCTCGGCGACGGCGAGACGGCGATCTCGACGACGAACCGAAACTTCAAGGGTCGGATGGGGAACCCTCTCGCCGAGGTCTATCTCGCGTCGCCCGCCGTCGCAGCGGCGTCCGCCCTCACGGGCGTCATCACGGACCCGCGGAAGGAGCGCTGAGATGGCCCGCATCAAGAGAGCCGAGATGGGACGTGCGAAGAGAACCGAAACCGTCCGGGTCATTCTGAGTCTGGGCGACGACGTGTCGACGGATGTCGTCTACCCGGGGCGTTACATGGCAACCGTTCTCCCGTCGGAGACCCCCGCGTACGCGTTCGCGGACCACGCAGCCTTTCAGGCGGCCGTGAAGGCGAAGTCCGTCCCGCCGGGCGCCGTCATCGCGGCGGGGGACAACTTCGGCTGTGGCTCCTCGCGCGAGCAGGCCGCGTCGTGCCTCAAGGGGCTCGACGTCGTCATCGTCGCGAAGAGCTTCGCGCGCATCTTCCTGCAGAACGCGATCAACCTCGGGCTCAAGGTGGTCGTCGCACCGGGCTTCGCGGCGGACGAGGGCGACGAGATCGTGTTCGACGGCGGGTGCGTCGAAAACCGGACGAAGCGTACGGCGTTCGACGTCACGCCGCTCCCGACGGCGCGGCAGGCGATCATCGACGCGGGAGGACTGATTCCCTACACGCGGACGAGGCTGATCGGGGCGGCGGCGCGAAACTGAACGCTCAGGCGGGGCCTCCTGCGTTCTCGCGCACCGGCGGTTTGGGAGCGTCCGTCACCGAAACGCCCTCGGGCGTTTCGGCGTACAGACCTTCCAGCACGTCGCGATAGCGCTGCTCGACGACCCGGCGGCGGACTTTCAGGCTCGGCGTCAGCTCGCCCGTCTCGATCTTCAGCTCGGCGGGCAGAATCGCCCAACGACGGATCGCCTCGTACCGCGCCAGGTTCGCGTTCACGTGTTCGACGTGCCGGTGGATGAGCTCGACGACTCGCGGGTCGCGCACGAGGTCCGCGTAGGCCACGTCAATAATCCCCTCGGCCCGTGCCCACGCGGGAAGCTCTTCTTCGGACAGGCTGATGAGCGCGGTGCAGAAGCGGCGGCCCTCGCCGTGCAGAAGGACCTGAGCGATGAGGGGCGTCTCGAGCTTCAGCTTCCCCTCGACATGCTGCGGCGCGACGAACTTCCCTCCCGAGGTCTTGATCATGTCCTTCTTGCGGTCGGTGATCGCGAGATGGCCGGCGGCGTCGAGGGCCCCGATGTCTCCCGTGTGGAGCCAGCCGCTCGGGTCGATCACGCGAGCCGTCTCTTCGGGCAGGCCGAAATAGCCGCGCATGACGCCGCGTCCGCGGAGGAGAATCTCGCCGTCCCCGGCAAACGAAACTTCAATGCCGGGAATCGGGATGCCAACGGTGCCCCAGCGGTTCCGGTCCGGGAGGTTGGAGACCGTCATGGCCGTCGACTCCGAGAGGCCATACCCTTCGAGGATCGTGATGCCGAACGCGGCGAAGAACTCAGTGAGCTCCTTCGCGAGGGCGACGCTGCCGCAAATGAAGAAGCGGAGGCGCCCGCCGAAACGCTGGCGGATCTTCTCGAAGACGAGGGCGTCCGCGACGCGCCGCCGCGCCTCAAGGAAGGCCCCGACGTTCCGGCCGTCACGCCGGCGGTGCGCGACCTCCGTGCCGACGCCGAGCGCCCACCGGAAGATCGCGGCCTTCGCCTTTCCGCCCGCGAGCGCCTGCTCGAGGATCTTCGCGTGCACCCTCTCGAAAATGCGGGGGACGACGCAGACGAACGTCGGCTTCACGGCCGCGAGATTCGCCGCGATGCGATCGGGGCGGCCGTCGACGGCGGTGGGGAAGCCGAGGCCGATGCCGAGGGTCACGCACACCTTGCCGAAAACGTGCGAGAGCGGGAGCCAGAGAAACTGCAGATCGGAAGGCCCCAGGAGACCCAGCGAGCCGATCGACTCGATCTCGAAGAGCCAGCAGTCGTGCGGCAGCTCGACGCCCTTCGGCCGGCCCGTGGTCCCGGACGTGTAGATGAGCGTCGCGAGGTCGGACGGTCCCGCGGCCCCGGCCGCGGCGTCGAACCCGCCGGGATGCGACGCGTCCCATGCGCGGCCGAGGGCCGCGAGGTCGAGGAGGGACAGCGCGTCGCCCGGAAGGCCCGCCGACGCGTCGAAGAGGACGAGGTGGTCGAGGCAGGGGAGCGCGTCACGGCGGCTCACGATCCGCCGGGCCTGGTCGGCGTCCTCGGCAAAGACGATAGCGGCCCTCGAGTCGGTCAGGATGAAGGACGTGTCTTCCTCGGTCGAGACCGGGTAGACGGTCGCGGTGACGCCGCCGGCGCAGGCGATGGCGAGATCCGCGAGGATCCATTCGAGGCGCGTGGCCGAGACGATGGCAACGCGATCGCCAGCCGAGAGGCCGAGAGACAGGAGCCCGCAGGCGAGCTCGCGGACGCGCGAAGCGGTCTCGCGCCACGACAGGCTCTTCCAGACCCCCTCCTCGGGGTGGAGGAACGCGGGCGCGTCCG
>Ga0207926_1001110_pt1 | contig 12905 bp, 9 predicted proteins | sample NGESurdeep072012_8_FD_184454 | JGI IMG/M metagenome (GOLD analysis project Ga0207926, IMG submission 184454) | Arctic peat soil microbial communities from Barrow, Alaska - NGEE Surface sample 210-1 deep-072012 (SPAdes) | ecosystem: Environmental > Terrestrial > Soil > Wetlands > Peat ...
CGCAGCCCACGTTCGATTTCGACAGATGATGCGCATCCTTGCACAACACTGTGCACATTGCGGTGCAGACCGACCACGCAGTTTGGATCTCAAACGAGTTGCACCTTACCACTCGTCTTGCACCAACCCATGCACACGGTTCGGCAACAGCCAGCGCGTAAGTTACAACAATTGGTGACGGATGTGCACACCGATGCTGGTGGATCAGTCCACAACACAGTGCCGCCCCCCCGCCCCTAAGTGACGATAACTTTGCAGAAAACATTAGCCCGCACTCGTGATGAGCGCGGGCTGATCTGTAGAACGTCTCCTAAACAAATCAAAACCTTTACCGCTGCTGGTATCCTCTTCGTCTACGACTCTGCTTGCGCCTCATACATTCGCTTGAGCGTCTCTGCAAAAGGACGTGACGCAGGGAGTTTCGCCAAGCTGCGCAGTCTCTCATTGCTCCCCACCAATCGAGGCACTTCGTTCTCGCGGACAAACTCGGGATTCACCCGGACTTCGATCTCGTAACCCGCCAAATGGTTCATGATGCGAACCACCTCTAGCAAGGCAATCCCCCGCCCGCTACATATGTTCACTATTTCTGAGCGCGCATCGCTCTCTAGGAGGGCCACATATGCGGCTACGACATCGTCCACATCACTAAAATCCCTGAAAACGTTGAGATTCCCCAGTTCGATGAACTTCGCCCGTTCCCGAAAGTGTTGCACGATCTTAGGGATCAAAAAGTGGTTCGCTTGTCCGACTCCCGTGTAGTTGAAGGGGCGGGTTATAACGATTGGCAGTCGGCTGAACCAATTTGCCCGGACCATGTGCTCCATTGCCAATTTGCTGTTGGCATAGTGGTTGACCGGCGCCGGGCAAACTGACTCGTCCAGCACCTCGATATCCGGAGTGCCATACACGTTCCCGCTGCTGGCAACCAGAACTCGTTGAGGAGAACGATCGAGCCCTTTGAGGGCTTGCAGCAAATTGAGCGTACCGAAGACGTTAACCCGGTAGAATTCCTCGGGGTGGTCGTGCCCCACGAACGACAATGCGGCCAAATGTATGACCGCGTCCGGCTGAGCATCGCGCACAGCGGCTTCAGTTGCCGCTCGGTCCGTTAGATCACACGGATTGGGCCCTTCGAACTGCAGGGGAACCACTTTGTAGCCGCGGCCTTCCAGTGCGTTCCGCAAGTAGCGTCCGGTAAATCCGGCAGCGCCGGTGAGGAGTACCGTGGGCATATGTTAAAAGAGGGCGTGGCCGTCGGCCACCCGCGTAAGGTCGGCCTCGACCATCATGCGACACAGTTCTTCCAGGGTTGTCTTGGGCTCCCACCCTAGCTCCTTTTTCGCCTTGGCGGCCGAGCCAACCAGCGTTTCCACCTCCGCCGGACGGTAGAACTTGGGGTTGATGCGAACGATTACCTCGCCAGTGGCTGTGTCAACGCCCCGCTCCTGCTCGCCACTTCCCTGCCATGCGACGTCAATGCCGACCGCCTTCGCCGCGAGCGTGACGAAGTCGCGGACCGTCGCGTTCTTGCCCGTTGCCAGCACGTATACGCCGGGTTCCGCAGTCTGCAGCATGCGCCACATGCCATCCACGTATTCCTGCGCAAAGCCCCAGTCGCGTCTAGCGTCGAGGTTTCCCAGTTCCAAGGTTGCGCGTTTGCCGAGCTTAATCCGGGCGATTCCGTCAGTTATCTTCCGGGTGACAAACTCCAGCCCACGCAAGGGTGATTCGTGGTTGAACAGAATCCCGCTGGCGCCAAAGATTCCGTAGGACTCACGATAGTTGATCGTCATCCAGTGGGCATACAGCTTGGCAACACCATAAGGGCTTCGGGGATAGAAAGGCGTGCTCTCCTCTTGCGGGACGGCCTGCACCTTTCCGAACATCTCCGAAGTCGACGCCTGATAGAAACGGATCTTTGGATTGACAATTCGGATGGCTTCCAGCAAATGCAACGCGCCCACTCCCGTGATTTCCGCTGTGGTTATTGGCTGGTCGAACGAGAGGCCTACGAAACTCTGGGCGGCAAGGTTATAAACTTCGGTAGCTTGCGTACGGTCCAGCAAACGGATGCCGGCGCCGCCGTCAGTCAAATCGTGTTCCACAAGATGGAGTTGAGGGTGCTCGAGAATTCCGAGGGACGCGATGCGCCAGAAATTCACTGAACTAGTCCTGCGAAACGTCCCGTAAACCGTGTACCCGCGTTTCAAAAGGAAGTCCGCGAGGTACGCGCCATCCTGCCCAGTGATGCCCGTTACCAGTGCGATCTTGCCTTTGTCGTTTTCCATACGTTTAATAGACTAACAACTCAAGTATGTTTCGACTACTTCGAGAAGCGATCGGCCCGACAGCGTTGGTTGGGGGAACGGTGTGGCGCCGGAGTTCGTGGTGTCAGTAATCAAGATGGTCTTCATGCCGAGATTCGTCCCCGCGACCATGTCGGAGATCGAGTCGCCTATCATCAAGCTGTTCTCCGGCGAAGCCTCGGGAAAGTCATGAAAGGCACGCTCAAACATGCCCGTTCCCGGCTTTCGACAATTGCATTGACCAAGGTCATGCGGACAGAAGTAGATTGCATCCAGATGGGCCCCAAGAGAATTGAGATGCTTCTGTAGATTTTCGTGAATAGAGAGCAGATCCGGTTCCGAAAAGCGACCCAATGCGATGCCACGTTGGTTGGTGACGACAATCACTTTGCAGGATGCCCGGTTCAGCAGTGCGATGGCACGCTCGGCGCCGGGAAGCATCTGGATGTCCTGCCACGAGGTGACATACTCTCCCTCGGGTACTTTTCGATTGATGACACCGTCACGATCCAGAAACACAAACTTGATTGTGGACGAATCTCGCGTGCTTCCTCCATCGGACGATCGTTTCGCGACCTGGCCGGTCCCAACCATTCTCGCTATGCGCAGTCGCCTTGCTGACCAGAGTCATATTAAGGTTATCCCAAAAACTCTGAGACTGGCGAAAGTCTCCGCGGGTTTCTCCCTCGCAGGAAACAACAAAGCAAGAACCGCTACTTAATACGCATTCTTGCCAAACATCCCCGACAATGCAGTTAACAGGATGATTCGAAGATCGAACCAAAAGCTCCAGTTTTGCAGGTAATACAAATCGAACTCAAATCGTTTCTGAATGGAGGTGTCGCCTCTCCAGCCATTGACTTGAGCCCAGCCCGTAATGCCCACCTTGAGGCGGTGACGGCTTTCGTAATGGGAAACCTCTTCCAGAAACCTCTTAACAATGTGGGGACGCTCGGGGCGCGGCCCGACAACGCTCATCTCGCCTTTGAGAACATTGAAGAACTGTGGCAACTCGTCGAGGCTCGTCTTTCGCAGGAAGCTCCCTACCGCGGTACGGCGAGGATCATCCTTTACCGTCGACTTGGTATCGGTCTCGGCGGAACCCGCCACCCGCATGGTTCGAAACTTATACATCGCAAACGGCACTCCGTTGAGGCCAACGCGCTCTTGCCGGAACAAAACCGGTCCCGGAGAGGATACTTTGACCGCAAGTGCGATCAACAGTATTAGCGGCCCTGTAAAAGCGATCATGAACAGCGAAAAAGAAATGTCAAAAATACGTTTCAACAAAAAATACGCCGGCGACTCCATTGGTGTGGATTCCAAGTCCACAGTCCCGTCGACATTTGACAAGCGTGATCGCGCCAAGCCACCAACTGTTTGCAGACATCGGCACGGCTTCGCGTCTTACCCCAGCCTCGCAACCCGCCTTCCCCGCCCCGCGAGCGAATCACCTGCTTACGCCGTGGGCAGCTTCCTTAAGTTACTTACGGGAGGGTCTCCCTTAGGAATGGCAGCAAGGTATTTCGGCGGATTTCCGCCCGTCTGATGACCCTGTCATCGCCGTTGAAATGCGGGTTAATAATGCGCGGCACCAATGGCGCTGACCGCAGGTACAAAGATTGACCTCTTTGAAGTCCTCGGCCTGTTAGGTGCAGGCGGACCAGACGGTCCCACCGTCACTCTGCATGATCAAACTGATCCTGGTCACGTGCTGGGCACCGTCGGCTACATGTCTCCTGAGCAGGTACGTGGAAAAGCGGGTGACCATCGCGCCGACATCTTCGCCATTGGCGGGATCCTGTACGAGATGCTGACTGGCAAACGCGCATTTCGCAAGCCGACGTCAACCGAGGCGATGACCGCCATCCTGAACGAGGACCTGCCTGGTGTTTGGCAGATTGTGCCCAGTACTCCTCCGGCTCTGCTACGCATCGTGCATCGCTGTCTGGAGGAGAACCCTGAACTGCGCTTCCAATCGGCATCGGACTTGGCGTTTGCGCTGGAAGCCCTGTCAGAGTCCGGCAGCTCGTCGGTAGCTGCTATTAACCATGATTCGCGGACCATCGGATGTGCGCAGCCGCAGCAGCCGCTATGGTAGTGCTGGCTGCAGCGGTCATTGCGTGGTGGAGAATCCCGTCTGCCGTTCCGGTGGTGGAGTCGGTCCCGCAGCTCACCGACGCCAGACGGTGGCCTGTTTCATTTACAGCGACGCCGCTGTTCCTTGTCTCCCCGATAACGACTGCTTTACAACAACCGCGTTGGCTAATCGCTCACGACAGCGCCGCTCTCCGCTCCCAGATTTTTTCCGAACCCATTAGCCGAAAGGTCGGACCCCGTGCCAGACGTTCTGCATCGTTCTCATCCTCGAATCCAGCCAATCGGCTGCACGCAACCCGACGCAATGGCCCTTCCAAGACCAAAACGGAAGGTAATGTGACTCTTCGCGAGGGCGACGAACCTTGATGCAGAATCCACCTCCGGTGTGATAGAACTTCAACCAACTCAACCGATTAGCGCTAATTTGTTTCGCAGGTTCAATTGCGCTGAGCCAACGAGCGACAAAGTCGGCTGGCCGGAGGAAGTATGTCCGTAGGGGCTGTACTGTTCGATCCCGAAGAATTCTGGGAGGATCTGCTTGCCTTCATCGAAGATGGGCGCGTCATCCCGGTCGTGGGTAACGAGTTGCTCGCAATCGAAGAGGGCGGGAAGCCGGTTTCCTTGCTTCGCGTGGTCGCCGAGCGGCTGCTGAGCAAGTACGGATTGTCAGCAACTGCGTCGTCTGGCGGTGAAGTCCTGCGCGAACACCATGAAATGAATGATGCAGTCTGCGTCCTGGCTCGAGCCGGGAAACGCATCAAGGATCTGTACCGGCCCGTCAACGACATTCTCATCAAAGTCCTTGCCGAACATGCCGTGGATACCGAACCCCTCCGCCAACTGGCAGCCATCCGGCACTTCGATCTATTCGCCACTACTACGCCAGACGACCTCCTGGCGCGAACTCTCGATGCTGTGCGCTTCGATGGTCTCAGGCAGACAGATGAGATCGAGTATGCGCCCAAGCTACCTACCGACCGGCGTCGCGACATCCCTGAGGTAATGTCATCGAAATACGCCGCCGTATTTTATTTGTTCGGAAAAGCCGATGTTTCTCCCTTCTATGCTCTTCACGACGAAGACGTCCTGGAGTTCGCTTATACATTGCAAGCCGGAAACGGGCCCGAGCGGATGTTCTCTCAGGTGCGCAGCCGCAACCTGCTTTTGATCGGCTGCAACTTTGCTGATTGGCTCAGCCGCTTCTTCTTGCGTCTGTCCAACTCGGAACGGCTCTCTTCCGACCAGCGTAACAAGAAGGAGTTTTTCGTGGGTCACAAAAGCCCAGAGGACCAAGATTTCACCGTGTTCCTCGAGCGTTTTAGCCAGGACTCTCGCTATTATCCAACCGACGCTCGAGCATTTGTGGCTGAGCTCTATCGGCGCTGGTGCGAGCGCAATCCTGCGGCCAGCGCGGCAACCCCCGTGGCTGATGTGACCCAGCCTGGCCCATCGGCGGAACTTTCCGCGAGCGGAACTATTTTCATCAGTTACTCCAGTGATGACATCGGAGCAGCCAAGAATCTGTTTGCCGATCTGCAGGAGATCGGCGGCGATGTGGCGTGGTTCGACAAAACCGCACTGAAGCCAGGCGACAACTGGGACCAACATCTCCGGAGCGCCGTCCAGCGCTGTAGTTTGTTTCTGCCCCTGTTGTCGGCCAACACCGAGCGGCGCACGGAAGGCTACTTTCGGCTGGAATGGAGTGAAGCCGCCGAGCGCTCCAAGAGGATACAGGGCCGCAAGTTCATTTTTCCCATCGTCATCGATCCTGATTACGCTGGCGCCATGGGCCGTTATGCGCTGGTTCCGGAGGCCTTCAAGGTGGTGCAATACTGCCACGCACCCGCAGGCCAGATATCCGAGGACCTTAAAACGGAACTCCGCGAGCAGTTGCGCAACCTGCGGAGAGCGAGAGCATCATGACTACTGCCGTTAAGGTCGCGATCGACGAGCAGAACCCCTGGCCGGGGCTGGGTTCCTTCGATGAGGGAGCCGAGCGATTCTTCCATGGCAGACAGAACGAAAGCGCGGAGTTGCGCCGGCTGGTGCTAAACGCTCCTCTCACTGTCCTGTTTGGCGCTTCGGGACTTGGGAAAACGTCGCTGGTCCAGGCGGGACTCTTTCCTCTGATGCGGAAAGAGCACTACCTTCCGGTATATGTGCGGCTCGATCTGAGTGATCGCGCCGCCCCTCTCATCGAACAGCTCAAGTTTGCCCTGCGCACTCAGCTCCAAGCTCGACGCATCGATGCTCCTGCCATGGACGATGGCGAATCGCTGTGGTGCTACCTGCACCGCGCCCGGCTGGAGCTGTGGAGCGAGCAGAACCACTTGCTCACGCCTGTATTTGTTTTCGATCAGTTCGAAGAAGTGTTTACCTTGGGAGCGGAGAACCCCGCTGCCGTCGCCCGACTTCGGATTGATCTGGCAGACCTTATCGAAAACCGCCTGCCCGCCACGCTGTCAGGCAACGTTGAGGGCGGCGAGTCCCTCTCCCTTGACAGTCAGCGCTACAAGGTGGTGCTGAGTTTTCGTGAGGACTTCCTGCCTGCAGTGGAAGGCTGGAAACATGAACTGCCCTCCATTCTACGTAACCGTCTGCGCTTGCTGCCGATGTCCGCGAAGCGGGCCTTCGAGGCTGTTCATGAAACCGCGCCCCACCTCGTAGACCATGAGCTCGCGCAGAAGATCGTGGACTTTGTGGCGGCTGCGCAGGGCGATGGAGTGGGTAAGGCGATAGAGACACCGGACAGCGTGGGGGAGCTTGCGGTCGAGCCGGCACTGTTGAGCCTATTGTGCAGCGGCCTCAACGAAAAGCGAAAGGCACAGGGCAAGGCAACGTTCGATGCGGAGCTCCTGGCGGGTAGCGGACAGTCCATCATTTCCGATTACTACGCGAAGTCGGTCGGCGATTTGCCGCAGCACGTACAGCGCTTCATCGAGAGCGAACTTATTACCGAGCGTGGTTTCCGGAAGCCTTGTGACATCGACGACGCCCGCAGCGTCCACGGCGTGGCCGACCGGGAGTTGCGACTGCTGGTGGACAGGAGAGTATTGCGCATCGAACCACTGCGCGGCACGGAGCGCGTGGAGCTTACCCATGACCTGCTGACTCAGGTGGTACGCGAACATCGGGACCGGGAGCGGGAGAGAGCAAAGGTCCGGCGGCAGCGCAGACGCATGGCGGGGTTCGGTGCGGTTGGCGTCGTGCTCCTCGCACTCGTCGTGACGTTTGGATCGGAGTGGAAAAGGGCCGAAGACGCGTTGAGAATCGCCAATTCCGAAAGGCTGGCGACGGCCGCTCTCTTACACACGGACAGCCAACTGGATCTCGCTTCCCTCTTGAGCATCGAGGGGTTTGACTTTGCCCAGACTTATGAGGCACGGAGCAGCCTCTTCCTGACCTTCCAATCCAATCCCGAACTCCGTGCATATCTTCACCATCTCGGCGGTGTGTACAGCGCAGCCTTCAGCCCCGACGGCAAAATGCTCGCCTCGGCGAGTGCCGATCACACGGTGCGGCTGTGGGACGTGGCCAGCCACCAACAGATTGGAGAACCGCTCGCAGGCCACACCGACGTTGTGAATGACGTGGCCTTCAGCACGGATGGCAAAACGCTTGCCTCGGGGAGCAGCGACAAGACAGTGCGGCTGTGGAACGTGGCCAGCCACCAACAGATTGGAGAACCTCTCACCGGCCACACCGACGTTGTGAACAATGTGACCTTCAGCCCGGACGGGAAGGTTCTCGCCTCAGCGAGTTACGATCACACCGTGCGACTCTGGGATGTGGCCAGCCGCCAACCTCTCGGAGGAGCACTCACTGGCCACAGCCAACCTGTGAATAGCGCGGCCTTCAGCCCCGATGGCAAGACGCTCGCCTCGGGGAGCAGCGACAAGACGGTGCGACTCTGGGACGTGGCCAGACACCAACAGATTGGAGAACCACTCAGAGGTCACGCCGACGAAGTATTTACCGTGGCCTTCAGCCCGGATGACAAGACCCTCGCCTCGGGAAGCAGCGACAAGACGGTGCGGCTGTGGGATGTGGCCAGCCAGCAACAGATTGGAGAAGCGTTCGGAGGCCACACCGATGTTGTGAATAACGTGGCCTTCAGCCCGGATGGCAAGACGCTCGCCTCAGGGAGCGGCGACAAGACGATACGTCTGTGGGACGTGGCCACCCACAAACAGATTGGCGACCCGCTCAACGGCCACACCGAAGCGGTGAGGCGCGTGAGCTTCAGCCCTGTCGACAAGATGCTCGCCTCGGCGAGCAGAGACAAGACGGTGCGGCTATGGGACGTGGCCAGCCACCAGCGGCTTGAGGAACCGCTCAGAGACCCTAGCGACTTTGTGTACGGCGTGGCCTTCAGCCCGAGCGGCAAGACATTCGCCTCGGCGGGTTACGACAAGACAGTGCGGCTGTGGGACGTGGCCACCCACCAACAGATTGGAGGGCCGCTCACCGGCCACACTGAGGCTGTAAATAGCGTGGCCTTCAGCCCGGATGGCAAGATGCTTGCCTCGGCGGGTTATGACAAGACGGTGCGCCTGTGGGATATGGTCAGCCACCAGCAGATTGGAGAACCGCTCACGGGTCATACCGATGTTGTGAATAGCGTGGTCTTCAGCACGGACGGCAAGACGCTTGCCACGGCGGGTTACGACAAGACAGTGCGGCTGTGGGACGTGGCCACCCACCAACAGATTGGAGGGCCGCTTACCGGCCACACCGACGTCGTGAATAGCGTGGTCTTCAGCCCGGATGGCAAGACGCTCGCCTCGGTGGGTTATGACAAGACAGTGCGACTGTGGGACGTAGCCAGCCAGCAACAGATTGGAGAACCGCTCACCGGCCACACCGACGTTGTGAACAACGTGGCCTTCAGCCCGGACGGCAAGAGCCTCGCCTCAGCGAGTCACGATCACACCGTGCGGTTCTGGGATGTGGCCAGCCGCCAACCTCTCGGAGGAGCACTCACTGGCCACAGCCAACCTGTGAATAGTGTGGCCTTCAGCCCGGATGGCAAGACACTTGCCTCAGGGAGTAATGACAAGACCGTGCGGCTGTGGGACGTGGCCACCCACCAACAGATTGGACGGCCGCTTACCGGCCACACCGACGTCGTGATTAACGTGGCCTTCAGCCCGGATGGCAAGATGCTCGCCTCGTGGAGCAGAGATATGACGGCGCGGCTGTGGAACGTGGACCCAATCTCGTGGATCTCACGCGCGTGCGAACGCGCCAACCGCAACCTGTCGCAAGCCGAGTGGAGGCAGTACATGGGTGCGAGCTTCCGCTATAGCCGCACCTGCCCGAATCTCCCTGATGGCGTGGGCGTACCCGTAACCCAGAAGAAAACCCAAAAGTGACGGCGGTGATTTTTCTTGGCGGGGCAGGGTTGCGTCGCAACCCTCAGCGCTACCCACGCTCGCGAACTCTAATCGCATGGTCGAGAGAAAGCGACTTTCACCAGCGAGCGGCAAAGTCAGATCGAAAGCCTCAAAACGCTGATCAATAGGTGATCATCACAACCCAATAGATTTCTCCCGCGTGGCCCACGCTGGGAGCGAGACAAACTCCCATGGAATATCCGGCCTCCATCGGTTTCGAGAGCTGCGCCTCCGTCTGTGGCGGAAGTTCCGACGGATTCCCCGTCCTCCATACCACGACGCTGTTCACTCCGGGCAGTAGGGCCGGAGCCTCCCGGTTTACGGCGCCCTTTTTTGCCATGTCGCAAGCCATGTTTTGCAGCTGTGCCCGAGGCTTACGCGTGGGCGGGGGCAGGCCATGCTGCTTTGCGTATTGGTTGATCGCCTTCTGCAAAAGGTCGTCGGCCTGCGATTCGGAATACTCGGGCAAACGGTGCGCAAAATCCTGCGTCACCCACTGCGCTCCGCCGTATTGCACCGCACCCACGCCGACTACGTTGTAATCGGGATCCATAATGTTGGCACGGTGATATGGCGAATGCATCATGCTCTCATGGTTAGCTGCTGCGTTTGGAGCGACGGAGATATTCTCCGCTTGCTGGTCAGAAGGCAAATTCTCATTGCTGAAGCGGGCCTCCATTGGGGGCTCGGCGCCAATCTGGTGGTCAAGCGAATGATTTCGTACCATGAGCTCAGTGTGCTTTCGTGCGGCCTGGGTTAGGCGAGGATCCACCTCGAGAGGCGGGCTGCCTTGTTTCGTGCGCTCCTGGTTTATCAGGTCGAAGAGTTGCTTTTCGCCGAGTGAGTCGAACACATCGTCGGTGCCACTTGCTCCCATGCCAAAATCGTCCAGGTCATAATGTCTCCCGGAGACCGTTCCGCTTCCGTCGGAAAACAAATCAACCAGCGACACGAAATTTGAAGTCGTCTCAGGTGAGATTCCTGGCTGCCCTTTCCAGGATTCGATGGTCCGGTCTTTCAGGATCAGCAGTCTCTTCCGTTCGTCCGGTGGGCGCCCAATTTGCTGCGTAAAGCTCGCGACATCCTGCAAATAGCTCTCACGCAGGGGTGGCGCGGCGCTGAGTAGGCGTCTGATGGCCGGAGCGGCAAGAAATGCCACGGCTTGATCCGACTGAAGCCCGAGAGCCGATGCCTGGTTTCGAGCTTCATTCACGCCAAGTTGCACTTCCTGTACCTGCACATGCTGAAATGAGTGTTCGTTGCCAAGGCTTTCTAACCTGGCTCTCCAGAGCGCGGACAGATGACCGGATTCGTCGAGCATACGCTGGAGCGCAGCATTGACCGAAGCTTCGCAGGAACCGGCAATGGTTTTACTGAGCCATTCCGTGTCAATGCCCATGATCTCCGAGAATCGCTTTTGATCTCGCTGTTGGAACTTCAACAGTACCTGCTGGAGACTGCATTCGCGCAGGCCCCAGATTCCTGAGCCGAATTGTATGTCCTGGTTGATGGTGCGAATGTAGGAGAACGGGTCGGTGCCCCCGGCTTCTACCGAGGCGGTGAGCATGATCTCTCCCCACACCAGCGCGTCGCCTCCCCAGATTGCTATCGAATCCTTAACGTCCTTGACGGATAACCCGAATGTTTGTGCGGCAGCTTCCAGAGCGGCCTGGTTAAGTTCCTCGTCGGGACCCGTTGGATCGCCGTAGTCCGGCGGAGAAATGCTCGCTCGCAACGAAACAGTCTGCAGATGAGGCGGGTTGAATGCGACGGTGTACGGAAGACGGCGGTAGTCCCGCGAACTGGGGTTGGTGGGCTTTTTCTTCTGCGCTGACGCCGCAGTTGTGGCAGCAGCGTGTATCGCCAGCATCCCAGGGCCGCTTTCGAGCATGGCCTTGTCACCGCGTTCTGCCAACTCCACGAGAACACGATTCTCTTGTTCGTTGTCGAAGGGTGGGACGCGGACCCGGCCGTCATAAGGCGAAATGAACGCTACCGAGATGCCATTGGGCGCTTTCCCGATGAGGAGAGTCACCCAAGCGCTGGGTTTGGTACCTGCGGCGAGTTTGAGTCTCACTTTTCCATTCTGGTCGGTGGTTTGTGATGAAGCGGCTCCGCCCGCAGTGCCCATTGCCACTCCGGGAAATGGGTGAGGCCCGTTCGCAGTGACGATCAGCAGGAGAACGCCCTCTTCGGCGAGAGCGCAGGACAGAAGAAGAAAGATGAGCAACAGCACAGCAGCGCGGCGACGACCAACCCATTGACCAACGTTCATCTATTCTCTTTCACTCTTGACGAATTGCGGCCGAGTCGTCCTCCCCAGGACGCGCCGCCGTTCCCGTTTGCGGCGAGGAGTTGGCTGCTGGCCTTGAGAGTCGCGTATCGCCCTTCCGCTATGGTTTCGGCGGAGCCGCCGGCTTGCCTTTGGTGGTGCCCTTCCGCTGAGTAGGCGCTATCCTCGACTTTCCCTGCACTCGCGTTTCGTCCACCACGGTACCTTGTTCCAGTTGCCCGCTGCACAGCGCGCCCGAGGCCAAGAAGTAGAAGTGGGTCGCCTTGCCTTCCTCGATGCCGCCCTGGCGAGCTTGTATACGATTTGCGTCAACCCTGTTTGGCCCGTCCATGGTCAGGTAGTACTTGACGTTCACAGCGCGCTGAGCGCCCAGGGTCTTATCGCGGACGAGTTCCTTCTCGTCAGTGTAGCCCACGATGTCCAACTTGCCATCGGGCGTTTGCTCAAGGCGTAGTGCAAGCTTGTCGAGGGTATCTCTGCAGTCGTTGTCGACACGCCACGGCCGCTTACGGTCCTTTTCGAAGGTACACTCGCCCCAGTCGTCGATGATGATGCACTTCTCCTTCTCGGGCGCCGGTATTCTGGCAGTGACCGTGCAACTGCTATTCTGCGGGGGAGTAACACCGTCGCTCGCGGTCCCCGTGATTGTGATGATGTTGCCCAGATCGGCTTTAGTAACCGTCAGCGTGGCGGACGCGCCGCTCGCGTTCAATTGGCCACCAGAAGCGGACCAACTGTAAGTTAACGGACGGTTGTCGGGACTGCCGGCCGCCAAGGTGGCAAGCGCCGACTCGCCGACACTGATCG
>Ga0207926_1001112_pt1 | contig 12894 bp, 9 predicted proteins | sample NGESurdeep072012_8_FD_184454 | JGI IMG/M metagenome (GOLD analysis project Ga0207926, IMG submission 184454) | Arctic peat soil microbial communities from Barrow, Alaska - NGEE Surface sample 210-1 deep-072012 (SPAdes) | ecosystem: Environmental > Terrestrial > Soil > Wetlands > Peat ...
ACAAAATTCGCCGTTCTCGAAGTCCTGACGCAACGCATTTGCGATGTGATCAGTGACGAGGCAAGACGTTGGCCGGCGGATCTTATCGTGATCGGCACCCATGGCCGGCGTGGATTTAATCACCTGATACTTGGCAGCGTGGCGGAAGGCGTCATACGCCTCGCGGCTAAACCAGTCTTGGTGATTCGCGGGGATTTCGCCGAGGGCAAGCCATATGAGAGGTTCCGTCCGGCGTCGCGTCCGGTTGCGTAAATAACGGGCGACGATCGCATTGCCGGAAGAGTTAACGGATGTCTCGTATCGCGCCCGAAGGGAAGTCGCCGGGCTACGAGACAACAACTAAGATGCGATGAAGAATGGCGGGTGCGGCGCGCGAAAGACGAGAACCGGAATGGTGCTGTGTGTCAGCACCTTGACGGTTTCGCTCCCGAGCACGATCGCGGAAATCCCTCGCCGGCCATGCGAAGCCATGACAATCAGATCGCACGATTTTTGTGACGCCGTTTCGATGATGGCCAAGTATGGGTGATCGTGCTCGACGTGCAGCGTGTCGCAGCTCACACCGGCTGCCAACGCGGCCTCGTTCGCCACGTTGAGGTATTTCGCAGCAAGAGTCGCCATGCGTTTCCCGTATTGTTCCGGCGCATCGGTGATCATACCCGGCTCGACCGCTAACGTGTAGAATGGCGTCGATACGGTCATGACAGTGACTTTCGCATTGACCGACTTCGCCAAGGCCATGCCGTAGTCGATTGCTTTCTGTGACAGCTCCGAGCCGTCGGTGGGGATCAGAATATGCTGATGCATGCATCCTCCAGATTCAGTTGGGCCCGAACCGGCTTCGGGGCGGCTCGGCATACAAGGCGTCGATCTCCCGTGTGAACATTCTCTGCACGACGTCCCGTTTGATCTTGAGGGTTGGCGTCAGTAGCCCAGCTTCGATCGTCCACGGCTCCAATGTCAGGTGCACGGTGCGAACCTGCGCATACCGTGGCAAGGCGGCGAGAAGCGGTGTGACTCTTGCAAGCACATCGCTCTTGCTGACGGCGTGATTGGGCTGCTCCGGGTCAAGGCCGTTGTCGGCGGCGAAACGTTTCCACGCGTCAGCGTTCAAGACGATAACGGCAACCAGGAATGGGCGGCGGTCGCCAATCACCACGGCCTGCTTGAACACCGGATCGCGAGTGAGCGCTGCTTCCACGGTGTTCGGATTGACCTTCTCGCCGATGGATAGAACGATCATCTCCCTGAGGCGGGCGCGGATGAAGATGCGGCCGTCCTTCATCTCGGCGACGTCGCCGGTCGACAGCCAGCCCATCGGATCGAGCGTGCGCGCCGTCTCGGCGTCATCCTTCCAATAGCCTGTCATCATCGAAGGCGAATGCACCAGCAGTTCGCCTTCCGGGGTGAGCTTCACTTCAACCCCTTGCAAAGGACGCCCGACCGAGCCGGGCAGGTTGTCGTCGAGTCCGTTCGCTGCAACCACCGGCGCTGCTTCGGTGAGACCGTATCCCTCGACCAACGGCAGGCCCAAGCCAATCAATAACCGAGCGACGTCTTGATCCAGCGGCGCCCCTCCGCTGATCGCGACACGGAGCCGTCCGCCGAAGGCCGCCAATACCGGCACTGCGACGTATTGCTTAAGGATGGGCCCGAGCAATCGCAGCGCCAGACCCGGACTGGCCCGATGCTGCGCGGCCTCAAAGCGGCGCCAGCCGAGAAACGCGGCGATTCGCAACAGAGCCCGCTTTGCGAAGTTCCCTGCAACATTTGTCCGGATCGCGGCAGACATTCGCTCGTAGAGGAGAGGAACGCCGAGCATCACCGTTGGGCGGACCGCGACGAGATCGTCGCGCAAGTCTTGTGCCGAGCGCGCGTACGCGACGGCGCAGCCTCCCATCATGGGAAGGTAGTAGCCGACGGTGCGCTCGAATGCATGGGCAAGCGGTAGAACCGACAGAAACACGTCGTCCCGCCGTGGCGGGATGATCGCGGCTGAAGCTTGGGCATTCCACAGCAGGGCGAAGTGCGACAGCATCACGCCTTTGGGCCTGCCAGTGGTGCCGGAGGTGTAGATCACTGTCGCGAGATCGCTCGGTGCTGCCGCATGTGGCAATGGCGGCTCGCGGGCGTTTGCGAGGACATCGGCGAGTTTGCGCACGATGGGTTCGGAAGTCGGCGTAGCAGGGCCGGCACCGACGTCGCGGATCCACATGCGTTCGAGCGATGGGAATTCGGAACGCAGCGGCCAGAGTGTCTGCCAGCGCGCCTCGGTATCGAGAAGAGCCAGACGGGCCTCGGAATGGCCGAGGATATAGGCGTTGCTTACTGCGGTCTCGTGCGGGTAAAGCCCGACGACAACCAAACCCGACGCATGCGCAGCCATGTCGAGGCACACGCAATCGCGATTCCGTTGGGCAGCAGAATCGCCACGCGGTCTCCGGCCTCGAGTTCCTCCCGTGCGAGTGCGGCACGGAACCGGTCAACGCGTGCGGCAATCGTTTGCCAGGTGTGATCCCGCCAATTCTCGGCGATAGGATCGTAGTCTCGGTAAGCAATGCCGTCCGGGCTGCGTCGGACACGCTCGCGGAAAAGCCCCCACAGCGTACCCGCCTGACGAGCAGCGACTACGTCGCCACCGGCGACAACGGACTGCTGGGGTTGCTCGTTAATCGCATTGTCCATCGCAGCCACAACTCGTTAGCCAGGGGCAGCAAAGCGATGATGGAACAGATACTGACGTTCGACGACTGAGGTCACCACAGGAGCGGCGAGTTTGTCAGCTCATGCCCGAAAGCAATTGTTTTTTAGGCGCCACTGCCACCTGACAGTTTGATCAGTATCAACACCACTCGACCCCGGAATCCTATTCTTTTTTTATGCGGGTTGATAAGGCGGATTCGCCTGCCGCGTTGGCCGAGCAGGAGTTGCGCGAACGCGATCTGATCGCGCTCGTCGCGGAGCTTGTGCGCGAGCTGCATCCCCAGCGCATCAGATTCATCGACATCCTCCCGTCCAGCCGGATCGAGCGCGATCTTGGGATCGACAGCCTGGGTCGAACCGAGCTGATCCTCCGGATCGAACGCGCATTCCGCGTGCGGCTGTCGGCTCAGACCATTGGGGAGGCCGAAACCGTGCACGACCTTGTGCGGGCGCTGGAACGAGCCGGACCTGCGCGGGAGCGGATATCCCTTGAAGCGCCGGCTCCCGCCCTCCCCTCCGTGCCGGCTGCGAGCGAAGCGCAAACCCTGGTCGAGGTTCTCGAGTGGCATGCGGCGCAGCATCCCGACCGTTTGCACCTGACCGTGCTGCAGGACGAGGCGACGGTTCTTGGCACGCTGACTTACGGTGAACTCGCAACCAGGGCACGCAGCGTCGCGCGCGGCTTGATTGCGCGTGATGTTGCACCCGGGGATCGCGTTGCCTTGATGCTCCCGACCGGTATCGATTTTTTCACCGCTTTCTTCGGCATCCTTTATGCCGGCGCCATTCCGGTGCCGATCTATCCACCGATGCGGCTCTCGCAACTCGAGGATCATCTGCGCCGCCAGACCGGCATTCTGCGCAACGCCGGCGCTTGCATGCTGATCACGATGCCGGAGGGGCGGCGGCTTGCCGGACTGCTCCGCGCGCAAGTGGAGAATTTGAACGCTGTGGAGAGCGTTGCGAGCGTGGCGGCGTCGGCGCCGCCCGTCGATCTGCCTCAGTCCAACGATTCCGATTCCGTCGCGCTCATCCAATATACATCCGGCAGCACCGGCGATCCGAAAGGCGTCGTGCTCAGTCACGCCAACCTGCTTGCCAACATCCGGGCGATGGGTGGGGTGATGGAAGCAAGCTCGGCCGATGTCTTCGTCAGTTGGCTGCCGCTCTATCACGACATGGGTCTGATCGGGGCGTGGCTCGGGTGCCTGCACTTTGCCGCGCCGCTTTATGCCATGTTGCCATTGAGCTTCCTCGTGCGACCGGAGAGCTGGCTATGGGCAATGCACCGCTTTCGCGCCACCTTTTCCGCGTCGCCGAATTTCGGGTTCGAGTTGTGCCTCAACAAGATTGCCGATGCTTACCTTAAAGGACTGGATCTCAGCTCATTGCGCATGGTTGCGAATGGCGCGGAACCAGTCAGCGTGCAGACATTGCGGCGGTTCATCGATCGTTTTGGCCGCTATGGCTTTCCCGCGCAGGCGATGGCGCCAGTTTATGGTCTCGCGGAGAGCTCAGTGGGACTCGCATTTCCACCGCTCGGCCGCCTACCCGTTATCGATCGCGTCAACCGCGATCGGCTGAGCGCTCACGGGGTGGCAGAGCCGGCAAAGCCTGGCGACCCAAGGCCGCTTGAAATCGTGGCCTGCGGCCAGCCGCTGCCCGGCCACGAGATCCGCATCGTCGACGAGGCCGGTTACGAACTCGGCGAACGTCGGGAAGGGCGGCTCGAGTTCCGAGGACCTTCGACAACGCGCGGCTATTTCCGCAACGAGAACAAGACCCGCGAACTCTTTCACGATGGTTGGCTCGACAGCGCCGACCGCGCGTATATGGCCGGAGGCGACGTCTACATCACCGGCCGCATCAAGGACATCATCATTCGCGCCGGTCGACACCTCTACCCGCAGGAAATCGAGGAGGCCGTGGCCGACATTCCAGGCATCCGCAAGGGTGTTCGGCGTGACTGATCGGGCCTCGGGCACCGAGCGCGTCGTCGTCCTGGCCGAAACGCGCGAAACCGACCCGGCGGCGCGCGCGAAGCTGCAGGCGCGTGCACACGAGATCACGACCGACATCGCGGGCACACCACCGGACGAAGTCGTGCTCGCACCGCCGCGCACCGTGCCAAAGACATCAAGCGGCAAGATCCGCCGCAGCGCGGCCAAGGCGCTCTACGAGAGCGGCCACATCGGCCCGATGCAGCGCGCCTTGTGGTGGCAGCTTTTACGCTTGGCGCTGTCTGCGATCGGTCCACAGACCAGGCTCTTGGCGCGATTGTCGCGCGAAACATTGTACGCGGCTTGGTGGTGGGTGACACTTGCCGGTGCGTTCCTGTTGGGATCGCTCGCCGTGCTTATCCTGCCGCGCGTGGCTTGGCGCTGGTCTGCGCTCAGGTGGATTGGCCGCGGGGCGCTTGCGGCGATGGGAATCCCGGTCGCGACCATCGGCATCGACCGTATTCCAAGCCGAGGCGCGATGCTGGTGTTCAATCACTCCAGTTACATCGATTCTCTCGTCCTCACTGCGGTTCTCCCGGGCGAGCCGGCGTTCGTTGCCAAGCAAGAATTGTCCGGGCAGTTCATTGCAGGCCTGCTTCTGCGGCGTCTCGGCATCCCGTTTGTCGAGCGCTATGATGTCTCCGGCAGCCTCACGGATGCTGAGGCGTTGATCGCGCTCGCACGCCAGGGCCGTATAATGGTTTTCTTCCCGGAGGGGACATTCACCCGGAGGGCGGGGCTTTCCGGCTTCTATCTCGGCGCGTTCAAGGTGGCCGCCGAGGCGAACCTTCCCATTCTGCCGGGCGTCATCCGCGGGACGCGATCGATGCTGCGCAGCGACCAATGGTTCCCCAGGCACACTGCGATCAACATCGAGATCGGGGAGCCGGTTATGCCGTCGGGTACAGATTTCAGGTCAGTGTTGCGGCTGCGCGATGAGGTGCGCGACATCGTGTTGTCTCATTGCGGCGAACCCGATCTCGGGGATTTGATCAAGCCCGTACTGTCACCGACCGCGACGTGAGCAAATGGCGGAATGAAGAGTCTGTGCGCCACAGGCCGCCATCCGATAAGTGAAACAAGGGCGGCAAGTGTGTCCAAATGACGAGGAAACGCACCAAATCGGCTTCTCGGGAATGGTCCGGGCCACGACCAACTCCCGAAGCCGTGCGGACGCCGCCTTATGCTTCCTCGCACCTCGGCAGAGTGCTATCGTTCACGCGGAACCATGGTCATCTGGAGAATGTCGGATCATTGTCTCCTGGTGGGGAAGCGGCGGAGGGGAGCTATGCGTCGAAAAGCGCTCGCGACGACCGCTTGGCTCATCACCATTCTCGCCAGTTTCGGTGCAGGTTCCGGTCAGGCCGCAGACCTAATCTGGCAGGTCGAGAATCCGTTCCGCTTCTTCAAGCCCACCCGCTCATTCGCGCTGCATGAGGCCGCGTTCAACGCGGTGCGCGGCGATCCCACCGGACCGCTGCCGGCAGACATCATCTGGCGCACCGAGCGCCGCCTCAACGATCCGGATTGCAAAGACGCCTCGACGCCGGATACCTGCGCGGCGACGGCGCGCGCGCGTTATGCGCCAAGCCGGCTCGGCTGGGCCGCGCAGACCCTTGGTGAGACCTGCTACGAGAGCGATGGACGTCCGCGTCGTTATTCCGTTGTCTGCGACCGCAAATATTCCTGGGGCACGGCGAAGGAGGACTACGTTCTACCGGAGGCACACACGGTCGCGATCCAGATCGCGCCCGGCCAGCTCGCCGGCGTCACCGGCGATTGCCTGTGGACCCGGCAGCCGCGCAAACCGGGCGGCAAGGCAGAGGCCAAGAAGCTCGCCTGCAAGGACAAGCTGACCATCGCGCGCGTTCCCTATGCACTCGACCGCGCCCATTCCGGCGTGTCGGTGACGGTCAAGCTGCCCGACGGCCACGAACTGGTCGATCGCGAGGTCGTGGTCGAGGATCTCTTCATCGTGGCGCTGGGCGATTCGTTCGCCTCGGGCGAGAGCAATCCGGATCGCCCCGTCCAATTCAGCCCCAGTCGCGAGATGGTCTATGAACCGAAATTGCTGCGCGACGAAATCGCGGCGCAAGTCGACACGAAGCCGCCGACCCTAGGCAACGTGACGCCGAAATTCGGCCTTGCTGGGAGCGATGACCAGTACAATCCGAAGGTACTGCCGCGACGCTACATGGACGACGAGGCGGCGGAGCGCTTTTACAAACTCTCCTCGCTTGATTTCCAAGCCGCTTTCGACAAGGCCGCCGCTCGCTGGCTCAGCCGCGATTGTCACCGTTCGCAATATGGCTATCCGTTCCGCGTCGGCATCGAGCTAGCGCTGGAGAATCGGCACCGCTCGGTCACGCTGGCGAGCTTCACTTGCTCCGGGGCGGAAGTATCCGAGGGTCTGTTCCTCGAGATGGACGCGCGCGAGGGATTCAGCGATCCGAGCGCGGCCAAGGTACGCGCCCAGTTCGACCAGTTGGCCGACCTGATCTGCCGCGGGGGGGCAGCGGCGCGCTCGCAGAGCGCCAACTACATGCTGCCGCTGTGGGCCCAGGGCAGCACCCAGATCGAGATGCGCCGGATCACCAAGACCTGGTGTCCGCCGCAACTGCGCAAGCGACCGATCGACCTCGTGCTGATGTCGGTCGGCGGCAATGACGTCGGCTTCGGTGCGCTCGCCGCCTATGCCATGACTGAGAGCGCCGGCGACATCGCGCCGATCGCCGCCTGGATCGGCAGACAGATCCGTTTTAGCCCGCAAGTCGCGCGCGTCTATCTCGAAGCCCTCGACGAGCGGATGAAGGCGGTCAAGGACGCGCTCGCCGAGGGTTTCGGCGTTGCGCCCGCGCGGGTGCTGCAGTCGTCTTATGAGCCGATCCAATTCGACGAAACGGACGCGTTGTGCGGCTCGCAGCCGACGCTCGGAATGGACGTGCATCCCGGTTTGGAGCTCAACCAGCAGCGCCTCAAGGAGACGGCCGACTTCTTGCGCGATCTGCTCGCGCGGCTGGAATGCATCACCAGCACCGCAGGACACAGCTGCCCGGCGGGCCTGGCAACCGGCACCGGCACCGGATTCACCCTGGTGACCGACCATATCCTCGAGTTCCCCAAGCGCGGCATGTGCGCACGCGATCCCAAGCGGGCGTTCGCCGACGGCATCGCCATGCGCATCCCGCGTAAGACGCCTACGGGGGACGAGTTCAAGCCCTATTCACCGGCGGCGACGCTGCCCTATGCGCACCGCTGGCGTCTGTTCCGCACGCCGAACGATGCCTTCCTGCTCGCGAATACGCATCGCGAAGGGACGATGCTGTTCGACATCCTGCAGCCGGCCTATGCTGGACTCTACAGCGGCGCGATCCATCCGACCGCGGAGGCGCACGCCATCGTCGCCGACTACGTCATCCGCCACGTGCAGTCGATCCTGGACAAGTCGGACGTTGAAAAGCGGGCGAAGCGGTGACGGGGGCTTAAGAGCTACTCCGCCGCCTCTCTTCCGTGTCCCAGTTGCTTGTTGAGTGTCTTCACCAGCGCCGCAGCCGCGCTGCATCGAAATCTCCCGGAAGCGGGACCGGAACCGACATGACGAACCTCCCTCGTTCGCCACGTTGAATCAGAGACCAGCTGATTTGGAAACCGTCGAAGGAGTCGCGCTTTCAGGGATTTGGTGTAAAGTCACGCAATCTGCGCAGGCTTGCTTGCTTGCGCAAAACCGGTGTCCACTTTTGCTAATCGCGCTCTAGGCTGCGGGCCCTGCCATGCACGTAGACAAGTCGCTCTCGCTCCGGTTGCTGTCGATGGCGGCGCTTTTCGTCGCCGTGACCTGGACCGTCGCCTCCGCGCAGACGACCGATCCGCAGGCGAACCCGGCGCCCGCGCGTCCCGCCGCCAAGGCCGTCAAACCGGTGAAGCCGCCCGCGGCGGCGCGCATTCCGCCGCGGGGCGTGCCGCCGGGTCGCGCGATCGGCACCCGGCCGGCCGGTCGCCTGCCGGCCACCGCCGCTCCATCCTTGCCGGCGCGGACGGCGACGCCGCCACTGCTGCAAAATCTGAATATCGGTGGGCGGACGCTGTCGCTGCCGACAAATCTGAATATCGGTACGCGGCCGCCGTTCGGCGCCAACGTCAATGTACCGGGTGCCGCGACCGCGCCGGGCAGGATCGCGCCGGGACCCGCGCTTCCGGGCGGCGCGTCGCGTTCGGCGGCGCTGCCGCCGGGCGGCGGAGCCCCGGCGCTGAACAGCCGCACGCCGCTCACGTCGCCGCGCCAGAACACCGGGGCGCCGCCGCTCGGCGGTGCCAATGCGCGCGATCCGGCCGCCCGGTTACGGCAGTCATCCCTGCCACGTCCTGGGGGGGCGCTGCCCCGTCCGGGAGTGGCGTTGCCGCGTTCGACGGCGACGCTGCCGCGGGGCGCGGGCCGGTTCGGCGGCAGTCCGGCATGGACCGCGATGCGCCAGCGTTACCTCGTCGCTCCGCCGCGCAGCGCTGGGCCGCCGCCGGGACTCGGGATCGGCCGCACCCGTCACGAGATGAGCTACAGCGGTGTGCCGCCGCGCGGCGAGGTCCGCTTCGTGTCGAACGAGGTCGTGGTGCAGATCGCCAACACGGTACCGCGCGCCCAGGTCGAGACTGTCGCCCGCCAGCTCGGCGTCGCCATGGTCGCCACGCACGGCTTCGATGCCGCCGGCCGCACCCTCTATCAATTCCGCGCGTCCGACGGCCGCGACGTGCGCGACGTGATCCGCCAGCTTGAGCGGAATCGCATCGTCGCCGCGGCCCAGCCGAATTACGTGTACCAGCTCGACCAGAACGCGCCGGCGCCGACAAGCCTGCCGCCGCGCGTGCTGCCGGACGGCGATCCGGGCCAATATGTAATCGAAAGACTGCATCTCGGCGAGGTGCATCGGCTTGCGCGCGGGCGCAACGTCTCGATTGCCGTGATCGACTCGGAAATTGACGAGCACCATCCCGACCTGGAGGGCGCCATCGCCGAGCACTTCGACCCCTCAGGCCAACCCAGCCGTCCGCACACCCACGGCACCGGCATGGCCGGTGCCATCGTCGCCAAGTCTCGCCTGCTCGGGGTCGCGCCGGACGCAAGCATCGTCGCCATCAAAGCGTTCGACGACAAGCGCGCGGGCGCGGAAGCCACCAGCTTCCAGATCCTCAAAGGCCTCGATTACGCCGTACGGCGCGGCGTGCGCATCATCAACATGAGCTTTGCCGGCCCCTACGACGTGATGATGGAGCGCAAACTGCGCGAGGCTTACGACAAGGGCATCGTGCTGGTGGCGGCGGCCGGCAATGCCGGTCCAAAATCACCGCCGCTCTATCCGGCCGCCGACCCGAGCGTGATCGCCGTTACCGCGACCGACTATTCCGACAAGCCGTTCGCCATGGCCAATCGCGGCAACTACATCGCCATCGCCGCCCCCGGCGTCGACATCATGGTGCCGGCGCCCGGCGGCATCTACCAGCTCACCACCGGCACCTCGGTCGCCGCCGCCCATGTCAGCGGCGTGATCGCCCTGATGCTGGAAAAGCGGCCGGAGCTCACGCCCGAGGATGTGCGCGCGGTCCTCGCCGGCAGCGCCAAGACGCTCTCCACCGCGGCGGACAACGAGACCGGCGCCGGTCTGATCGATCCGGTGCAGGCGCTGAGCTACGAGCCCCCGGCGGCAGAGACGCCGCCCGTGGCGCAAGTTCATCAGCCCGCGGCGGGGGCCGCCGCGCGATAGCAGGCGCTACCCGCTCGCGAGCGGGTGTCGTTTTTCACGGCGGAGCATTGTCAAGCTCCTTTGTGAGGCCGTCACTCCGGTCCGCCGAAGCCCGCATCTCGATCGGCAGCTACTTCGGCTTCTACAATACCCGCAGGCCGCTTTCGAGCCTTGACCGGCCGACGCCGGATCAGGCCTACTTCAACTGGGTACCGCAGATCGCGGCGGCCTGAACCCGGCAGACGTTCCACTTATCAACCCCGAAAAGCTGTGCAGACAAACGGAGCCAGCTCTTATGGTGACGAGGCTCGGCAGCGGCCGGAATAAGTGGTGGCAGATTTTCCTTCGTTTGGATGTGTGGTTGGTTGCCCTCACTGCTGTGTACAGTTTTCTAGTTTTACAAACCGATGCGGTTACAAAAATTCCAGGAGGTTATCCAAGGGGCACGTTTTTGGGTGACTTGGTCGGATTGTTCGTCCCAATAGGACCAAATAATTTTTTGGCTTTTTTTTATGTTGGACTTGCTGCTTTGTCTGGCAGCGGTGCCGTTGCGTTCGTAGGCGTTGTGCGGTTTATGTTAGCCTTTGTAGCTGCACTGTTTGTACTGCTTTTTGGTGAATTTGTTTTGCGTCAGTTCCTCTTAATAAGGCCCGTCCAAAAGATTGTCATTAATCTCGTGATATTAATGACGCTGACACTGATTGTTGATCTGATTACATTCGGAAAATGGATGTCAATGATGATCTTGTTGTTTGCAGCGGGAGGTCCGTCTCCCTTTTAGTGCTTGTCCGGCCTGATCTAGTGGTGTCAGGAACGCGTTCATCGTCTGCGGCGCCGGTGGCCGATATCCGAGCGATGAATGCGGTCTGACCGTGTTGTCGTGCTTCCGCCATTGCTCGACGACAATCTTCGCCTCTTTCAGGCTGTAGAGGATTTCTCCGTTCAGCAGCTCATCGCGTAGTTCTGCTGCGATATGCCGGCATCCCGGCAAGCCACTGGCGTAGGTTTGCCCTGCGCCATCGAGACTTCAATCTGACGAAGCAACGTCACGATCTGCTCTGTCGCCTGTTGGCACAACGCGTCAGTTATTGCAGCGCGATATAATGGCAGCGATTGGGAGAATAGCGGACTCGACGTAGACATCGAAAATCCGGCGCGATTGCCCCATCTGCGCCATTAGGCGTCGGACCGGAAACAATGTAACTTCTTCGCTGAGCACGTTGGTGTGTTCTTCCAAGAAGGAGCGGTGCTATGAAATTGAGAACCCTGACCTTGACCGCGGCGCTGCTAAGCGCCTCTGCTTTTGCTTGGCTGAGCCCAGCCGCAGCTGTGCCGCTGGGCGCGACAGTGGGATCAATCACCTCCGTTGCACAGCCTCAGCAGGATAACATGCTAATTCAGGTCCAACATAGACGCGGTGGTGGAGGCGATGTTGGGGCAGGCGTCGCGGCCGGCATCGTTGGCGGGGTCATCGGTGGTATAATTGCCAACGAAGCTGTCCGGCAGCAGAACGAAGCTGTCCAGCAGGAGGACGACAGCGACCAGGCGGTCGCCTATTGCATGCGCCGGTTCAAGTCCTACAACCCCTCCACCGGAACCTACATCGGATTCGACGGGCAGGCGCATCCTTGCCCGTGAGCCGATCGAGTGGCGTCGCGGAATAATCGCCAGCGCATCCGCGATGACAAGAGTATCGCGTACATGCCGCTGCACTGCTGCTTCCGCAATTTGCACGGTTGGGATTTGCCAACCGTGCGACCGGACCATTATTCGTAGCTGGAGGTAAACCGGTTCGTCACGATGGCGCCAGATCGTTGGACAGCGCGTACAGGATCGCAAACATCGATCCGAATGATGCGATGATTCTACCGCACGACGTGAATCCAGGCCGGATCACATTTTCGGAAAGGACAGGTTCTCGGTACACACAAGACCGCAACCGAAACGATTGTACGCGAGAAGTGAGATCATCAGTCCATACCCTCGATTTTCGAACCACGCCGCATCTCGCTCGAGGTGTTGATCACTGCATGCAGTGCCCGCGCATATTCCACGGCTTTATTGATATCGATGGCTTGCGCATTGCGTGCGAATTCTTTAACCGCCAGCAACGCTGGCGTTGGGGCCGCGAGCAATTGTTCAAGCAACGACTTGAGCGCGTTGTCTAATTGGCTGGCGGGCTTAACCGCGCTAATCGCACCGATTCTCAAAGCCTCCTCGGCGCCGAAGGCTTCCGCAGTATATACGCGATGCATAAGCGCTTTCAACGGCACTCGGTCGATCAGAGCAGACATCACCATAGTCGGCATGATGTTATGCGCGAATTCAGGGATTTGAAACGTTGCACTATCGGCGGCGATCGTGATGTCGGCGACGGCGGCAAGCGCGAAACCGAAGCCCAGCGCCCGCCCGCGCACGACCGCAACGACTGGAACGCGTGCGTGTCGCACCACACTATA
>Ga0207926_1001115_pt1 | contig 12886 bp, 19 predicted proteins | sample NGESurdeep072012_8_FD_184454 | JGI IMG/M metagenome (GOLD analysis project Ga0207926, IMG submission 184454) | Arctic peat soil microbial communities from Barrow, Alaska - NGEE Surface sample 210-1 deep-072012 (SPAdes) | ecosystem: Environmental > Terrestrial > Soil > Wetlands > Peat ...
GGGCTGCTTCCCGCCCTTCCCTGCGCTTCCAGGGTCAGGCTGCCCTCAGCATCACCGCCCTGCTGCGACAGGTCGGCGGCGGTGTCCTTTCATCACCGCACGGTTTCATGGCGCCTCGTGGCGCACCCCTGAGATTCGGAACAGAGCGACCATTCCGCAGATCACCAATACGAAGAACACCAGCATGCCTACCCCCATCAAGACCGCCGCCCAGGGATGCCACGCTCCATTGCCGTACCCGAACATCATCTGACAGCACCTCCAACATCTTCCGGTTCACCGCTAGTCCGAATTCTGCCGAACCGGTGAAGTAGGGCCTTAGGTCCCGTTGGCGGGACCAAGTACAAGGCGAAATGTCTTTGATTGTCGGTCGCCCTGCTTGGACGGCGTCTCCACAAGTGATGCGCTGAACGCCACGGCACCACGCCGAACCTTTTCTGAATCCTTCAACGTCCCGTATCCACTTCATCATGTGGCCATGTCGATCTCTGCCGTTCTTGCCCCCGGGTTGCAGCGGGCACGTCTTCACTCCGAACGGGATCGGAGCGAATCCGATAGACCAGAAGAGCCTCCGGACAAGGGTCGAACGTTCCTCATCCGATACGGCCGTGACCGGCCGACAAGACGGTGAAGCCTCGCCGGGCGTCCGGAGGTGTGGGAACGCGCGCACGCCGGCGGCGAATCGACTTATGGAGGGCGTCCACCGCCAACATGACCGGGACCCCGGTCACCGCCACGGCCCAGCCCAGCGCTGGTGGCGGTGCCTGACCGAGAATTGAGGCTACCGGAGGGATGAAGAGAAAGCAGCCCAACAAGAGCAATGCCACACCGACGCCCACCAGCAGAAGGCGATTGGAGAACCAGCCGAGCCGACCCGGCCAACGGGTGGCGCTCCGGCAAGCAAACGCCACGCTGATCTGGCAAAGGATGACCGTGGCGAAGGCCGCCCCCGACGCCGAGCGCAGGTCGGCGCCGTGGGGAAAGGCATGGCCGGGCACCCAACCAAGCGCCAGGAGGGCAGTACAGAAGGCCACCATCTCCATCGCCGCCTCGGCCGGACCAAGCACCGCAAAGACCCTCGTCAGGACCTTTCGATCGATGAGGTGTCGACCTTGAAGTGGTTGGTTGAGTGGGCTACCCGAGGAGCGCTCGACCCCTAGTGCGAGGGCGGGGAGGACATCTGCACCGACGTCGAAGCACAAAATCTGTAGCACCCCAAGAGCTAGCGGGAACCGCCCACCTGACACCGCCCAGATGATGAAAGGCGTCAGTTCAGCCACATTCGCTACCAAGTGATACGTGAGGAACCGTCGCATGTTGGTGAAGGTGATGCGGCCGTTCTGCACCGCTGTCACGATGGTGCCGAAGTCGTCGTCGAGGAGAACGAGATCGGCAGCCTCGCGTGCTACATCGGTCCCTGACTCCCCCATGGCCACTCCGATGTCCGCTATCTGCAAGGCGGGACCATCGTTCACGCCGTCCCCGGTCATGGCCACCACGTGCCCTCGGTGCTGGAGAGCTGTGGCAATGCGTAGCTTGTCCTCGGGAGTCACCCTGCTGATCACGACACCGTCGCTGCGATCGACCAATGCGCCGAGCACGGCCTCGTCGGCTGGGAGATCCGTTCCGGAGAGGACAAGGCCACCATCGTCGATCAATCCCACCTCTCTGGCGATAGCCCTTGCTGTTTCGGCATTGTCGCCGGTCAACATGGCCACTCGGATTCCGGCTGATCTGCAAGCGACCAGCGCATCCCGAACCGTGGGCCGCGGAGGATCCTCAATTCCAATCAAGCCCAGAAGCGTGAGGTCCCGTTCCAGTTGTGCCGCCGTCGCATCCTTTGGCTGATCACCAAGCGACCGTGACGCCACAGCGATCACCCGGAGGCCCCGCCGGGTCAATGCCTGGACGGCGTCTTCTGCTCCGGAAACTGAGTTACACCGACCCAGGACACTCTCGGGAGCCCCCTTCACCAGCAGTTCGTCACCTACGACGACCGACATCATCCGACGCTCTGGATCGAATGAGTATTCATGGGTCCGTGGCCACTCCACTGCATCGGCCTCGACATCGACTCCACAGCGCTGAGCCAATGCAAAGAGCGCTGCTTCCATGGGGTCCCCGTCAGGAACCCAAGTGCCCTGCCGCTCCACCGCCCGATCATCGGAGCACCTGGCAGCAACGCGGGCCAACTCGGTCACCTCCCGTCTCGCCTTCTCGGGCACGTCGACTACACCAACCGGTTCGTAGCCGACCCCGACCACCCTGGCCGTTCCCTTCGGCGTCCACACTTCGACGGCCGCCATCTGGTTGCGAGTGATTGTGCCTGTCTTGTCCGAGCAGATGAAGGTAATCGAGCCCAAGGTCTCGACCGACTCAAGGTGGCGGACGAGGGCATGGCGGCGGGCCATCTCCTGGGCTCCCGCCGCCAGGGAAAGCGTGACGGTGGGAAGGAGGCCCTCAGGAACAAGGGCGACCGTCACACCTACTGCGAAGAGGAATCCGTCGCGAGGCGAACCGCCTATGAGCAGCGAAAGGGCGAAGAAGGCCCCGCCGACCCCGATTGCGATGAGGGCGATGGTGCGAACTACGTGGTTGAGTTCTCGTTCGAGTGGACTCTTCGGTCGATGTCCTTTCTGAGTCAGCTCGGCGATCGACGCGAGTCGCGTGCGTGCCCCGGTGGCGCTTACCGCCGCTGTGCCCTCTCCGCCGATGATGAAGCAGCCGGCGAACATCTTCTCTCCTTCGCCCACGTCGACTGCGGCGCTTTCCCCAGTAAGCATCGAGGTGTCCATCGATAGGTCTTCTGCATGCACCACATCCATATCGGCAGAGATGCGATCGCCGGAGCGCAGGACCACGAGATCTCCCGACACCAGCTCGGTGGTGTCGATCTCCCGCCGATCGCCGTCACGAATCACGCTCACACGGCGCGGTAGAAGGTCCCTCAGACGCTCGGAAGCCCGCTCGGCCCGAAATTCCTGGGCGAAGGCAAACGTCCCATTGATCAGAATCACGATGAATATAGCCATCCCTAGCTGGGGCAATCCGGCGACCAAGGCGAGAATTCCGGCAACCCACAGCATCAGGGCAAAGAACTGCACCAGTTGACTGACAAACTGGCGCCAGATAGGCACCATCCTCGCTGTCGGAAGCTGATTCGGGCCTCCCGCGGCGAGGCGCGCTGCCGCCTCGGTGGAGGTGAGCCCAATGGCGGCTGCCAGAAGCGTCGCGCTGCCCGTCGCGGGCACATGATCCCTCAGCACGCCAGGGTGGTCGCTGCCACGAGATGGGCTCTCTGGTCGGCGGCTACTGGCACCTTTTGACGACGCCTCATCACCACCAGGGAGAGCGAGGGGGTCAGGCACTACCGTCATGCAGTCCCTCCTCGAAGATGACCGCCCGGGCTGTGAACTGCCCTGTAAACATCCAAGCGAGAGCTTCTCTCGGGCCAGGGGGACCAACACTCCCGTCGGCGCCTTGGAAGGGCAGTCCTTCCATTCGCGTAGTTACTGCCATACGGGTCCCTCCCTTCGTCGGTCTGCAGTTTGGCCATCTTTACTCCGGAGGGCGATGCGAAGAAGTGCCGAAAGTCCCAAGTCGCTGGCCCAGAAGGCGATCCGGTGGTGCACCCTGTGGACGGCCAAGTCGTGACCTTCGGCCCTGTCCGAAGAGTGCAGACGGCTCAAGTATGAAAGGTATGAACGTGAGAACTTTGGCCAGCAGCCAGACACTACGATCCGTCCCAGTCGCCTTGGGAGTCGGTAGTCCCGGGCATCGTCTCGACCGGCTTGGACCCTTACTCCACGAGTTGCTCACGTGGGACCTCGTCTATCGTTCCGAGTCGGGCGCGTTTCTGCTTCGAGACGATCTCCAGCAGCGTCTCGACGAAATGTCGCTACTGCAGACACGGTCCACCACGCAGGTGTATGTCGGACGGCCATGCGAACATTGCGGCGTCGTCGCCGTGACCCGACTAGTCGACGGAACTCGTGCCTGTGCTGCGTGTAGAGAGTCCACCCACGCGACGCCGGTCCCGGAGCGCACGGCCCCTCTCCCCTCACTTGGGCACGGGCGGCACAAGATCCGCTACCCCTGGTATCGAAAGGCGGGCTAACAGACCCGCCGTGGCGCCCCGGATATTGGATGAGAACTTCCCGATCCAGAGCGATCGCCTACCTCGGTGTCATCAGACCATTGCCGCGCCGGGCACCATTCAATCAATTGTCGAGTTTTAAGCTAGTGTCCTGAATCAACAATACGCTCAAGATATCCCCTGAGGGAATCCAGGATCTCGTCGGCGGTCTTGTGCCAGACGTAGGGACAAGGGTTTTCGTTCCAGGTCCCGATCCACTGGGTGATGGAGTCGGCGAGTTCTTTGACGCTGCGATGGGTGCCGCGGAGGATCCACTTCTCAGTGATCTCCCCGAACCATCGTTCGACCAAGTTCAGCCATGAGCTGGATGTCAGCGTGAAGTGCACGTGGAACCTGGGGTGAGCGAGTAGCCACTTCTTGATGGCCGGGGTCTTGTGGGTCGAGTGGTTGTCGATGACGATGTGGACGTCGAGTTCCTTCGGCACCGACTTGTCGATGAGCACGAGAAACTTCTTGAACTCGATGGCCCGGTGCTGGGGGGTGAACTGGTGGGTGACCTCCCCAGTGGCGAGCTTGAGGGCGGCATAGAGGTCGATGGTTCCGTTTCGCTTGTAGTTGTCGTCGTGGCTCTGGCGTTGCGGGGAGGAGCGGGAAGATCGGTTGAGTGCGATCGAGCGCTTGCACCTGGGTCTTCTCATCGACACAAAGAACCACGGGGTGGTCAGGAGGGCTCAGGTAGAGCCCGACGATGTCTCGCACCTTGTCGATGAAGAGCGGGTCCGACGACAGCTTGAACGTGTCGACGAGGTGGGGCTTCAATCCGAAGGCCCGCCAGATCCGGCTGATCGCCGACTGGGACATCCCCGTCGTTCTCGCCATGGACCGGGTCGACCAGTGGGTGGCGTCGTTCGGCTTCTCCTGCAGCGTCTTCACGATGACGGCTTCCACATCCTCATCGCTGACAGTGCGGGGAGAACCCGGTCGGGGCTCGTCGACCAGTCCGTCGAGTCGCTTGAGAATGAACCTGCTCCGCCACTTCCCGACGGTCACCTGGTTCACCCTCAACGCTGCCGCCACCGCCTGGTTGGTCACCCCCGGCTCGGCACACGCCAGCACGATCTTCGATCGCAAAACTAGAGACTGAGGACTCTTCGGGCGACGCGCCCAGCGCTCGAGCGTTGCACGCTCTTCATCGGTCAGAATCAACGGTTGCTTCGGGCGGCCTCGTTCGGACATGTGCACCTCCATGGTCACATGGAAGAACGCGCCTACCAATCCAGAAATTCCCCTTCAGGCAATATTTCTAGCTAATTGATGATTCAGGACACGAGGACGGTGCCGAAGTAGTTCATGTCCGTCGAAACGCTCAATATGGCCTCCCACGAGGATGGCCTCAGAGGCGACGAAAAGGCCAACGGGCGATAAGGTGACCCCTTCAAGTATCCCTTCGGGCTTCATTCAAAGGAGATGGGCGACTAGATCAGCAGCCACCTCGACCGAGACAGCGGTCTTGAGTCCTCTTTAGGTCCCGGTGGCGTCGGTGCGGGATGCCTGGGTTGATCGCTCGTCCAGGCGCGCCGCGTAGGTCGCTGCCTGGGTGCGCCGCTGCATGCCGAGCTTGGCGAGGAGGTTGGAGACGTAGTTCTTCACCGTTTTTTCAGCGAGGTAAAGCGCGCCGGCGATCTGACGGTTGGTCTGTCCCTCCGCAATGAGATCGAGGATGCGGCGCTCTTGTGGGGTGAGACTCGCCAGCCGGGGATCCTCATTCGGACCGGCACGGAGCCGTTCGAGCACCCGCTCGGTGAGTGCGGGATCGAGCAGCGATTGGCCGGCGCCTGCACGTCGGATGTCGTCCACCAGCTCGGTGCCCCCGACCTGTTTCAACACGTAGCCGGCCGCACCCGCCATGATGGCGGCAAACAGCGCTTCGTCGTCGGCATAGGAGGTGAGCATCACGCAGGCGATCTCCGGTAAGAGCGATCGGATCTCTCGACAGACCTCGACCCCGCTTCCATCGGGAAGCCGGACATCGAGGATCGCCACATCAGGATGAGTGAGAGGGATCCGGGTCAAGGCATCAGCGACAGTCGCCGCCTCACCCACGACGACAAGGTCGTCTGTTGTTTCGAGCAACGATCGAAGGCCCGTACGGACCAACTCATGGTCATCGAGAAGGAAAACGGACAGAGTCACCCGGCCATCCTTCCAATTCAGCCACCATTGGGCAACTTCTTCTTGATGAACAGTCGGTGAAGGCCCAAGCCGTGCCTCTCCGAACCTCGGGATCCCGTGCACGAGGCAAGGCCCCGTCAGTACGCTGGGTCTCAATGCCCTACCGATCGATCGACGATCCCGTCAAGCTGCGCCGGGTCCTGGAGGCTACGCTTCTCTTCGAGGCTGATCTCGAACTACCGGCTTTGCTCCGCCACGTCATCGAAGAGTCTTGCTCGATGACGGGCGCTCGCTACGGTGCACTCGGGGTCCTCAACGACGAACGCACCGCCCTCGTGGAATTCATCACCGTAGGGCTCGAGTCAGACGAGGAGGATCGGATCGGGCCCCGCCCGACAGGGAGGGGGATCCTCGGAATGATCATCAACAATCCTCTTCCCCTCCGGTTGGCTCGTCTCGGTTCCCACTCCGAGAGCTACGGCTTCCCGTCCAACCATCCTCCGATGACCTCCTTTCTGGGTGTGCCGATCAAGGTACGCGACGAGGTGTACGGGAACCTCTACCTCACCGACAAGCTCGGCTCGCCCGAATTCACCGATGATGACGAGGCTTTGGTCGAGGCTCTCGCACTTGCCGCGGGCATGGCCATCGAGAACACTCGCCTCCATCGACGCGTCCAAGAAGTGGCCGTCTTGGAGGACCGTGACCGGATGGCCCGGGACCTTCACGACACGGTGATCCAACACCTGTTCGCAGTGGGGCTCTCCCTCCAGAGCATGGCGGGAGAGGCAGCCGCGGCAGGGATGGCTGACCGGCTGGGATCGGTGATCTCGAATATCGATGACACGATCCGCCAGATTCGCTCCAGCATCTACGAACTTGGCTTGGTCGGCGATGATCGAGGCGTCCGAGCCAGGATCCTCGCACTCGTCCGAGTTCTCAGTCCGGTTGTCGGCTTCGAAGTCCACGTCTCGTTCGACGGCCCGGTTGATTCGGCCATTCCTGACACGGTCGTCGAGCACCTGCTCGCCACCGTCCGCGAGGCTGTGACCAACATCGGTCGCCACGCCCACGCCAGTCAGGCCAGTGTGATCCTCAATGTCGTCAACGGTGTCTGTTGTCTCCAGGTCGTCGACAACGGCCGCGGCATCAACGAGAGCGGCAGCACCCAGGCAGGGCTCGGCCTGGTCAACCTGCAGCGCCGGGCAGAGAAGCTGCACGGGCAGTTGGTCATCGAGAGCCCGGGAGCCGGTGGGACGTTACTCATCTGGCAGGTACCCGTCACCCAGTAGATCGATCGACCAAGGCGGCCGAATGCAGACTGTCGTCGCACACATGCCGACCCAAGGTCGACTGAAGTTCTCCGCCAAAGCGCCAGGCAAGCGAACCGGGACTCAGATATAGGGAGTTCCGGCCACCACCGAATCAGCCCAGCAGCCGCCGATCAGCATTCGGGACATGAACGAGCCCATCCGGCGTCGGCGATTGGTGAACCAGGGCATCCCGGGCGGCGCGCGCCGCTTTGGATGCGTCATTGGACTCAATGGGGAAACGCACACTGACGGCTCCGTACTCAGAAGTGGAAGTAACCCTGAACCCCGAGCGAAGGAAGACATCCATCATGGCGCGGTTCTCCGCCAAGGTCTGAGCGACAAAGACGGTGACGTCGTTGTTCCAGGCCAGCGTCCGCCAGGTGCTCGAGTATCTGCGTCCCGATCCCTTGATGCTCGTACTCGTCCGCGACCAGAAACGCCACCTCGGCCTCGGTCGGCCCGGCGCCCCGGTCGTAACGGCCGACAGCGCCAAACTCGTCGCCGTCCTCGACGATAAGCGCCAATCGGTCGATGCAATCGACGTGGGTGAACCGTTCGATCTCAGCAGCCGATAGCGTCGGGTGCATGAAGGAGTCGCGCCGGTAGACCGAGTGGGCCGACAGGTGCCGGTGGAAATCAACCAGTCGGGTGGCGTCCTCGGGCCGTATTGGTCGGAAATGCATCGCCGCGCCGTTCGCGGTCTTCACGTCGCATTCCAGTTCGAACGGTTCAGAGGCCGCCGATGTAGTCGCCGCACCGTGCTGTTCGGAACAGCTCAAGTCGATACGCCCGAGTCCCGCTCCACCGCCGGGGATCGCATGATGGCCACCGGGCAACCAGCATGGTGAGCACACTGGTGGGCGACCGAACCCAGCAACACGTCATGGAAGCCCCATGGCCACGAGACCCGACGACCAATAGATCGGCTCCTTCGCACGCGGCGAGGAGCGCCGCCCTGATCAGCGGTGAGGCCCATGAGATCGTCGAATCGGCCGAGCTCCAACAAGCTGAGATGTTGGACATTGCCCCGTGGGCAGGTAGTGAGCGGGACGTCTACGTCCACATCGTCCACTGTGAGGTGACGGGTCGGCGTATTCAACGCCGCTGAACAGTGCTCACCGGCTCGCCGGGATGGGACGTTCGACCCAGGTGGCAGACGGGGCCTCAGACCAATGATCTGGTGAGATGAATGGATATCCAGGAAGGGTGAGTGGAATTAGCGATGCCCGCGCATCCAGATCAGAAAGTTGCAGCCGGGCACAGGAAGCTCGCCCCCCTCAGCCAACCGCCGGCTCCCCGCTACCCGGCCGAGCTGGCATGTGACGTGACGACAAAGGCCGGAACCAAGGTACATCTGAGGCCGATCCGTCCAGACGACGCCCCTCGACTGATCGACTTTCACCAGCACCTCTCGCCACGTTCGGTCTATCGACGGTTTTTCTTCGTACACCCGAGGTGAAGGGCACCAATATCTTGATCGGGCGGCTGAACTGGCATTTCGCAGGGAGGTCGACCGTCATCCTGCCGGTGGCCGGTCTGGTACTGGCCGGCTGCGTGGACGGCGGGGGCGGTCTCAGCCCTCACCACCGGGTTCGCCGGGGCGGCCGTCGTAGGGTGGCTGGCGGTCGCCATCCCGGCTATCGGGGCCCACCGGCCCCCGGGTTCGTGCTCCCACCCCGCACACGTTGACCACGCTGCACTCACGGACACCGCCCTCCGCTACGGGACGGACCTTCCGTGGGCGCTTGATAGCCTCACGATGTCGGTTCCAGCGGGAAGCCGGGTAGCCCTTGTCGGCCCGAGTGGCGTCGGCAAGAGCAGCCTGGGCAACCTGCTCCTCCGGTTCTGGGCCCCGGAAGGCGGTGAGCCCACGCTCGGGGGGATCTCAATGAACCATCTTGCCCAAGACACTTCTCGGCGCATGATGGGCTGGGTGGCCCAAGACGCCCACCTCTTCAACACGACGATCCGGGAGAACATCGCCCTGGGCCGGCCTGAGGCGCTCGACGCGGAGATCACTGAGGTAGCCCGGGTGGCACGGCTCGGCCCGTGGATTGACTCGTTGCCCGACGGTCTCGACACCCATGTCGGCGAGCAGGGAGCGCGGCTCTCTGGCGGCCAACGCCAACGCCTGGCGGTCCGGGCGCAATCAGCTGAACCGTCAGTGCTCATCCTCGACGTGCCGACCTCGGGACTGGACGAACCACGGCTGGTCCACGACGTCCTGGTGACCGCCACCGACACGAGCCTCCTCTACGTCACCCACCGGCTCGACGAGTTGACCGCGTTCGACTAGGTGTACGTCTTCGACAGTGGTCAGGTGGTCGGGTGGTCGGGTGTTGCGACCTGCGACTTGTGACCAACGGCACTGGAGCCGACGTCTCGCACCCGCCATGATGGTCCCATGACCACACCTGATCGCGAAATACCGGAACACGGCGAGCACGAGGACGGCGGCGTCGACCCGTCCGCTGAGGAACGAGAGCTCATGGAGATCGGCGAAGAGGAGTGCTTCGCCCTCCTGCAACGTCAGCATCTCGGCCGACTGGCCATCGTCCGTGACGGGCAGCCGGAGATCTTTCCCGTCAACTACGCGCTGGACGGGCACACGATTACGATCAGGACCCAGCCCGGGGTCAAGCTGACCTACGCCACGCTCGCCCGCGTCGCGTTCGAGGTCGAGGACATCGACCCCGTCAGCCGTGAGGGTTGGGTCGTGGTAGTGCACGGCGTAGCCCAGGACATCACCGACGCCATCGATCGGTCGTCCGAACACGCCCGGGCCACCGAGGTCCGCCCCTGGGTGATGGGCCCGCATGAGCACCACATCGCCATCGCACGTCCGCGGGTGTCAGGAAGGCGGCTCCTCCATCGACCGCCGCAGCACCCGTGAGCCGCTCCCTCGGAACGTGATCGATGGCGCTTGATGGAGCTCGTCGAACGAGCACTGACGACGAGAGCGAACTGAGTATGGACGGGTATCGGCACACGGACCGTTCGAGTCACGTCGCACGAGCCGAGGCGACCCCCGCCACCTACCCGGGGTCGAGCATCTCCTACTCGCCGGACAGCATCAACATGGGCGGGCACGTCTCGGCCCAGCTTCGACGCGCAGTCGGCAGCAGTCGACGTCGATGTCGACCACGAGGTCGTTTCTCCGGGACATCACGTTGAAGCGGAGGCCAGTCAGTTCGGCCGGAAGTAGCGGGCGGAGCCAGAGCACCTCCCCATGGACCTTCAGCCCGCGTAACAGCGGTGCTGGATAGGCGCGGTGCCGGCCATGGCACCCAGGTGGATGCCCTCGCGAGTCGTGATCCTTGGTGTCGGCCACTTCGGAGACCAGGGCTTCTTGAAAGGGTCGCCAGGACGCCCTGATCGAGGGGCCGAGAATGGACCAGCACATTGAAAAGGCCTCTACCCGCACCCGATTGCTTCCGGTCTTTTTCAGTGCCGCCGAGCGATCGATCCTCTCCGCACGGCACTAAGCACCAAGCTCTTCACCGCCACATCCGGGGTGTTGTCGCTTTTGAAGCTGACGACTTCCTCTCTAACGACGAGGGTTGGAGTGTCGTCGTCCAGGGAGTCGCCTGGTAGGTCACCGACGCCGACGGGCTTCTACGGGTACGCACCCTCCCCCTCTCTGCGGTAACGGACGGCACGGTGATCGATTCGTTGCGATGTCGGCAAGGACGATCACCGGGTGTCTGGTCTAATTCGCATGGGTGGGACCTTCGGCCCTAGCGGAGCCAGGGTGCAAAGCTTGATCATGGAAGAATGAGGAACGGACAGAAGGAGGACTTCATGCAGGCGGGCAACGGTGACCGCATCGTGATCCACGGCCACCGCACAGGCGAGGCAGATCGCGACGGCGAGGTGCTCGCGGTGCGGGCACCGACGAAGGTACTTACGTCGTCTGGTGGGGCGACACCGGGCACCAGACCATCTTCTTCCCCGGTTCGGACGCCACCGTCCAGCACTTCGAGCACTCCTCGAGCTGAGACCGCCCAGCGAAACGGTCGATGAGTTATTACACGCAAAAGCAAGTCATCACAGGGAAGGGGTATCCATGCGAACAATTGAAGGAATGCGGCGCTCAGGCCTGAGCATCGAGCCAGAGCGGACGATCCACGACGCGGCGGCGGTCATGGAACAGACCGGGGTCGGCGCCCTCGCCGTCATCGACGGTGACCGTCTCGTCGGCATCGTCACCGACCGCGACCTCGTTCGGCGGGGCCTGGCTCAGGGCTTGCCAACTGATGCCAGGGTCGACGGGATCATGAGTACGCCGGTCGTCACCATTGACGCCGACGCCGACTTGCACGGCGCGTTCGCGCTGTTCCGGACCCATGCCATCCGCCGGCTGGCCGTCGTACGCGGTGGGCAGTTCGTCGGCATGATCACGATCGACGACCTCCTCGTCGACGTGGCAGCCGACCTCGTCGACCTCAGCCGGCCGGTCGAGGCCGAGATTTTGTTCGCGCACCACGACAGCCCGGTACCGGCCACCCGGTAACGGGGTCGCCCTGGAGAAAGTAACGGCATGCCAACCACTTTTGACAACGCGCTGATGGGCCTGCGGGCGACCGGAGCCAGCGTCGACATCCGCGACCTGGTCGAGTTCCTGGCCCGGCACGGTGCTGAGGAGGGAAAGCTGCTGGCCACGTACGAGGAATTGGCCAGCACCACCTCGAACGAGGGGGCGAAGTACCTCATCGGCCTCATCCTGGAAGACGAGCGGCGTCACCATCGCCTTCTTGCCGAGATGGCGAACGCCATGGCCTGGGGGTCGACGAGTGGGGCGCCTGGACCAGCACTACCAGGGATCTCCCAGGGCATCGACAAGGAGCTTTCGGCTCATACCAAACGGCTGCGCGAGGCGGAGGAAGCCGACTCCCGCGAACTACGTCAGTTCGGGAAGCGGTTGCGCCCATTCGCCGACACCACGTCGTGGGCGCTCATCATCGACCTCATGCTCTTGGACACGGAGAAGCATGCCACCATCCTGCGATTCCTCGAGAAGCATGGCCATTCCCGCTGACTTTCGGCACAGAGCGAGGCGCGTGAAGCTTGAGATCTGGAACTCGCGCACGAGATGATCGGGGAGTTCCGGTCACCGACAGGGTCGCTGCGACAGGTCGCCCCACCGAAGTGTTGGTGGCCAGCACGACGCGACATGGCCCGTCTTGCACGGGGCAGACCTTCAGCACCCGGCGAAGAATGGGACTTGGCCCTTGTTGGGCCTGGCGCCTGTCCGGAGTCTCGAACCAGGAGGTAACGCACTATGCAGACGCTGACGGCAGTGATG
>Ga0207926_1001119_pt1 | contig 12862 bp, 8 predicted proteins | sample NGESurdeep072012_8_FD_184454 | JGI IMG/M metagenome (GOLD analysis project Ga0207926, IMG submission 184454) | Arctic peat soil microbial communities from Barrow, Alaska - NGEE Surface sample 210-1 deep-072012 (SPAdes) | ecosystem: Environmental > Terrestrial > Soil > Wetlands > Peat ...
GTCGCGAGTGGCGAAGAACTCCAGACTCAACATCCACGCGATGACAATGACAACCGAAAGCGCGCTGTACGCCAGAGCAAAGTTGAAGAGGCCGGTAGCATCTTTGACCTCCAAGTCCGCGCTGAAGCCGAACCGAATCCACTGGGCGCCGAATACGACAACCACGATGATCACAAGATCCGTGACGAACAAGCGCCTCGCGTAGCCGTGCACCCAAGCCAAGCCGCGCGGTTTCGCCCTCACTGCCTTGTCGCGCTTCGCGCTCACTGTCACGACGCCCCCTTCCTCTGCGCTCTCGCCTGCACCAAGGTAGCAGGCACCGCAGATCAGAATGCCTGTCAGATTGTGGGTCTGCCGAGGGCGCGGTAGGCCCAGCCCGCTGAGCGCCACAGGTCGGGGTCCAGGGTGTTGCGGCCGTCGATGATGCTGAGCTTGGCCACAACCACCGCAAGCTTGGCCGGGTCGATGTCGCGGAACTGCTTCCACTCGGTCAGGTGCAGCACGACATCGGCGCCCAGGCAGGCCTCCTCAACCGAGTCGGCGTACTCCAGATCCGGATGGACAGCTCTGGCCGCCTCCATGGCTTTCGGGTCGTGAACGCTGACGAGCGCCCCTTCGTCGCGAGCAGCCTGGGCGATGTCCAGCGCCGGGGAGTCGCGGATGTCGTCGCTGTCCGGTTTGAAGGCCGCCCCCAGGACCGCCACCCGCCTGCCGACCAGCGTCCCGCCGCACTCCTCGCGAGCCAGGTCGACCACGCGTGAACGTCGCCTGACGTTGATCGCGTCGATCTCACGCAGGAACTCCAGGGCCGCGTCGGCGCCGAGCTCGCTGGCCCGGGCCATGAACGCGCGGATGTCCTTGGGCAGGCAGCCGCCCCCGAACCCGACGCCGGCGTTGAGGAACTTGCGGCCGATGCGGTCGTCATGGCCGAGTGCGTCGGCGAGCTTCACCACGTCGGCGCCCGCGACCTCGCACACATCGGCCATGGCGTTGATGAAGGAGATCTTGGTGGCCAGGAAGGCGTTCGCCGCCACCTTGACCAACTCGGCGGTCGGGTAGTCGCACACCAGCCGGGGCGTGCCCAAGGCGAGCGGGCCGGAATACACCTCATCCAGCAACGCGACGTCGGCGTCGGCAGAAGGGCCGTCCACCCCGTAGACGAACCGGTTGGGGGACACTGTGTCCTGAATCGCGAAACCCTCTCGCAGGAACTCCGGATTCCACGCGAGGCGGACCTGGACTCCCGTCGGCACACTCTGCTGGAGACGTTCTCGCAGCTTGGCAGCGGTGCCCACCGGGACCGTGGACTTGCCCACGACCAGGACCTTGGAGGTCAGGTGGGGCGCCAGCGACTGCGCGGCAGCGAAGACGTAGGACGTGTCGGCGGCGTTCTGGCCCTTGCGTTGTGGCGTGCCGACGCAGATGAAATGCACCTCGGCGCCGGCGACCTGGGCGTAGTCGGTGGTGAAGTGCAGCCGGCCGGTCGCCAGAACCCTGGCCAACAGCTCGTCAAGGCCAGGCTCGAAGAGCGGCGCTACCCCGCGGCACAGGGACTCGACTTTGGCTACATTGGTGTCGACGGCGATGACGGTGTGGCCCAGATCTGCCATGCAGGCGGCGTGGACGATTCCGAGATAGCCGGTTCCGATGACTGAGATAGTGAGTGACACGCGCCGAAGGCTACCCCGCCTTCCGCGCGTCTTCCCGTCGAGGAACGGAGTGCGGGCAAACGACAGGTCCGTGACCCGTGACTCCCCTGTCGTTGGCCAGTCGGACCGGGGTCGAAAGCCTCGCCACCCCGGGCATATGTGGAAGTGGGTTATCCATTTCACTGCCACGTGCTGCATGGCTCATTCGAGGCTCTGCGTCGCGCGCCATGGCCGGTCTTCGGGTGGTTGGGCGAGGCTGCCGGGGCGGGAGCGTGGCCCCTTCACGCCGGGCGGTTTAGTCGCCTTCGGCTGCGGGTTGGCCACGAGCTGTCGGTAGGTCAGCGGTTGCGCGCCGACGGCATACTGCAGCAGGCGGTAGAACAGTAGGCCGCGGGCGCGGGAGTGGCGACGGTTGAAGCGGAAGCAGAACTCTTCCAGGTAGGACTGCATGTGCTCGGCGTCGACACGGCCTTGATGAGTGCCCAGCAGCCACCGCTTGCACAGCGCGGCGACGCGGTGCACCGCGGGCAGCAGCTCGTTGGCTTGCTTGCCGGAGCCGGCGACCGGGTGCGGCTCGTGGTCGAACCAGTCTCGGCACGCCTTGGGGTAGGCGGACCAGCCATCGGTGACCACGGTGGAACCAGGCTCGACGGTGGCGATCAGGAACGTGCGCAGGGTCTGGGCCTCGGCGCCCGGGATGATGCTCATCCTGGCCCGCCCGTAGCCCCGCGGTCCGCGCAGCTCCACCGCGATCACGACCAACGTCTTACCGAGCGCGCCGCGTCCTCGCGGGCCCGGCTCCTCGCCCCCGATGAAGGTCTCGTCGACCTCGACCCGACCGTTCAGGACCTCTCGACCCGGGCGCACCATCGCGGTCCGGTAGCGGTGCAGCATCGCCCACGCCGTCTGGTATGAGCCCAGCCCGAGCAGCTTCTGCATCGTCAACGCCGACACCCCACCCGGATCGGCGGTCATGTACCAGGCCGCGGCGAACCACACCGTCAACGGCGTGCGCGTGTCCTGGAAGATCGTCCCCGCAGTGCGCGAGACCCGCTTACGGCATCCGCCGCAACGCCACACCCGGCCCGCGCCCACCGTCGTGGCAGTCCATCCGCACTTCGGGCACACCGGCCCGGTCGGCCAGCGCAGCCAGTCCAAGAAGTCCATACAAGCTTCGTCGTCGGGGAACCACGCCCTCAGCTCCGCGTACGAACCGGGATAGTGCAGACCGCGCAACCAGACCGCGCAACGGCACGCAATGACCCTACCTCAGGTGGCAGTGAAATGGATAACCCACATGTGGAATTAGTTACTCACGGCGGCTTCGCCGCCACCCCAAAGGATGAAATTGGGGTGGACCGTCACTCGTGGCGACGTCGGCTTCACCGTGGTGCCAGGAGCGCGAGAATTAGTCTGACCTGAGGCTGCCGGCACCCCGAGACTGTTGTGGCGTCGGCGATGCTCGGCCGTCTCAACCGTGTCGAGGCCGCCCTGACCCGTTCGACGCCGGCGGCCCGGCTGCGATCCACAGCGATCCGCCATTGCCGGGCTTTGACTCGCGTCTGCTGTTGCGACCTCACGACCCGCTCCATGCTGGGACGAGATTACGCACAGGCACGAGCCGAATCACCAGTCCGGCTGGTGATCAATGCCGGGCTGGAGGACTGCCAGGGGGGACCTTCCTCCAGCCCGGCTGCACTGTTGTTGCAGTCCTGCGGCTGAAGGAGTTACGCACGTTCTGCATGATCGCTGCGCTGGGTTGGAACCGACAAGAAAGACCTCACGGCATGCGTCCGCACGCCGAGTCCCACCCGGCCTGAGGCCGCCAGGAGATTCGCACATTCCCCACCCCGAATGCACGCACTACCGCAGCTGTGGGACGCGTTGGCCGACCAACAGGTCACGTTGGTGGTGATCCGCGCGACAAGCGCCAAAGCGAAATGCGTACCTCCTGCTGGAAGACCCCTCGAGGTGATCTTGGTCAAACGAGGCGCACGACGCGCCGTCTTAGGTTGGAGGGTTGACGACCATGAGAGCATTGCCTGACGTCGTCACAAGCACGCGCAGCCGCAAGGGGGCTTGGAGAACCGGTGGAACTTCACGACTATCTCGTCATACTTCGCAAGCGCTGGATGTCGATCCTGCTCATCACGGCGCTGTGGGTCGCCGTCGCCATGAGCGCGACCCTGCTGGCCACCCCGACCTACCAGGCGAAGTCACAAGTTTTCGTCTCCGTGAGCACCGGGGGCAGCACAGCCGACCTGCTACAGGGCAGCAACTTCTCTCAAAACCAGGTGACGTCCTACACCGACATGGTCACCAGCCCGCGCGTGCTCATTCCCGTCATCGAAAAGCTCGGTCTGGCCACCACGCCGGACCAGCTTGCGGGATCGATCACCGCCGACAACCCGCTCAACACCCAGCTGATCAATATCACGGTCACCGATGTGAGCCCGCGAACGGCGAGCGACATCGCCAACGCGACCGCCGAAAGCCTCGGAACCCAAGTGACCGCGCTGGAGAAGCCCGCCGGCAGTCAACCGTCCCCGATCCACGTCAGCACCATACGAACCGCAAGCGTACCGACCGCGCCGGCCTCGCCGAACAAGAAACTCAACCTTGTGGAGGGGCTCTTGGTGGGCCTGGTGCTCGGGTTCGGGCTTGCTCTCCTGCGCGACGTGCTCGACACCAAGGTCCGGACCGATGCCGACGTCCAGAAGATCACCGACGCCTCCGTGATCGCCCGCATCGGCTACGACGACGACGCGCCCGTGCACCCGCTCATTGTGCACAGCAGCCCGCACAGCCACCGCTCCGAGGCCTTCCGTAGGTTGCGGACCAATTTGCAGTTCCTCGATATCGCCGACCGGCCCAAGACGATCGTGGTGACGTCGTCGCTGTCCGGCGAGGGCAAGTCGACGACCGCTATCAACCTCGCCATCACGCTGGCCGACGCCGGCTCGAAGGTTGCTCTCGTCGACGCCGACCTGCGCCTTCCGGCGGTAGCCGAGTACATGGGTTTGGAGGGCGAGGTAGGCCTGACCACCGTGCTGATCGGCCAGGTGGACCTGCAGGAGGCCATACAGCCCTGGGGCGATCACGACCTGCACGTGCTGACTTCGGGGGAGGTCCCCCCAAATCCCAGCGAGCTGCTCGGGTCCCGATCGATGGCGAACCTGCTCGAGCAGCTGACCAGCCAATACGACATCGTCCTCATCGACACCCCTCCCCTGCTCCCGGTGACCGACGCCGCGATCCTCGCCAAGATCACCGGCGGCGCAGTGGTGATCGCCTCAGCCGACAGAATCCACCGGCAGCAGCTCGCAGACGGACTCGGTTCGCTCGAGGACGTGGGCGCCCGAGTGCTCGGCGTGGTCCTCAACCGCCTCGCGCACAAGCAGAACAACGGCTACTCGTACTACGACTATGCCTATACCCCTGCTCAGGCGACCGGAGCTAAGGGCAGGAGGAAGCACTCGCGCTCAGCCTCGTCAGACCCAGCACAGACGCGCACCACACATTCCAGCACGCGCCGTGTGTCGTCCGAGGCGGACCCAAGCGAGACAGACAGGATTGATCAAGAGCCTGTACGGGTCACCTCCCTCCCCCATGACGACTTGTAGCCCGGCAAACCACTGGGTTGACCCGCGAAGGAAAGGCTTGTACAACGAGCCTTCAGTGCTCGGTCGGCGAGGCTGAAGACGCGGCGCCGTAACGGCAAAGCTTCCTGAAGTTTTGGTACTCCAACCCTGCGCAGCAGGCCCCTCGTCTGCTATGTTTCATGCTAGAGGGGGTTTCCATTTAGGTACTCCTTGATCACGAGCGCCAGGGCAGCTCGGGGCGCCGCACGTCCAGGCTGGGTGGGGATTGCCGCGCTCCACGCGCTGGCGGCGGAGCTGGCCGGGTTCGTCCGGCCTTGCGCAGCGACTTGTAGGTCACGGGCTCGCCGTCGACGGCCTGGCGCAGCAGCGTGTGGAACAGCAGGCCGCGGCTGCGAGAGTTCCTCCGGTTGAACCGGAACACCCACTCGTCGAAGTAGGCCTGGACGTGCTCGGGACTGACCGAGCCCTGCATGGTGCCCATCAGCCATCTCTTGACCAGCGAGAACACCCGGTGCACCGCCGGCAGCACCTCGTGCGCCTGCAGACCAGAAGCGGCGACCGACGTGCCCTTGTGCGTGTAGCGGTTCCGGGTGGCCTTCGGGTAGGCCGACCATCCGTCGGTGATGACGCAGCTTCCCGGCTCCACGTTGGCATCCAGGAACGCCGCGAGGCTCTCCGCGCTCGCATCAGGGATGACGCCCAGCCGGGCTCGACCGAACCCCCGCTCCTCAACCTCGACGGCCCCCGCGAACAGCACCTTCCCGAGCGCGCCACGGCCGGGCACGCCTGGCTCAGGACCGCCGAGGAAGCTCTCGTCAACCTCGACATCGCCACGCAACCGGTCCCGCCCGGGCCGTATCATCACCGTGCGGTACCGATGCAGCATCGCCCAAGCGGTCTGGATCGAGCCCAGCTCCATCTCACGGCGCAGCTGGGTGGCCGAGACGCCGGTCTTGCTGTTGACCAGCAGCCACGCCGCTGTGAACCAAACCGTCAGCGGCGTGCGGGTCTTGTCGAAGATCGTGCCGGCGGTCGCGGAGACCTTCCGCTTGCAGGCGCCGCACAGCCACCTGGCGTCGGACAAACGCCACCCCGCGAGGCTGCCGCAACCAGGGCAGACGAACCCGTCTGGCCAGCGAAGCCAGTCCAAGTAGTCCAGGCACTTCCCGTCCTGGTCGAACCAGGCACGCAACTCTGCGTAGGACCGCGGGTAGTCCCGTCCAGCGACCGGGCTCACCGTGAACGCTCCATGGATCAAGAGTACCTAAGTGGAAACCCCCTCTCATGCTATTCGCACGATGTGCGCACACCTAGGGGAGACCTCATGTCAACTAGTACGCGTCTTCGCACGCCTCTCATCGTGATGTTCGGCGTGATCATGGCGATGGTGGCGTTCGCTGCACCGGCAAATGCCGCCTCCTACGCCAATCAGACGACAACCTCAGTAAATAAACAGATCGCAACAGCAGGGAGCCACGTCGTGTTCTGCGGCGAGGGCTTCCTACAGGGCGAGACGGTGAACATCTCACTGGGCAACGGCACCACGTACCCCTCGGTCGTCGCCCACGGACCCAGCGGCAAATTCTGCACGGTCATCGTCTTGGGTGTCAGTCTCACCGGACACCAGACACTTACGGCCACCGGTGCCACGTCGGGACGCACGTCCAGTACCACGATCCAGGTCCTTGGAGTGAGCGCGAACGCTGCACCGATCCCCGCAAGCAGTGGGTTGGCGTTCACGGGTGCAAACGCGATCGGCATCGGCGGGCTCGGTGGGCTGCTCCTGATCGGCGGCGGCGCGATGGTGCTGGTCGCTAGGCGTCGCAAGGTCAACGCCTGACACATGCCTCATACGAGGAACGGGGCCGGTCCGCATCACGCGACCGGTCTCGTTCCCGCGTCGATGATGATTCGACAGAAGCCATGACGAAGCGGGCAGACGATGAGTGAAGAACCGCGGATCAGCGTCGCAGACCGCAGGTGGCGTCGGCGCAGGCGGATCGGCTTCGCGATGCTCACCGCAGGTGGTGTGCTGTTTCTGGCCTGCTTGTGGCTTGGTGTGACCGCGCTGCTGGCCCGCAGCCAGCTCAACCAGGTCCGCGCCGAGGCCCACACCCTGGGCGCCCAGCTGTCGGCCAGCAACTGGCCGGCGGCACGGGTAACCTCCGCGGACCTGGCCACGCACGCGCATCGGGCCAACCAGCTGACCTCGGGGCCGGTCTGGGCTCTGGCCGCAGCCCTGCCCTCAGGTGGCGAACCGCTGAAGACCATCCGGGGCATCACCGCGGGGGCGGACTCGCTGGGTCGCGGCGCGCTCCCGCAGCTCGTCGATGCTGCCCAGCGCCTCAACCCGCGCACCCTGCGTCGACCCGACGGCAGCATCGATCTGTCCCGTATCGCGGCCGTGGCCCCCGCTATCGCCTCCGCCTCCGATGTCGTGGCCCATGCCACCAAGACCATCAGCGGACTGCCGCGGCACACCTGGGTCAGCTCGATCGATGCCGCCTATGCGGACGCACTCAGCCAGGTCACCGCCGTGAACAGCTCGCTGAAGTCGGCGGACCTCGCCGTGCGGATCCTGCCCGCAATGCTCGGGTCCGGCGGCCCGAAGCGGTACTTCCTGGCGTTCCAGAACGAGGCCGAAGCCCGAGGCACAGGCGGCCTGCCGGGAGCCTTCGCCATCGTGGAAGCCAACCACGGCAAGCTGGCGTTCACCCGCATGGAAAGTGACACCACGCTGCAAGGCGTCGCCGCCACCGTGAACTTCGGGCCCGACTACCACCTCCTCTACGACGGGGCCGCCACAACGACCCTGTACGTCAACGGCAACCTGAGTCCGAACTTCCCCTACGCCGCACAGATCTGGGCGTCGATGTGGAAGAAGCACAGCGGCCAGTAGGTAGACGGTGTCATCGCCGTCGACCCGACGGCGCTCGGCTATCTCCTGGCGGTGACCGGCCCCGCCACGCTGCCGGACAAGACGCAGATCAGCGGGACCAACGCCGTCGCACTCACCCAGGCCACCAGCTACGCCGAATTTCCAGGTACCAGCCCGGCTGCCATTGCACAACGCAAGGCATACCAGCTTGGTATCGCCTCGGCAGCCAGCAAGAAGATCCTCGGAGCGCGCGGCGAGCTGACAGCGCTGGTGCAAGCCGCCGGCAAGGCTGCCGGTGAGCGCAGGCTCCTGCTCTGGAGCGCCGACCCCGCCGTGCAGGCAGACCTGGCCCAGACCTCCGTGGCCGGGATCATCCCGACCACCACGGCGCCGTATGTCGGCCTGTCCATTGTCAACGACGGCGGGACCAAACTCGACTACTACCTCGACCGTTCACTGACCTGGCAGGCCGCCAGCTGCGGACCAACGCGGCCGACAACGGTGACGATCACCCTCACCAACAACGCACCGGCAAGTGGTCTGCCCCCCTACGTGACCCTCCGCGGCGACGCCCGCTCCTACCCGATCAAGTCTGGAGACAACCGCCTGGAGGTGAGCTACCTCGCGACCCAGGGGGCACTGATGCAAGGCGTGACCATCGCAGGACGGCCAGGCACCGCCTCGATCGGTTCCGTACACGGCCATCCCGTGTACACCATCGACCTCGAGCTGCCACGCGGCACGTCGCGCACCATCGTGCTGCACCTCAGCGAGCCCACAGGCACCGGTGCGCCGATCGTGCTACGCCAACCCCTGGTGCGTCCGCTATCGGTCACGCTCGAGGACGTCGTCTGCAGCTGAGCGGTTCGAGAACCCAAGACCTGGCTCGAAGGGCGCCACCTCTGGAGGCACGTCCAGTACCGAAAACCGGGTCGCTGAAGGAGTCGTGAGACCGGAACCAGCTGGTTGGTTGGGCATGATGCGAACCCCCCGCATGCACGGCGCCCGTCTCAATCGTCAAGGTCTTCGTCCGCCTACAACCGCGCTCCGGCGTCGGCTCCGTCAGATTCGGCGTCACCTGCAGGAGGTCGTCGAGCCTGAGCTAAGCCAGGGCCTTCTCGACCGCCGCGGCGATGGCGGCGTGGCCCGCGTCGTTGGGGTGCCATCCGTCAACATCCATCATGCTGGAGTGCCCGAACATGGGCTCACCGATGTCCAGGTAGGTGGCCCCGGCGCGCTTAGCTTCCTCCTTGACGATCGATATCAGGGCGGTCATGCGCTGCGGGGCGGGGTCGTTACCCCACGTCGGCGATACGACGATGAGTCTCGCCTTGGGCAGGCCCGCTCGGATGCCCGCAAAGGTGGCTCGAACGTCGCCGCGGAACTGTGCGGCCTCAACTCCCACGTCGTTGCGGCCACCGGAGACGACGACTATCTGCGCGCCCGTCGCGACAACGGCGTTGAGTCGGGCTCTGTAGGACGTGAAGCCGGGTTCACCCGCCGTGGAGTAGTTGGTGTTTTCCTGGCTGAGGTTTGCTTCGCTCCATCCCTTGTTCAGGCTCACAAGGTTGGCCCAGCGCTTCGAAGGTTCCGAGGCGCCGTGACCGAAGGCGTAGGAGTCGCCGAGGAAGGCGACACGTTGCGGCGCGGTCTTGGCGCTGGCTGACGGTGTCGGAGAGGGCTGCACTGTCGTCTGGATCGTCGTCTGGCTGCCCATGGGCACGGCCGTGGGCACCGGGGGTGATGGCGTATGGAGCAGCGTGAAGGCTACGAGGATCAGCGTCAGCGGCGCCACCACGATGAGGGCAATCCCCGACGGACCGACCCGTCGGGCCGCATTCCCGGTTCGGCTGCGTGTGCTCACAGCGAGAACTCTACGTTGACGCTCGTTCAAATCATTTGAGGGGCGCGTACCGCCCCGCAAACCGGCGGCCTTCTGGACGTAGCGGACCAGATGAAGCGCAGTAGCGCACAGGGTGGTGCTTGGATAGGTCAGGCGGCGCCTTTGAGGGCTCCCGATAGTCGAGGGTTCCACCGGATCGGGCGGTTCAAAGAAGGTGAGGGCGAACCAGCCCTGGCCTACCCGATGGTGCTCGACTGTCCCAACGACACAGCGCGCCGGTGCGCGGCCATCAGCCCGCGCGGGAGAGCCATTGCCGGTTCCGCAGGATGGCCTGTGTCCGCTGCGACAGGTCCTCCGGCAGGCCGCCGTCGTCGGAACGGTTGCAGACCTGGCCGCGCAGGTAGGCCTCCGAGTCCTCCAGATGTCCATCGGCCGCCCAGACCGCCACCAGATCCAGCCTCGGGATCTCCTCGTAGGGGGCGGCCAGCTGAGCGAGCTGCGCAGCGGCTCGGGCAGCCGTGAGGTCGCCGGTGGCCAGCGCATGCGTGGTCACCACGTGTGCCACGTCAACAGTGGCGCAGACCAGGTCAACGGGTCCGATGATCGCGACTTGTGTTGGCTCCGGCGCTCCAACGAGGAGCCATGGCATCGGTGGATCTTGTGCCATCAGTGACAGCTGTTGTCAGCCCACGGGAGTCGCGTCAAGCGATGACTCGAACGCACCAGCGCCCTTAGCGGGTCAGCGCCGAGGGCCCGGCGGAGGGGCGGCTGGGGGCGATGTCTGTTTGCGTTCTTGGGCTTTGCCCGTTGACGAGTCTGATGGGCTCGGCACCTGTGGGGGGTCGTCGAGGTTTAGGTCTAGCCGGGCCACCAGCCGGTAGCGCAGGTCTTGGGCGGGAACCTCACCCAGCGGTTCCTCGGCCACGAGCGTCCGTGCCGCGGCGGCGACGTCGTGGCCTCGTGTGTGAGCGTCCTGCATCAGCGAGGCGAGGGCAGTCCAGTCACCTTGGCGGACCAGGCGGGTGTCGAGCTCGGCGGCCAGCGATGCCCAGCGTTCCTGCGGTGGCCGGGAGGCGACGGCCAACTTTGGCGTCCACGGCTTGGTCGGGGTCTGGTCTGCGTTGATCTGCTCGGCCACCGCAGGTGACAGGTGTCGGCTGATCCGCCACCACAGCGCGGCGGCAGCGTGGTCGTCGGGAAGAGTGCCCGCGGTGACCGCGGTGTGCAGCAGTCCGCGCGCGTCGAGGCCAGCTCGCGACATCGCGGCAAGCCGCTCGGCCAGCAGGGGAGCGAAGTCGTCGGTATGCACGTCCGGGGCGGCCCGCTGGATGAGCTCGCCCCACTCCCGCAGAGCGGGTGTGCGGTCGCCGACAAGGCGCAGGTCGAGGCCCCGCTGCCAGACAATCGCGGCCTTCTGCATCTGTGGTGCACCGGTGGGGCGGCGGTCGGCCGGGTCGACCTGCATCGCGGACCGCCACACGGCCACGTCAGCTAGCACCCCGGCGGGCAGCCGGCCACCACCCTGGCGGGCCCACTCGGGGGACTGCCCGGACCCGGCTTCGGCCGCGACGCGCACCTGGCCGGCGAGATCGGCGACCCGTGCCGAGCGGGCGGACAGGTACTGCCCCCACTGCTCATGCGCCTCCAGGGCTTCGGGGACGCCGGGCAGCCACGGCAGGGGTCCGCGACCGGCGTTGCGCAGCCCGGTGTCGTCCAGCCTCCAGTCCAGGACTGCGGCCTTGTCGCCCGCGGTGTCCAGCTCCCGCTGGTTCGCGGCGGCACGCAGATGCTCGACGGGGTTGGCCCCGTGTGCGCCGAGCAGGAGCAGGTGCGCGCGCAGCGCAGGCCACGCGGGCTCCTGCGACAGACCAGCCACGACCCGGTCCGCGGAGGCGTCCAGAACCTCGACGACGTCGCGGCCGACGACGTCCTCGGCGGCCACATAGAGCGCATCGGCGTATCGCTGGGCGGCTTGGCCCAGGCAGATGCCGGGATCAGCCTGGTCGCGTAGGAGCGTGGTGGCCGATCGGGGCGCGTCGTCGCGGGCGAGCATCCCTTCGAGCACATCGGTCGGCGTCAAGGGGTGCATTGTCTCGGGTCGGATGACGCTGTGCGGGTCGCCGTCGCTGACGACCTGCAGGTAGAGGTGGTTGCCCAGGGCGCCGCGGGTCATCATCGTGTAGAGCTGTTGGCGGGTCTCCTGGCCGTTGGCCAGCGCGTGCATGGTGTCTACCGAGATGCCTTGGGCGGTGTGCACGGTGGTGGCGTACCCGAGTTCGGTGGCGGCTTGGACGTAGTCGGCGGGCAGCCGCACTGTGCGCCCGGACTGGGTGTGCTTAACGGTCAGATCGCCGGCGTCGTGGATGCCCAGCACCATCCACCGGTCGCCGTTCTTGACCCAGTCCGTGGCGGAGGTGTGCAGCCTTCGGTCGTTGGTGCGGGTGATGATCAGCTCGCCGATGCTGGCCTGGTTTCCGTCACCCAGGCGCGCCGCCGGCCCGGCCGGAATACCCGCTGGGGCTTGGTCTTTGCCGAGGCGGTGAGCGCGAGCTTGCTGGTTCAGCTCGCTGACCAGCTCGCGGGTGGGGGCGAGCATGATCGAGTCCAGGCCTCGGCCGCGGTCGGCCTGCCATGCGGTGAAGACGTCCTCGGTCATGGTGGACAGGTCCCCGGCGTGGACCCGGCCGGAGTCCAGGTAGAAGCCGAGGGCCTCGGTCTGTCCCTCGCGCAGCGCGAGGGAGGCGGCGCCTTCGGCCGGGTCGGCGAACCGCAGCAGCTCGGCCAGGCGGGTCGCTCCGTGGGTGGCCTGGATGTCGCGCAGTACCCCGCCGGCGCCGATCGCGGCGAGCTGCTGGTCATCTCCGATGAGCCGGACGCTGCCGCCGCGACC
>Ga0207926_1001124_pt1 | contig 12848 bp, 8 predicted proteins | sample NGESurdeep072012_8_FD_184454 | JGI IMG/M metagenome (GOLD analysis project Ga0207926, IMG submission 184454) | Arctic peat soil microbial communities from Barrow, Alaska - NGEE Surface sample 210-1 deep-072012 (SPAdes) | ecosystem: Environmental > Terrestrial > Soil > Wetlands > Peat ...
GACCGCTCGCCCCTGGTGACGTCGTTGAGGTCGAGATTCCCGGTGTCAGTCGCGTGAGCAACCCCGTTCAGGAGAGCCGATAGTGCCCGCCTACACAGATCGACTGCTTAGCCTTCCCGAATATCCTCTCGCCAAGATCCCGGAACAGAAGCGCGAGCTCATCGCCCGCGGAATGGATGTCATCGATCTCGGAGCCGGCGACGCCGATCTTGCGCCGCCCCCTGCCGTGATCGAGCGAATCGCCGAAGCCGCGCGTATACCAACTATGAGCCGTTACGGGTTCGCGCTTGGCCTGGTCGAGTACCGCGAAGCTGTCGCGCGCTTCATGAAGCGGAGGTTCGGCCAGGATTTCAATCCGCTCAAGGAAATCATCCCTCTCATTGGGTCGAAGGAAGGGATCTCGCACCTCGCCTTCGCATATCTCACGAAGGGTGACTACGCCATCGTGCCCGAGCCCGGCTACAACTCGTACGTGGGCGGTACCCTTTTGGCCGAGGCGACGCCTTACAAGTACCCGCTCCGGCCTGAAAATGGATTCCTGGTCGACCTCGACAAAATTCCGGCTGAGGTTCTCAAGAAGACGAAGATCCTGTACCTCAACTATCCGAATAACCCGACCTCGGCGACCGCTCCCACGGAGTACCTCGAGGACATCGTTAGGCGCTGCAAGGAACTGGATATCCTGCTGGTGTATGACAATGCCTACTCCGAGCTCGCCTACGACGGGTACGTGCCTCCGAGCATCTTCGAGATCAAGGGTGCGCGCGATGTCGCGATCGAGTTCCACTCGATGTCCAAGACGTACAACATGACCGGTTGGCGTTGCGGGTGGGCGTGCGGTAAGCAGGAGTTCGTTGGCGCGTTGGCGAAGGTGAAGTCGTTCATCGATACCGGGACTTTTATGGCAATTCAGGCAGCCGCGGCCACGGCGCTGGACAAGTGCGCTGATTGGATTCCGACGAACGTCGCCGCCTTCAAGGAGCGGCGTGACGCGGCGGTCGAGGCGTTCTCGGCGGCCGGTTTTCCCGTCGCCAGGCCCAAGGCCACGATGTACATCTGGTGCCCGCTCCCCAAGAACATCCCTAGCGCCGTGTTCGGCGAGCGCCTGCTACAGGACGAAGGCGTGATTGTACTTCCCGGCTCGCTCTTCGGTCCGGGTGGCGAAGGATTTTTCCGGGTGTCGTTCGTCACATCTCCTGACCGCCTGCGTGAAGCAGCAACCCGCGCGGGGCGCGTTCTCAAGCGTCTGCAAGCGCAAGCTGGAGACGACGCTCGTTCGGGCCACCGTCATGAAGAGCCACAGGGGATGGCGCGAGCCTGATGATTTTCCGCCGCGTCGCGACCGAGCCCGAAGCGCCGAGGAAGGTATCTACTTCCTTCCTCGCGTCCCTCGGCGTGCACATCATCGTCGTGATCGTGTTCATGCGGATGCTGATTCTGAACACCGATTTCTCGACGAGTTCGAAGCGCCAGGCGGTCTCAGAGCAGCGTGTCGGATTCGTGAGGTTGGCGCAGCCCGGTGAGAAGCCAACGCCTGGCAAGAACGGAGGCGATGGGCGTCCCGAGAAATCGCGTGAAATTCACGTGACGCCGCCCACGTCGGTTCCTACAACTATTCCGGCTCCATCAACCGCGGTGACCAAGCCGACGGAGGAGGGCGGAACCGGTCCTCTCGTTGGTGGCGGAGGTCCGGTGCGCGGAGTTCGTCCGTCTTATTCTGACGGACGGCTCTGGAGTCCGCCATCGCCGATCATCGCGCCTCCGAAGACCGTCGCGCAGACGATCGACAGTCTCATAGCCGATGCGATTGCGCCCTACAACGATTCCGTCGCGGCGGCGGCGCAGCGACGCGATCCGACCGATTGGACGATCGAGAAGGGCGGCTACAAATGGGGAATCGACAGGCGGGCGATCCGACTTGGTCCCGTTTCGATTCCCACAGCGCTGCTCGCGATGCTGCCGCTCAACATCCAGGGGAATCCGACAACGATGGAGCGCGATCGCACCTACGCCGCCATGAATCGGGACATCACCTGGCACGCGCAGCAGGCAATCAACGACGCGGATTTCATGAAAGCCGTTCGCAGCATTCGGGAGCGAAAGGAGCGCGAACGGGCAGCCGCGCTCGCCGGTTCCTCCTCGAAGGACGGCTCCGGGGACCAGCGCCAATAGGCGCCCCAACTCCTACCCTACGAGAACTGCGCGAACCCAACGGTATTCCCGCCCGGCTCGCGCACGTATATCTCGGTGCTGCCGTAAAAAGTGTCGTGCCTCGGCTTGACCACGGGCACGCCCTCGAGAGCCTTTGCCACGGTGTCGAGATCCGCGACCGTGATGAACAGAGCGACAGAGTGTCCCATCAACTCACCCGCTGATCCGGGCTGCTCGCTGATTACGCTCGCGCGCGTCTGGTACATGATCTCGATGCCCGCCTTCTGGACGCTGGCGAATATGAGCTTTCCGTCGGGGCTGGGAACCTGATTCGTGACCTCGAACCCGAGGCGATCAGTCCAGAACTTGATGCAGGGCTCAACTGCCTCCACGATCAGTACAGGGGTCAGCTGCTTGAGCGCGGCAGTGGGCATGCCCGAGGAGTCGGTTTTCCCTTCAGCCATCGTTGCACCTCAGATTGGTACCCCACCTTAGCGAAAAAGCGGTCGGCCTGCGAGGCCGACCGCTCAAATCGTTGAGCTCGGTCCTGCTACGACTGTATGGAGCTGGCGCTCTGGTTAGCGTCGAAGCCGGGACGGAAGACTCCGCAGATAACGCCGAGGATTCCGAAGTCCATGCCAGGCTGTACCGCGATATCCCGCTCCGCGAGATTGGCTGCCTCGAGCACCACCGAGCCGCCGCGTCGAGTGTATGTCTTCACGGTCGCGTCCTCTCCGAGACGGGCCGCAACGATGTCTTGGTCGCGGGGATCCTGCTTCGGGTTGACCATCACGTAGTCGCCGTCGTTGATGCACCGGCCGACCATGCTGTCACCCTTGACCTTGAGAAAGAACACCTCGTCGGAAGGGACGAACCGGCGATCGATGGTGATGAATCCCTGTCTGTGCTCGGGGAGGAGCGCCGGCTCACCGGCGTGGATTCTTCCGTAGAACGGTATGGGCTGCGTGCGAAGCGCGGCGCCAAAGCCGAGGAGATTGACGCCACGCGATCTGGCGGGGTCTCTCTCGATGTATCCCTTTTTCGCGAGTGACTGGAGCAGGTCGGAGACGGTCTTGGTCGACTTGATCTTGAACTGCTTGCCGATGTCCCGAATGCTGGGCTGGTACGTGTTCTCGGCCGTGAAGTCGAGAAGGTAGTGATATACCGAGCTCTCAATCTTTGTTAACTGCTCGGCCATCTGAGGGTCCTTGAAAGGGCAGGCCGAACCGTGGATCCGGGGGCTCGGTCAAATGACAATTTGTGTACGAAACCGTACCTGGTCAACAGTTTGTTGGGTGGTCCAAGGTTCTTACCCGTCTAGGGCCGTCAGGGCTTTGTCGATGCGTTTTAGGGAGAGGTCGCGGCCCATCTGAATCAGCATCTCGAAGATGCCGGGACTGACCATGAGGCCAGTCAACGCCACCCTGAGGGGCTGAAAGACCTTGCCGGCGGTGATCCCCCGCGACTCCGCCAGAGTTCGGAGAGAGGTCTCGAGTGGCTCGGTCTGCCAGTCCGGCACCTTGGCGAGAGCTTCCCGCGTGGCGCGCAGGAGGGCTGATGCCTCGGCCGGATCCTTCCAGCTCTTGGCGACGGCCACTGGATCGTACTCGATGTCTTCGAGGAAATAGGGGCCGGCCTGGCGCACGATGTCATCGATCGTGCGCGAACGGACGCGCAGCAGATCGAGCAGCCGCAAATACCAGTCACGCCTTTCGACCAGCTCTTCCTCGGTGGCAAGACGCGCCGTCACGATTGCGGGCGTGACGCGCGGCTCCAGCTCCTCGAGCGGAATCATGGAGAGATGCTGTCCATTCATCCATTCGAGCTTCTGCGGGTCGAAGATCGCCGCCTTTTTCTGGAGGCCGTCGACGCTAAAGAGCTCGACCATCTCGGGAATGGTCATGATCTCGCGGTCGCCGCCCGGCGACCAGCCGAGGAGCGCAAGAAAGTTCAGCAGCGCCCCGGGGAGAAGCCCGTAGTGCTGGTAATCTCCGACCGCCGTCGCGCCGTGCCGCTTGCTCAGCTTCTTTCCGTCGAGCCCGTGAATCATCGGCAGGTGCGCGAATGTCGGCAGCGACGCGCCGAGCGCGCGGTAGAGCAGAATCTGCTTTGGGGTGTTGGAGATGTGGTCGTCGCCGCGCATCACGATGGTGATCCGCATCGCGATGTCGTCGGACACGACGGCGAGGTTGTAGATCGGTGTCCCGTCCGAGCGGAGAATGACGAAGTCCTCGATGTCCTTGTTCGGGAACGCGATGCGCTCGTGGACCATGTCGTCCCACTCGGTCGTACCCTCGGGAACTCGGAAGCGAACAACGTACGGCTCTCCCGCCGCGACTCTGCGTTCCACCTCCTCGCGGGGCAGACGCTCGCAGCGTCGGTCGTACTTGAACGCTTCCTTGCGCGATTCCGCTTCGCGACGGCGCGTGTCGAGCTCCGCCGGCGTGCAGAAGCAACGATAGGCAGCTCCGCTGTCGAGGAGTTTTTTGGCATCGGCCTGATGGCGCGCGAGATTCGCACCCTGATAGACGACACCATCGTCCCAGAGGAGCCCCAGCCACTCCATCCCCTCGAAGATTGCGCGCGTACTCTCGTCGGTGCTCCGCGCCTTGTCGGTGTCTTCGATGCGGAGGAGGAACTCTCCGCCGAACTTGCGCGCGTAGAGCCAATTGAAGAGCGCCGTGCGCGCTCCTCCGACGTGGAGGTATCCGGTCGGCGAAGGAGCAAAGCGGAGCCTGGGTCTGGTGCCTGTTGTCATCAGCGATTCGAGAATGAAAAGCGGGTCCACACTGGATGCGCGGACCCGCCGAGCGGAGAGAGAGGGATTCGAACCCTCGATACGCGTTTCCACGTATGCCGGTTTAGCAAACCGGTGCCTTCAGCCTCTCGGCCATCTCTCCGGGAGAGTTTCGGAAGTTATGGACGCAGAGAGAGTTGGACAACCCTTCGCGAGACACCATGGCAATATTGGCTCGAGATCATTCTTTCAACCCGAACTGAACGGGATCCGAGATCTCAGAGGCAGAGATGCCAGTCAAGCGTCACTACCTGGAGACCGATCTTCTCACCATGCTGGCGAAATTCTTTGCGCGCGTGCATCAATTTGGAGAACGCATCGCTGGAGGGTGAAAATGATTTCCCGGAACATTCGCAGCCTCGCCAAGCTGATTCCTGCGATCGGGTTGATTGCCGCGGCCGCTTCGCCGCTTGCTGTCGTGGAGTACAAGATTCCGCGCGAGCGCGCGTTCCCGCACGATCCCGCCGTGGGTGCTGACGGAATCGTCTGGTACACGGACCAGCAGAACAGCTTCATCGGGCGGCTCGATCCGGCTACCGGAAAGATCACCGACTACCCGACGCCGACAGCCGGGTCGGGACCACATGGAATCGTCGTTGCTCCGGACGGAGGCGTGTGGTACACCGCGCAGCGGATCGCCAAGCTCGGGCGTCTCGATCCAAAGACCGGACACATCGACGAATATTCGCTCCCGGCCGCCGCGCGCGATCCGCATACGCCGCTCATTCGCAAAGGCGCCGTGTGGTTCACGGTCCAACAGAGCAACGTGTACGGCCGGTTCGACCCCCGTACTCGCGAGGCGAAGGTATGGACGGTGCCGACGAGCAATGCACTTCCATATGGGATGGTCAATGCACCCGACGGCTCGATCTGGGTTGCTCTGTTCGGAACGAACAAACTGGGGCGGATCGACGGCGAGAGTGGTGAGCTGCGCGAGATTGCGCTACCCGCGACCGGAGCGCGTCCGCGGCGCCTGGTCGTCGACGAATCCGGCATGGTCTGGTACAGCGATTTCGCCCGCGGCTATCTCGGCTCGTACAACCCGAAAAGTGGCGCGTTCAAGGAATGGCTCTCGCCTGGCGGAGCCAGCGCCGCGCCCTATGGAATCGCGATCGCGCCCGACGGTCGGATCTTCTACGACGAAGCGCGATCCGGAACGATCGTCGCGTTCGATCGAAGGACGGGGAAAACGGAGACGATCAAGATTCCGACGCCGGGGTCGATCGTTCGGAACATTTCCGTCGACAGCACGCGTAGCCGCATCTGGCTCGCGTTGAGCGGTACCAGCCGCATCGGCAAGATCGATCTCAAGTGACCACCGAGGCACCGAAATGAAACCGTCAGCACGTCTCGCATTCTTCTGCTCGTTTTTCATTGCGGCCGGCGCCGCGCAGCTGCACTCGCAGGCTGCTGACCCCGCGCCGAGCAGCTCGCTGGGTCTCCCGCCCTCCGCCACGCGCCCGGGGCGCGATCCGAATCAACCGATCGACGAAGAGTACACGCGGAAAATCCGCGAGTACACGACGGAGCCATTCTTCCTTTCGACACTCGTCGACTATCTGCCCGCGTCGGCCACGGTGCCGACTCCGAAAGCGGTGCTCGGCGACATCGCCGGTGCGCGCAATAACCTGCCCTACTCGAAAGAGGTCTACACCTACATGCGCATGCTCGCCAAGGCGAGTCCGCGCGTGAGAGTGTATTCGATCGGGACGACCGAAGAGGGACGCGAGATGATCGCCGTCGCCGTCGCATCGGAGTCGCTGTTCGCCAACCTCGACCGCAACAAAGCGAATCTTGCGAAGCTCTCTGATCCGCGCACGATTAACATGGACGATGCGGAAGCAGCGCGGCTCGTCACTCAGACGACGCCCGTCTACTACATCACGGGCACGATTCACTCACCGGAGTCGGGAGCCCCGACGGCACTAATGGAGCTCGCGTACCGCCTCGCCGTGGATGAAAGCCCGTACATCAGGAACATCAGGGACCATCTCATCACGCTCATCACTCCCATCGTCGAGGTGGATGGACGCGACCGGCAGGTGGATCTCTTTCGCTGGCGAATGGCGCACCCGGGTGAGACCGCTCCGCCACTCCTTTACTGGGGACACTACGTCGGGCACGACAACAACCGCGACGCGATGGCACTCACGCTCAAGCTCTCGCAGAACGTTCTCGACGTGTATCTCGACTGGAAGGCGCAGGTGCTCCACGATCTGCACGAGTCAGTTCCGTATCTGTACGACAATACCGTCGGTGATGGGCCGTACAACGCCTGGCTCGATCCGATTCTCACGAACGAGTGGCAGATGATCGGCTGGAACAACGTGCAGGAGATGACGCGACTCGGCATGCCCGGCGTCTTCACCCACGGAAACTTCGATACCTGGTCGCCCGGCTATCTCATGTTCATGGCGGCCACGCATAACGGAATCAGCCGCCTTTACGAGACGTTCGGAAACGGAGGAACCGCCGAAACCGTCGAGCGTACGTTGTCGCCCACCGAGACGTCGCGGACCTGGTACCGGCAGAGTCCGCCGCTCCCCAAAGTGAAATGGTCGCTCCGCAACAACAACAACTACGAGCAGACCGGGTTGCTCGTCTCGCTCAGCTATTTCGCGAACAACCGTCAGCAGTTCCTCGAGAACTTCTACGAGAAGAGCAAGAGATCGATTCTCAAGGCGCGAGTAGAAGGTCCGGCCGCCTACATATTGCCGGCCGACGACAGGCGTCCGGGCGCGCAGGCGGAGCTGCTCCGGATTCTTCAGAAGCAGCACGTGGAGATCTCGCGCGCGACGGCACCGTTCAGCGTGCTGGTTCCGGTGCCGCGGCCACGAACGCCGCCGAGTCCTAACGCGCCGTCGGGCGATCGTCCGGCGGACAGCCTCAAGCGCACCGACACTACGCGAGTCGCCGACCGTCCGCGAGTTGCAGACACCTTGCGGGTTGCCGACCGACCGCGAGTTGCGGACAGCGCGCGGGTTGCAGATCGTCCTCGCGTTGGCGACAGCGCGCGAGCGGACACCATCAAGCCGCCGATCACTCCGTTCGATACTCTGCCGCTCTCGGTACAGCGCACGGAGCTGCGTCAGTTTCCCTCGGGCAGCTACATCATTCGCATGGACCAGCCGTATTCGCGAATCGCGGACGCGCTGCTGGATTATCAGTACTGGAGCCCGAGCGATCCGCAGCGCACTCCCTACGACGACACCGGGTGGACCTTTCCGGAGAATTTTGCCGTGCGCTCCGTCCGTGTGACGGATCCGAAAGTTCTGGCGGTGCCGATGGAGTCTGTGACCGGCGAGATCAAAGCACCGGGCGGCGTCGTTGGGAGCGGGACCGTTTTCGCCATCAATCACAATGCGGACAACGCCCTGGCGACCCTTCGCTACAGGCTCAGGGACGCCGATTTTCAGATAGCCGAACAGCCGTTCGAAGCCGCGGGGCAGAAGTTTGGGCGCGGATCGTTCATCGTGCGACGCATTTCATCGGGCGATCTGGACAAGGTCGCGCGCGAGCTGGGGCTCAAGGTCTATGCTCTCGACGCTGCGCCGTCGGTTCCCGTGCACCCAGCAAGGGCGCCGCGCGTCGCCATCATGCACACCTGGATCAGCACCCAGACCGAGGGATGGTGGAGGCAGGCGTTCGACTTTCTCCACATTCCCTACTCGTACATCAGCGTTCAGAATGCGGCCGCGGATCCGAATCTCAACGCGAAATACGATGTGATCATCTTTCCCCCGGGCGGAGGGAGCCCGCAGTCGATCGTGGCGGGACTGCCGATGTGGCGAAATCCGATGCCGTGGAAGAAGACGGCGCTCACACCGAACATGGGGATCGACGAGACCGACGACATTCGTCCGGGACTCGGGCTCAAGGGAGTCGACAATCTCAGCACATTCGTGAAAAACGGTGGCGTGCTGGTGACGGTCGAGAACACGGCCGAGATGGCGGTCACGTTTGGACTCGCCAGCGGGGTGTCGCTCAACACGGCTGGGCGCCTACACGTTGTCGGAAGCCTGCTCCGCAGCAAGGTCGTGGACGATGCGAGCCCGCTCGCGTATGGCATCCGCGATAGCCTTGCCCTTTACAGCGATGACGGCTCGAGCTTCAGCGTCACGAATGTGCTGGGCGCTCGCGGCGGAAGGTTCGCCGACTCGGCGACGGCGCGAGCGACGGGCCGAGGGACGGCGGACGATGTGGACGCGCCGCAGGGGCGGTTACCGCTCGATCCACGGAATGACGTCGCGCGGCGAAAACCAGTGGAGCCATGGCAGGCAGCACCCGTGACCGACGAGCAGCTGCGCAATCCGCTCGCGGTCATTCCGCCGGCACTCAGGCCGCGCGTGGTTCTGCGGTTCTCGGACCAGCGCGAGCTGTTGGCGTCGGGCCTTCTCGACGGCAGCGATGTCGCGCAGCGGCCGGTGGTCGTAGACGTTCCACTGGCCAAGGGACACGTCATTCTCTTCGCCAACAATCCCATATACCGCGGAATGACGATCGGAAGCTACTTCCTGGTGTTCAACGCGCTTCTCAACTTCGATCGGCTGGACACCGGGAGAAAGCTCGATCAACGGTGACTGTCGCGCCAATGAAGCGGGGCCCGATAGGCTTGCCACTTGGGTCCAGGCCGCGAAGCGCGTTGTCAAATGTGCGCCGCGATATAGATTCAGCGATTCGGAGCGTTCTCCGATCTCCCTCAACCCGGCCCGCGAGTAAAAATGGCCCAAATGCGCCAGATTCTCCGCGAACGTGACGCGATGATTTGTCGGTCCTGCAGCAACGAGGAGCGGGCCTCCGAAGGTTATCCCTGCGAGAACTGCGGGACGTTCATCTGCATCATCTGTACGTTCCGGGGCGTCGTCACCTGCCGAAAATGCGATGAGCAACGGGCTGACCCTCGCAACAAGCGGAGCGCCTGAGCATCCGCTTTCGATTGACCGCTTCCCCTCCTCAACCGACGCGAGAATGAAAAAACTATCCAGGCTCTACTTTGTCGGGCTCGTCATTTGTCTACCCCTGGTCGCCAGCGGCCAGGAGAAGCAACGGTTCGCGAACATGGACGAGGCGATGCAGGCGGGCGCGATCCTGAACGGCCGTCAGGGCCCGCGGAACGTGAACTGGATAGAAGGGGGAATGCGATTCTCCTACACGGATCGCGATGCCCGCACCGGCACGCCGGTCATTCGCGCCTACGATCCCGCTAGCGGCCAAGACACGGTTCTCTTCGCCACTACAGGCCTCACGTTTCCGGGAACGAATCAGCCGTTCAGCTACAACGCGTTCGAGTGGGCGCAGGACTCCAGGCACCTCGTCTTTCAGTCGAACTTCCGGCCGATCTACCGCCGGTCGGGAATCTCCGATTTCTACATCTACTCGCTCGCCGACCGCAGCATGCAGCTCGCCACCAAGAGTGCGAGAACCGGTGAGCTCTCGCCGAATGGCGCCATGCTCGGCTTCGAGCGTGACGGTGACATGTACGTCACCGATCTCTCGACGCACCAGGAGAAGCGGCTGACGCGCGATGCGTCGGAGCACATCTACAACGGCCACTTCGATTGGGTGTACGAGGAGGAGTACGGGCTCGCGCAGGCGTGGAAGTGGTCGCCTGAGAGCCGTTACATCGCCTACTGGCAGCTGAACGATTCGGCGGAACCTGAGATCCAGATCTCCGACTACTCAGGACTGCATCAGGAGTGGGAGAAGCTGCACATTCCGCAGGTCGGCGACTCGAACGCGACGGTGCGAATTGGCGTCGTGAACGTATCCACCGGCCAGAACACCTGGCTCGATACCGGCGAGAAGGGCGAATTCTACGTTCCGCGCATCTACTGGACGAGCAGACCGGACACGCTCGCGGTGATCACGCTCAACCGGCCGCAGAACGTGATGAAGCTCTTCTTCTTCGATGTGAAAACCGGCGGGCGCCGCCAGGTGATGACCGAGACATCGAAGACCTGGCTCGATGTTTATGACTTCTACGCGGGCGTCGATGACATGATGACGTTCCCGTCGGATGCGCACGAGTTCTTCTGGCTCTCCGATCGCGACGGATTCCAGCATCTCTACCGCTACGACTATTCCGGAAAGCTCGTCAACCAGGTGACTCATGGAAACTGGAGCGTGACGCGCGTGGAGGGGAGCGATGCGAAAAAGCAGACGGTCTACTACACGTCGACCGAAGCGTCGCCGCTCCAGCGCCAGCTGTACTCCATTCGGTTCGACGGCACCGATCAGCGCCGGATCACGACGGTGGAAGGAGATCACCGGATCAACATGTCGCCGACTGCGACGTTCTTCCTCGACCGTTATTCGTCGCTCAAGCAGCCGACTCAGGTGGAGCTCTGGGCGGCTTCAGGCCAGAAGCTGCGCGCGCTCGAGAACAACGAGCCGGTGACGAAATGGCTCGAGACCCACGCCTACTCGCCGGCCGAGATGTTTTCGTTCACGACGTCCGACGGCACTCGCATTGACGGCAGCATGGTCAAGCCGACTCCGTTCGATCCCAGCAAGCGCTACCCCGTCATCTTCGACATTTACGGTGGACCGGGCTCGCAGCAGGTCTACGATGCCTTCGCAACTAGCGGCTGGACGCAGTGGCTGGCGCAGGAAGGCTACATCGTCATCGGCGTCAACAACCGCGGGACCAACAATTACGGCAGCGCGTTCATGAAGGTCGTATACAAGCACCTCGGCAAATACGAGGCGCTCGACTTCGCGGAAGCCGCACGATACCTGGCGAAGCAGACGTACGTCGACCCCAAGCGCGTAGCGATCGTCGGCACGAGCTACGGCGGCTACAGCACCGTGTTCACGATGGAGATGTATCCCGACCTGTTCCCGGTCGGAGTGGCGAACTCTGCGGTCGGTGACTGGAGGCTCTACGACACGATCTACACCGAGCGCTACATGAGCCTTCTCAAAGACAACCTGAGTGGATATGTCGAGAGCGCGCCGATCGAGCAGGCGCCGAAGATGCGCGGAAATCTGCTCCTCATCCACTCGATGATGGACGACAACGTGCACCCACAGAACACGATGCAGCTGCTGACGGCGCTTACCAACGCTGGTCGTGACGCCGAGCTGCGCATTTATCCGCCGGGCCGGCATGGAGCCGCGTACAATGCCATGAGCGCGAGACTCATCAGGCAGGCGACGGACGCGTATCTCGCGCGGTACCTGAAAACCGGTAATCCACCGGCGCTCGCTCCGGCGCGCTAACACGGGGCACCTCGCAGATGTGAAACCGCCCACCACCGGAGAAATCCGTTGGTGGGCGGTTTTGCGATCTCGAAGCGAGACTACTATGTTAACGGCCGACATTGAAAGCGAAGATTGCGGTATCCACTCGGGTACCAGAAGGTCACAGGTTGATCGTGAGGCGGGATCGCTCCGTTCACGAGCACTCGGATTTAGGAGTTTCTGGCGATTAGCGCAAGCTAAATCGCTTTTGTGGGCCGATCGCCATTTCCCAGCCAAAATCCGCCCTCACCAGCTAGGTGCGCGGCTCGGCGCTCCAGTCGGGAGAAGATCGGCTCGCGAGCTGGCTGATCGTGTGAATGTCCGATTGGCGGCGCTTGAGAGCGCGCTGGCTCTGCTCGATCGTGATGAGCTGGAACCTGATGCTCTCGCCGGGGCGGCGTTGGGCCAGGATCGGAAGATCGGCCTCGCTGACGACGGCGATCTTGGCGTAACCACCAACAGTTGGCGCGTCGGCCATCAGCGCGATTGGGAGTCCGTCGCCCGGTATCTGGATTGCGCCCGGGCAGCCGGCCTCCGAGGGGAGCGTGCCCAGGGAATTTCCCAGGGCGGGGCCTTCGAGCTTGTACCCGGTGCGATCCGACGCGGTGGAGATTCTGTAATCGCTTTCGGTCAAAGTGCGCCAGGCCGATTCGTCGAA